>Ga0315298_1000792_pt1 | contig 60341 bp, 65 predicted proteins | sample WHS_1_MG_FD_203077 | JGI IMG/M metagenome (GOLD analysis project Ga0315298, IMG submission 203077) | Extremophilic microbial mat communities from Washburn Hot Springs, YNP, Wyoming, USA - WHS_1_MG | ecosystem: Environmental > Aquatic > Thermal springs > Hot (42-90C) | place: USA: Wyoming... | reverse complement strand
GCCTTTGGCGCCGGGCAAGTCTCCACCATGGAGATGAAGCGCGGGCAAGTGGATATGATGGGCGTTCCTGCCCATGAGTTGCGCGTCAAGCCGGTTCTCTGCGCTTGAAATGACTCACAGCGGTAACAGGCGGACCTGGGTAACCGGTCCGCCCTTTTCTTTTGCGCGTTTCTTCCGCAAAATCCCCCGCGAGCACCCCACCATCCCCAGCGTCGAGAGAGGCGGTTATGAGCACAGAACTGTGGTACACCGAGCGCTATGAAGAGCACGGTGCAGCATTGAGCCTGAAAATCCGCGAAGTGCTGCATCGCGAGCAGAGTCCTTATCAGGTCATTGAGATCTTCGAAACCGAGCAGTTCGGCACCCTCATGACGCTGGACGGATTGGTGATGGTCACCGACCGCGACAACTTTCTCTATCACGAAATGATGAGCCATCCAGCCCTCTTCACCCACCCGATGCCCAAACGGGTACTGATCATCGGCGGTGGTGACTGCGGCACCCTGCGCGAGGTGCTGCGCCACCGGGAAGTAGAAGAAGCCACGCAGGTTGAGCTGGATGAGCGGGTCACCCGCGTCGCCGAGCGTTTCTTCCCGGAACTCTGTGAGAAAAATAATGACCCCCGCGCCCATTTTCACTTTACCGATGGCATCGCCTGGGTCAAAGAGGCGGAGGCGGGACGCTATGATGTGATCATCGTCGACTCCACCGACCCGGTCGGACCGGCGGCGGGGCTTTTCGCCACGGACTTTTACGCGGCTTGCCACCATGCGCTGGCCGATCAGGGCGTGCTGGTGGCCCAGTCTGAATCTCCCTTGTTGCATGCCAACCTGATCCGTCAGTGCCAACAACGCATGACGGAAGCGGGCTTTGACGCGGTGAACAGCGTGTACTTTCCGCAGTTCTGCTATCCATCCGGCTGGTGGAGCGGGACACTGGGACGCAAGGGTCTGGCTATGGATGCGTTTCGCGCTGACGATGCCCATGCTTTTTCGGGCACGCATTATTATCACGCCGGGATGCAACTGGCGGCGCAGGTCGCGCCGGCCTTTCTGCTGCCTTGAGCGATCATCTCCGGACAGGTGTTTAGAATCCGTCCGCAGCGCGCGGTCCGATGACCGGGCGCTGCGGACAATAATTCCACAGATGCAGGGCGGGGACTTCATGCTCCCAACCCAGGCACGAAATGCTGCCCGGGTCCAGATGCAGATGCTCACCAAAACGCAACTCCAGCCTCAGCCAACGGGCGGCCAGCGCCCGCAGAATGTGGCCATGGGCAAAGCACAGCACATGACGGTGGCCCTTCTCATCCCATTCCTCAAGCAGCCCGTCGCAACGGGCGCTGACGGCTTCCGGACTTTCACCACCCGGTCCACCGCAACGGAAAATACTCCATTTCGGATTTTCTCGACGAATTTCGGCTGTCGTCATGCCCTCATAGCGGCCATAGCGCCACTCACAGAGTCCCTGGTGTAGTTCAGGATCGGCAAATCCCGCGAGAATGGCTGTGTGCTGCGCCCGCAGCATAGGGCTGGAGTAAACGCCATCAAAATGTCCCTGCTCCACAAAGGATCCCCAGAGCGCTTGCGCGTCTACCCGACCCTCCGCCGTCAATGCCACATCGGTCACCGAGGTATGTTTGCCGCTATCCGACCATGCCGTCATGCCATGCCGCACCAGGGTGATGGATTCTATCTTCATGGGAAACCTCCAAGTGAATCGCCGATTCTTCAGGGCGACCCCCTATATCTCCGCTTCGCCTTCTTCGCTGCCCGTTTCTTTGAAGGCGGCGGGATCCAGGTGGTAACGACGCAGCAGGCGATAAAACTCCGTCCGGTTGCGCTGCGCCAATTGTGCAGCCTGACTCACGTTGCCCCGGGTCATGCGCATAATCTGGATCAGATAATGCATTTCGAAGCGGCCCTTGGCATCGGCCAGGGGCATGACTTCACCCTCTCTGTCGCGCAGAGCGTGGCGGATGAGGGGTGCACCGATTCGCGGAGTGGTAGACAGCACCACCGCCTGCTCAATGACGTTGGCCAGTTGTCGGACGTTACCCGGCCAAGGCGCTCCCACCAGCAGTTCCATGGCCTCCGGCGCGATACCACGGACATCCTTGCGGTTTTTGGCCGCCGTATCGCGTAAAAAAAACTCGGCCAGCAGCGGGATATCCTCGGGGCGCTCGGCCAGGGCAGGCAAATCCAGGGTTACCACACAAAGGCGATAATAGAGATCATCCCGGAATCGCCGGGCAGCCATTTCCAGCTCCAGATCCCGGTGACTCGCAGAGATGATCCGCACATCCACGGCAATGCTCTCGGTGGCGCCAACAGGGCGGATTACCCGTTCCTGCAGGGCTCGCAGCAGTTTGACCTGCAGGGAGAGGGGCATGTCGCCGATTTCATCGAGAAAGAGGGTGCCGCCATCCGCCGCCTGAAACAGGCCCTGATGATTATTGGCCGCGCCGGTAAAAGCGCCCTTTTTATGCCCGAAGAGTTCCGACTCCAGGAGTTGCTCGGGAAAAGCGGCACAGTTGAGTGCGATAAAGGCCTGATTGCGGCGCGGACTGGCCTGATGAATGGCCTGCGCCAGCAATTCTTTACCCGTACCGCTGGCACCATGCACAAAAACACTGGCATCAGACGCCGCCACCAGACGCGCCTGATCCAGCACCGTCTGCATTTTTGGACTGCGGGTCAGGATACGGTCCCAACTGGAATCCCTGCCCTTCTTATCCGAGGAGGGTGGAACCGCCGCGGTCAGGCTGAAGGCGCGTTCGACCTGCGCCATCAGATCCTTGCCGTCAAAGGGTTTGGTGAGGAAGGCAAAGACGCCCTGATCTGCCGCCAGCAAAGCATCAGGGATGGAACCATGGGCAGTGAGGATGATGACGGGCAAAGTCGGATAGTCACGGCGGATGGCATCGAGCAGCGCCATCCCGTCCATCTCGTCCATCTTGAGATCAGTGATGACCAAAGACGGATGCTCCATCGCCAGCACCGAGAGCGCCTCGTTGCCACTGGCGGCGGTACTGACGGCATAGCCGGCCGTTTTCATACGCAAAGACAACAAACGCAAGAGATCAGCGTCATCATCCACCAATAAAATTCTGCCTTTTTCCATTCGGTTTAGTGCCCCTGAGGCAAGCGCGCGTTTTTTTCGATTTGTACCAGTTCATCAAGCTTTTTACGCAAAATCATCTCGCGCTGTCGGGACTCGGCAAGCCGGTTTTGCAAATCATTCGCCCGCGCCTCCAGTTTTTGGTAGCCGGGATCACCCGCCCGGGCATCGGCAAGTTGTTTACTCAAGCTGGCGGCTTCCGTTTTTTCAGAAACACAACTCGCCGTACTCGCAGTCACTGGCGTAGCTTTTTCCAGTGCCGCAATCTGGGCTTGCAAGGCCGCCAGGGTGCTGGTCTTTATCACCTGTTCACCTGGCTTGAGGGTCACTGTGTTGGGGGGGGATGATATCAACGGTGTGGCTGCGCAACCCGCCAAGGTCAGCACGATAAGCACCGTGGGAAGCGATATGATCGATGAGCGGTAGGCGCAACCGGAAACACGCCCCTGGCGTTTCTTTGTCCAGCAATTCAAGACTTCCCCCATAACTCAGTACATATTCCCTGGCGATGGCCAGTCCCAACCCGCTGCCCTCGACCTTCCCGGCATCCGAGGCCTCGCCCCGGTAGAGAATATCGAAAATCTTTTCACGCTCTGCGGGCGCCACACCCGGCCCCTCATCCTGAACATCAAGGACCGCTTGGCCGTCCTGTACCTGCAAATATATCCGTATGGTAGCGTTTTGCGGCGAGAACTTCACGCCATTTGACAATAAATTATCGCAAATAGTCCGCAGACGGTCTTCATGACCACGCACCCGCACGTCGGCCAACTCCGTGACCAGATGCAGCGATTTGCTGCGCAGACTGGGCTTATAACTCAACAGCAGGTCCTCCACCACCGCTGTCAGGGAGATATCCTGCACCATACCCGCGCCCACCGGTCCCTCGGCCAGACTGAAACGCAGGAGATCCTCAATCAGTCGCTGCAGACGTAGGCTGTTGTCGCGAACAATATGCACAATCTCCTGCTGCTCGTCGGCACCCAGTTCATGACCCAGGTCCTCCTGGAGCAGCTCTGCGCCCTCACGGATGGCCGTCAGCGGCGTCTTCAACTCATGGGAAAGCTGCCGCAGGAAATGTAATTTCGCCGCCTCCAATGCATTGAGTCGATTACGCAACCACTCCAGACGATCGCCCAGACTGGCGATGTCTCGCGGCCCCTGCACGGCGATGGGCGTTTCCAGATCACCATCACCGAGACCGGAAACCGCCTGGTCAAGACGCCGGATTGGGCGGGTGATCAGCACGATAAACAGGATCGCAAAGGCAATGGAGAGTGGCAACACCAGCAGCACTTCTACAATGGTCAGACGCTTGATCGCCAGTGCCCGCGTGCCCAACTTGGCCACCTCGGTGCTGATGCCTTCATTGACATCACTTTGCAGGTGTTGCGCCTCAGCGCTGGCACGGCTGAAGTCGCTCTCCAGTGCACCGCGATTTCCCCCTAACGACACCAGCGGCAGCATTTGGCGAGCATGGGCCAGATGATCGGCCAAACGTTGAAGACGTCGTCGATCAACGGGAGACGGCCCGGCGGCAGCAAATCGGGCACTGGATTTCTTGTACTCCGTAAAACTCTGATCATAGAGCACCAGTAAAGCCTGGTCCTGTAACACCGTATATTGCAGCCCGTAGCGCTCCATGGAGCGCACCGCGTTATTCATCCGGTTGGCAGCATCGCTCATAGCCACCGCGCGCAGAATACTCACCTGCCCCTGCTCGGCAAAATGGGCAATAGAAATGGTCACACTGACAATGACCAGCACCAATGGCACAATGACCAGGCCAAAGCCAATGACAGCCAGTTTGGAAATGGAACTCGGGCGTAATGCCATAGACCGGCAGGCTCCGACGCAGAAAGAGAGTCTCAGCGTAGGTTCGTGCGCTGGAAAGTGCAAGAGCTATCGCGCCAAGTGCAACCGCAAAGCGGTTCCAATCTTCGCGCTCGGTAGGGCTGTTTTTCGACAGCGTAGCCATGCTTTTAATAGCTGTTATGTAGCATCTATATAAGGGGTTTAGGGCGCAGGCGGTACGTAGCCTTCAGGTGCCTGGGCACCATCGCCAAAGAAATAGGCTTCCATCTGTTTTTCCAGGAATGTCCGCGATTTGGGATCAATGGGAGAAAGACGATACTCGTTGATGAGCATGGTCTGGTGTTTGAGCCAGCCCTGCCAGGCTTCCTTAGAGACCTCTTGATAAATTCGCGCGCCAAGGGCGCCAGGATAGGGCGGACGATCAAGACCTTCGGCCTCATGGCCGAGTTTTACGCACTGTACCATTCGTGACATAACGGAAGCTCCTCGATGACTCTGGGATGGATAACACTGTGTGGCTCTATATTACCTGAACTCGCCGCCCAGGAATAAGCCACAAGGCATGGCCGCTTAAGTGGGCGGCACAGATAACCCAAAACGGGGGTTAGCAACCCCCGCTCCTCTCCCGTAAAATCCGCCGAATGGGCGTGGGCAATCCTTGTGCCAGGGCGTCTGCGGGGCGATGCCAACGCAGGGTGGCGGCCGAATCCGCAACAGCGCTGCCCCAAACGCGCGCATGGACACAGCGAAAGCGCAACTGAAAGTGGGTAAAAACATGTTGCTGTTCTTCCTCTAATGCCCTCAGTTGGAGATTCAGCCCCAGCCGACGCGACCAGGCCGCTTGCAACGATTGCCGCACGGCAGGGGTGTCTTCCAGCGGATGCAGGGTACCACTACAAAGGACGGGGAATGCACCGCCATCGGGTGCCGCCTGAGGCAAACACCAGAGCCCCCCCCAGATACCGGAATCCGGCCGCTTTTCCAGCAATATCTGCCCTTCCGTATCCACGACCAGGAGAAAAAAGGCACAGCGCTGCGGTTTTGGGGCCTTGTTAACGATCGCCGGCAGGGCATGACTGCGTCCCTGGGCATGGGCCAGACAACGATCGACTAAGGGACAGGCCACGCAGCGCGGCTGGCGTGGGGTGCAGATCATGGCACCGAGGTCCTGAATGGCCTGATTGTAACCATGGGCATCCTCAGGAGTAAGGGCGCTGGCCAGTGTCCAGAGCCACTGCTGCGTCGCAGCGGCCTTCGGATCAGCATCTATGGCATGGCTACGGATGAGCACGCGCCGGGCATTGGCGTCGAGGATGGCCTGTCTGTGTCCGAAAGCACTGGCGAGCACCGCAGCGGCCGTACTGCGGCCCACTCCCGGCAGGGTGACGGCTGCTTCGAGGGTGTTGGGAAAGTGACCACCGAAGCGTGTAACCACCTCCTGCGCCGCGCGCTGGGCGTTGCGGGCACGGGCATAATAACCGAGCCCACTCCACAGGGCGAGCACTTGGTCCTGCGCCGCCGCCGCCAATGCCTGCCAGCTCGGCAACGCCTGCAAAAAGCGGGCGTAATAGGGTCTGGCGCTCTCCACCTGCGTTTGCTGCAACATGATTTCTGCAAGCCAGAGATGATAGGGATCGCGGCTCTGGCGCCACGGCAGGTCGTGGCGCCCATGGCAGGCGTACCAGTCCAGCAGGGCTTCCGCAATGGGGATCATGGCTGCGCTTTGGAATTTGTGCTGCGAATAATCAGATCGCGGGCGCGCATTTTGCCCCAAAGGAGCTTGGCGACGTGGATTTCACCAGTGACTGGCCACTGCTGCGGCAGGGCGGGAAGCCGCGCCGCATTGCCCGCTTGGGGAGCCGGCATATATCGCCCGAGATTGAGCCGCGCCACGCTCAGATTGACATCAATAGCCAGCGGTCTCCAGGTCCCCGATATTTTGCCCATCCAGGCACTGTGATCCAACTCGCCCTGGGTGACGATCCACTGAAAATGGGGATTGTCCAACTGGACTGTACCCGTCGACGTCAATCGTTGCAAAGCATCAGGGTCGGTCAACTTCGGCAAGGGCAGCCCCCAGCGGGTGGCCAGCTGGGGCAAACGCCGAATGGTAACCTGATAGGCCAAGTGACCCCGCAACACCTTCCAGTTAAGGTCCACTGCTCGGACTTGGAGTGCCAGTTCATCCCCCACGATCAGCGCGCCGTCCTGCACTGCAAGCTGGCTTTGCGCCATGTTCAGACGTAACGCCTGCAGGCGCAAATGTGCCTGACCGTGCCCGCGCGCTTGCCAACGGATGCGCAGCGCCGGCACGACCATGTCCTTTACTGTGCTTTGGAGTGCTGGAATAGTCACCTGCAGGAGCATCGGATCGATGGTCGTACCCACTTGCAAAAAAATATTCCGCGCGACCACCGCCGGCGCCATCTCGGCCGCAAAATGCCAGCGCCCGACTTTTCCCCGCCAGTGCCAGCCACCCGCCAACTGACTGGGTCCCTTCGCCAGCACCTGCCCATTCACGGCCGTTAGGGACAGGGTATGTCCGGCCACACCCGACCAGCGCAGCGTGCCATCGCGAATTATCATCTTACCTGGCAGGGAAAGCGCAGCACCACCTGCGTTAGCGACGCCTTTCCATGGCCCGTTAAGCACGGGTGCGTCCAGCACAATTTGCCGGGGTTGCATCTGGCCGTGCAGGAGGGAGTGCCAGCCTAGTGCCACCATGAGCCGACTTGCGCTGAACTGCGGATGGGCCGCCGAACCGACGCGCAGACCCACCAACGTGATCCGCAGTTGCTGTTTTCCCCAACGCCATTCCGGGTCGGCGGCGAAATGCACCGGCTGCTGCAAGCGGGCAGCAAAAATCCCCTCTAAAACGTAGCGGGGACCACCTCCGAACCAGAACAGCACGGCACCCAAAACGACAAAGATCAACACGACAATAACAGACGTCGTGATCCTGCGCAGAATCAGCCTAGCTATGCCCACCCCCCGGCAACACCGGCATTTCGCCGGAAAGCGCGCGCGCAGCCAACGCCTCGGCATCCACGATGGTGGTCTGCCGGATCGCTTCCTTGACCTCGGGAATGGCACCGGAATACATGCTGAATTCACGCAACCCCAATCCCAGCAGCAAGGCCGTGAAGGCCGGATTCGCGGCCATCTCGCCGCACATGGCCACGGGAATGTCCCGTGCATGGCCGGCGGCGATGGTGTGTTGGATCATCGCCAATACCCCGGCATGCAAGGGATCAAAAAGATCATTGACGTCATCATCACCGCGATCCACCGCCAGCGCGTACTGAATCAGATCGTTAGTGCCGATGGAGAAAAAATCTGCCCGCCCGGCAAAGTAGTGCGCTGCCATGGCCACGGCAGGCACTTCCACCATAATTCCCAGAGGCATATCCGGGTCACAGTTATGCCCTTCGGCGCGCAATTCTGCCTGCAACTCGCTGACCAGCGCCCGGGTTTGCAACAATTGCCCCATACTGCTGAGCATGGGCAGCATCAGTCGTACCGGCCCCAGTGCCGAGGCCCGAAGAATGGCGCGCAGATGCGGCCGGAACCACTCCGGACGCCGCAGACAAAGACGCAGCCCACGCAAGCCAAGGGCCGGATTGAGCGCAGCGTGGAGCCCCGCATCGTCGTCACGCAGGCCCTTGTCGGCGCCGATGTCGAGAGAACGGATGGTCACCGGTGCCCCATCCATCTGCTCTACCACTCGGGCAAAGGCGTGGAACTGCTCTTCCTCAGCCGGGATGTCCGGGCGATTCATGAAGAGAAATTCGCTGCGATAAAGGCCGACACCATCCGCATTCATGCGCCGCACCATATCGATATCATCTGGCAATTCAATATTAGCGCGCAGATGAATAAGCACCCCGTCTGCGGTTATCGCGGGCAGGTCACGCTGCTCTTCCAGAAGTCGCCTACGCCTCTGCCGCTGCTCCTGCAAAGCCTGATATTGCTGCAATATCAGGGCATCCGGCGCAACCAGCAGAATTCCCTGATCCCCATCGACAATCACCACATCGCCACTGCGCAGCAGGCGCGTCGCCGAATGCGTGCCCACCACGGCAGGCAGACCAAGACTTCTGGCAAGAATAGCGGAGTGGGAGTTTGCGGCACCAAAGTCAGTTACCCAGGCGAGCACCTTGTCTTTTTTCATCAACACCGTATCGGCTGGCGTCAGATCCTCGGCGATGATGATCTGACCCTCGGCGCTCTGCAGGACAGGGGTCTTTACACCAATCAGGTGACGCAAAACCCGGTCTATCACCTGAATAATATCTTCCCGCTTGGCGCGCAAATACGCGTCTTCCATGCGGTCAAAAATCTCCAGCAGCCGCTCCCGCTCCAAATGAATAGCCCAGGCGGCATTGCGATGTTCATCACGAATAGACCGCAGGGGCCGCTCGCGCAGCGCTGGATCATCGAGCATCAACAAGTGCGCATCAATAAAAAGACGGGTATCTTGCGGAGCATCACTCGGGATTGCGTCGCGCACCGAGAACAACTCATCCCGGGCGCTGCTCAAGGCTGCACGCAGGCGCAACACTTCCGGTTCTACATCTTCAGGCAATAGTATATGTTCTGGGATATCGAGAGTGGTCGACTCCAGTACCAACGCCGTACCGATGGCGATGCCACCAGAGGCGCCGATTCCCGCCAGTTCAAAACTCATGATTCTTCACCAAAACGATCCGCCGCGAGGGCGAGCAAGGCATCGGCACAAGCCTGCTCCTCCTCGCCATCCGTTTCCAGGGTCAGAACGGTCCCCTGCGCCGCAGCGAGGGTCATTAGCCCCATGATGCTCTTACCATTGACCCGCTGACCGTTACGTACCAACCAGACCGTGCAGGGATAGCGCGCCGAAAGGCTGACAAATTTAGCCGAAGGTCGCGCATGCAAGCCGAGCTGATTGATAATGGGATAATCTACGCGCAGGGTCACCGCCACTTGCCTCCTTTCTCATGACCAAAAATCACTCAGGCATCCTCAGCAGGACAGCGTGCGGGCGCTGTTCGAGAATATCGGCGATCCCCTGGACGCCGCCTTCCAGAGCACCTTGGCGCGCCGCCGCCAGACCGTCACTGCGCCGCGATAAGGCACGCAGGAGCATCGCCAGATTAAGACCACTCACCGCCGCTACACGACCTTCCGGAAGAGTGGCCGGAATGAGATTGGCGGGGGTGGCGCCGTAGAGATCATTCAGAATCAACATAGCATCACCATCATTTATTTTCTCTAACAAACCCCACAAACGCCGCCGCCCCTCCTCGGGCGGTTGATCAGGCAGGATTTCCAGAATCTCCAACGCCGGCGGCATGGTCCCGAAAATATGCTGGAGCGCTGCCGCGAAGGCTTCACCCAGTCCCGCGTGTGTCAGGAGCACGATGGTAATCATTGCAGCGTCTCGGTAATGCCCAGCTCCCGATGCTGGATCAGAATCCGCTGCCCTTCTCCGGCAAGCATTTGCGCCAAGGCCTCCACCATATATACGCTGCGATGTTGCCCGCCGGTACAGCCCAGAGAAACCGTCACATAGTTACGGTGCTCTTGTGCAAAAGGCGCCAGCCATGCCTGCAGGAAGCTGCGCAAAGAATGGAAGGCGCGGACCACCTCTGGGGCCTTCTCCAGGAAATCGCGCACCGGTATGTCACGACCCGTCAGGGCACGGAGTTCGGGATGATAATGGGGGTTGGGCAGGGCACGCAGATCGAAAACGAAGTCGGAGTCCAAAGGGAGTCCTTTTTTAAAAGCAAAGGACTGCAACAACAAGACCAGGCCACTGTAATGATGCGACGCCAGACTCCATGCCTGCACCCGTAGACGCAACTGGTGGGTATTGATTTGCGAAGTGTCGAGGCGCTTGTCAGCCACATCGGCAAGCGGTTGGACCATCTCGCGTTCACGCCGCAACACCGTGAGCAGCGGTTCGCCCAATGCTTCTGCGAGATCATCGGTGAGGGGATGACGGCGGCGAGTTTCGCTGAAACGACGCAGCAAGGTACCCTCATCCGCTTCCAGAAAAAGGATGCGCGGACGCAAAGAGTAACGCTCGCGCAAATCGGTCAGCGCCTGTGGCAGAGCGGCGAGAAATTCGCGGTTGCGCACGTCGATACTCACGGCGGCGAGCATGAAGCCGGCATCCCGCCGCGCCAACTGCGCCCCGAACTCCACCAACAAGGTGGCAGGCAGATTATCGACGCAGTAATAACCCTGGTCTTCCAGGGCCTGCAGGACCGTAGATTTTCCTGAGCCAGATAGACCACTGACGATAATAAAGTCCTGCTCCGCCATCATTCTTCCCCGACACTCAACCGTACCTGCGCCTCAAAATCCGCGAGCATATCGCCACCGGACTCCTTTACATACTGACTGCGTGCCGCCGCCTCGACCAGTACCGCCAAGTTGCGCGCCGCAGACGCGGGCAAGCACAACCGGGGCAATGAGATTCCGAGAATATCCAGATGATCCACCTTGCCCTGTAAACGATCGATATCCGCGATTTCCATATCGCGCATATCCTGGATTTCGACGACCAGTCGGATACGTTTGGAATGTACAATGGCGGCGGCGCCGAAGAACTCCCGGATATTAACAATCCCCAGACCCCGCACTTCCAGAAAATTACGCAGCGGGGCCGGACAATGCCCCGTCAGGATATTCGGGGCTTCACGGATACAGAGCACGCTATCGTCAGCCACCAGTCGATGACCACGACTGACCAGTTCCAAGGCCAACTCGCTCTTGCCAATCCCTACCTCGCCCTGCAAAAGCAATCCCACCCCCAGCACATCGACCAGTACACCATGCACCTGCTGGCGGGGCGCCAGTTCCTGGTCCAGGTGGCGCTGCATCCGCGCCAGAACCACCTGCGCGCCAATCGGCGTCGTCATCACGGCAATCTGCCTAGCTTTCAACGCTTCATAGAGGTGATCATCCAGTGCCTGGCCTTCACAAATAACGAGCAGACGCAGCTTATGGGGCAAAAACTGTTCCATTGCCTCTGGATGGGCACCCAGGTAAGCGAGCTCACAAGTCCCGGCAATCTGTACCACATGCGGCCGGATAAAATTAAAAAATCCGACCAGTGCCGCCCCACCCACATCATCCTCCGCCCAAGGATCACCGCGGAGGTAATGGTCTTCTCCAGGCTGATGCAGACATTGCCAGCGCAATTCGCTGTGCAGCTCCGCCCAGAGTCGACGCAGGCTAATTTGTCGTTCCATAACTCCGCCTTGCCCGACACTCACGGCTGTACCCAGCCTGCTTTGTGGTACAACTTACGTCGGCCCCGCCAACAAACGAAAAAACTCCTGGGGATCAGGAGTTTTCATCAAGGCCTCGCGCACTTCGTCCACGGCGAGTTTCGCGGCCAATGCGGAGAGCGTCTCCAGATGCGCGGTCGCGGCCGCTTTAGGCACCACTACCGCCAGAAAGATGGATACATCCAGCCCGTCCGGCGCCGCAAATGGAATACCCTGCGCGGTGCGCAATGCGGCAATGGCTATCTGATTCACACCCTCCACCCGGGCATGGGGCAACGCCACCCCATGCCCGATGCCCGTAGATCCTTGCATTTCGCGCTGTTGCAAGGCAACAGCAATCCCCTTAGCAGACAGGCCCGTAGATCCTGCCAGGATTTCCGCCAAGGTCCGCAGCACATCACCAGCATCAGCCACAGGCGGATTTATACGAATATTAGCCGAGGAAAGAGGCAGAGTTACCATGGTTATTCAGTCGACATCCACAATGGCCGCCAAACCAGCGGGGTGGTCATTACGACGATCCTGCAGTTTTTCCTTGTAACTGTGCACCTGCGCCTCCAGTTTGTCGGCTACCAGGTCTACAGCTGCGTACATATCGGCATCATGCACCTCGGCATAGAAGACGTGTCCAGGGACATTGACAGTAATATCTGCAACATTACTCAGCTTTTCGTGGGGAAGGTGCTTCAGCACCACCTGAGCATTAATAACATGGTCGAAGTACCGATCGAGGCGTCCAATCTTTCCGTCGACATAGTTTTTAATGGCATCCGTCAAATCCAGATGTTGCCCGGTAATAGTAATTTGCATGGCGCTCTCCTACCAAGTGAGGTGACCGTTTTGAATCCTGCCCCGCTACGGGGTCCCCTTTCAGTGTAGCGCCAACGGCGTCGGCAAAAAACCCTGGCGGCGATATCACCCTCACAAACGTCGCCGCTGGCTCGCGGTAGGAATATTAGCCGCCTCGCGGTACTTGGCCACGGTCCTCCGCGCAATCTGAATACCCTGATCGGCCAGCACCTTGGCGATTTCCGCGTCACTCAGCGGATGCCGTGCGCTTTCAGCCTGCGTCATCTTGATCAGTAACGCCCGAATAGCGGTGGCCGACGCGGAACCGCCACTGTCAGTACTCACATGACTGGAGAAAAAGTATTTAAACTCATAAAGACCACGGGGTGTAATCATATATTTCTGATTGGTGACCCGCGATACCGTCGATTCGTGCATTTCCACTGTCTCGGCAATATGCCGCAGGACCATGGGCCGCATGGATTCCGGCCCATTGGTAAAAAAGTCCTTCTGCCTTTCGACGATAGCCCGCGCCACTTTCAATATGGTTTCCTGGCGGCTTTGCAGGCTTTTGATGAACCAGCGCGCCTCGTTGAGCTGATCCTGAATGTATTTATGCGCCGCATCTTTCCCACCCGTCATGCCCGCATAGCGACCATTGATACGTAATTTAGGCATCGCCTCGGGATTCAGATCGACGCGCAGACGCTTGCCCACCCAGCGCACGATCACATCGGGGATGACGTACTCGGTACTCTCAACACCCACCTCTTCACCCGGTTTAGGATTCAGTGTGGAAATCAGCGCCATCGCCCCACGCAACGTCTCCTCATCCACCCCCAACGCGGCACACAAACGTGGATAATCGTGGCGCCCGAGGGCCTGCAAGTGATCCTTCACAATGCGTTGCGCCAATAATATAGACGCATCCTCCCCGACCATCTGCTTCAGTTGCAGCAGGAGGCACTCACTGAGATCACGGGCCCCCACGCCCGGCGGGTCGAAGTCCTGCACGCGCAGCAATACCGCCAACAGTGCATCGTCCTCCACATTCATATTGACAGCGAGATCTTCCAGGCTTTCCGCCAGATAACCGCGCTCATCAATCGCGTCGATGATCAACTCCGCCATATTGCGCTCGTCGGCACTGAAGTGCGTCATATCAGCCTGCCAGCGGAGATAGTCCTGCAAACTCTGACTGTGACTGCTGCGCGATTCAAAATCCGGCATATCTTCGTCAGAACCACCGCCAGAACCTGATGTTCCCATGTCGAAAACGTCGTCCCACTGGCTGTCTAAAGGCAATTCATCCGGCAGCGTATCCTCCGTGGTCAGATCCAGCTGCCGGTCTTCGGAAGATATCTCAACCGTCTCCGGGAGCGGCCCGCTGCCACCTTCTTCATCCCCAGCATCCTCATCAAGCAGCGGGTTGCTCTCCAGCATGTTTTGGACTTCCTGCTGCAGATCAACCGTAGACAGTTGCAGCAGGCGGATCGCCTGTTGCAACTGCGGGGTCATGGCCAGATGTTGGCCGAGCTTGAGTTCTAAACCTTGTTTCATAATTTCCAAAAATCAGATTTGAAACTGATCCCCCAGGTAAACCTGCCGTACCATAGGATCATCCACGATTTCCTGCGGACTACCCGCTGTCAGCACTTTGCCATCATGCAGTATATAGGCGCGTTCGCAAATGCCTAAGGTCTCGCGCACGTTATGGTCGGTAATCAGAATCCCGATGCCGCGCTCCCGCAAATCCTGGATAAGCCGTTGGATTTCGAGAACAGAAATAGGATCAATACCGGCGAAGGGTTCATCCAGCAAAATAAAACGCGGACTCATGGCCAGCGCCCGCGCAATTTCCACCCGCCGCCGTTCGCCACCCGAAAGGCTATGTCCTTTGGTGTCACGCAATTGATGAAGGTGCAGTTCACTCAGCAGTTGCTCCAAGCGCTCCTGCCGCTCCATCTTACTCAACGGCAGGGTTTCCAGCACGGCAAGGACATTGTCGGCGGCACTCATCTGGCGAAAAACCGAAGGCTCCTGGGGGAGGTAGCCCAGCCCCATGCGGGCCCGCTCATGCATGGGCAGTGCAGTGATGTCCCGCTGCTGCAAAAAAATATGACCCTGCTCAGGGCGCACCAATCCGACCATCATGTAAAAAGTGGTGGTTTTCCCCGCCCCGTTAGGACCGAGCAATCCCACCACCTCACCGGCCGCCACCTGCACCGAAACATCACGCACCACGGCTCGCCGCCGATATGACTTGAAAAGGGATTGCGCCTGCAACAGCTCGCTCATGGCTTCCCACCGCTCGTGGAGCGGCCCGCTGCGGCGGGATAGAAGACCGACCGCACCCGCTGACCGGGATTTCCGGTGACAGCCGTTTGCTGGTTACGCAGGAAATAGGTGACCTGCTGACCATTGATCTCATTCTTTCCCTGCCAGAGATGGGCATTACCAATGAGCACAATTTCGCCGCTGGCCGGTTTATAGACCAGGGTGTCGCCATACCCGTGGCGCTGCGCGCTGGACATGGTGATGGTAACCGGGCTCCCCACCGCCGTGGCCTGCCGCACCTTGCCGCCGGCCGCGTCGATAGTGAGCTTGTCGGCATGGATAACCACATCACCCTGAATCATGACCACGTTCCCGGTATAAACGGCCTGTTGCTGCGGTTTATTCTTGCCGTACAGGGTATCCGCGCTGATCTGAATGGGGCCCTTGGCCAGCCCCTGCTCCGCAACCGGGGCCGCCAGGGCGGTGATAGATACCGCAACGAGCAAAAAGGGCCAGAATCGCCGGAAAGAAAATCGCTTAAGGAACATACATGCCACGCACATCATGCAAAACATTTATCTCTTGGGTTTTTACCGAGGCCCAGAGACCTACCCCGGTCATCCAGTCTTGCCCTCGCTCCAGCCGTACCGGTTCTGGAGACGTAATAATGCCGGTTTGCGGATCATAGTGCACCTCTGTGGTAAGTACGCGGGTATTCGGTTGCAAGGTACCGATAACATTGCCTGACAAGATAATCCGATGGCCATGACGCTCTACCACGCCCTGATTAGCACGCAGATGGAGTTGCTGTCCCGGCTTGAAACGCTCGACGGCGACTTGACTGAGCATGGTCCGATCGAGACGCGGTTCGTGATAAGCCGTCCGGGCAGTAGCCAGCAAATCCAGTTTACCGGTCGCCGTATACTGACGCATGACCACGTCTTCGGCCGCCTGATCTCCCTTGTGGATTTGACCATGCCAGTCGATGTACGGCAAAGACAATGGATGCCGTGGCCACGACCACCACACGAGTGCCGCAAGCAGCAGCAGGAGCAGGGACAGGCCCAGGCCGGGGGCGCGGAAACGCGGCATCAGTTTTCGCGACATAACCTGATTTCGGATTGATTGATGATCAAGGCAGGACTCCGGCAGCTCTGGCAATGATTGCTGACCAATGCCCCTGCGCTCGCAGAATCAACTCGCAGAGCTCCCGTACCGCACCATAGCCACCCTGCTGCGCGCTCCGCCAGTGCACTCGACAACCGACCTCCGGGTGGGCATCAGCCGGGGCCGTGGCCAGACCAACGCGGGTAAGAATGGGCAGATCAAGAAGATCATCTCCCATATAAGCCACCACCGCGTCATCCAGGCCAAGGGCGATTTTGAGTTCCGTGTAGGCTAGATTCTTGTCCGAGCAGCCCTGAAAAATCCGCTTGATGCCCAGGTCATGAGCACGATGGGCGACCGCCGGGGAATAGCGCGCGGTAATAACGGCAACCTCTATACCCCGTTCCTGCACAAGCTTGATACCGTAGCCATCACGCACGTGAAAGGCTTTACTCTCCCTGCCGTCATCGTCAAAAAACAAGCGGCCATCGGTCAATACGCCGTCCACGTCCAGGATCAACAAGCGAATCTGGGCGGCACGCTTCATTAAATCCGTGTCGGGCGATATCAATTCATTCATACGATGCCTGCGCGCAGCAAATCATGCATATTCAACGCGCCAATCAGCCGCGCCTCACCATCGGTAACCAGAAGCGCACCGATGCGATTATTTTCCATCAGGGCAAGGGCTTCAGCAGCAAGGGCCTCAGCGATAATGGTGGCCGGTTTGGCATGAGCCAGTTCAGCCATGGGCTGTTCCCAGATATCCTGGCGCCGCGCGAAGGCACGGCGCAAATCACCATCGGTAAAAATCCCCAGTACCCGATCTTCCGCATCCACCACCGCCGTCATTCCCAACCCCTTGCTGCTGATTTCCAATACCGCTTCGCATAATGGCGTATCCGCTCGCACCTTAGGCAGGCTGGTGCCCCGGTGCATCACATCCTGCACCCGCAGCAGCAGGCGTTTGCCGAGGCTGCCGCCCGGATGGGACAGGGCAAAATCATCTGCCGAAAAACCGCGCGCCTGCAAAAGCGCCATCGCCAGGGCGTCTCCCATGGCCAGGGCTGCTGTCGTCGATGCCGTGGGCGCCAGGTTGAGGGGACAGGCTTCCCGTGCCACAGCGCAGTTGAGATGCACAGCAGCGCTGTGCGCCAGGGTGGACTGCGGGTTGCCGGTCATGGCGATCAAAGGCACTGCCAGGCGTTTGACCACGGGCAAGATAGCCAGAAGTTCGGCGGTCTCCCCGGAATTGGAAAGAGCAAGCAGGCAATCCTGGCGGGTAAGCATACCCAGGTCACCGTGGCTGCCTTCGGCGGGGTGCAGGAAAAGAGCAGGGCTGCCCGTGCTGGCCAGAGTCGCTGCGATTTTTTTGGCGATAATCCCGGACTTACCCATGCCAGTGACGACAATACGGCCGCGGCAACTCAGCAGGAGCTCGCAAGCTCCCACAAAGTCCGCGTCGAGACGCGCTTCCAGCGCCGCCACCGCCGCCGCCTCCAGGCGCAACACATCCCGGCCGGTAGCCAGCAGACTCTCTGGCGTTACAGTCGAGGTAGTCACCGGCAGCCGTCAATTCGCATGGGCGGGATCCTGTCTCTGGATGGCTTCATAAACCGCACGGCAGTGGGGGTGCGCAAGCATAACCTTATCCACATCCGCAAATGAAGCGTTCTGCAGCAATTTCCAGCATTTCAGGTTCTCGGCAGCCAGCGCATCAGGATGCCGGGCGTACCAGCCCACACTGTCATGGGGGGCTGCGGCATCGCCCACCTGCTCGCGTGCCCACCATAAGAGCAAGGCAAAGAGCGCAAGCGCACCAATAATAACCAAAGCGTAAACAATCTTCATAAATGTGCTGGTTAACCTGAATAGGGTTGGATCACACTTCTTCCTGATACTGCTGGTTCAGCAACTGCACAAGCAGCCCTTCACGGGTCACAATGTCGGCCATTAACGCAGCACTTATGGCCCGCCACACAGTTCGGAAGGCGGCAAGATCTGCCCCATCGTTAAACTGCTCTGCAATTTCACTGAGTTTTTCCAGAGACTCGCGCGTCTGCAGACTGGTACTCAGGGCATTCTTGATTTGTTCCCGAGGGTGCGGAATCCAGCTTCGGTCACTCCCATAGGAGCGCAGGCGCTCCCCGAATTCGAGCGCCCGTTTCCGCAGCTTGCCTGCCAAACCGATCTGGCCACTGCGCAAATCCCCCCAGACCGCCAGATCCATAAGCAGACCCCACTCTCGGCGCCAGCGGTCGCGCAAGTCGGCATCCAGACCCACTGCCGCATGCACTGCCGCCGGGTTAAAGTCCATGAGAAGTCGCCGCACAATCACGCCGGGCCGCCGACAACCGCTCTGGCGTGCCTACATCTATCCATTTTCCTTGGTACAAATTGCCCTCCACCAGACCCGCCGCAATCCATTGCCGCAACCAGGGAGCCAGAGGAGCCGACTGCTCAGGAAAGTCCCGAAACAACTCCGGATCAAGACGCGCGATGCCTGCGTAAGTATGACGTTCTTCGCCCGCCAACGCCACCATGCCGGCAGACAGGGCAAAATCTCCCTGCGGGTGCTGCATCGGGTTGGGCACCAGCACCAGATGCGCACGCGCCGGGGAAGGCTGACAGATCTGCGCCCAGGGAAAGTCCGTGCAAATATCACCATTCACCAGCAGAAAAGGACTGTTCCCCAATAAGGGCAGGGCGCGAACAAGGGCGCCACCCGTCTCCAGACGACCTGCGCGCTCGTCACTGTAATGGATGCGTAGCCCCTGCCAATCTGGACCCAGGGCCCGCATGATCGCGTCACCCAGATGCCCGATATTGATAACCACATCACGAATACCCGCCGCAGCCAGCGACTCCAGATGGCGCGCGATAAGGGATTTTCCAGCAACCTCCAATAGGGGCTTCGGGACATGATCGGTAAGAGGTCGGAGTCGCTCGCCCCGCCCCGCAGCCAGGATCATCGCCCGGGTAACGGCGGTTGCCATAGGGCAAAAAGCTCCTGATAAGGCTGCAACAGTGGATCGGCATCCAGGGCATCTACGACATAAGCCCAGAACCGAGGTAGAAAATCGAGATAAGCCGATTTCCCGTCGCGGTAAGCCAGGCGACAAAAAATACCGAGAATCTTCAGGTTACGCTGTAACCCCATGCGCCCGACACGGCGCAGAAAATCCGTCGGTGGCGACAGGGCGACACCACGCCGATGTGCCGCCAAAAAATCCAGTGCCCAGGCATCCCGTTGTGCCCGTCCCCAATCCCAGTAGCGATCCCACAGCAGAGAAGCCAGGTCATAGGTCCATGGTCCGAGCACGGCGTCCTGAAAATCAATCATCGCCAACAAACCCGTGTCCCGCCGAACAATGAGGTTACGCGCATGAAAATCCCGGTGGACCCAGACCTGCGGCTGCGCTGCGGCATTATTCAGCAATACGGCAAAAAAGGTTTGCAGAGCAACGCTCTGCTGCGGGTTCAAAACCAAGCCAAGATGCCTGCCCAGATACCAGTCCGTAAACAGGATCAGCTCATCCCGCAGACGGACCGGTGAGAAAAATGGCAAAGGGGGCAACGCCGCCTGCCGCTGCCCGGCTTGCTGCAGGTTGAGGACCAAGGTCATTGCCTGCCGCATCCACCGATCCACATTCGAGCCCGCGTCCAGTACCCGCTTCAGATCGTCGTGCCCCAAATCCTCCAGCAGCACAAAGCCTGAGGCCATTTGGGCGGCCAGCACCCGAGGCACCGGCAAGGCCGCCCGGGCAAAGCGGTGCCGCACCCGCAAAAAGGACAGAATATCCTCCGGTGGAGGAGCATCCATGAAGATGAGGTCCGGCGGCAGGCGCCAGTAACGTCGCCCGCTGGCATCGCCGGGAATGGCGCGCGCCGACGCTGTCGTAACGCCCTGCTGTGCGAGCCAGTGCACGGCGGTGGGTGACAGAGAGGACTCCGCCGCCGCACTGCGAAAATTCGATGTAAGCAAAGATTGCGGCATAAAAGCATTTTGTGCGATTTTACGCTCCTATGAAAAGCCCTCTGCACAATATCGGAAAATCCCGACCCCGGCCAACTCGCCCGGGAAGCGGTAGCCATGTCCTGCTTTCTGGCATTCGCCTGGCCCTGCTGGGCGCCCTGCTGACACCCGGAATAGCTGTCGCCGCCGCAAAGGGGCCGATCACCCTCTATGCCGATCAGGTCCACGGCCTGGGCAGCGGTCACTGGACAGCCAGCGGCCATGTCGAAGTACTTTACGGTGACCGCCGGGTTTATGCCGACACCATGCACTACGATCAAGCCCTTGATGAAATCATCGCCAACGGTCACGTGCGCATGGTCAGCCCCGGCCTGGTCACCGCGGCACCCAAGGCCACCATCCACTTGCGGGCCAACGAAGGGGTAATCGTCCATCCCCGCTACCTGCTGGAAGCGCAACAAGGGCACGGCCACGCCGAAAACGGCAAAGAACTGGGTAAGGGGCGGTATCAGCTCAACGAAGCCTGCTACACCACCTGTCATGGCGAAAAGCCGGCCTGGCAGCTCTGGAGCGGGCGCATCGATCTCAACCAGAATGACAACTATATCTCCACCACCAATACCACGGTAGACGTCTTTGGATTGCCCATATTCTGGATGCCCTACTTCAGTTTTCCGCTGAAACGACACTCCGGGTTTCTTGCCCCCGGTGTGGGCAGCTCTACCATCAACGGCTTTTACCTCGGCATTCCCTACTATTTCGATATCGCCCACAACATGGACGACACCCTCACTGTCAACTACTTCAGCAAGCGCGGCGTCATGTTACAGAATGAATTTCGCTATCTGGAACCCAATTACAGTGGCAAACTCTATATGGATCTGCTCCCCTCTGATCAATTGACCCACAAAAATATCTGGGCCATCTCTTGGCAGCATACGCAAAATCTGGGCGACGGATTCAGCTTCAACGCCGATTACAACCACGTCAGTTACAAAAATTTCCTTTCGGATTTTGGCGGCACAGCGAATTTCGGCAGCAGTTTTGTGGGCGGCATTGGCAACGCGCCCTACATCAGCTCCTCCGGGGGTCTGTATTACAACAGTACGCACATTAACGCCGGCGCCACCTTGCAAGCCTATCAGATGCTGGTGCCTTACAGTGTTGCACCCTATTCCCAGCTTCCCCGCCTCTTTGCCGATGCCTACTGGCGAGTGGGGCGCAACGGTTATTTCGACTGGCACAGCAGCTTTAACTATTTCTCGGCCTCGACAGGTCCCGTCGGTCAGCGTCTCGACCTCACTCCCACCCTCGGCTGGCGTTTTAGCCGCGGCTGGGGCTTTTTAGAACCGCAGGCCCGACTTTACTACAGTCACTATCAGATCCAGCGTAATCTCCCCTACGCGCGCGCCACTAACCGCACCTTGCCGGCACTCAGTCTCAAGGGCGGTCTCAATTTCGTCCGCTATGGCAGCGACGGCAGCACAACCCTGCTGCAACCCCTGTTCAAATACACCTACATTCCCCTGCAGGCCCAGAACGGCATCCCCATTTTCGATGCCAGTCAACCCTATCAGAACTTTCCGATGATTTTTGAGAATAACAGCCTCTATACCGGCAGCGATCGCATCAACGCCGCCAATCAGGTCGCGCTGGGGCTGCGCGGCACCTGGCTCACGCCCAGCGGGCGCCAGCTCTGGCAAGCGGCTGTCGGTCAGATCCGCTACTTCAACCGACGCCAGATCAACCTCGCCGGCGATATTGTCCCGCAAAACCAGCAGTCCAATTATTTTTTCGAGGGACAGTATGCGCCCCTTCCGGACATCAACCTCCTCGCCAGTTCACAGGTCAACGCCCAGCAGCGCAACCTGCAGCGGCTCAACCTGCGCGCCCAGTGGCTACCCGGCCCACAGCGCGTCATCAACCTGGACTATCGCTATACCCGAGGCTTCGTGCATCAGGCCGGCCTTTCCGGTGCCTGGCCGATCTACAAGCGCTGGCAGGCGCTCGGCAGTTATCAGTATGACATCACCGATCACAAGCCGCTGGAGGAGCTCGCAGGGATCGGCTATGATGGCGGCTGCTGGGCAGCCCATATGATGGTTTATCATCAGATCCTTCTTGGCGGGCAGTCCAATAACGCTATTTATCTGGAGATCGTGTTGCGTGGCCTGACCAGCCTCGGCAATGCCTCAAACGCTTTGCTCAGCCAGTATGTGCCGGGCGCCAGCATGGAGTTTTGATGTCGCTCAAACGCCGTCCTATTTTTCTCGCCCTGAGCATCGTTCTGGGAGCCGCTCCGGTGTTAGCCTGGGCAAGCACGCCTTTTCTCAACCGCGACACCCTGCTGCCGACCGCACCGGTGGTGGCACCACCCGGTACGACAACGCACACTTATTCGGAAAACTCTGCCAAAGCACCGACGGTGGCGCCATTACCCGAAAACACCCAGAATCTCGACAAAGTCGTTGCGGTGGTGAACGACAACATCATCACCTCCATGCAACTGGGGCAGCGGGTAATCGCCGTGCGTGCCCGACTGCAGACGCAAGACCCCAACGCCATGCCCCCCGAAGACGTCCTGCGCCGCCAGGTGCTACAGCAGATGATCCTTCAGGACATCGAACTGCAAATTGCGCACCGGGCCGGGATCAAGGTCGACAAAGGAACGCTGGATCAGGCCATCAGCAATCTCGCTCAAGCCAACCACCTCACCAAGGACCAGCTACGCCAAGCGCTGACCGATCAAGGACAGTCGTGGAAAAGCTTTACCAACGACCTCAGGAATCGCATTCTTGTGGATCGCCTCATGCAGCAGGAAGTGGAGAACCGGGTCCACATTGGTCCCGACGAGGTGAAAACCTTCGCGCAACAGCTCAAAGAAATGGGCGGTGTGAGTTTCGACTTGCAGCAAATATTCATCCCGCTGCCTGGCAACCCGACACCGGACGCCGTCAGCGCGGCCCGGAATGAAGCCGGGCAAGTGCGTGATCGCGTGGTGGCCGGCGAGAGCTTTTCGCGCCTCGCCGCCCAGGTCAGCAGCAGCCATGACGCCTTGCAGGGCGGACGCATCGGCTGGATCAAGGCGGGCGAACTCCCGCCCTCGGTAACCCAGACCCTCCTCCAGTTGAAGGCGGGCGAAATCAGCCCCGTTATTCCGGGGCCTACCGGGTTTCATATTTTCAAGTTGCTCGATGTCAAGCATGAACAGCCGACGGTCACCGAGGTCAAAACGGCCATGATCGTCCTGCGGGCCGGCAACAGTCTACAGTTGCAGGAAGCTGAGGCACGCGCGCAGGATATTCAGCAGGCGCTGCAAAGCGGCACCCGCTTCTCCGAACTGGCGCGTCATTACAGCCAGGACACCAGCACCGCCGGCGGCGGTGGAGAAATGGGCTGGGTCGCTCCCGGACAATTGCCAGACAGTCTGGAACGCACACTGATCACTTTGCAACCTGGTGGGGTGAGCAGTCCCATCCGCGAGGGGGATGCCATATACATTTTGCACTCTCAAGCACAACGCCAGCAGCCGGTTAAAGAGAAGCAGATCATGGCTGCCGCACGCATGCAGCTCTACAACCGCATCGTCCACGAGCGCATGGACGAGTGGCAACGTCGCATCCGCGACAGCGCCTACGTCGAAATCCTCGAATCCGGCCTGCGCGGCAGCGATGCATGAGATTTTTATGAAGCAGGCCGTGACAGATCCCGGCCCCGTACGCGCCCGCTTCGCACCGACCTGGACCTTGTTTTACAAAGAGACCTTGCGCTTCGGCAAAGTGTGGCTACAGACCATTGCCGCCCCGCTGATCACCACCATCCTCTACCTGGTGGTTTTTGGGCACGCCTTAGGCGGACATATATCGGTCTATCCGGGGGTCAGCTATACGGCTTTCATCGTGCCCGGCCTGATGATGATGTCGATCCTGCAAAATGCCTTTGCCAATAGTTCCTCCAGCCTGATTCAAGCCAAGGTGACGGGGAACATCGTCTTTCTGCTGCTCAGTCCGCTCAGCCCTACCGAAATATACATTGCCATGGTTGCCGCCTCCGTGCTGCGTGGCGCACTGGTGGGGATTGCAATCCTTGCACTGGCACTGTTGTATCTGCGAATACCGCTGCTGCATCCCTTGTGGATTGTGGCGTTTACCATTCTGGGGGCGGGCGGCATGGGTTCACTGGGCTTGATTGCCGGGCTTTGGGCAGAAAAATTCGATCAGATTGCCGGTTTCCAAAACTTCATCATCATGCCGCTGACTTTTCTTGCGGGTGTCTTTTACTCCATGCAGTCCCTGCCTGGCATGTGGCAGCACCTCTCGTTGTTCAACCCGTTTTTCTATATCATAGACGGGTTTCGCTATGGCTTTTTCGCGGATTCTGATGTCGGCGTGTGGACATGTCTGGGCGTCAGCATCGCCTTCGCGGGCGTAACGGGTCTTTTCGCCTGGTACCTGCTGGATCGCGGCTACAAGTTGCGCCAGTAGGCACTACTTGAGTATCGCTCTCTGGGCCAGCACGGCATGACACAAGTTTGGGCATAAGTGGCCACATCACACAGCGGCATTTTTACGTTACACTACATCCTATGAACGCCAATATGATCAAGTCACTCATCCAGCAACGGCTTCCCGACGCTTTCATAGAAGTCCTGGGAGACGACGGTGCCCATTTCGAGGCGCTGGTCATTTCCCCGACCTTTATCGGGCTTTCCCTCATCAAGCAGCATCAACTGGTTTATGATGCGCTGGGCGAACGCATGCGCGAGGAGATTCACGCCCTCTCGCTACGCACCCTGACGCCCGAACAGGCACAGCCAGTCCATCACCCCGCGGCACATTAATCGGCGCACTCCCCCCCTAAATTAACGAGGATAACCATGGCAACGATTCAGGAACTCATTCAGGAGCAGGTTCAGAAGCATCCCGTCGTGCTCTACATGAAGGGCAACCCGCGGGCGCCGCAATGCGGTTTTTCGGCCCGCGCCGTGCAACTGTTGCAGCAAGCAGGCGTCAAGGAGCTCTTTACAGTGGACGTCCTGGCCGACCCGCAGATTCGCGACGGTATCAAGCAGTATTCCAATTGGCCCACCATTCCCCAGCTCTACATTCAGGGCGAGTTTGTCGGCGGGTCAGACATCATGTCCGATCTCTATCAGCAGGGCGAACTGAAGAAACTGGTCGACAGCGCGCAAGTGGCCGGCGCGAGCTGATTCGTATCCATGGACAAACTGCTGTTGCGTGGTAATGGCCCCTTACATGGTGAGTTGCGGATTTCCGGGGCCAAGAACGCGGCGTTGCCCTGCCTCGCCGCTACCCTGCTGGCACGTGAGCCGGTGCAACTACGCAACATTCCGCACCTGCGCGACATCACCACCACCCTGGAGTTGTTGAGCACGCTCGGTGCCAGGGTGCTGGTAGACGGCCAGCTCGGGATTGAAGTCGATCCGCGCCCGGTACATTCGGTCGTCGCCCCTTATGAACTGGTGAAGACCATGCGCGCCTCGATTCTGGTACTCGGCCCGTTGCTGGCCCGCCATGGCTCGGCGGAAGTAAGTCTGCCTGGCGGCTGTGCCATTGGCAGTCGTCCGGTGAGCGTCCATCTCAGCGGCCTACAGGCCTTGGGCGCGGAAATCACCGTAGAGGACGGTTTCGTTAAAGCACAGGCATCCCGTTTACGCGGCACCCGCATTGTCATGGAGATCGTCTCCGTCACCGGTACGGAAAACCTGCTCATGGCGGCCACCCTCGCCACGGGACGCACCATTCTCGAAAACGCCGCCCGCGAGCCGGAAATTGTCGATCTTGCCCGCTGCCTGTCGGCCATGGGTGCGCGGATCTCCGGAGCGGGGACGTCGGTCATCGAGATTGAGGGCGTAGCTGAACTGCATGGCGCCGAGCACAGTGTTGTACCGGACCGCATCGAGACGGGTACCTATCTGGTGGCGGCGACCATGGCCGGCGGCGATATTTGTCTGAAACGCACCGATGCGGGCTTGCTGGAAAGCATCATCCTCAAACTACGGGAAGCGGGGGCGGAGGTGTCCGCCGAGGCGGACACGATCCGCATCCGCATGAAGTGCAGACCGCGGGCGGTGGATGTGCGCACGGCGCCCTATCCGGCCTTTCCCACGGATATGCAGGCGCAACTTATGGCGATGAACTGCATCGCCGAGGGAAGCGGCGTCATCACCGAAACCATCTTCGAAAATCGCTTTATGCACGTCTCCGAATTGCGGAGACTGGGCGCCGACATCAACGCCGACGGCAAGACCGCCGTGGTACGCGGGGTACCCCGCCTGCGCGGTGCGCCGGTGATGGCGACCGACCTCCGGGCATCCGCCTCACTGGTCCTGGCCGGGCTGGTGGCAGAGGGCGAAACCCTCATTGACCGGATATACCATCTGGATCGCGGTTATGAGGTCATCGAAGAGAAACTCAGCGCCTTGGGGGCGGATATCCGCCGGATCAGCAACAGGAGCGTCGCATGAGTACCGGTATCACCATTGCGCTGTCCAAGGGACGAATTCTGCAAGAAGCCATCCCCCTCTTTGCGGGAGCAGGTATCCATCTGACGGAAGATCCTGAGGAATCCCGCAAGCTGATCATCCCCAGCACAGATCCTGCGGTGCGCTTTCTGGTGATCCGCGCCAGTGATGTGCCAACCTACGTGACCTGGGGCGCTGCTGATGTGGGTATCGCTGGCAAGGATGTGCTGCTGGAGCAGGAGGGCCTGGACCTTTATGAGCCTCTCGACCTGCGCATCGGCATCTGCCACATGGCAGTGGCCGAACCTGTCAGCTTGGCAGCCCACGATACCCCGCAAAACTGGGAACGGGTACGCATCGCGACCAAATATCCGCACATCACCCGCAATTATTTCCATGCTCGTGGTGTGCAGACGGAGATCATCAAGCTTTACGGCAGCATGGAACTGGCACCTCTGGTCGGTCTCGCCGATCGCATTGTCGATCTGGTATCCAGCGGCCGGACGCTCAAAGAAAATGGACTGGTGGAGGTGGAGGAAATCATGCCTATTTCCAGCCGTCTGGTGGTCAACCGCGCGGCCATGAAACTCAAGCGCCACGCCATCGAAACCCTCATCAGCCAATTGGAGGCGCAAGTCGCGTCATGAATCGTCTGGACACCCGCAACCCCGATTTCGCCCAGCAGTTTCACGCCCTGCATGACTGGGACGCCAACCTGGATCCGCAGATTGAAGAGCGGGTGCGGGAGATTGTCGCGGCGGTCCGCGACCGGGGCGATGCGGCGCTGCGTGAGTATACCGAGCGCTTCGACGGCCTGCATACGGATTCATCCGTCGATCTGGAAATCCCCCGCAACCACTGGGAGCAAGCTCTTCATGGCCTGGAGCCTGGTCAGCGCGCTGCCCTGGAAAAGGCGGCGCAACGTATCCGCAGCTACCACGAGCACCAGCGCAGCACAAGCTGGACCTTTACCGAGACCGACGGCACGGTGCTGGGCCAGCGCATTCTACCCCTGTCCCGGGTGGGGATTTACGTGCCCGGTGGGAAGGCCGCTTATCCCAGCTCGGTGCTGATGAATGCCATCCCCGCGCATGTGGCGGGCGTGCAGGAGATCATCATGACCGTCCCCACTCCCCAGGGGCAGGTGAACCCCTGGGTGCTGGCGGCGGCGGCTATTGCCGGGGTGGATCGGGTATTCTGTGTCGGCGGCGCGCAAGCGGTAGCGGCGCTGGCCTATGGTACAGAGAGTGTCCCGGCGGTAGATAAAATTGTCGGCCCCGGTAATATTTATGTGGCCACCGCCAAGCGTATGGTCTTCGGTCGGGTCGGCATTGACATGATTGCCGGGCCCAGCGAAATCCTCGTCATCAGCGATGGCTCGGCACCCGCCGAGTGGCTGGCCTGGGACCTGCTTTCCCAGGCGGAACATGATGAACTGGCCCAGAGCATCCTCATCAGTTGGGACGATGAACATATCGAGTCGGTGCTCACTGCCGTAGATACCGCGCTTGCGGTACTGGACCGCGCGCCTATCGCCCGCAAGAGCTGGGCAGACCGCGGCGCGGTGATCCGCGTGCGCGATCGCGGCGAGGCCTGCACCATTGCCGACCGTATCGCGCCGGAGCATCTGGAACTGGCCGTAGCGGATCCGGAAGACTGGCTGGCGGACATCCACAACGCTGGCGCCATTTTCATGGGCATCCACAGTTGTGAGGCCCTCGGCGACTATGTCGCCGGCCCCAATCATGTATTACCCACGGGCGGCAGCGCGCGTTTCTCATCGGCACTGGGTGTCTACGATTTCATCAAGCGCAGCAGCCTCATCCATGTCAGCCCCGCCGGAGCCGCGCAACTGGGGCGGATCGCCGAAGGACTCGCCCAGGGCGAAGGCCTGACCGCGCATGCCCGCTCAGCAGCCTGCCGCATTCCCAAAGCTGGATCATGAACGACAAGGCGACAACCACCCTGATGCAGAGCTTGCTGCGTCCGGAGTTGCTGGCCAGCAAAGCCTATGCGGTGACGCCCAGTGATGGGCTCATCAAGCTCGACGCCATGGAGAATCCCTTCCATCTACCCGCCGCGCTGCGCCAGCAATGGCTGGAAAGCCTCGCCGATGCGCCCCTCAACCGCTACCCGGACGCGCACCCGGATGCCCTCATCGCCGCCCTAAAAGCCCATATCGGTGTACCCGAAGGTGCAGAACTCATGCTCGGCAATGGCTCCGACGAGTTGATCCAGATTCTGGTGACCGCCGTGGCCGGTAGCCAGCGCCCCATCATGGCGGTGGACCCCAGCTTCGTCATGTACCGCATCCTGGCGCAACAACTCGGGCTCGCCTTTACGGGCATTCCTCTGGACGCGGACTTTCAGCTGGATCTCCCCGCCATGCTGACCGCTATCGCCGCGCAGCAGCCTGGCATCATCTTCCTCGACTGGCCCAACAACCCCAGCGGCAGTCTCTTCCCCGAGACCGATCTGGAAGCCATTGTCGCTGCCGCACCCGGCCTGGTGGTGGTGGATGAGGCCTACCACGCTTTCAGTCGGACGACCTTTGCCGATCGCCTGGGACGCACGCCCAACCTCCTCCTGCTACGCACCTTGTCCAAGGAGGGTCTGGCGGGGTTGCGGCTGGGGATGCTGGCAGGGCCGGCGGCCTGGATTCAGGAGTTGGACAAGTTGCGTCTGCCCTACAACATCAATGTGCTCACCCAGCGTAGCGTCGCTTTCTATTTATGCCATACCAAGGTGCTGGACGCGCAGGCCGAAATCCTGCGTAGCGAGCGGGAAAGGCTCCTTAAGACCATCTCTTCCTACGGCCTGCCGATCTGGCCCAGCGCCGCCAATTTCCTGCTCTTTCATGCCCCCGGGCGAGCTGCAGCGCTATTTTCAGGGCTGCGCGAAGGCGGGGTGCTCATCAAAGCCTTTACAGGTCACCCCCGTCTCAGCGAATATCTACGGGTCAGTGTCGGCACCCCCGCCGAAAATGATCGCTTTCTGGCCGTACTGGAGTCTTTACTGTGAATCCGCGTCAAGCCGAAGTCGAAAGAAACACCCTCGAAACCCAGATCCGTGTTGCCGTGAATCTCGATGGGTCCGGGCAGGCGGATCTGCACACGGGCCTGCCTTTTCTCGATCACATGCTCCATCAGATCGTCCGTCATGGCCTTTTCGACATGCGCATTCAGGCCCAAGGTGATCTGGACATTGACGCCCACCACACGGTAGAGGATGTCGGCATCGCCCTCGGTCAGGCCTTTGCCCGCGCCGTGGGGGACAAGGCCGGCATCCAGCGCTATGGCCATGCCTACGTGCCGCTGGACGAGGCGCTGTCACGGGTGGTGGTAGACCTTTCCGGTCGTCCCGGACTGATCTTTGCGGTCGAGTTCCCGCGCGCCCAGGTGGGTGACTTCGATGTGGACCTCTTCCATGAATTCTTTCAGGGCTTCGTCAACCATGCTCAGGTGACCCTGCATCTGGACGCCTTACGCGGCAACAACACCCACCACATCGCCGAGACCCTGTTCAAGGCCTTTGGTCGTGCCCTGCGCATGGCCGTCACCCCCGATCCGCGCATGGCAGGCGCCGTGCCCAGTACCAAAGGTACCCTGACCCTATGAGCGCCGCCACAACCCGCGTCGGCATTATCGATTACGGCATGGGCAACCTCTATTCCGTGGCCAAGGCCGTGGAGTATCTGGGTGGCAAAGCGATTGTCAGCGATCAGGCCAGCGAATTGGCCGCCACCGACCGCATCATTTTTCCGGGGGTCGGTGCTTTCGGTGACTGCATGGCCGCGTTGGAGGCCCGTGAACTCAGTGACTTCGTCCGCGTTGCGGCGCAGACTCGGCCCTTCCTCGGCATCTGCCTCGGGATGCAGATGCTCATGGACTGCAGCATGGAACATGGAGAACACGCCGGCCTTGGTCTGCTGCCAGGGCGTGTCATTCCCTTTCCGGAAGAAGCCCTGCAGGCGGCGGATGGCCGCCGCCTGAAAATTCCGCACATGGGCTGGAATGAGCTGCATCAGCTGGTGGAACATCCTCTTTTTGCTGGTGTTCCACAAAATGCCTATTTTTATTTCGTGCACTCCTTCTACGTGGAGCCCTCCACCCCAGAGATACTCGCGGCCTTTAGCGATTATGCCTTCCCCTTCTGTGCGGCGATGGCGGCGGACAATCTATTTGCCCTGCAGTGCCATCCCGAAAAAAGTGGCCCGACAGGCCTGCGCCTGCTGGGAAACTTCCTCGGCTGGGATGGTGACCGTGGAGAAAGCTGTGCGATTTGACCATGTTTTTTGGAATAACTTTGTGTGGAGGAAGTTGTCATGCTGTTGATTCCGGCCATCGACCTCAAGGACGGGAACTGTGTGCGTTTACGGCAGGGCCGGATGGAAGACAACACGATTTTTTCAGATAATCCGATCGCCACTGCGCAGCGCTGGGTGGAAGCCGGCGCCAAACGTCTGCATATCGTCGATCTCGACGGTGCAGTGCAGGGAGCGCCGGTCAATGCACAGGCGATCGCCACTATCTGCAACCACTTCCCCGACCTTGAAATTCAGGTCGGCGGCGGTATCCGCAGCGAAGAGCAAATCGAAGCCTACATTCAAGCGGGTGTTCGCTACGTGATCATCGGTACTCAGGCGGTCAAGGCCCCCGGCTTCGTCGCTAACGCCGCAGTAAGCTTTCCCGGCCATATTATGGTGGGCATTGATGCCCGTGACGGCAAAGTGGCTACCGAAGGCTGGTCCAAGCTGTCCCGCCACGATCCCATTGATCTCGCTCAACACTTCGCTGCCGATGGTATTGAGGCCATCATCTACACCGATATCAGCCGCGACGGCATGCTCAACGGCCCGAACATTCCCGCAACGGTAGCGCTCGCGCAGGCCGTGCCCGTGCCGGTCATCGCTTCCGGCGGCATCGCCAATCTGGAGCAGGTGTTGGCGCTCAAGGCCCACGAAGGAGACGGCATCACCGGCGCCATTACCGGCCGCGCCATCTACGAGGGAACCCTGGACTTTACCCGGGCCCGGGCCCGGGCAGAGGCCTAAGCAGATGCTCGCCAAGCGCATTATACCCTGTCTGGATATCGACCACGGTCGTGTGGTGAAGGGCGTCCAGTTCGTTGCCCTGCGCGATGCCGGCGATCCGGTGGAAGTGGCCAAACGCTACAACGACGAGGGCGCTGATGAGATTACCTTTCTCGATATTTCTGCCAGTTATGAAGAGCGTCGTACCCTTGCCGATGTGGTGTCTGCCGTGGCTGCCCAGGTCTTCATTCCCCTGACGGTCGGCGGTGGCGTGCGCTGCGTCGAAGATATCCGCACCCTACTTCTCGCCGGTGCCGACAAGGTCAGCATCAACAGCGCCGCCGTCAATGAACCGGAACTGGTGCGCGCTGCCGCCCGACGTTTCGGTAACTCCTGTATCGTCGTCGCCATCGATGCCAAGCGCGTGGATGATCATTGGGAGGTTTTTACCCACGGCGGGCGGCGCGGCACCGGCCTGGATGCGGTGACCTGGGCGCGGCAAATGGCCGAATACGGCGCCGGCGAAATCCTGCTAACCAGCATGGATCGCGATGGTACGGGGGTCGGCTTCGATCTCGCCCTCACCCGTGCCGTCAGTGATGCCGTGCCGGTCCCGGTCATTGCCTCGGGTGGTGTCGGAGAAATCCAGCACTTCGCCGAAGGCATCCAGCAAGGGCATGCGGATGCGGTATTGGCGGCCAGTGTCTTTCACTTCGGCCAGTTTCGCATCTCCGAGGTCAAGGCACAGATGGCAGAGGCGGGTATCCCGGTACGCGCCATCCGCTGACGAGCGCGGCTTGGCGCACCGGTCAGCCCGTAACCGCGTATATTTTGGATAGTAAGGGCATCAACGAGAGGTTCTGACCAGCATGGGTGATACGGAAGCGAAGCATTCGGCCATACTCGCCGCCGTGCACTGGAATGCCGATGGCTTGGTACCCGCCATCGCTCAGGATGCACGCAGCGGCCAGGTACTCATGCTGGCCTGGATGAACGCCGAGGCCTTGCTGACGACGCTTCGTGTGGGCATGGGCACCTACTGGTCGCGCTCCCGGCAGGCGCTCTGGCGTAAAGGCGAGACCTCCGGCCATGTCCAGCATCTGGTCGATCTGCGCCTCGACTGTGATGGTGACACCATTCTTATGCGTGTCATTCAGGAAGGTCCTGCCTGCCACACGGGAGAGAAAACCTGCTTCTTTCTCGGCCAACCCGGCACCGATGGCTGGCAGCATCAGGCTCCGCCGCCCGGCAGCATCCTGGATAGTTTACAGGCCACGCTGCATGGTCGGCGAATGGCTGATCCCGGCCAATCCTACGTGGCACAACTGCTCCATGGGGGCCGGGATCGGGTCTTGAAAAAGGTGGGAGAAGAGGCCGCCGAGTTTATCATCGCCTGCAAGAATCCTGAGCCGGAACCGATTATTGCGGAGGCGGCGGACCTCCTCTTTCACCTGATGGTGGCCTTAGAGGAACATGAATTGCATATAGATGATGTCCTCGGAGAACTGGCGCGCCGCGAGGGCGTTTCCGGCCTGGAAGAGAAAGCGGCACGGCGCCCCCAAACTTGACGCAAGCGATTTATTTTCCTATGGTCCAACGGTTGGTGTAGTGCGTAAACCCCTCTGCGGGGGAAGGAGAACAGTGATGGGCGCTTTTAGTATCTGGCATCTGGTCATCATTTTGTTGATAGTGGTCGCGCTGTTTGGCACCGCAAAACTGCGCCACGTGGGTTCGGACCTGGGTTCCGCCATCAAGGGCTTCCGCTCTGCCGTCAAGGAGGAGGAGGAAAAAAAGGAAATCGTCGGCCACACCATTGACGCCGATGTCCAGCCCAGTAAAGAACACGAAACCATTAACCGCTGACCGCTTATGTTCGACTTCAGCTTCGGCGAACTCGCACTACTCGGGATCATTGCGCTGCTCGTGGTCGGACCGGAAAAAATGCCCGATCTTGCGCGCACTGCGGGGAAGTGGTACGGCGCCATGCGGCGTACCATGACGAGTCTGCGCTCTGAGGTCGAACAGCAGTTCTTACTGGATGACCTCCGCCAAGAAGCGGACCGGCTGCGCGATTACGCCAATGAAGCGCTTTTGCCTACGGACACTACCGCTACAGCCATTCCGACAGCAAGCGATGAAACACCAGAGATCATAGCAGAGCAAAAACAGGGTGAACTAGATATACTGCCGGCGCCCGTGCAGCATGCAGAGCTGCCCGGGTCAGAAAACCGCCTGCATTGATTGTGTAGCCCACTCAAACTCACTAGCACATCTATACCGCCTAAGGACGTTTTTTAAGCATGGACAAGTTGGCGGAGAATACCTTTATCGGTCACCTGCTGGAATTGCGCCGCCGTGTATTATTTGCAGTGATTGCCGTTTTTGTCGGTTTCATGGCCTCTTACCCCTTCTCCAAAGCAATTTATACCATTCTCGCCGCGCCACTGATTGAGGTGTTACCCAAGGGCAGTCACTTAATTTACACTAGTTTACCTGAAGTATTTTTAACCTATGTGCAACTTTCCTTACTATCCGGCTTTGTGCTGGCCCTCCCCATTATTCTCTATCAATTTTGGGCCTTCATAGCCCCCGGCCTTTATGAACACGAGCGCAAGGCCTTTTTCCCACTCATTTTTGCCTCTGTTTTCCTGTTTATCGGTGGGATGCTCTTTGCCTATTTTATCGTATTCCCGAATGCCTTCCGATTTTTTGTGAGCTTCTCCGGCAATGATATTACCGCCATGCCCAAAGTCGATAGTTACCTATCGCTCATCGTCAAATTCTCGCTCGCCTTTGGTCTCGCCTTCCAGATTCCCATCCTGATCGTCGTACTGGTACGTATCGGGGTACTACAAGTGGCCACATTGCGCCGCAGTCGCCGCTACGCATTCCTGATCTGCGCCATCGCATCGGCAGTACTCAGCCCTCCCGATGTTTTATCCATGGTCATGCTGCTCATTCCCATGTACATGCTCTTTGAAGTCGGACTGTTCTTCGCGGCACGGCTGCCCGTATCCCGGCCGGGCGTAGAGGCAGCCGCTGATGATACAACAGTAGAGCCGTCGCACCATGTTGCCGCCGAGATGGATGCCGCCGAGGAAAGCTTTCGGGATAAGGATGAAAATGGCCCGAAGAGCTGATAAAATGGGCACCCCCCATAGGGGCGGAGTTTACCGATTTCGTGGAACGCCATTGGACCGCCTTCCAGTTAACCCGTACCAGGAACCAATCCTCATGACCACCTCGCTCACCGGTGTCTACGGTTTTGTCGGACATCACATATCAGGTACCCAGAGAGGCACATTCTGCAAAAGTGGTTTCTGGCCTGCCACAGACCGGTAATACCGGGGCACACCTACTGATAAAAGCCGCTTCTGGACAAAAAAGGCCAGACCACCGGCGATGAGCCGACCGCGGCGAATACCGACATCCCGGATCCAAATATATTGCAGGCACTACGCCGGTCGGAGAAAATCATATAGAGCCATCTGGTGAGTTTGCAAATATGAAGAGGGCGACGCACATGAGCGGTGACCATTATGCATAGCATCACCGAATATCAGCAGGCCGAGGCGAAGTTAAAGCTACTCCGCGCCTTGTTCGACAATTCCAGCGACGCCATCGAGGTGCTCGATCCTGTCACCCTCCGTTTTTTAGACATAAACGCGACGGGATGCCGCGCCCTTGGCTACACCCGTGAAGAACTCCTGTCCATGAGCATTTACGACATAATAGACACGGCTTACAGCGCGGCCCCCCAGAAAGTGCTTGCGCAGTTACGGGAATCGGGACACGCGCTGTTCGAAACCATACACCGCCGCAAGGATGGCTCAACGTTTCCTGTGGAGGTCAACACGGTATCCGTCGAACTCGACAGGCCCTACCTGCTCGCCATCACGCGTGACATCACCAAACGCAAGGCGCTGGAATCTGCCCAGCAGGACGTCGCCAGACACCTGCAACGGATCACCGATTTCAGTGTGCTTCTTTCCAGCGCCAATGAAGCCATTGCCCAGATGGAGAACGAGGCGGATCTGCTGCGCACCCTCTGCGAACTGGCCGCCCAGCACGCTCACCTACGGCTGGCGTGGATTGGTCAGCCCGACGACAAAGGCCGGTTTCAAACGCTTGCCGCCGCCGGGGCGGCGCTGGGCTATCTGTCGGGGATACATATATCCACGTCCGCAGAGCTTCCAGAGGGACGAGGCCCCGTAGGTCAGTCCTGGCGCGATCAGAAACCGGTTTACATTTTTTCAATATCCCAAAACTCCCACATGCTTCCATGGGCGCAGCGTGCTGAAACCTTCGGAATGAAGGCAGGCGCCGCTCTACCTATTTTCCGTGGCGGCAAGCGCTGGGCCGTCTTGGTGGTGTACCACGGCGAAGAGAATATTTTCGATGCCGATCTCCAGAAGATATTGACGGATTTGGCCCAAGACGTCGGTTATGGCCTGGATCGTCTGGATATTCTGCGAAAGGAGCGGGAAGCCAACGCCTTCAACGAGGCACTGCTGAACACGCAGTCGTCCGGCATCGGGGTCGTGCGTTTTCCAGAAATGATTCTCGAGCGGGTCAACGCGCGTATGCTGAAAATGCTCGGGGCATCTTCTCCGGGGGATTTGGTCGGACAACAGGCGCGAGCGATCTATCCCGACGCGGCAACCTACGCCCGGGTAAACGCGGTTGAGCAGACAGCCCTAAGCGAAGGTAACGGGACGCTCCGGGATGTACCGCATCGCCGTCGAGATGGAGAGATCGTCTGGATGGATATTTCCATTCAACGCCTGGACGGCACGGACGGCGTGCAGCGCACGCTCGGTACCTATGTGGACGTGACGGAACGGCATCGATTGATGGATGAACTCGCACGGCAATCGCTCTCCGATACGCTCACCGGACTACCTAATCGCCGCGCTCTGGATGCAGAGATGGGTAAGGCAATAGCGCGATCCGACCGTCAGGAGCGGCTCTTGGCGGTGGGGTTTCTCGATCTGGATGCCTTCAAGCCGATCAATGACACCTACGGCCATGATGCCGGAGACGAGCTGCTGAAAGAAATGGCCCGCCGCCTGCAGGACGCCATGCGGCGGATGGATACGATCGCCCGCCTGGGGGGTGACGAGTTTGTACTGCTGCTGGAAGGCCTGCGCAGCATGGATGCACTGGATCAGGTCCTGGCCCGCCTCCAGGCCGCGATTGCGCAGCCTTTGCACATCAAAGGGGAAATCGTCCGTATTCAGGCGAGTATGGGACTGACCATCTATCCCTTCGACGACGGGGACGCCGACCTGCTCCTGCGCCACGCGGACCAGGCCATGTACGCCGCCAAAACACGTCCTGGTCGAGAGGGCGGAAGCTGGGTGCAGGTCTATCATCCGGACATTGGTAACGTCAGCATGGGCGATGAGATATTGCGCCGGGATTTCCTGCGGGCCTTGGCCAGCGGAGCGGTGACCCTGCGCTATCAGCCTCTGGTGGCCATGGCGACGGGTCGGGTGGCAGGTCTCGAGGTCCTGACCCGGTGGAACCGGGAGGATCAGGAGCTCTCCCCCGAGCGCTTCCTTCCTTCCCTGGGCGTGCTGGAACGCCAGGCATTGGGGCGCTTCGTGCTGCAGACGGGACTGCGGCAGCTTACGCAATGGCGAGAGATGGGCCTGGATCTCTTCCTCAGCGTCAACGTCACTCCGGAAGAGCTCGACAGTCCCGGATTTGCCGATTCGATCTTTGGCATCCTGGCCGCTTATCCGGGCATTCCCCTGGAATCCCTGGTGCTGGAGGTGCTGGAGATCGGGGAAATCCTCGAGCAGGGGGTCGCCCCGGAGCATCTGCAGCGACTGCGCGGTGCGGGCGTCAAAATCGCCCTGGATGACGTGGGGAGTGCATACGCCTCCCTCCTGCGACTCAAAAATCTGCCCATTGACGAGATCAAAATCGATCAGGGTTTCATCCGCGAACTGTCGAACAAGCCCCAGGACCTGATTTTCGTCGAAAGTCTCGTCAGCCTGGGCTTGGCGATGGGCGTCCTCATCACCGTGGAGGGCGTGGAAACCGAAGCACATATCGCCCTCCTGCGCGAAATGAAGATCGACTATCTCCAGGGGTACGCCATTGCCAGGCCGCTGGAGGCGGAAGCGGTGGCAGATTTTGTGCGCACCTTCGTCCTCGGCGCCGGGGATGCGGACACGCCGATGCTGGCCCTGTACCAGCATCTGGGATGGGTGCGTGCGGCAGCAGAATCCGCGATGAATCATGAGGGTTACGAGCATACGGAACTGGCCGACTGCCCGATCACGACCTGGCTGCACACCCACGCAGCAGAACTGTCCGAGGTGGAGGCCTTGCTGGCCGAGCACGAAACGGTGCATGCCCTGGGCCGGAAAATCCTTCAGGTACGACAAAGCGGAACGCGCGAGGAACTCCATCACCTGCTCATCCAGTTGCACGGGCACAGCCACCGCTTTAAGGAATCGCTGGGGCAGGCGGTGCAGGGCATGCGAGCCGATGCAGCGGCCACTGCCCTACCGCCCTCTTCCAATGAATAAAATTATTGACATGGATTGGGCAGCGTTCGAAGCATTTGATTTTGACAAAGGCAGCATTCGAGCGAATATTCACTTTTATCTTCGGTATTTGCAGCCGTACAGGCACTGGCGAATGTCATGAACGACCAGAAAGAAACCCTTCCCCTGCTGGCTATGGCCACCCTCGGCGTGGTCTTCGGGGACATCGGCACGAGTCCGCTTTACACCCTCAGCGCCTGTCTGTCCGCCATGTCCTTGCCCCCCACGGCGGCGAATCTCCAAGGTATCCTTTCCTTGATTTTTTGGACTCTGGTGCTGGTCGTGAGTGTCAAATACGCCTGGGTGATCATGCGGGCGAACAATCAAGGCGAGGGCGGCGTCATGGCGCTGACCGCTCTGGCCGCCCATGCAACAGGGCATTCCGGACGATTGCGCTGGTGGATACTGAGTATTGGACTTTTGGGTGCAGCCCTTTTTTATGGAGATAGCATCATCACCCCAGCCATTTCAGTGCTGTCGGCCATGGAAGGCATGGAAGTCGCCTCTCCGGCCTGGAAACCGCTGGTCCTCCCCCTGGCTCTGGGAGTGATCATTGGACTCTTTCTGGTCCAACGTCGCGGCACGGCGGCCATTAGTCACCTCTTCGGTCCGAGCATGCTGGTATGGTTCCTGCTGCTTTTTGGTTCCGGACTGACCTGGATCATCGCTGATCCACAGATATTGCTTGCGCTCAACCCGTGGTACGCCCTGCATTTTTTCGGAATACACGGCATCGGTGGGTTGGTGATCCTGGGCGCTGTAGTCCTCGCCGTCACCGGGGCAGAGGCGCTCTACGCCGATATGGGTCATTTTGGTGCGCGTCCCATCCGCATGGCTTGGTATTTTCTGGTGCTACCCGCCCTGGCCCTCAATTATCTCGGCCAGGGTGCCTTGCTGGAGATCAACCCTTCGGCTGCTCAGAATCCCTTTTTCCGGCTTTTCCCCGCCTGGGCGACTCTGCCTATGGTGGTGATATCGGGCATCGCTACAGTGATTGCCTCGCAAGCGGTGATTTCCGGAGCCTATTCCGCGACACGCCAAGCCCTGCTGCTAGGTTACGTGCCACGTCTGACCATCATTCACACCTCGGCATCCGAGCGCGGGCAGATCTATCTTCCAGGACTCAACGGGGTCCTGATGGTGGCGGTTATCGCGGCGATTCTCTGGTTCGGGTCTTCGAACGCGCTGAGTTTCGCCTATGGTACGGCGGTTACCGGCACCATGCTACTGACCACCGTTCTGGTCTTCTTCGTCGCCCGCCACAGTTGGCAGTGGCCGCTGTGGAAAGCTGGCCTTTTCTGCGGCTTCTTTATCCTGCTGGACGGGATATTTTTCGGCGCAAATTTATTGAAACTCGTGGCAGGAGGATGGTTCCCACTGATGATCGGCCTGGTAGTTTTCACGACCATGTCGACATGGCGATGGGGACGGGAGATACTCGCCCGCAAACTGTATCCGGATGCCATCTCGGTGGAGGCCTTTCTGAGCGGCGTCACCCCTATCGAGCCTATCCGTGTCCCGGGCACGGCGGTATACCTGACAGTACGCGAGCACGGCGTTCCGCATGCCATGCTGCATAACCTGAAACACAACCGAGTGCTTCATGAACGGGTCATCATCCTCACCGTCAAATTTGAAGATGAGCCACGCACCCTTCCCACGGCCCGCTTGGCGGTTCTGGATTATGGACAAGGCGTCTATCGTTTCACTGCCCGTTATGGATTCATGGAGCAACCCGATATTCCAGAGACGCTGAAGTCCGCGGAGAGTCCGAACTTCCGATGGAACCCATCGGATACCACCTATTTTGCCTCCCGCCAACGGGTGATTCCGACCGCCGACGCTGGCCTGGCCTTATGGCGAGAACAACTTTTCGCCATCCTGCTCCGTTTTTCTACCAACGCCACCGACTTTTTCCGGCTCCCGCCCAACCAGGTGATGGAACTGGGGGATGTTGTCGAGCTTGCGCATAGGGTGTCCGACGCACCTAAGCGGGGTTAGGGGGTTAGGGAACAGGCCTACAAAATCAGGAAAACCAACGCAGGAATGCTGCGGCAGTGAGGGCGGTGACACCCAAGCCGAAATCAGAACCCAGGATCCAACGCTGCACTGCCCCCGACCATCCACGCTCAAAATACAGGTAGACCATCCCGAGGATGATACCCAGAACTGCGCAAGCCATTTTGAGAAACAGGGCCGTCAGAGCGATCCCGTGAATGTCGGGCAAACGGCCATCATAGTAATAGCTGGTAGCCCCAAAAAGGATACCGGTCACCCCTTGGTTTACCCATCCCAAAGTGATTACCCACACCAGCGTCCTCTGCATGCCAGGAGAACGGCGCGCCAGCAAAAGCGCCGCGGCGCCTCCGCCCACGATGGCCACCGCCCCCAAGTTGTGCAACGCCTGAATGCAGGCATAGAGCAAAAGCTGGGCGCTGAAGAAAAAGCCCGGCATTTTTACTTAACCGTAACCACAATGCACCGGTTGACCCCAATGAGAACATGGGCCGCTGTAGCCTCTTTGATGCAAATAGTGTGTGTGCCGGGCGCCAACTTGCCTACAGAAAAGTTACCTTTCAATTCATGGCTCAAGCCAGCCATGTGGTTATCAACATAGACATGGATATGATTGCCGTTGGGGGCCAGAGTGACATCATAGGACAGGACCACGGAGGTACCGGCACTGAGTTGTGCACCATTGACAGGAGAAAGAATCTTGATATATTTTTTTCCGGACTCCGTGGTACCGCTTCCTCCGGTCGCTTTGTCCATATTGCCCACGGCAGGCTGCGATGGATGTCCAACTGCAGCCTCGGACGGAACCATCGTCGAGCTTAATGCCGCGGCGGCAAGCACCCATAGGATGCGGGAAATATTTGGGTTCATAAGGCACCTCCAGTGCGCGCCAGTCTAGTGGTAAGGCAGGATTTATCCCCACACCTCAAGTTTTCAGTATAGGAGATTGGTGGCGCAATGGAACACCCCTCGCACCGAGTAAATCATGATCGCGAAATAGGGGATTTACTTCAGCAGTCGCGTAGTTTTTTGAAGCCGTTCGTTGCTGCGATTCCAGGCGCGGTTTGAAGCGCTGCCACTGCGACCAGACGATTCGAATCAATTCAAAGCGAACGCCGATGGTCACATATTCCTCCCGCTCACCCTCGAAAAACCATCCGCCCCGCCACCAATGTATATCGTACCTGCCCGCGCAATTCCCATTGTCCATAAGGAAGATTCCGCCCGCGGCTCCACTGACGCCCTGTCTCTACCGTGAAGTAGGAGTCCGGATCGAAGATACAGAAGTCAGCGGTGGCACCGACCGCCAGGGATGGCACTGGCAAACCAAGGGCTTGGGCCGGGCCGACGCTCAGCAAGTGCAGCACCGTCATTAAATCCAACACCCCTTCATCCACCAGACGCAGCGCCAGGGGCAGGAGCCATTCCACGGCAGCAATGCCGAATGGCGCCTGGGTGAAAGTCATGCCTTCCCGGTCCACCCCCCAGGGGTTGTGATCACTACTGATGGCCGTTATAGCACCCATGGCAATGGCGTGCCGCAGTGCGTCGCGCTCTGCGACGGCGCGTAAAGGCGGCAAGATCTTGGCGTGAAGATTGAAGAAACCGATATCCTGCTCGGTGAGCAGCAGGTGATGGATACTCACCCCACAAGTCACCGGCTCACCACGCTGCCGGGCCGCCACAACCTCGGCCACCGCCGCAGCGATACTCAAGTGCGGAAAATGGATGGGGCAACCGCTGAGCGCGGCAATGGCGATATCCCGCTGCACGCCGATCTGCTCCGCCGCGGCCGGGCGTCCGCTCAGGCCTAAACGGATGCTCAGACGGCCTTCGTGCATCACCCCGTTGGCAGCCAACTCCGGCTCTTCACCATGGAGTAATACGGGCAAGCCCAAATCCGCTGCGTAACTCAGCGCCAGCCGCAACAAGGCCGCGCTGAGCACGGGCTCCTTGGCCTGACTGAAGGCGATAGCACCGGCCGCTGCCAAACCCGCCATCTCCGTCAGCGCCGTGCCCTGAAGCTGCGTAGTAAGGGCACCGGACAGATGCACATTGGCCAAGGCCAGACGATCCGCCAGAATGCGCTGTTCCTGCAAAACGGCCGGGATGTCGGCCATCGGCAGAGTGTCCGGGCGCAGTAGAACCTGCGTCACGCCACCGGCTACCGCCGCACGCAACTCACTGGCGAGGTCACCATCCCGACCGTGACCTGGGGTATGCGCCTGAAAAGACGTTTCAATGAATCCTGGGCAGGCAATCAAGCCCGTGCCATCCAGCACTTCTCCTGCCGTAAAGTCAGGGGGCAGCATACCTCGTGCGACAATCCGACCGGCCGCCACGGCCAGATCAGTAACCGCATCAAAGCCGTCACTGGGATCCATGACCCGAATATTACGGATGATTCTGTGCATGGATTTCACTCCCCGCCCGCCGCGCCAGCGAGGATGGTGAGCACCGCCATCCGCATCGCCAGGCCATGGGCTACCTGTTGGAGAATCACCGACTGAGCACCATCGGCCACCTCCGAGGCGATCTCCACCCCGCGATTCATAGGACCGGGATGCAGCACCAGCGCGCCTTGATCTGCCCACTGCAAGCGCTCCGGTGTCAGCCCGAAACGGTGATAAAATTCATTCAGACTGGGCAGACGGTGCGACACCATGCGCTCCCGTTGCAGGCGCAGGGCGCAAATCACATCCACCCCGCGCAGACCGGCCTGCAGATCGTGGTAAACATGCACGCCCAGCGCCGAAAGCTCTTCGGGCACCAAGGTGCGCGGGCCGATGACGCGAATTTCCGGGCAACCGAGAATGGACAAGGCATGAATCTGCGAGCGTGCCACCCGCGAATGGAGCACATCGCCGACGATGGCCACCACTCGGTTTTCAATCGGCCCCGCCAGGCGACGGATGGTGAACACATCCAGTAAGGCCTGGGTGGGATGGGCATGCTGACCATCACCGGCATTCACCACCAGTGCCGAGTCGCCGAGATGGCAAGCGATCAGATGGGCTGCTCCCGCTTCGGGATGACGGAGGACGAAACCATCCACCTGCATGGCCATCAAATTATCGACGGTATCAATGAGGGATTCACCCTTGCTGGCACTACTCGTGCTGACCGCAATATTCAGCACATCCGCCGAGAGGCGCTTGGCGGCCAGCTCGAAGGTGCTGCGGGTCCGCGTGCTGTTCTCAAAAAAGAGATTGACGATGGTGCGGCCACGCAGGGTGGGGGTCTTTTTGACACTGCGATGGGCAATACTGAGGAAAGATTCCGCCGTATCGAGAATCTGCAGTAACTCGCGCTCCCGAAGCCCTTCGGTACTGAGCAGATGACGCAAACGGCCCTGGGCATCGTATTGCGGGTTTCCTTCACCAAAACGAAAGGTGGCGGCGCTCATGGCTGCAGCCTCCGCTGCTCCAGTTCCAGACGCAAGGGCTCGGGGCCGCGCAGCTTGATGTGCGCGCCCGCTGTGGCATTCAGGCGTAACGCCGCCACATCAGCGGCCACTGGCAGTTCGTGCCCGCCGCGATCCACCAGCACCGCCAGGCGGATGCGGGCCGGTCGCCCATAGTCGAAGATTTCATTCATAGCGGCGCGCACGGTGCGACCGGTGTAGAGGACATCGTCCACCAGAATGATATCGCGGCCATCGACATCAAAGGGGATATCCGAGGCGCGCACCTGCGGGTGCAGACCGATCTGGCTGAAGTCGTCGCGATAAAAAGAGATATCCACCTGCCCCAGGGGCTGCTGCAAACCGAGTGCGGCGTGCAGGGTGCGCGCCAGCCAGACACCGCCGGTAAAAATGCCGATCATCGCCGCCTGCTCCGGATCAATGAGGGGACGCAGATCGCGCGCCATACCCGCTAACAGTGCAGTCACATCCCAGTCGGTCGTCATGCGTCGCCTCGGGCATTATGAAAGGTCCACAAAATCTCGCAGGCCGCGGCTTGATCCAGCAAACGGCCGCGTTTCTTTTGAGAAAAGTCGCGATCTTTCAGGATCAGCTCGGCGGCGTGGCTGCTCAGGCGCTCATCCACCCAATGGATAGGCAAGGAGAAGCGGCGCTGCAAACTTTCCGCGAATTTGCGCACCCGGCCCACCATGAAGCCCTCGCTGCCATCCATGTGCAGAGGCAGGCCCAGAACCAGCGCACGCGGCTGCCACTCCTTAAGAATACGGGCGAAGCCATCCCAGTCCGGGCCAGTTTCGCCATTGCGCAGGGTGGCAACCCCTTGCGGCGCCAGGCCCGACTCCCCCAGAACCGCAATCCCGATCCGACGTTCACCGAAGTCTATCCCGAGCAGCGGCCCGTTCTGTTCAAGCATGACCCGCCGCACCACTGAGCAGACGCATATCCACTCCCAGCAAGCGTGCCGCGGCCTGCCAGCGCTCACTGGCGGGCAGATCAAAGACCACTGCCATATCCAGGGGGCCGTGCAGCCAGGCGTTTTCCTTCAGCTCCTCTTCCAGTTGCTGCGCGCCCCAGCCGGCATAGCCCAGGGTCAGCAGGTAACGCTGCGGCTCTTCGTGCTGGGCAATAGCCTGCAGAATATCCGGCGAGCTGGTCAACGCCAGGGCGTCATTAATCTCCAGACTGGAAAGCCATTCGCCACGCGGCGAGTGCAGGATAAATCCGTGCTGAGGCTGGATCGGCCCGCCCCAGTACACCGGGCGATGGATCATTTCTTCAGAGGGCTGGATATCCACTGCACGCAGGGCATCAGACATATTGATATCCACCAGACGGTTGATGACCACACCCATAGCGCCCTCGGTATTGTGCTCGCACACCACGATCACGGTGCGATCAAAAACGCCGTCGTGCAGCTCAGGCATGGCAATGAGCAAATGATTTTTGAGGGAAGAGAAGGTCATGATTCCCATGATACGTGTTTTCGCTCGAAAACGGCAGGTACCGGTGACCAGCCGCACGGGCATAGCGGCATTATCGCCCCTGCTCCAGACGTTGCCAGAGCAAATCCGCGGCATCCACCCCGCAGAAACGCTTGATTTCCCGTGCCCCGGTGGGGCTGGTGACATTGATTTCCGTCACATATCCGCCAATCACATCCAGGCCGACAAAAAGCAGGCCCGCGGCACGCAAGGCAGGCCCGATCGCCGCACAGATTTCCTGGTCACGGTCCGTCAGTTCCGCCGCAACGGCCAGTGCCCCGGCCACCAGATTACCGCGAAAATCCGAGGCCGAAGGCACCCGCAGCATAGCACCCAACACGGGCACTCCATCCACCAGGAGGATACGCTTGTCGCCCGCGCGGATGGCAGGCAGATAGCGCTGCGCCATCACATAATGTCGGCCCCAGCCCGTCACCGTCTCCAGAATGCTGCCGACGTTGCGATCCTGCAAGTGCAAATAAAACACCCCTTCGCCACCCCGCGCCGAAAGCGGCTTGACGACAATCTCGCCATGCTCGGCGAGAAAGGCGCGCAAATCCCCAAGATCGCGACTGACCAGCAAGGGCGGCAGAAAATCCGGGAAATGCAGGGCATAGAGCTTTTCATTGGCATTGCGCAGACTGATCGGATCATTGACCACCCACGTACCTGCATGCTCCAGCAAATAGCAGGCGGTAAGATATTCCAGATCAACGGGTGGGTCCTTACGCATCAGCACCACATCCATGTCAGAGAGGGGGCGTTCTTCCGGCTCACCCAGCGTGCAGTAGCCTTCCACACCATCGCGCGCGACCACGGCACTTAATCGCCCCCAGGCACCCCCATCACGCAGAAACAGGTCGGGCAGGGTAAACACCCAGCACTGGTGTCCGCGTGCCTGCGCCGCAAGAAGCATGGCGAAGGTCGTATCTTTAGCCGGTTTGATGCCAACGATAGGGTCCATGAGTATAGCGGCCTTAAGCATGCTCATTGAGCCACCTCCAGCGCATTCTGTAGCCGCCAGTCCGCCATCTCCCGTGTCGCGGCCACCAGCGCCAGGCGTGCAATAACGCCATAGGCATAATAACGGTTTACCGGCGCATCGGGCGGTGATTTTCGGCAAGGGACCACACAGGTCTGACCAAAGGCCATGGGCTCAAAGTGCGCTCCTGGGGCGTTGAGGTTCTCATCACGGCCGCGCTCCGTATGCACCCGGTAGAAACCACCCAACACCTGCTGACCGATCATGTACACGACCGGTTCGGCCACGGCCTCCTGGGCGGTTTGCTCAAAAGTGTAAACCCCTTCCTGAATAAAAACATCGCTCACCGGCAGGCCCTCTTTACTCTTGGCCATGCGGGTGCGTTCCCTGCGGTTGAGGTCCAGAAACTCCTCACCCGAATAGGCGGTCATAATGCCCATGCCATAGGTACCGGCATCGGCTTTGACGATGACAAAGGGCCGCTGGCGGATGCCGTAGTGGGCGTAGCGCTCGCGTGTGATCTCCAGCACGGCATCGACATTGGCGACCAGACACTCGCGTCCTTCGGAGCGCATAAAATCAATGCCCTGACAGCGGCGAAAAACAGGATCAATTAGCCACGGATCAATATCGATCACCTCCGCCAGCTCCTGCGCGACAGCACGATAATGGGCGAAGTGTTGGGATTTGCGCCGGTTGCGCCAGCCTGCCGCGAGGGGAGGCAGGACAGGCTGTTCCAGATGTTCCAGTATTTCAGGCACACCTCCTGACAGATCATTATTCAGCAAAATCAGTTGCGCATCGAAGCCCGCCGTCGTCAAACGCCCACCGATACGCTGCAACGGTTCAAGAAGGAGCAGGTTCCCCGAAGGCAAATTATAAGCCATGCGATCATCCAGAATCAGGGAGCCCACCCGCACTTCCAGGCCGGAGAGTTCCAGCAATTCGCGCAAGCGCGCCACATTCTCCAGATAAAAGAGGTTACGGGTGTGGTTTTCAGGGATCAGGAGCACCCGCTCCAGACCCGGATAATACTGATTCAGATAATGTTGAATAGCCGAAACATAAAGCGGCGAAAACTCCGGATTGAGGTTATTGAATCCCGCTGAAAACAGATTGGTATCCACAGGTGCCAGCTTAAACCCGGCGTTGCGCAAGTCCACAGAGGCATAGAACGGCGGCGGCGTCCGCTGCCATTGTCCTCGAAACCAACGCTCAATAGTGGATTGTGCGGTGATCAGGTGACGCTCGATATCCAGCAAGGCTTCCACCCGATCGGTGGCCAGGAAGGGGATATCCTGTAAAACTTCTGTCATACGTTTTTCCTAGACCGCTCTGCCACAGGCACATAGTGTTGACTCTGTTCCCCTGTATACACCTGTGTAGGCCGGAAAATCCGGTTGTCCGCCAACTGCTCCCGCCAATGGGCCAGCCAACCCGCAGAACGCGCCATAGCAAAAATGGGCGTAAAAAGGTCCGCCTTGATGCCCATCTCGTGATACAGCACGCCCGAGTAAAAATCCACATTGGCATGGATGCCCTTGGGGCCGAGTCGCTCCGTAGCTTGGCGTTCCATCTCTATGGCGATTTCAAAAAGGCGACTGTGACGCAGATGACCGTGACTGGCCAGCTCTTCCATCGTATCCTTGAGAATCGCCGCACGCGGATCACGGGTCTTGTAGACACGGTGCCCGAAGCCCCAGATTTTATCCTTGTTAGCCATCCTCTCATCGAGATAGGCGCCTACCCGCTGGACAGAACCGATTTCTTCCAGCATTTCTATCACCTTCTGATTGGCACCGCCGTGCAGCGGGCCAGCCAGTGTCCCAATCGCCCCACCGATAACGTGGTAGGGGTTAGTGAGGGTAGAGCTGGTCACCAGCACGGAGAAGGTACTGGCATTGATGGTGTGCTCGGCGTGCAGAATCAGGCAGGTGTCGAGAATTTTGGCAAAGGCCGGGTCCGGCTCCCGGCCCGAGATCATATACAGAAAGTTAGCTGCATGACCAAGGTCTGGACGCGGTGGAATGGGATCATTACCAAAGCGCATCTGCTCCCACATGGCCACAATGGTCGGCATGCGGGCGATGATCCGCATCGCCATCGCATCCAGATGGAGCGTATTTTCGCGCTCAGCGTCGGAGAGCTCCTGCTGTGGGTAAAACATGCCCAGGCTAGCCACCGCACAGTGCAGCATATCCATGGGATGCCCGGTCACCGGCATAAACTTCATGATTTCCCGGACATTGTATTTGACTTGGCGATGGGTACGCAGCCCGCGATCAAATTCTCCCAAACCGGCCGCGCTCGGCAGAACGCCGTCCAGCAACAAGAGCGCGACTTCCTCAAAACTGCTATGCGCCACCAAATCCGCAATGGCAAAACCACGGTAACTCAGTAAACCAGCGACTCCATCAATATTGGAGATGCTGGAATGAGTTGCAGCCACTCCCTCCAGACCTGGCGTAAAGTTTGGCTCCGCCATACAGAACTCCTTTTATCATTCGGACGGAGGGCATCCTCAACAAAGGCCTCCAGACCACGGATCACCCGATCATCATAACCTGCCCGTAAAATAAAGGGGAGGCCATCGGCCTCCCCTTGGGGCACATCAGTACCCATATCCGGCAATCAAGCCGAGAAAGAAGACCCACAACCACAGGTCGTTGTCGCGTTGGGGTTTTTAATGACGAACTGCGCACCTTCCAGTCCCTCGCTGTAGTCAATCTCTGCACCTACCAGATACTGGTAGCTCATGGGATCAATCAGCAGGCTCACGCCAAATTGCTGCACTTCCGTATCGCCTTCATTCATATTCTCATCGAAAGTAAAACCGTACTGAAAGCCGGAACAACCGCCACCCGTCACAAAGACACGCAGCTTCAAACCTTCAGTACCTTCTTCTTCGACCAACGAAGCAATCTTGTCCGCTGCATTTTGTGTCAGGGTCATAAGCGGAGGAATGGAATCCAGATTGGTCATTGTTTCGGTTGCTGTGCTCATCGTGCATCACTCCATGCGCCGCAGCGCTTCATCCAGTGGATACCCGAGCATTTTGCTCGCTTTTACGCGCAGACGTCAAGCCGCGCCAGAGGCCTCGTTGACACTCACCCTGTGCCGGAATATCCGGGGGCACAGTTACCACTGCCAACCACAAATCAGCCACCTGCCTTGACGGAGCGGCGCAGACGGGATAACAGACGCCGTGCCATTTCGCCGAAGAGTTCAGTCTGCGTTGGATGCGGATGAATGGCTTCGGCCACCTGCTCCAGCGTCAGACCAGCGCTCACCATCAGCACCGCCTCGCCCACCAGGGTATCCGCATGATCGGCCAGGAAGTGTACACCAACGATGCGATGACTCACCTTGTCGGCGACCATTTTGATCAGACCATCCGTCTCACCGGTCATCATCGCCTTGGCATCGATGCTCATCGGCACCTTGACCTCGACGGCGCCAATACCAGCGGCCTTCGCCTGCTCCAGGGACAAACCGACAAAGGCGCATTGCGGTCGGGTGAAAGTCACACCGCAGTCCTTCGCCGCATCGTAGCGAACGCTGTTGTGGCCCAGCAAATTGGCCGCCGCAACTCGCCCCTGTTGACTCGCCGTGTGGGCCAGCATGTAACCGCCAATTACGTCACCCACAGCATAAATATGGGGTACATTGCTACGCCCAGTCGCATCCGTAGCGATGGCAGCCCGCTCACCGAGGGTTACGCCGGCCGCCGCAAGGTTCAGACCACTGGTATCCGGACGCTTGCCGGTCGCCACCAGCAGCAAATCACAGTTGTAAGTCGCTGCCTCTTCACCGATCTGATATCGAACGGCTAACTGACCGACCTGCCCTGTGACACCCGCCACTTTGACGTCGGTCAACACCTGCAGGCGCGGACTGTTGTGGGCGATGGCCTTCATCAACTGTTCCGCGATCTCCTTTTCCATCTCTGCCACCGGCCGCGGCAAGGCTTCCAACACCCGCACTTCGGCGCCAAAGTCATGGAACATCTGCGCCATTTCCATGCCGATGGCTCCCGCACCGATGACGCAGAGGCGTTTGGGGGGCTGCTTCAAGTCCCAGACCGTATCAGAAGTCACGGCGGCGCCATTTTTTAACGCTTCCTGAATACCGGGAATCGGCGGCACAAAGGCCGGAGCACCCGTAGCGATGACACAAGCGCCAAAAGTCAGGGTTCGCGCATCTTTACCGCTGATCTCGACACTATGATCGCCGGTGAAGCGGGCGTAGCCTTCCAGTACCTGAATCTTCATGCCCTGATCGGTTTTTAGGGCCATTTCCCCGCGCGTCTGGAGAATACCACGGCGATGCTGCTCCAGTCGCACCCAATCCAAACTGGGCTTGCCAAAGCTAAGGCCCATGGCGGCATCATGCTCACGATCTCGGATATGGTCTGCGGCGGCGCGCCAAGCTTTGGAGGGGATACAGCCGCGCCAGAGACATTCGCCACCCGGCAAAGGCGCATTGTTAACCATTGCGGTCTTGACACCATTCTCCACCAACTCGCGGGCACAGTCTTCACCACCAGGGCCCGCACCGATGACCAACACCTGCACATCATAATTCCCTTCAGGAATCACCGGCCCCGTGCTGGCCAGCCAAGCCTCCGGATGCTCGATCGCCTGTTTCAGATCTTTGAGAAACAGGGCCGCCTCGGCGCCGTTCACCACCCGATGATCCGCAGTAATGGTGATGGGCATACCTTCGGGGCCGTTGCCGGCAATAGCAATGATGGCCGACGTGCCCGGAGTGACGATCGCATCGAACTGGGCGATGCCATACATGCCCATGTTGGAGATAGTGAAGGTGGGATGGGTGTATTCGGGCGGGCTGAGACGACGTTTGCGCGCCTTCTCCAGCAGCGGGGTCCATTCTGCTTGCAACTGATCAAGACCCTTGCCTTCTACCCCACGTAGCACCGGCACCACCAACCCGCCATCTTCCGTGGTCGCGGCAATACCGATGTCATGCTGGCCACGTTCGACAATTTTATCCGTGGGCTGATAGGCGGCGTTCACCAAGGGATGCTTGCCCAGCGCCTGTGAAGCGGCCTTGGCGATAGCCACAGTGACGGAAATCTGGTGTGCCTTGGCCGCGCGGATCAAGGCCTCGGGCCTGACCCGCACCGTGACATGGAAAACCGGGATACTCAGGGAGGCAACCATCGCCTGACTGATGGCTCTTTCGATGGCCGTCATGGCGCGGCCGTTGCCGGGCACAGCAGGCTCACTGGGACGAGTGGATGCGGCTGGTGCCGTATCGCCGCCAGCCGCGAGGACGTCGGCGGCGACAATCACGCCGGCTGGACCGCTGCCACGCAGCCTGTTGAGATCCACCCCCTGCTGACCCGCCAACTGGCGAGCGAAGGGGCTGGCCGCGCCCTGCTGCGGGCGCGGCGCCGGATGCGTGCCCGACACCAGAGCAGGCATGGTGGCGATCACGGGCGTTGCGGAGCCATGCACGGAACTGGCTTTGCCCGCCGTACCGGTGCCGGCTGCCGCGCTGTCGCGCTGCACCTGCTCCGGCGATGCCACCAGCCAAGCGATAGGTTCGCCTACCGGCACTACCGCATCCGCCGCCACCAACGGACCGGAAAGGTAACCTTCACGAAAAACCTCCACATCCATGATGGCCTTGTCCGTTTCCACCGTCGCCACCACATCCCCACGCTGGATTTTGTCACCCAGAGATTTTTCCCAGGACACCAGCACGCCCTCGGTCATGGTATCGGAGAGCTGCGGCATTTTCACCGCATAGCCCTCAGGGAGGGATACCGCGGCGGGCGCCGGCTCTGGTGTGCCGGCAGCAGCAGGCGCCACTACCGTCGCCGCCGCACTATCGGTGATGTAGCCGATAGCCTCGCCCACCGGGAGGACACTGTCGGCCTCGGCCAGAGGCCCGGCCAGATAACCCGAGCGGAACACCTCCACATCCATAATGGCTTTATCCGTTTCTATCGTCGCCACCACATCGCCGCGCTCCACCCGTGCGCCCACGGCCTTCTCCCAGGAAACGAGCACACCCTCCGTCATGGTGTCAGTAAGTTGCGGCATCTTGATGACGTAAGGTTCGGCCATGTTTCACCATTATTCATTCAAATCGAGATTGAGAAGGAGATCGTGTCGCCGTTCGCCGAACGAGCCACGATCAACCAACCACCAGAACAGGTCGCCGGATACTACTACCGACCCAGCATTTTCCGCACAGCGGCGACCACATCCCCGGCATTGGGAATCGCCGCTTTTTCCAAGCGACGATTATAAGGAATGGGCACATCCAGGGCATGCACTCGCACGGGTGCAGCATCGAGATCGAAAAAACATTCCTCGTTGATGATTGCGATCACCTCAGAACCTACGCCTACAGGCGCCTCGTCTTCTTCGACAATAATGGCGCGATGCGTCTTGTGTACGCTGGTCGCGATACCAGCCCGATCCATGGGCTTGAGTGCCCGCAGATCGATGACCTCGGCATCAATACCATGTTCCTGCGCCAGTTGCTGTGCTGCCTCCAGCGCCCAATGCACGCTGATGTTGTAGGCAAAAATGCTGACATCTTTACCGGGCCGCATCACTTCCACCCCTTCCAGCGGGGTGAAGAACTCCGTATCCGGTATCTCGCCCTTGAGGTTGTACATACTTTCGTGCTCAATGATCACCACCGGATCATCGCAACGCACGGCGCTTTTCAGCAGACCGTAGGCGTCGCGCGGCGTTGCCGGGGTCACCACCCGCAGGCCGGAAATACCCATGAAGACTTTCTCCATGCGCGCCGAATGCTGGGCACCCAACTGATGTGCCGTGCCGCCCGGCACCCGCATCACAAAGGGACAGCGGATACGACCACCGGACATGTAATGGATTTTCGCGGCGTTGTTCATGAGCTGATCCATGGCGAGCCAGGCGAAATTGACGCTCATAATTTCGACGATGGGACGGGCCCCGATCATGGCCGCACCGACACCGATGCCCGTGTAGCTGTTTTCGGAGATGGGGGTATCGACTACCCGCTGCTCGCCGTACTTGGCGAAGAGACCGCTGGTCGCCTTGTAGGTGCCGCCAGCGACGCCAATATCCTCACCCATGGCAAAGACCAGCGGGTCCCGCGCCATTTCCTCATCGTGGGCGCGCAGAATACCCTGCCAATACATCATTTCAGCCATGGCTGCTTGCCTCCTTCTGTATACACATAACGGGCAACGTCCTCGACGCGCGGCTCCGGACTCTCGGTGGCAAAACGCACGATCTCGTTCTCGATTTCGTCCTGAATGGCCGCGTCCATGGCGTGGAACATATCCTCGCTGAGCACCCCGGCCTCTATCAGGCGACGTTTATAAATACCAATAGGATCGCGCAGTGCCCATTCTTCCACCTCTTCTTTGGAGCGGTAAGCACCGGAATCTGACATGGAGTGACCGCGCAGACGGTAGGTCATCAATTCCAGAAAGTAGGGCTTACGCTTTTCACGCACATGCTGCACCGCCTTTTCGGCGTGGGCCATGACCACATCGATATCCTGACCGTCGCACTGCGCCGCCTCCATGCCATAAGAGACCACACGCTTGTATTGATTAATTTCCACCGTCGAACGTTCGATGGCGGTACCGATGCCATACAGATTGTTTTCGCAGATAAAGAGCACCGGCAGATTCCACAGGCTCGCCATGTTCATGGTCTCATGGAAAGTACCCTGATTGTTGGCACCATCACCCAGGAAACAGATGGAGATTTCATCGCTGCCACGCAACTGGATCGCCTTAGCGAAACCAGCGGCTAGCGGAAAGGGCCCACCGACCAGCGCGTAGCCACCCATGAAGTGCACATCAGGATCAAAGAGATGCATGGAGCCACCACGGCCCTTGGAGCAGCCCGTTTCCTTGCCAAAGAGCTCTGCCATCAACACCTTGGGATCCATCCCCGACTTCAGTGCATGAATGTGGTCGCGATAACCGGTCACCACATAGTCCGAACCAGTGCGGGCCTTTTCCAGCACACCGATGGCACAGGCTTCCTGACCAGGATAAAGATGCAAAAAACCGCCGATCTGGCGTTCGTGATAGGCTTCCGCGCAACGTTCCTCGAAACGGCGGGCAAAAAGCATTTCACGCAACAGGCGCTTCTGGTCCGTGGCGTCCATGGTCCTCCAAGCAAAAAATGGACCTCATCGGCTGGGATGCAGGTCGCGAGTGAATATTGAGATCAAAGTTTTGGGAATGATGGCCCAGGCCATGGCAAAACGTCAAGAGTGCTTACATATGAAGCACCATCGCGCCCGCAGCAGGGACGATCCCAAACTTAAATTGGAACCCGGCTTATAACAGAAGGGAACAATATTTGGAATGATGCACAAAAAATGGGCGGGAGGGCCGCCCATGAATATTGCTGGAGGAGGGTACATAAGTATAGCAAGCTCACTACAATACAAATTTAGCAAAGTTCATGCCAATATGCAGAACCAGAAAAATAAAGGGTTAGCCACCCACGGCTGGCAACAATTGCCCCAATATGGCGCAAACACGCCCGGGCACGCACCTCCAGGACGCAGAAAACCCGCCCTATTTTTGTGGCGGGTTTTCTTGCCGAGCCCACCCCGATAATCTCGGGGTGCTGATCACAAAGCAGGACTCAGAACATGAACCCAGTCTCTAACATGCCGCGGAGCTGGGTGGTGTTCGTGCCGCCAGACAGCCCCAATCCGGCAGGAGCAGACGCCGCGACATAGGAGAGATCCGCCCGCGCGAAGAAGCCGCCATCCTGGTAAGTTGGGGTCAGCGTGATGGACCAAGCGTGGGAATCAGCAGGCAAGTCCGTCAAAGTGGCCGCTACGCCAGTGCTATTAAGCATTTCTCCAGGCTTTCCACCAACCCCCAAATATTCTACCCGGCCACCCAGGGATATGGTATTAGTGAAACTATAATCAGCCAGCAAAGAAGCGCCATAATTGGAAAAAGAATGCGCAATGCCCAACCGGTTGGACTGCGGGGTATGCATATATTGCACATAAGGCTCAATCATCCATGGCCCGGAGCTGTAGACATACTCCACGCCATAGATGTCGCTGGAAGTCCCATACGATGAATAAGCAACATCCGGGGAACTCGTACGTACATTACCGAGTGGCCCCTGCGCATAGAAACTCACGGTATTGGAACCATTGATGGCATAGCTCAGCAATCCACTCATGACATTGTAACGATTGGAGTAATAACCGTCATTCAAGGAAACTGAGGCGCTGATGGGGCCTTTACTGGCGTTAAACTGAACGCCACGACTGACAATCGGCTCGACATCCCACAGCAGGCCACGTGCGATATTGATATTCTGGTAGGTAAAACCACCTTCGGCGCCAATAAGCGTAGGGAGTTTGCCAACCTCCACCGAGTAATCAGAAGAAGGAGCGTACTTTAAGTAGGCGACGGGCATGGCACCAAAGAAGTTAATGTCGCTCGTGGAGGAAGGAATAGCAGCCGCCAGCGTGGGGAAGCTGTAGGCACCCGCCTGGATATAAAACTGCAGAGCGCCCGTATTCTTTTGAATAATGACCATTCCATTAGTAATATCAGCGCCAACATTCTTAGCGCCCATGGTGCCGGCTGCACCCTGTGGAAAATCCTGATAAAAAGCCATGCCACTGGCGATACCCTGCACATCCAGCTTACCGAGAGGGCCGGCACTGAAGGTCAGCGGGGCGGGCATGGACAGGGGACTGGCCTGAGCTAGCCCGGCCATCATCGGGAGGCTTAGGGCGATGGCGGCAAGCACCGATCTGCGCAAAGAGCGGGAAGCATGGTTAGCGTTGTGGTGCAACATAACGACTCCTTCAGTTTGTATGAAAAAATTAGCCACTGTTGCTAAAAAGCAAACATCATGCCATCAGCAACATAGTCCAATAATGTTCATTCTATCCATACAAAACAAGGGACCAATTATAAATTTTCAGCCGGGCATCCTGGCCCGACCGCACCATAGTGGTGCGTTTAGCACCAAATCAACGCACGCTATGAACCTCCGTATCAGAACCACCCCATCCTATGCTGGGCAACCCACCGCAGCATCCAGCGTCTCAGTCATCATCATGCCGCCAGCGTCCGGCCCAAGGCGGCGGTCCTCGACGTTCCCATCGTCTGGGGCCATAGACTCGCGCGGGCCGCGCCGCCACGTAGTAACCCGGCGGAGACGGCGGGTAATAGACCGGGGGAGGGGGCGGCGCATAATAACCCGGCGCATCACCGAGGAATACGCTCAATCCCGGAATAACAAGCCCCAGAGACGGCCCATCATCCGCCCATGCGGCGACTGGTGCGCAGGCCAAGCCGCAAGCGAACATCACACGGCCGGCAAACGTCAGCCAGCGTGGACGGACAGCGAATGCCAATGGCTTAATCATAAAAAACTCCTTGTCTTTGTTAAACGAATCCACTGCAAACAGGCATCGGCTAAGGACCGTATGCCCGCTTCCAGATAGGATGCCCAGATGAGAGTGCACAAATGATGCCAAAATTATTACCTATTGTTTTCATATTGTTACATAATTTAAGCTGTAGAAAAATGGCTACAGCATTTGCACACAAATACAACATTAATATTGTTTTCAGCATATTACACTGTCGCCCATCCATACGGAATACGGAATACGGGATACTTTTGAACGGCGTTACGGCAATAGCGCGACATGGGCCAGCCCCAAATCTTCCGGCAGCGAGAACATGCGGTTCATGTTTTGCACGGCCTGTCCTGCGGCCCCTTTAACCAAATTATCAATAACCGAGAGAATGACCACTTGTCCCGGTCGTGGCTGATGCAGGGCTATGCGGCAAACGTTGGCACCGCGCACAGAGCGGGTGGCGGGATGACTGCCGAAGGGCATCACATCCACAAAGGGCTCGCCGGCATAGCGGCGCGCATAGAGATCCTGCAATGCCGTGTCACGCATGGGTCGACGCAAGCGTCCATAGAGGGTGGCATGGATACCGCGGATCATGGGCATAAGGTGCGGGGTGAACTGCATTTCCAATTCGGTGCCACTGATTGCTGAAAGCACCGCCTCGATTTCCGGCCGGTGCCTATGACCGCTCACGCCATAAGCGCTGACGCTGTCTGCCGCTTCAGGGAGCAACAGGCCAACCTTAGCGCTGCGACCCGCGCCGCTGACCCCGGATTTACAGTCCGCGATCAGCAGCTCTTCGTTCAGCAAACCAGCCGCCAGCAGCGGCGCAAAACCGAGGATAACCGCCGTCGGATAACAACCTGGATTGGCCACCAGCCGCGCTTCACTGACCTGCGCCCGGTAGTATTCGGGCAAACCATAGCAGGCTTCGGCCAGCGCCGCGGGCGCACGATGCACCATACCGTACCACTGGGCAAAAATCTCCGTGTCTGACAGGCGGAAATCGGCCCCCAGATCAATGACCCGCACGCCCTTGGCCAAGAGCTCCGGGGCACGGTCCATCGCCACCCCATGGGGTGTCGCAAAAAATACGACGTCCAGTTGATCCAGCAGCGCGGGATCTGGCGTGGTGTAGCACAGATCACAGTGGCCACGCAGATTAGGAAAATGTTCGTCCACACGCTGCCCGGCCTCGGCACGGGAGGTAATGACCGTCACCTCGACTTCCGGATGCGGCAGCAGCAAACGGAGCAACTCCACCCCGGTGTACCCCGTACCACCGACAATGCCCACATGAATCATACTCCCCTCCACATGATCTTAAGCTGCAACGGAAAAAGCCGCCCGAAGGCGGCTTGCTTTCCAGTCTGAAGCGCGCGTGATTAACGCTTGGAGAACTGGTGACTACGCCGGGCCTTATGCTTGCCGACCTTCTTGCGCTCCACTTCGCGAGCGTCGCGGGTGACAAAACCCGCCGTGCGCAGAGGCCGCCGCAAGGTTTCATCATAAACCATAAGGGCGCGGGTGATACCATGGCGGATGGCACCGGCCTGACCGCTGGCACCACCGCCACTGACGTTGACCAGAATGTCGAACTGGCCACCGTGACCAGTCAATTCCAGAGGTTGCATGACCACCATGCGCGAGGTTTCGCGGCCGAAGTAATCTTCCAGGGTGCGCTTGTTGATGACGATTTTGCCGGAGCCACGGCGCAAATACACGCGGGCTGTTGCACTTTTACGCCGACCGGTACCGTAATATTGTTCCATTAAGTCTTCGCCTTAAACGTTCAGGGGCTGCGGCTGCTGCGCCGAATGAGGATGCTCGGAGCCGGTGTAGACCTTGAGCTTCTTGAACATCGCCCGACCCAGCGGATTCTTGGGCAACATACCCTTGACCGCGAGTTCGATGATCCGCTCCGGGTGCGTCTCCATCATCTTCTCGAAGGAAGCACTCTTCAGGTTGCCGACGTAGCCGGTGTGATGGTAATAAATTTTGTCTTTGGCCTTGTTGCCCGTGACCGCGATCTTGTCGGCATTGATGACGACAATGTAATCGCCGGTGTCGGCATGGGGCGTGTACTCGGGCTTATGCTTGCCACGCAAACGTTTGGCCAACTCTGAAGAGAGACGGCCCAGAACTTTATTGGTGGCATCCACCACGAACCAGTCCCCTTGCACTTCATGAGACTTGGCAGAATAGGTCTTCATCACACAACTCCGGCTTCGGATCTTTCACTGAGGGGCGGAAGATTAGCGACGATAGGGGCGGATGTCAAGGTGTTTGCGGACTCTCAGGTAATAAGCAATGGCACCGTCGACATCCTCCGTCGCTTGCGCACGGAGCACCACGCGCTTTCCGGCCCACCGAGGTATATATCCGGCGTAACCAGAAAGGCTCGGTCGCCGCCGTGCCTTTCTAAGCAGTGCCCGGAAACAGCACTCAGAGGATCAGGATTTTGCTCGTGGCTTCATCGGGCAGGTCTTGATGCCCAGCAAGGGATACAGCGCGCAGAAACCGGTGAGCCCGGTAATCAGTGGCACCAAACCCACCAACGCCCACCATTTGTTCGCGCCCGGCAGAAAAACTGCCAGCGCTATAATAATGGCCAAACCTACAATCACGCGGATAATCCGGTCCGCAGCCCCTTCGTTGACAGGCATTCTTCACTCTCCCGCAGGTGGTCACCCGCATCGCTATGATGAGCTAGGAGTATAGAGCATTTCCCATCTCGACGAATTGCCGAGGGCTCAAAAATGATCGATATATACCAGTTTCTCCACAGGTTCCCGGTTGCGAGGCCAAGCATTATCCGTGCCTTTACCGACCGCAACCATATAGCCAATCGCAAAATCTGCCGGTAGATGGATAATCTGCGCCACGGCATCAAAATCGAAGCCGTCCATGGGGCAAGAGTCATAACCGAGATCCTGGGCCACCAGCATCAGGGCCATGCCAAAAATGCCCAAGGTGCGCATGGCCTCATCCCGCGCCACTTCCTGCTTACCACGATAATACTCATCCAGCTTCGGCAGCAGAAAATCCTGCACCGGCTGTGGCGATGTCGCCCAATAGCGCCGCGGCTCTTTCTGCCAGGCATTGAGGTCGGCACAAAGCACGTAGAGCGCGGAAGCATCAGTCACCTGCGCCTGTCCCCAGGCGACCTCACGAATAGCCGCCCGCTCCGCCGGATCCTGTACATCCACAACCCGCCAATGTTGAATATTATACGCACTGGGCGCCAACACCGCCGTCTCCAGCAGCACCCGCCGTGTTTCTTCGGATATTTTGTGGTGCGGATCAAAGGACTTTACAGCACGTCGATTTTTTATTGCAGCAATCACTTCCATACATGCCTCACAATATACCGAAATAGGGGCACCATATAAGATCGACCGGTTGGCATTGTCAAGCGAAGGGGGCAGAGCGCCGGGCATCACGCCTAAGACAGGACCCAAGACAGGGGATAACGACAAAAAACAACCCCGACTCGATGTTAATGAGTACGGGGTTGTATGGTATAGGTGTCTGGCGGTGACCGACTTTCGCGGAGGGAGACCCTCAACTATCATAGGCGCTGCAGCGTTTCACGGTCCT
>Ga0315298_1000791_pt1 | contig 60370 bp, 46 predicted proteins | sample WHS_1_MG_FD_203077 | JGI IMG/M metagenome (GOLD analysis project Ga0315298, IMG submission 203077) | Extremophilic microbial mat communities from Washburn Hot Springs, YNP, Wyoming, USA - WHS_1_MG | ecosystem: Environmental > Aquatic > Thermal springs > Hot (42-90C) | place: USA: Wyoming... | reverse complement strand
CAACGCAGCGCGGACCGCATCCTCTACACCATCTTTCAGTACAGTAACAAACGCTGGGCCGGATCCCTCCTCAAGGAGTTTACACACAAAAGTTGACACTACCTTTGCAGTAGGTTGCGAGCGGGCCGACCAGCATCCCGGTCGCACCCCGGGTGCACCCATCAGCGGCTGCAGGTGATCCGGGCCGACCGCCGGTGAGCGATAATCAGGCAGGCCACCCTCCCCAGACCAGAAGGTGGCCTCTATGCGTCGGCAGAACACCTCAGCGGTCACCACCGGCGCACCTCCACCAGCGCTTGGTGCCCCAGTCCCTTCCCGGCTTCCAGCCTGTAGCACCTACTGGAGATTGCCATGCCGTATCAGGCAGCAACAAAGGGCGCCGCCTCCACCCCCCCCATCCCCTCTGCCGCCGGTCGCCCGCGCCTCTGTTTGAGCGGGTCGGCGGCGGCCGAAAAGACGGCCGGGTCACCTGGTACGACGCCCACCGCGTGGGCATCGAGGGGCAGGGCTGGCATGAGCGGGGTCGGGGCACGGATTACGGTCGCCTGCCTGCCAAGGCCGAGGGCAAGGTGCCCGAGGCGGTCTGGAACCTGGGCCGCCACACCGCGGGCTTCTGCCTGCGCTTTTGCACGGACGCCAGCACGCTCCATGTACGCTGGGAACTGGCAGGCGAGCCCCTGGCCATGGTGCACATGCCCGCCACGGGCGTCAGCGGCGTGGATCTCTATGGCCTCCAGGAGGATCGCTGGCGGTTCCTGCGTATAGGCCCGCCTGGGGGCATGGCCAACATGGCGGCTTTCGAGGGCCTGCCGCCGGCCCAGGAGTTTCTGCTTTACTTCCCGCTCTACAACGGCGTGCGCCGGCTGGAGATCGGCCTTCCCGCTGGCGCCGGCCTCACTCGCGTCCGCTATGCCCAGGAGATCAAGCCCCTGGCCTTCTACGGCACCTCCATCACCCAGGGCGGGTGCGCCTCCCGCCCCGGCATGGCCTACACCGCCATCGTGGGGCGGGCGCTCGACCTGCCGGTGATCAACCTGGGTTTCTCGGGCAACGGGCGCATGGAGCCCGCGCTGGCCCAGTTGCTGGCCGAGTTGGAGGCGAGCGTTTACGTGCTCGATGCCATCGCCAACATGGACCCGGCCATGGTGCAGGAGCGGGTGGCGCCCTTCGTGCTCACGCTACGCGCGGCCCACCCCCAGACCCCCATCCTGCTGGCCGAGGATGCCAGCCCGCAGGAGGCCATCCCCACCCCCAAGGGCCGGCTGCTGCGCCGGGTCTATCGCTCCCTGCTACGGGAGGGTGTGCCCGGGCTGCATTTCCTGAGCGGCCGGGGCATGCGCGGCCGGGATGGCGAGGCCACCGTGGACGGCGGCCATCCCACCGACCTGGGGATGATGCGCCAGGCCCAGGTCTTCATCCGGGCGCTGCAGCGACTCGTGTAACCAGGCAACCGCATGCTTCTCCCTTGACACCGCCTGACCCCTGGCTACACTGTTGCCGGGCGAAGAGCCGCCCGCAACCGACCCACTGGGGGGACACGTTCATGCGCACCTGTCTGCTTATCGCCTCCCTGCTTGCCATCTGCATCACCCTCGTGCCTCTGGCCGCCGCGGACAAGCCCGCGGCCGACCAGCCGGCGGCTGCGCCCGACCTGCGCGCCCTCAAGGACCTCACCCCCGACAGTTTCGGCAAGGTGCGGGGGCGCGTCTATGACGCGGTCACTGGCATCCCCATCGTGGAGGCGCGGGTAGTGGTGCAGGACAAGGGCGTCTTTGCGGAGAGCGGCGACACTACCGACCTCACCGGGCCGACCGGCGGCTATGAATGCCGGGGGAAGATCGGGCGCTATCGGAGCCAGTTCAGCATGGGCCGGGCGCTCATGGGAGGCCTGGCCGGGCTGCTTTCCGGCAGCGCCCGCAATGTAAGCAAGAAGGTGGACGTCTCCGTGCTGCGGCTGCGCGTCACCAAGGCCGGCTACAAGCCCTTCGAGGGGCTGGCTGCCTGTACCTCTGCGGATGCGGCCAAGTTTGCGGTTTACCTGGAGCCCATTCTGCTGGTTCCGGAGGGGGGAGAAGGCATTTCCACCCAGGCCTCCGGCTGGGGGGCAGTCCGGGTGTTGAGCGTGGAGGTTGCCCCCGATATCGCCCGCCCGGGCGACCAGGTGACGGTCACGGCTAACCTGCGCACGCCTCGTAGCCGGGAGCATACCGAAATCGGCATCACCTGCTACTCGCCACTGGGCTCGAAGGCAATGAAACCCGTGGACCCCAAGGCCGAGGGCGAGGTGGTCTACCGGGCGGTCATCACCGTACCCAAGAAAGCCAAGCCGGCCGTCGGCAGGGCCGAGGTGCTGGTAACCACTTGCCCCTACGATCTGGGTACGCAGATGTCCGGTTCGGCCCTGCTCCAGGTGGCCACCACGCCGGAGGAAGGGGCCATCGCCGAGAAGCGCCGGGACGCCGCGAGCACGGAGCAGGCGGGCAGCGCGGCCCAGGCCCAGGCGCTGCTCAAGGAAGTGGTGGAGGCGCCCCAGGCCACCCCCTTCGACTGCCGATGGCTGGCGACTCTGAGCGAGGCTCAGCATGACTACGATACCGCCATTTTCGCCTGGCAAAGACTGCTGGCGCTCATCCCCAAGAAGGAGCAACTGCTGGTGGCGGGCGACTATGCCCGGAGCCTGATCGCGGCCAACCAGCCCGCGCGCGTCCTCAGCGAGGTCGAGCCCATGCTGGCGGGGCTGAAGAAGAAGGACTATGCCCTGCGGGTCGGGCCCGATCTGGGGCTGGCCCTGGCTACTGCCTATCTGCGCCAGGGCAACCTGCAGAAGGCCGACGAGTGGCACCAGGAGATTGTCTCCTGGAAGGGCACGGCTAACCTGCCGGGGCTCGACCGCTTCCGGGGTGAGTTGCGCCTGGCCAAGGCCAAGGCCGCGATGGAGAGCGCTCCCGGGGACGCCCGGGCCGTGCTTGGCTACGGCCGGGTGCTAATGGACCTGGGTCGCTGGGATGAGGCGGTGAGCGAACTGGAGCGCTGCCTGGCCCTTGACCCCAGTCTCGGCGCCGCCCGCTGGGACCTCGCCTATGCCCGGCAGCAGGCGGAGGGCAAGCAGGGAATGGTCACGGAAGGGCTGGAGGCCGCCCTGGCCGAGGCCGAGGCCGCGGTGGAGCCCACCCGGGACAACAAGCAGCCCAAGGACTTCTTTGCTTTCCACCGCCTGGGCATCTTGCTCTTACGCAAGGCGCGCGCCCAGCAGATGGCCGGCGATCCGCAGGCCGAGGCCACCCTGCGCAAGTGCGAGGAGACTCTTTACCAAGCGCTGCGCCTGGGGCGCGCCGCTACCACCGAACAGGAGAACTACAACTTCTTCTATGGCTACACCGGGCCCAAGGTGAATACCACCGCGGGCTGGGCCTACCCGGAGGCGGCAGCCGACTTTAGCCTGATTGATGCCCTGCAGAGCATTACCGACCACCCGGATGACTACCTGGGGCACTACAGTCTGGCCAGCGCGCTGCTGGCCCTGGGGCAATGGGACCTGGTGCAGGACTCCCTGCAACGGGTGGAGGCGCTTCGCCCGGACTTCAGCGAAATCAGGTTTGCCTGGGGCACGGTTGCCATGCGCCTGGGGGACAACCGGGTAGCCACGCGGCACCTGAAGGACCTGGTAAAGGTGAACCCACGCCATCCGCAGGCGAACCTGATGCTCGCCCAACTGCACGCCCAGGAGGGGGATATGGCGGCCGCGGCCGCATGTCTCGCCAGACATGCGGAGTGCTATGGCAGGCAGGGGCAGGCAGAGTGAAACGGCAAAGCGGCCTGCTGGTTGCCCTGGTCCTGGGCTGCCTCCTGGCGGCCGGGGCACCGGCGGGCATGTTCAAGATGCCTAACCCCGAGGAGGACGTGCGCGTGGGCCGGCTGCTGGCCCAAGAGTTCGAGCGCACGCACCGCCTGACCACCGATGCCGCCAGCCAGGCCCGGGTCGAGCGCATCGGCCGGGCGCTGGTCGACCGCCTGGAAGAGCGCATGTTCCCCTACCAGTTCAAGGTGGTGGCCAGCCGGGAGGTCAACGCGGTGTGCATGCCCGGCGGCTACATCTACGTGTACGAGGGCCTGCTCGCGCGATGTGACGATGATGACGTAGTGGCGGCGGTGCTCGGGCACGAGATCGCCCACGCCTTCCTGCGCCACTGGGCGCTCACGCAAACCAAGATCCAGGACGTGGCCATCGTGGGGGTGATCGCCTCTGTGCTGGCCGGCGATACCAGCATGAATCTGGCCTCGACCGTGGTGGGCCTCACCAACCTGCGCTACTCTCGCAAGGACGAGAACCAGGCAGACGACGTCGGCATCGCCCTCGCCCACCGCGCAGGCTTTGACCCGCAGGGGGCCATCCGCCTCTTCACGTACTTCGAGAAGGGGGAGAAGGGGAAAACCGCCCCCACCTACCTGCGAACACACCCGCCGGCCAAGGACCGCCTGCGCAACGCCCGCATGACCATAGACAAGTTGGTCCAGGCACCCCCGCCCCCCGCCCCGGCCGGGGAGGCTCAGCCGGCGGTCACCGCCCCGCCCGCTTTGTGGGGGACGCTGCCGGTGGCCCGCACGGAGGCCAATCCCTGGTTTCCGCTGGCCGTGGGCAACGAGTGGCGTTACAAGGTGGACCCGGGCGGCGCCCTCTACTCCTTCCGCATCACCGCCACTGCTGCCCTCGACCAGGGCGCGGCCTATCGTGCCGAGACCCTGATGGCCGGCGGGACGGTTGCCTCCCAGGTGCTCGCCACCGCCACCGAGGTGTGGTTGCGCCCGCGCCCCGCCGCGGCCGAGAGCCCCTGGCGATTGACCCACCTGATGGCCGCACCGGAGCCCGTGACCCGGGAGGGCTGGACCTATCAGGTGGTTGGCACCGAAACCCTCGATCTGCCCTGCGGCCGTTTTCCCCAGGCCCTGCACCTCCGCCGGCAGGGTGGTGACCCCGCTGTCACCTATGACGAATGGTTCGCCGCAGGCGTCGGCCTGGTCAAGCGCACCTGCGAGCAGACGGGGGTGACGGAGACGCTGGTGAGGTATGCGGTGGAGGGGCAGAGATAGCCTGGTGCAGGCGATAGGTTACAGGCAGGGCTAAGGCGATAGGCGGACTCACCCTCACCCCGCCCTCTCCCAGGGGGAGAGGGAGAGGGGATGCAAGCAGTATGCAATATCCTTCCCCGGCCCTGCGCTTTCTGCTACAATCTCCTGTCATCCCCAACCTCAGGAGGTTTGCTTCGTGCCCAAGAATGAGCGTGATCGTGAACTGAGCCGCCGCCGGGCGCGCCGCCGCAAGCGGATAAAGGAGCAGCAGGCCAAGCAGGCGGCCAAGTCGTAGTCCCCCCTATGCTGTACTATGTGAGCCGCTGGCTGGTGCGCGGGTTCCTCGCTCTCTACTGTCGGGGGCGGGTGGAAGGCCGGGAGCACATTCCGGCCACGGGCGGCGTGCTCATCGCCAGCAACCATACCAGCCACCTCGACCCGCCTGCCATCGGCTGTGCCTCCGGGCGGCCGGTGCATTTTCTGGCCAAGGCCGAGTTATTTCGCGTGCCTCTGTTCGGCTCCTTGATCCGGCGCCTGCACGCTTTCCCGGTGAACCGCGCCAGTGCCGATCGCGCCGCCCTGCGCCGTTGTGATGAGTTGCTCAAGGGCGGCGAGGTGCTGGTGGTCTTCCCCGAGGGCACACGCAGCCCGGATGGCGCGCTGCAGCAGCCGGAACTGGGGGCGGCGCTCATCGCCCTGCGTGCGGGGGTGCCGGTGGTGCCCACGGTGGTGCTTGGCAGTGACCAGGCCCTGCGGCCGGGGTCTCTATTCATTCGGCCCAGGCAAGTCACCGTGCGTTTCGGCAAGCCTTTCGTCCCCGACCCGGGCGCGGCCCAGGGGCGGGCGCGGCTGGAGGCGGTGGCCACTCAGATCATGGCCGCCATCGCCGACCTGCTGCCGCCCGAACGCCGGGGCGCGTGGTCCAGCCCCCCGGCGCCTCCTGCTTGACCCCGCGATTGGGGCAGGCATAGAATTGCCTCAGGTTCCAAGGAGGCACGCCCATGCGCTCATGCTCGCGCTGCGGCACCAACAACGACGACTCCAGCCGCTTTTGTAAGAACTGCGGGATCGCCCTGGGCTCCCAGCAGTTGGAGTTGGAGGACGACGATACCCTCATCCTGCGCCTGCTGCAGCAGGGCAGCGTGGAGGGCCTCCCCTCCGGCCGCCGGGCCGCCCGCATCTGGTTGCTCGACCCCTCCGGGCAGCAGGTAGAGCGGGCCACCGAGGTGATGGAGGACCTGACCATCATCGGCCGCAAGGAGGACTGCGCCATTGTCCTGCCCAGTAACACCGTCTCCCGGCACCACGCCCAGATCCGCCGGGAGGAGGGTAGTTACCTGTTGAGCGATCTGGGCAGCACCAACGGCACCCTGCTCAACGGGGAGCCGGTGATTGGCGAGGAGCCCCTTACCGACCGCGACGAGATTGGGGTGGGCACCTACCGGCTGATCTTTCGCACCGGGTGACCATTGTGGGAATCCTGGCTCCGCACCTGGCGCAGCCTGCCATAGCCTTCGTGGTGGCCCTGGCCGTCTCCCTGGCGGCGTGCCGGGGCGCGCGGCGCCTATTCGGCGCCTTCACCAGCCGTGAGCAGAAGGTGGGCAAGGAGCGCATCCACCGCCTCTATCCCAAGCCACGCAAGCCCATGGGCGGCGGGGTGGGGATTCTCTGCGGCGTGGTGGTGGCCGTGGTTGCTGTCACCTGGCCGCTCGATGATCTCACTTCCTCCCTGCTCCTGCTGGGGCTGGTCTCCGGCGCGATCGGTCTGGTGGACGATTTGCGCAAGAGCCGTGGCGCGGGCCTGGGCGAGCGGGAGAAACTGGCCGCCCACACCGTGCTCTTCCTGGCCTATGCCGCGTACCTGCATTTCCGGTGGGAATACGGGCAAGTGTACGTCCCCTTCGCGGGCCAGGTTGACCTGGGGCTCTTCTACCTGCCCGTAGCGGCATTCGTGCTGATTGCGGCCACCAACGCGGTAAACATCGCGGACGGCATTGACGGACTATGCACGGGTAGCATGGCTCTTGCCTGCTTTTTCTTCATCGGCATCCCCCTGCTCAAGGCCGGCCATTCTCCCACTGTGGTCACCCTGGCCGCAGCCACCATGGGCGCCTGCCTGGGCTTCCTGCCCTACAACTATCCCCCCGCCCGCATGATCATGGGCGACACCGGGGCGCTCGCGCTGGGGACGCTGCTGGGGGCAATGGCCCTGCTCAGCCGCACAGAATGGCTGCTCGTGCTGGTGGGGGCGGTGTTCGTGCTCGACGCGTTGTCTGTGCTCATTCAAAAGGGGACGGTACGTCTGCTGCGGGGGCCGCTACGCCTGCTCCGCTACCAGACCACCGAGGTCTTCCGGCCCTTCCTGTGCACGCCCATCCACCACCATTTCCAGTGGCTGGCCTGGCCGGAGAAGCGCATCCTGCGCCTGTTCTGGGGCACCGGGGTGGTGGGGGGACTGCTCGCCCTGGTGGCACTGGCCGCCGTGGGCACGCCCATCGCTCCCTGGGCCTGGGTGCTGGGGCTGGTGGGCCTGGTGGGCTTCCTGGCCGTGAGCAGCGCCCAGCGCATCCTGAGTGCCAACTACTTCCTGGGCCTGGTGCCTGCGGCGCAGTGGGGGGAGCGCCGGCTGGCGGTCTTCCAGGGGCTCCCCCTGGAGGTGCTGGGCCGTCGCCTGTACCGGATGGACCGCACCACTCCACTCACCGAATCGTCCCTGGGCGGGATGTCTACCGAGAGCCTGTGGCGCTCGAGCAGCGAGATCGAGATAAAGGTGACCCTGGGCCGGCTCTATGCCGACCGCAAACTGTACGAGGAAGCCATTGCCGAGTGGGGCGATATTCCCGCCCGCAACCTGCTCTTGCGCGAGAACGTGCTGCTGCAACTCGCCCGCATCTACTATGCCCGCGGCCAGATACTCCAGGCTATCCAACTCTGGGAGCGCCTACCCCCCATGCGGGCGCGGGCGCACAGAATGGACGAGATGGTGAGCCGGGCCAAGGCCCGCCTGGCCGACCTGGCGGGAAAGTCATACCGGCACAGCATGCGGCTGTACAATCAGTTCCGGGGGCAGCAGCCCACCCTCTACGGGCAGGATCCCGACGAACTGGCCTCCCACCTGGCCGACGCCCGCAGCCTCAACGGCGACCTGCTCTCCCTCTTGGTCTACGAGCGGGAGAAAGTGGAGGCGCCGGGGGGGGGCACGCTACCGGGCGACGGAGGGCAGCGCATGCTCTTCAAGCGTATGGAGCGCACCGTGCTCTCGCGCATTGACCAGTTAGACCGGGCGCTGGCCCTGGTGAAGCCCTCCGCCAAGCCGGAGCCCCGCCCCCTGCGCCCGCCAATGCCCCTGCGCGTGCCCGAGGACCGGGCTACCGAGGAGGCCTGCGCGCACCTGGGCATCACCCCCGCCCAATTGGCCAAGGCACTGCAGCCGCTGGGTTACGGCCCACCGGTGGTGAAGCAGTTGTCTGCCAGCCGTCGGGGCTCGCGCAACGCCATCTACCACCTCAGCATGCGCTGGGATGGCCCGGACAGCATGATCGCCAAGGTCTATGACGACGAGCGTATCACCTTCTTCTCCGCCTGCTACCGGCGGGAGCGGGGGGTGCTGGAGTTACTGCGCTCGTGCGGTGCCGCGGTGCCCCAGGTGTACGGCGGGGTGGCCACCCCCCAGCGCGCGGTGCTGCTGATGGAGGATTGTGGGAGCCATACCCTGCGCCAACTGTTGGCCAAACGCGACGAATCCACCCGGGCGGAGGTGCTGGAGGCGGGGGTGGACGCTCTGGTGGACCTGCACGGGCGGGCCCGCTCCCGCCTGGGCGTGTTGCAGGAGGAAATTCTGAAGGCCGACAAGGAATCGCTCAACCCCACCTATTACCTGAATACGGTGGCCATCGCGGTCTCCCGCATCCGGCAACTGACCGGCCGGGAGGCCCTGGGCGAGCAGGAGCAGGGCAAGATCAAGCGGGCTTTCGCGCCGGCTGCCGAGTTACTGGCGACCCAGCCCAAGACCTTCATCCACTTCGAGTTTGCTCCCCACCACCTGCTGGTGGGTGAAGAGCACCTGGTGGTCTTTGACTTCGAGCAGGCCACCCTGGGCCCGCCCGAGTTTGACCTGATGACCCTGTTACGCTGCCCCGAGAGCGACCTCTCCGACCGCTATCTGGAGCGGCTGGTCGCCCGGTACCACGACGGAATCCGTAACTTCTCCACCGAGCCCGTGCCGGTGCGTGCTCCCGAGGCCGCGGACTATGCCGCCCTCTTCAAGAACGCCTTCTACGCGGGCGCGGCGGCCAATTTCTACCGCAAGTTCGGCGGCAGCGTGCACCTGCGCCGCCTGGAGTGGTACCTGCACGACTGCCTGGCCATCATGGCCCGTCACGAGCGCCTGCGGGCCCTGCAGGAACTCCTGGAGCCGACGCTGGAACGGGCACTGGCGTGGGCGCCCTGAGGGGCCAACCCCAAATTCCAGATTCCAGATGGGGGGTTGGCTGTTGGCCAGTGGCTGTTGGCTATGCGTCTCCAGCACCTCCGCATCGGGACCCCGGCAGGTCTCTCCCCCCGCTGCCCCGTATCACGGTTGAAACTGCTATTACCATGGGAGCCTGCCATGCGCACTTGCCGCATCGCCATGCTGCTAATCGCCCTCCTGGCCCTGGCCCCGCCGGCCGGGGCGCAGGGGGGGATGCTCGACGACCTCACCCGTCTGCAGCCCTTCCTCGCGGCGCGGGAATCCAGCGCCAATCCCGACCTCACCAGGAACGGCGACGCCCGCAGCATCAAGCCGGGGGAGACCCTGGTGCTGGCCAACCTGAAAGGCCCCGGGGTGATCACCCATATCTGGTGCACGGTTGGCTCGGTAGACCCTTTCTACCCCCGTTCGCTGGTACTGCGCATTTACTGGGAGGGGATGGATAAGCCCAGCGTGGAGGCGCCCTTGGGTGACTTCTTCGGGGTGGGGCACGGGGCGCTTTCCTCTTTCACCTCGCTGCCGGTAGCCGTCTCCTCCGAGGGCCGGGCCCGCAACTGCTTCTGGCGCATGCCCTTCCGCCGCCAGGCCCGGGTGACGGTGACCAACGAGTCGGCTACCTACCCCACTGATTCCTTCTACTACTACGTGGACTGGCAGCGGGTGAAGTCGCTGCCGGCAGATACCGCCTACTTCCACGCCCGCTACCGGCAGGAGTTCCCGGCAGCCAACCCGGACGACTACCTGCTCTTGGAGACCACCGGCCGCGGGCACTACGTGGGAACGGTGTACTCGGCCCACCAGATGGAGAAGGGCTGGTTCGGGGAGGGCGATGACCGCTTCTACGTGGACGGCGAGGCCCGGCCCTCGCTCTCGGGCACCGGCACCGAGGACTACTTCGGGGACGCCTGGGGCTTCCGGCAGTTCTCCACCCCATTCTACGGCGTCTCACTGTGGGAGGGGTACCTGGAGGGCGACCGGGTCACCGCCTACCGGTGGCACATCGCCGACCCGGTGCCTTTCACCAGGTCGCTGCGGGTGCAGATGGAGCACCGGGGCAGTGTCTTCACCGCGGCGGTGGAGAACCTGGGCCAGTTCCTGCCCCGCCAGGATTGGCTGAGCAGCGTCGCTTTCTGGTACCAGACCCCGCCCGTGGGCCCGGCCGAGCCGCTGCCGCCGGCGGCCCAGCGCATTGCGCCGTATCGTGTGATCCCCGCCGGAGGCCTCACCGTGCGCGCCGAGCCGTCCATGATGCTGCAGCAGGGGGAGGAGGGGCTGACCTACCTGCCCGGCAAGGCAGATGCTGCCCTCGATCTCGATTTCACCGTGGAGCAGGCGGGAACGTACCAGGTGAGCGCCATCCTCTACCAGTCGGTGGTGGGGGCACGTTACCAGCCGCTGCTCGATGGGAAGCCGCTGGGGCCGGTGCTCGATCTATGCATTGACGGCGCCGATTACCTGCCGGTGCGGCTGGACCTGGCTCGCCTGGAGGCCGGCAAGCATACGCTCCGCTTCGAGGGGCGCGGCGCTTCCGAGCGCCACCGCACGCTGGCGCCGCCCATGTATGCGATCGGCATCAACTCGCTGATCCTGCTGCGGCTGGAGGACATGGCCGGCTTCCACGCCGAGTTGGACCGGGTGCGGGAGGAGAGGAAGGGGAAGTGAGTATCCTGCCGTTGTTGATCGTCTGCCTGCTCGTCCTGCTGGCCGTGCCGCCTGCCGCCGCGGCCCCCTCGCCCTTCCGGGTGCGGGGGGTGATCGCGGGGGGGCTGCCCATGTATGCCGGCGGCGGGGCCACCGGGTACTACTGGGACAGTTACCGGGCGCAATGGGAGCGAGTGGACGAGACCTGGGACCATGAGTACTGCCGCCTGGACTATTGGCAAGGCCGCCTGGACCGCATTGCCGGCGAGGGCTACAACGCCCTGCTCTTCATGCACCCCCACCCCTTCCCCGGGCTGGTGGCCATCCCGGAGTTTCCGGAGGCAGCCACGCTCACCCCCGCCCAACTGGAGCGCAATCGGGCCTGGTTCCACGGCCTCTTGGACCTGGCCCAGGCGCGGGGGATCAAGGTCTATCTCCTGACCTGGAGCATCTTCTTGCCCGGCCCCTTTGCCCGCGCCCACCGCCTGCCCTACCACGGCAAGGTGTTCGAGTACGACGGGGTGGATACCCCGGAATCCCGGGCCTACTACGCCGCCGCCTACCGGGCCTTTTTCCGGGAGTACCCCGAGGTGGGGCTGGTGCCCACCATCGGCGAGAACCCGGTCCCCTGCGTCGAGTTCATGAAGGCGGCACTCACCGACACCGTTGCGGCCATGGACCCCCAGCCCGAGATCCTGCTTCGCGACCAGGGGATCTACCCGCACGAGTTCGACCTGCTCACCCGGGGGCTGACGAACTGGGCGCCCTTCTGCAAGGTGCAGGAGGAGCAATTCTTCGTGCCCGAGGTGGGCACGCGCATGGCACTCTTCCAAAACCACACCGGCAAGCGAGCGGTGCTGATCTCGGCGGGCACGCCGGCATGGCTCTTCTTCGGCGGCTGGCGCTTCATCCGCGACCTGTGCCTGAGCATGGAGCGCCGAGGCGGCGACGGGCTCTTCATGGAATCCGGCGACGGGGGCACCAACTGGCTGCTGGGCGAGGCCTTTGGGCGCTACCTGGCGAATCCCGACCGGCCGCTCGGCGAGGAGCAGCGGCATTGGGAGGGGCGGGTGCGCGCCCGATACGGGGGCACGGTGATTCCCCGCGACTTCCTGGCGGCGGCCGAGGCGTCCAGCGGCATCATCCCCGCGGTGGGGGCGGCGCTCTACTACCGCAACAACAACTACAAGCCCCAGGTGGGGCTGCCCCTGATCTCGTACCTGGGCATGCCCTCGATCAGCAGTTACCGGCACACGGGCATCAGCCGACCTGACCTGGAGCAGGCCTTCTCATGGGGGGTCCCCCGTAAGGACCGGTGGAGCCGGGACTGGATCACCGTGCCCGAGTACGTGGCCGACCCCTCCCACGCCGCCGCCGAGAGCGACATCGGCCCTCTGGAGACCGCCGCCGACCTGGAGCAGCGGGCGCAGACCACCATGGACCGCCTGGCGCGGCTGCGGGCACAGCAGCCCGCCCGGCTGGGCGACGAGTACGCCCGCATCTGTGACCTGATGGAGGCCGCCGCCCACCTGGGCCGCCACCACGCCGCTCGCTTCCGGGCCGCGGTGGCCTGGCAGGAGTGGCTGGTGGGCAGGCGCACTACCGCCGACACCCGCGCCGCCGTGCTGCCGCTGCTGGAGGATTCCCTCACCCACTACCGGCGGGCGGCGGACCTGCTCGCGCGCCTGCACGGCGGGGGCGCGCCCGGCAAGGTGCTGCTCGCCACCGTCAACATGCAGCCGCCCTGGAACAAGCCGGGCATGCAGTCTTTCGAGGGCAGCATTGAGGGGGGCATGCCCGAGATGCTGACCCGGATGCAGGCCGAGATCGGGCTGCTGGAGGGCCGGCTCAATCGGGGCGAGCGTACGACTCCCGAGTGGCGGGAGATCGGGACGGTGCGGTAGTGTCGAGAAAGTAGAAAGGCGAAGGAGAAAGGCAAGGAGGCGGGGTGGGACCCATCCCCCCCGCTCGTTCTCCGAGGGAGAGGAGAGCGAGATTTCGCGACGGGGTCCCTCGCGGTCGCCCGTTCCCGTTGACGCTGCCCGAGGTCGAGTTGGATCGCAGTGTCGTCTGTGACGATTTCGCCTTGGCCAGCGTCGTCGCCACCCAAGGTCATCGTCCCGTAGGGAACCCGCGCGCCTTTGCCATCTTCCTCCGCCAACGCTACGAAGGACAGGAGGTCACGGCGCACAAGCCGCTCGGAACTACCGCTCGAAATGATACAGGAGACGACCCTCTTGTGTTCTTTGTGTCTCAGTGGTTGCTGCCTACCGCGTCGTCTGCGGGGTGGCGGGCCGCTTCGGGTCCCAGTTGAGCCCGGCCAGCCGGCTCCGGGGCACCACGCGCACGTGCCCGTCGGCCCAGGCCACCACCACCCCGTCCGGGTGCCGCACCGGTGGCCGGAACCCCGGCCCCGCGGTCTGGTTCCACCCCCCGTCCGCCTCGATCAACAGCACGGTGGCGCCGCAGTCAGCAAAGTCGCTCAGCGCCACGTTGGCGGCCAACCGGTTGTACGCGAACCCGCAGCGCTCGCCTGGAGCGGAGGGGCAGCGGAAGAGGGCCGGGGCATTGACCAGCAGCACCGGCTTGGCGGAGGGCGGCGGCGCGGGCCTGCCCGGGAGGTGCATCCCGGCATGGGGATCGGGGGTCATCAGCCGATCGCACCAGTCCACCGGGGGCAGGCGCTCGTCATTGCCGCACACGTAGCACAGCGCGGCCAGGGTGAGACGGCGGGCATTCTCCATGCAGGCGGTCTCGCGCGCCGACTCCTGCCAACGCCCGAGGCCCACCACCGCCAGCAGCGCCAGCGGCACCGCCAGCACCAGGCCGGCCCCGGTCCACTCCAGCCGTCTCAGGTGCCGCCCCATGGCACCCTCCCCCAGGCCTTTACCATGCAAGCGAAAGAGACGCGGACTGAGTTCCGTTGCCGCAGGCGGTCGCTGATTAGTAGGTGCGTGCTTGGCGACAGCCCCTCACCCCCACCCTCTCCCGGGGAGCCCACGGAGGCCTGGCCGTTATCCCCGGCTCGACCCCACCAGGTCCTGACGGCGACGAACGACGATGGTGGCGGCGATCAAGAGCAGGGCATAGCCCACCACTCCGGACGCTTGCAGCGCGACCGCAATCGGGGGTGGAACCGCTGAGGCCGAGGCAGTAGAGGTGAGAAAGTTTTCGGGAAGCACCCAAGCGGCAATCCGCGCACAGATTATCCAGAAGTTGCTCCTGGCGGCCGTCGCCAATCCCATAAACAGTTCGGCGTGCAGCACGAGGGCCAGCACGCCGGCAAGCAGCGGCGGCATCAGCGTGGCGAGGAACATGCCGTAACAGCCCAGCATGAGCGAGCCCAAGACTGCCGACAGCAGCCCCACCATGGTGATGGGCGTTTGCGCGCCCCAGATGACGGCGAGCATGGTAATGACCCAACCGGCAAACAAGGCCAGTGCCACGGAAAAGGCGCTGCAACCCAGCACCTTGCCCAGGGTATATTGGGCACGCGACACCGGCTTGCTGAGCACCACGCGGATGGTCCCGCGGTCCAGGTCCGCGGAGAAGGCGGTGCAGAAGGGCACCAGGGTGAAGAGTCCCAGCAGCGACAGCATGGTATCCAGCGCCCCGCTGAGGGTGACGGCCGGGGGCGTAAGCCGCAGGTAGAGTTGCACTGCGAGTCCGACCAGCCAGAGCCCGGTCACTACCAGGGCGACGACGAAGAGGTGGCGATGGTAGATATCCGCAAGTTGATCCCGGGCGATGGCGCCGATGGCTCTCATGCCCGCTTCCCCCCCTGGGCAAGTTCGACGTAGAGATCCTCCAGGGTGCGCCCGCTTTGCACCCCCACCAGATCGCCCCCGGCCTGGTGGATGAGGGTGATGGCGGCGTACTGCGCCTCGCGATCCTGCACGGCCACCTCCACTGCGCCATCGGGGGTGCGGGTGACTGTGCCGTGCTGCTCCAGGCCCGCAATAGCCTCCGCGGGCAGCCCGGTGGCGCGCAGGCGGCGGGCGCCGAGCATGCCCGCGAGCGGACCCGCATGCACCAGGCGGCCCCGGTCAATCATCACCAGGTGGTCGCAGATGGCCTCCACCTCGGAGAGGATGTGGGAGGAGATCACGAGGGTGGTGCCTCGGGCACGCATGGCCAGCAGCACGTCCTTGAGTTCCTTGCGCCCGAGTGGGTCGAGATTGGCGGTCGGCTCGTCGAGCAGGATCAGGTCGGGTTCGGCGAGCAGGGCCTGGGCCAGCCCCACCCGCTGCACCTGGCCGCGAGAAAGAGTGCGGATGGACTTACGGGCGAGCGCGCCCAGGCCGGTGATCTCCATCGCTTTGGCGACCCGGTCCTCGATTTCGACCGGGCCCATCCCGTAGAGGCGGGCATAGAAGCGCAGGGCGTCCTGAGGGCAGTAATAGGGGTGCATGCTCACCGACTCTGCCAGGAAGCCGACGCGCCGGCGGGAGGCGGGATCGCCTGCCGGGAGTCCGAAGATGGCCACCCGCCCGGTGGTGGGCCGGAGCAAGCCCAGGATCAGGTAGAGGGTGGTGGTCTTACCTGCGCCGTTGGGGCCCAGGAAGGCGAGGCCGGCCCCAGCAGGGACCTCGAAGGAGAGGTCGTCCACCGCCACCTGTCCGCCCAGGCCGAAGAGGCCGGCATAGCGCCTGGTGAGGTTCTCGACTGCGAGAGCGGGCGGCATGTCACCTCATCTCCCGCATCTGCGCCGGCGGTGGTTGTAGGCGATCCTGCTGGGCATGGTGGGAACGCAACTTGGCCGCCCCAACGGCGAGCAGGGCGAGCAGGAGCAGGGCGATGGTGACGGTGCGCACGGCGGCGCTGTCAGGCTCGTTCATGTCTCCCCCCTGTGACCGTTTGAGCACCTATTCGGGAGGCCGGCAGCAGGTTCCTGCTGGGACCAGTGGCAGGGCCCGGCCTCGGCCGGGCCCGTTCTCAGGACGAAGGGGTCAGCGCGCCTTGAACTTGAGTTTCTTGCAGTCGGCGACGCTCTTCCACTCGGCGTGGCCGTCGGCGAAGGCCACCACCTGGCCCCCGTTGTGCCGGGGTTTGGGGGTCAGCAGGGAGGATTCGCCGGAAGCGTTCCAGCCCTTGTCGCTCTCAAACAGCAGCACGGTATCCTTGGGCTTGGGCACCGACATCAGCCGCTGCCCGTTCAGGTTGGCATTGTATGCGTAGCCACAACTGATACCGGGGGCTTTGGGGCACTTGAGCGCGTCCATTCTCTTGATATAGCGCCGGGCCAGCACCCCGGTCCAGGATTTGGCCAGAGGGAAGCGCTGGCCGTTGTCCTGGGCATACATGTTGACGGCGGTGGCCAGGGCCTTGATGTTGCTCATGCAGGTGCGTGTGGCCTGATCGCCGGGGGCCGCGGCCGCGCGGACCACCGGCGAGATAACCCCCACCAGCGCCGCCAGCAGGCCGGCCACCACCAGCAGGGCGAGCAGCCGGCCCCAAGGTGTCTGTGCGAAAGGCATCTTATCCCTCCTGAAGGCTACATGCCCTTGCCGGCCCGGGCCCAAACCTCGGGCCGGGCCCGCGCCTTCAGAATACGCCGCGGGGTGGGGGATTTCCTGTTCGAGGGTGAGCAAACGTAGGCACAGCAGCGGGGTTCGGGTTTCGGGGCTCGGGTCTGGGGTGAGGGAGGAAGACTATCTGAGGCGCAGTGGCCGCCGGACGTATTCCATAGAGAGAACAGATGTACCTGCGGTGGGTACACGGCGGCCCAGCCTCGAAAACGGGCCGCCTGGGGCGGCCCGTCCAGCGTCAGGTCAGGTTGGGTCAGGAAATCTTCTTGCGGCGGCGCTTCTTGGCGGGGGTGGGGCAGGGCACGGCTTCCCGGGCCAGGGCTTTGCGGCCGTTAGAGCAGTAGACCTGCTCGCCGATGCGCTCAACCAAGCGCTGCTGCTCCAGCATGGCCAGTTGATGCTCCACGGTATGCTCGCGCAGGCCAAGGCGTAAGGCAAGTTGGCGGGGGGTGGCAATCAGGTTGGGGTTGCTCTCCAGAAAGGCGGTCAGCCGGCGCATGGCGATGGGGCTGGTGACCGGTTCCAGGGGTTCTGCGTACTCCTGCAGACGGGCGGTGTCTTCATCCACGCACTCGTAACGTTTGATTACGTTCCACTCGCGGATGCAGCCCTTGGGGATCAGGGTGCCGTAGTTGTTCGAGGAGTCACCGGAATAGGTCAAGTCGATATCATCGGCGATCACCACGTATTCATCGGTTTCCTTGACAACGAAACCGACGGACATCTTATACAGGCGCTTGCACTCGAAGTCCTGGTGCATGCTGAAGCGCACCAGCGAGGTGATATCTTCCCACTTAACGGCCACGAGCACCCATTCCACGATACCCGGAACCTCCCGTCTGGATTGCCGGCAGGGCCTGCTCCCGGTGAGCGACAGCCTAACCCATAGCGGCGATTGCTTGCCCCATAAAACGCCGAAAGACGCCCTTGGCAGGACGCCTCTTCGTGTGATAGCGGACCAGGGAAACGGTATTCGCTTTTGGCATGGCGGTGAACCCCGGGCGAGCCGGGTTGCGACAATTGTAGCAAAGCCCACCTTGCCGGTCAATGAGAACCGTGCTGGATTCTTGCCCTGCGCTTCGGGTTCAATAAACCTCGGGCGGGACCGGGCTGAGGTACTGCCCGGTGCGAGCCACGCCAAAGTCGCGCCGCCCCCATTCAAACGCCTTGATGCGCAGGTCCATGCGAACCAGCCGCCGTGACTGGCTGTAATAGAGCAGCGCCTCCCAGCAGTGCAGGTCGCGCACCAGCAGGACCTCGTTATAGAGGAACCGGTGCGTGGCGCCGTCCCAGCCGTTGATGGCTTGCAGCCGCCACTTGTCGGAGATCCGCCAGTCGAGTTCCGAGGTGATGCGCCGCCACCGCGAAGTGCGGGGGTCAAAGCGCAGCCCCAGGGCCCAGGCAGTGCGGCTGTCCGCGAGCACGCCCAGGGCGGCGATCTCCCGCGGGTCGCCTCTGTTGAGGTCATAGGCGCTGGAGAGTGCCAGCGACACGGTGCGCGTCAGCCGCTCGTTCAGTCGCAGTTGCAGGTTGCGCCAGGTGGCGTTCTCAAAGTCGTACCCGGTGAGCAGGCTGGCGCGGCCCGCCCGGCCATTCTCGAAAACCAGCCCCGCGCTCGCATTCTCGTAACTCCCCAGGTAGTCAAAGCGGAAGGGGGTGTACCCCTTGGGCTTGAGCAGGGAATACCCGGCCCGCAAGGACCAGTGGCTGGTGAGGCGCTGATCCAGGTTCAGGTAGGAGTTGTAGGCATATTGCGCAGTGTGGTCCTGGTCGCCGTAGAAGGTCTGGCGGAATCCAGCCTGGCCGCTCACGCGCAGCCCGCCGTACTGCTTGGACACCGGGAGGGTGTCGTAGGCCATTGCCACCCGCGAGGCGCGCAGATCGGTAGGGCGCTCGAAGAACTCGCCCAGGCTCAGGCTGGCCCGTGCCGGCAGCCGCAGCAGGGAGAGCGCGGGCAGGCGGTAACTGGTGCTCTCCACCGTCAGTTGGGGGATGCGGTCAAGCACCTGGTAGAAGTCGTCGCCTTCGTACCTGTCTGGGTCGAGGCGCTTGGCCACGTCCAGCACCAGGTCGAACGGCCGCTGGTGGTCCACCAACTGCACCCGATTGTTGATCTCCACGTCGTCGGGCAGCCCGCCCGGGATGTTGTTCATCTGGTAGGTGGTGTCGAGGCTGACCGTGCGCCGGCCCAGGGTCTGGTAATGCTGCAGGGTACCCAGGAGTGAGCGCAGGTCACTCAGGCCTTGATTCTGGGTATAGGTGAGGGCGAGCCGGGTGTTGGCCCCGGCCGCGCTGCGGGTAAGGAATACCTGGCTGTTGAGCAGGCTGGTGCCGGGGAGGTAGTAGCCGCTGTTCTTGCGGTAGTCGGCGAAGGCCTCGAGGCTGAAGCCGCTGCCCAGGTCCTGGCGATGGGACAGCCGGCCCTGCAGTTCCGGTGCCTCGCCCGGGTTGCCGATACGATAGAGCAGCAGGCTGCCGGCCGTGCCCGCCCAGGCGTAGCGCTGCTCGAGCCCGGTGCCCAGGCCGCGCCGCTCCGTGAGACTCATCAAGAGTGAGCCGGGCGTGGATCCGCCCAGGCTGTAGTTATAGCGGGTGCGCAGGTAGGCGCCGTCAATCTCGTTCTGCCCCACCTCGGGGACGATGGGCACCCGCTGGCGCTCGCGCAGCGGAATGCTGAACCGGGGCACGGTGAACAGCCGCCGCCGCCCCAGCAGGAACGACACCCGCTCGGCCACCAGGCGCCGGCCCGGGTAGATGAGCACCCGCCGTGCCGACAACTGGTAATGGGGCCGCGGCAGGTCGCAGGTGGTGACTTGCCCCCCGCTTATGAGCATCGGCGTGCGGCCGCCCGTGATTTCGTCCGCGCCCACGTACACCGGCGCCACCACCCCCCGCTGGAAGAAAGCCGGGCTGATTGCCCCGTGCGCGCCGCGGATCTCCCACACCCCCGTATCCAGCCGGAGAAACAGGCTCTCGGCCTGCAGGGTCTCGCCCTGGGCGTGCAAGGTGACGTTGCCGGTGAAGGCTGCGGTGTCGGCATCCAGGTCAGCCGTCAGATAGTCGGAGCGCGCCTCGAGGCCACGATATACCGCACGCACGTGGCCAGAGGCCACCACCACCCGGTTCGTGTAGCGCACACGATCGCCTGTGATGTCCAGCGGGGTCATGCCCGCAGGTTGGGGCGGAGCCGCGACGGGTGGCACGGCCTGGGCCGGCCCGGACCCCGGAGAGACGTTGGGGCCCTCCAGGGGCAGCGTGGTGATGGGGGGAGGCGTCGTCTGCGGGGGGCTAATCTCGGGGTTGGCCAGGGGCAGCAACGGTTCGCCGGGTTCATAGCCCGACTCCTGGGCGCCGGCCGGACCGGCTGCCGCCCACAATGCTGCCGCCAGTGCCAGCCAAAGGAGGGCCTTGGGCACGCTGCCTTCCGCGCTCCGGGCAGCCGCCCGGAAAGGGGTAGGGATGACTTCGCCCGAGCCGGGTGGGATACCTGCGGGCGAGCGCCTGGCTCACGCTTGCCAGTGTGCCGGGTGCAGGTATAGAATCAGCGAGTGTGAGGTGCTGCTATGACCAGCAGAGCCCTACCCTGGATGGCAGCGATCGCATTGCTGGCCGCGCTGCCGTTGCCGGCCCAGGTGGCTGTGCCCCGCGCGCCGGGCATGCCCGCTGCGCCTCCACCCGCCGCCACCCCGCCGGAGCCCGCCGCCGTGCAGCAGGGGCTGGCGGCGACTGCGGCTCCCCCATTCCCGGCCCTGGCCGTGGCCGGCTGTCCTCCCTATGTCGGCGTCATCCCCCCGGGCTGCACTGGATGCGGCGGCCCGATCCCTCCCGGCTGCCTGCCGGGGGCGACGCAGTGCCTCCCTGCCTCGCGGGTCTTCGTGCAGGTCACGCTGTACTCGGTCTATCCCTACCCCAGCCTGGTCCCGGCCTGGTACGTGCTGTATAATGGGCTCTTCATCTGCCTGCCCGCTTCGCCATACGTCACCGTGAGCCGGGCGACGCCGCTCTTGCCCGGCATGGGATACCCGGTAGTGCCCGCGCCCTACCCCGTGGTGCCGACGAGCGTCGGCCTGTGCTGGCCGCAGCCCTGGGGGCCGGGCTGCCCCGCCTTCAGGTAGCGCCGTTGGCCTACGCAGACCTGGTTTCGCCGCCCCGCCTGCGCCTGCTCTTGGAGCGGCACGGCCTATGGGCCCGACGCCGGCTGGGCCAGAACTTCCTGGTAGATGCCAACGTGGTCGCTCGCATTGTGGCTGCCAGTGGGGTGGGGCCCGGTGACGCGGTGTTTGAGGTCGGGCCGGGCCTGGGGGTGGTTACCCGCCCGCTGGCCGAGCGCGCGGCGCGGGTGGTGGCACTGGAACTGGATCAGCGCCTCTTCCCCGCCCTGGAGGAGACGCTGGCGGGCCTGGGCAATGTGCAGGTGGTGCAGGGTGACATCCTGCGGGCCGACCTGCGGACGATCCTGGGAGCCGGGCCCTGGAAGGTGGTGGCCAACCTGCCTTACTACGTCACCACCCCCGCCCTCGCCCGCCTGCTGGAGCATGATGACCTCTTTGGGCGGATGACGCTGATGGTACAGCGGGAGGTGGCCGACCGGCTGGCGGCGGAGCCGGGGGGGAGGGAATACGGGGCGCTGAGCGTCTTCGTCCAGAGCCGGCGGCAGGTCAGCCGGGCCTTCACCGTCTCGCCCACCTCGTTCTACCCGGCGCCCAAGGTGGAGAGCGCGGTGGTGGTGCTCGATCCTCTGCCCGCACCCGTCGTGCCCGCAGGGTGCGAGGCAGATTTCGAGGTGGGGGTGCGGGCCGCCTTTGGACAGCGTCGCAAGCGGCTGGGCAACGCCCTGGCCTTGGCGCTGGGGGTCGCCTCCGGCGGGGTGGATGAGGCGCTCACCCAGGCGGGCATTGACCCCGGCCTGCGCGCAGAGGCACTGTCGGTGGCACAATACGTGGCCGTGGCAAGCGTTGTGCGCCGGCTGCGGGAGGAGGCTGCGGCATGACCGCTCCCCTGACCCTGCGCGCTCCCGCCAAGGTCAACCTGACCCTGGATATCACCGGGCGCAGGCAGGACGGCTTCCATACCCTGGAATCGGTGATGCAGACCGTGGCCCTGGCCGACACCCTGGAGGTTTACCCGGACAACCGGTTGAACCTGGAGTGCGACGAGCCGGACCTGCCTGCCGGATACGAGAACCTGGCCCTGCGCGCCGCCCTGGCCCTGCAGAAACGGTACGGCCGGCCTGACGTGGGAGCCCGACTCGTCCTGTACAAGCGGATCCCCGCCCAAGCCGGCCTGGGCGGTGGCAGCGCGGACGCCGCCGCGGCCTTGCGTGCTCTCAACCGCCTATGGGGGCTGGGCCTGGGCCGAGAGGCCCTGTCGGGGGTGGCTGCCGGACTGGGCAGCGACATCCCTTTTTTTCTCTGGGGAGGCACCGCGGTGGTCTCGGGGGTGGGGCAGCTGGTGCGCCCGGTGCCTGGCAGCGCCCCCCTGCACCTGGTGCTGGCCAAGCCCGAGGTGGGGATGAGCACCGCCGACGTCTACCGCCGTTACGACGAACTGCCGTCCGCGCCGCATGCCGGCACTCATACCTCCGCCATGCTCACTGCGCTGGCCACGGGCAGTCCCCACCGGGTAGCCGCAGCCCTGCACAACGACCTGGAGCGGGCGGTGCTCCCCTTCAGCCTGCCGGTGGCCCAGGTAAGGGAGGCGCTGGTGGCTGCCGGGGCCCTGGGGGTATTGCTCTGCGGGAGTGGCGCCGCCCTCTTGGGCGTCTGCCGGGACGAGCAGCATGCGCGGGGGGTGTGCGACCGGCTCTCGGGCGTGCCCTGGCGGGTGCGCACGGTGACCTGTGGCATGGAGGAGTAGCGACTTCCCCGGGCGAAGGTAGGGGGGATAACCCGGCATCAAGGAGAGCGGCTTGAAGGTTACCATTATCGGCGGCGCGGGGAGAGTGGGCGCGAACGCCGCTTTTGCCCTGCAAATGGGGGGAATCTATACCGACATTGCCCTGATTGACCTGATGGCCGAGGCTGCGGCGGGTGAGGCGCTCGATCTGGCCCACGGCGCCGCGCTGGCCGCCGCGCAGCGCTTCTCAGCAGGCGGCTATGAGTTGCTGGCCGGCAGCGACCTGGTGATCATCACCGCCGGCCTGCGCCGCAAGCCCGACGAGAGCCGGCTGGACCTGATCAACCGCAACGTGGCCCTCTTCCGCTCCATCCTGGCCGAGGTGCAGGCGGCCCGGCTGGGCGGCGATGCGGTCTGCCTGGTGGTGGCCAACCCGGTGGACATCCTGACCCAGATCGCGGCCGAGGCCGGCATCTTTGCCCCCGGCCGGGTGCTGGGGCTGGGCACGGTGCTCGACACCACGCGCTTCCGGTCGCTATTGGCCGAGCGCTTCGAGGTGGATGCCACCCAGGTGAGCGCGCTCATCCTGGGCGAGCACGGCGATTCCATGGTCCCCATCTGGTCGGCGGCGACGGTGAACGGGGTGCCGTTGACCGCGCTGCCGGGGTACCAGCGAGAGGCCGCCGAGCAGGTCTTTGTGCGCACCCGGCAGGGCGGCGCGGAGGCCATCCGGCTCAAGGGCGGCGCCGGGTATGCGGTGGCGCTCTCCATCCGCCAGGTGGCGGAATCCATCGCCCTCGATCGGCATTCGGTGCTGCCGGTCTCGTCCTCGCAGCGCGGGTGCTACGGCCTGGAGGGAGTGTCGCTGAGCGTGCCCACCGTGGTGGGCCGGGCGGGAGTGTTGGCCACCATGGAGATGCCGCTCGCGGATGACGAGCGCCGGGCCCTGTTGGCAAGTGCCGCCGTGCTCAAGGAGACCCTGTCCCAGATCGGCTGAATTGGAGAGGCCATGAAGATACGCTACTTGGGGCATGCCTGCTTTCGCCTGACTGCAGAAGACGGCACCACCCTGGTGATCGACCCCTACCAGCCCGGAGGGTTCAACGGCGCCCTGCGCTACGGGCCCATCCGCATGCCGGCCGACGCCGTGCTCATCAGCCACGGCCACGCCGACCACAACGACGAGCAGGGCGTGCCTGGCGAGCACCAGGTGATCCGCACCGCAGGTACCTTCCAGGTGAAATCCGCCCGGATCCGGGGGGTCGAGAACTACCATGATGACGAGGGGGGCGCGAAACGCGGCCGCATCGTGCTCTTCAATGTCGAGATGGACGGGGTGCGGGTTTGCCACCTCTCGGACCTGGGCCACATAGCCACCCCCCAGGAACTGAGTGCGCTGGGCGGCATTGACGTGCTGCTGGTGCCGGTGGGCGGTACCTATACCATCGACGCGGTGGAGGCAGCGCGCCTGGTGCAGGCGTTCCAGCCCCGCATTGCCATCCCCATGCATTACCGCACCGGGAAGACCGACCTGCCCCTGGGGCCGGTGGATGATTTTCTGTGGTCCTTTGCCAACGTGCGCCAGGTGCAGGGCAGCGAGTTGGAGGTCACCCCGGACACCCTCCCCCCGCCCACGGAGGTGGTGGTGCTCTTGCCGGCGCTGTAGGGGGCGAGCGTGTATGAACTGACGGTCGAGGCGGATTTCTCGGCGGCCCACCAGATCTGCGGCTACCCGGGCCCGTGCGCCCGGGTGCACGGCCACAACTACCGGGTGGTGGCCCAGGTGGCGGGCGAGGAACTGGACACCCTGGGCATGTTGGTGGATTTCGGGGTGCTCAAGGGCGCGCTGGCCGGGATTGCCGAAAGCCTGGATCACCGGTCGCTGAACGATGTGCCCGAACTGGCGGGCGCCAACCCCACCAGCGAGCACCTGGCCCGGCACTTTTTCCATGCCCTTTCCCAGCGCCTGCGCGAGCAGGTGGGGGCGCGGGTGCGGGTGCAAGCGGTCACGGTATACGAGAGCCCGCGCAGCGCGGCCACCTACCGGCCATGAGCGCGCCCCGGCAGCGAGCCCTGGTGCTGCTTTCGGGGGGCCTGGATTCCACGGTGGCCTGCAAGTGGGCGGTGGATAACCACGACGTGCGGCTGGCGCTCACCTTTGACTATGGCCAGCGTGCGGCCCTGCGGGAAATGAAGGCCGCCCAGGCTATCTGCCGCCGTCTAGGCCTCACCCACCGGATCATCCTTCTGGAGTGGCTGGCGGAGATCACCCACACCGCTCTGGTCACGCATGAGCAGGCGCTCCCTCATCCCGAGTCGCTGGAGGACCGGGAGGCGACCGCGGAATCGGCGCGGGCGGTCTGGGTGCCCAACCGCAACGGCGTCTTCGTCAACATTGCCGCCGCCTTTGCGGAGAGTGAGGGCCTGGACCTGATCGTGGCCGGCTTCAATGCCGAGGAAGCAGCGACTTTCCCCGACAACAGCCCGGAGTTCGTGGAGGCCACCAACCGCGCCCTGGAATGGAGCACGCTGCGCCATCCCGCCCTGGTGAGCCCCACCCAGCCGCTGACCAAGGCTGGGGTAGTGCGCATGGGCCGGGACCTCGCCGCCCCCCTGGACCTGATCTGGGCCTGCTATGGCGGGGGTGAGGAGCACTGCTGGGAATGTGAGTCGTGCCGCCGGCTGAAGCGGGCTCTCTACGCGGCCGAGGCCTGGGACTGGTTCCGCGGGCTGCGGGAGGCCGGCCCCGGGCACGAGTAGGAGGAGGTGCGCTCAGGTCTGCCGGGGGCCTGCCAAGGCACCGGTAGGCGCGGACGAGGCACGCCTGCCGTACCGCTCCCCTGTCACCACCGCCACCGTGAAGTCCCGCCCCTCCCACCGCTGCTCGGGCAGCCAGCGCATGGTGAAGGTCACCTCCGCCCCGGCCTCCAGCCCCGCGGTGCCCAGGTCGGCCACGTACACGCCCAGCCCGGTGTCCTCCGTACCCGCCTCCCGCACGGTATGCCACCCGTCGGGGCTCCAGCGGATGACTGCCGGTGCCAGCACCTCCACGCGCAGCGTATTCCCCTCGGGCATCACCCTGCTCTTGTGGTTGAAGCGCCAGGTTGTGTGCAGGGAGATGCGCCCTTCCACCTGGTAACGCTGCACCGGCTGGTGCAGGGTGTCGAAGACCCGGCCTTCGCGCAGCGAGCGGGAGAGCTTGAGGTACTCGGCGTGCGCCCAGACCAGGGGCATGGCGGAGCCGCTGGGCCGGCCGCGCAGCAGGCCGCACTGGGGGAGGTCGTCGCGGTCCCAGACCTGCTCGGGGATCATGCCCCCCTCGTTGGCAAAGGCCTCCATGGTGTGCAGCAGGCGGATCGCCTCCTCCCGCCTCCCCGCCGCCAGCTCGTAGTGGGCACGTTCTCCCACCAGCAGCGGCCACACCCGCCCGATGCCGGTGCCGTCGAACGCCGCGCCGTCGGCATGCTCGCCGTAGCCGTCTTCATTGTACCGGCGCCAGCCCGGGCCGTAGGGGGTCTCCACTCTCAGCAGCGCATCGACCGCGCGCACGGTGTTGCGGATGCGGGGGTCATCGGCGGCGCGCAGCCCGAAGCGCACCAGGGCCAGGGCGTCCGGGCTCACGATTTCGGCCGCCAGCGCGTCGGACTGCCCGGGGGGCCGGTTCTTGATGGGCACGTAGCCCTGCAGCGGCGAGCTGCTCTCCCCCACCTCGGGAGGTGCGATCCGCACATAGTACCCTTCGACCCCCAGCCGGCGCGCCAAGTCGGTGTCGGTGACGTAGGTCCAGCGCTCGACCCCCTCGTTCCAGGCGTCGGCAGTCTCCCTCAGGTAGGCCGCTTCCCTGTGCTCGCCTGCCAGGTCGGCGAAATCCGCGCCTGCCAGCAGAGCCGTGATCTCCACTGCCAGCGTGAACGGCGAATACCCCGGGTCTTCCTCCCAGCGGTCCTGCTGGGTAACGGGTCCGTTTCGCACCAGGTATGAGGCGGCCCGCCTTACCATGGGCCAGACTTGCCGCAGGGCATTCTGGCTGACCAGCCCGTCACGCCACGCCAGCGCGCTCAGCACGATGGGAAAGGCGGTTTCGTCCATCTGCACCCCCTGCCAGTAGGGGGTGCCGTCGAGCCACATGTTCTGCGGCCAATGGCCATCGGCTTCCTGGGTGGCCTGCAGGTAGCCTATGGAGCGCAGCGCGTCATCGCCTGCCCCTGCGGCCAGCAGGCCCCCGATGGTCTCCACCAAGTCACGACTCCAAACCAGGTGGTAACCTCCCAGGTCGTTGTCGCCTTTCTCGTCGCCCCAGGGGATAGACAGGCTGGCGATGGTGCCGCCGCGGAAATCCTTGGCCTCGTGCACCCGCAGCACCATGGTGCTGGCCCGGTATTCGTGGTTGTCCGGCGTGCCATGGTCCCAGTGCTGCAGGTCGCGCAGCTCCCGCTGCCAATCCAGCCACCCTGCGTAGTAGGCCTCGGCGGCCTGCGCAAAGCCCGCGTCCAGGCTCGACCGCGCATGGTGGGCCGCCTCCAAGGCATGTGCACCCAGAGCCAGGGCGAGCACGAAATCCCCCCCGCAGGCCGCCAAGTCCACCTCCCCCGTGAGTGCCACGTTCCCGTTCTCCGCCCGGTCGTACTGCCAGCGCATGCATTGGTGCCGGTGCAGGTCCTGCCAACCGTCAGAAACCCCCACGAAGCCGGCGGAGCGCCCTCGCCACGGCGCTGAGCAGGCAAGCGCGAGCCCCAGGCCGTCCCGCTCTGCGAGCAGCATGGGAATCCCTTTCACCTCCGCCAGCCAGGCAGTGTTGCCGGCCCCCTGGTTGCCCAGATGTGGCGCCAGCAAGGCATACAGGTGGTAGTCCGCGAGATTCCCCCGCAAGGCCGAGAAGCGCACCTGCTGCAGGACCACGCTGCGCCTGGGGTCGGCAATCACGTCCTTGATGATCCGGTAGTGTTGACCGCCGGTGTTGATCAGCCGGTAAGCGGGCACCCCCTCCGCCAGGTAGCGCACCTCGTGCACCGCGTCGCGCTTTTCCTCGGAGAAGAAGCCGGCCTCCCCGGTCACGATGAGCCCCAGGTCCCGCGTGCAGGCAATGTCCGGGCGCGGGTGGTACACCTCGGTCAGGATACCGTCCGCCAGGGTGAACCAGATGCGGCTGTCCAGGGTGCGCGCGCTCCCCACCCCCACCTTGGCGCTCGAGGTCCAGCGGGCAGGCAGGCCCGGCCAGCCCGGTGCGTAGGCAATGTCGGTCACAGGGTTATCCTCCCTGGGGGCCGGGCGGCGCCTTGCCCATCTCCCGGGGGTGCCGTCCCGCCCGCCAGTGCGCCTCGATTTGCTCCAGCGTCCGCCCTTTGGTTTCCGGCACCAGGAACCAGGTGAAGAGCCAGGCTGCCACCCCCACCAGGGCAAAGATCCAGAAGGTGAAGGGCCGGCCGATGGCCGCGATGATGCTCAGGAAAGAAAGCCCTACCGCCAGGTTGGAGGCCCAGTTCACCACGGTGGCGGCGCTCATGGCCAGGCCCCGCACCCGCAGCGGGTAGATCTCCGAGATCAGCAGCCAGAAGACCGGCCCCAGGCCCACCGCGAAGGAAGCCACGTAGGCCATCAGACTGAAGAGTGCGATCCAGCCGCGGGCATAGCGCAGTTGAGGCAGCGCGAACGAGGCCCCCAGCACGCCCAGGGCGACTACCATCCCCGCAATCCCCACCAGTAGCAGTGGGCGCCGGCCCACCCGGTCGATCAACCACACTGCCACAATAGTGAACAGGAAGTTGACAACCCCCACGATGGCGCCCGCCAGGATGGCCACCGCATTGTGGGAGAACCCGGTAAAAGTCAGCCCCGCCATCTGGAAGATGAGCGGCGAGTAGTAGATGACAGTGTTGATCCCGGTCACCTGCTGCAGGAGCGCCAGGCCGATGCCTACAATCAGTGCCGGCCGCACCCCCGGCCGCAGCAGCTCCCGCCAGTGACCGCTTTGCTGGGCCAGCGACTGCTTGATCTCGTTTACTTCCCCCTCCACGTCCCCTGTGGCCCGAATGCGGTGCAGCACCTGGCGGGCGTGGTCCTCACGCCCTTTGCTGAGCAGCCAGCGTGGGCTGGCCGGCATGGGCAGCATTCCCAGCAGCAGGATGGTGCCCGGGATCGCGGCCAGGCCGAACATCCACCGCCACCCCGCACTGGCGGCAAAGGCATAGTCCACCAGGTAGGCGATGACAATACCCAGGGTCACGGCCAGCTGGTTCAGCGATACCATGCTGCCCCGCAGGCGCGCGGGCGACATCTCCGAGATATAGAGCGGCGCTACCATCGAGGCCAGCCCGATCGCCAGTCCCACCACGCCCCGCCCGATGATCAGCCACCACACCACAGGCGCGAACGCGGTGCCCAGCGCACCCAGCACGAAGACGATGGCCGCGGCGATGATGGTGAGCCGCCGACCCCAGCGGTCGGCCAGGAACCCCCCAAGGGCGGCACCGATCACCGCCCCCACCAACACCGCGCTGGTGACCACCTCCGACATCACCGTGGATAGCGAAAACCGGGGCCGCAGGAAGAGCAGCGCCCCCGAGATCACTCCGGTGTCGTAGCCGAAAAGCAGCCCGCCGAAGGCGGCGATGGCCGCGATCAACCAGGAGAAGGGACTGATATGCTGGCGCCCATTATTGGCAGGCATGCTCGGTGGCTTTGCCCGTCCCCGTCTGCCCTCACGCCGGCGACAGGATGCAGAGGGAGCGTACATGACGGGCGGGAATATGGCAGCTTGTCCCCGCATCTGCCGGTGCCGCGGCCAGACAGGCATGGCAAAACCCTGCACAGTCTGCCCGTCTGCCGCGATCCCGGCACCCCCCTCTTCCCGTTTGACTTTTCCCCTGGCCCTTGGTAAGATTTCGGGTGAGCAACCGCCCCTGGCAGGTATGACAGCCCGTCCTACCGGGTACATACCGACGGTTCCACTTCCGAGCGCATCGGAGGCACACGTGACTCAGCGCCTATCCCTCCCCATCTCCCTGCTCGCGCTGCTGTGGGTCGCCCTGCCCGCGCTGTCGGCGCCCAAGGTAGCCATCTCCAGCCCGCAGGCTGACGCCACGGTTACCGTGGACCAGGCCCAGGTAACCGTGCTCTATGACGCGGGCGAGGGGCGCCTGCTCGACCAGGTGGAATTGCTGATTGACGGCAAGGTGCATGCCCTGGCGGAGGTCAACCCGCCCACGCGCACCGGCTCGGTCACCCTCTCCTGGCAGGTCTCCAAGTTTGTCAATGGCCTGCACCGGCTCTCCGTGCGTGGCCGCGATGACAAGGGGGAGTTGGGCGATTCGGGTCTGACCCTGCTCGTGGACCGGGGAGTGCAGGGGACCGGGGCGCCGGTGGTTATGATCGAGCGGCCCAAGGCGGGCGAGATCGTCAGCGGGACCACCGAGGTGAAGATCCGGGCCTTCGACCCCGACGGCATCAAGTACGTGATGCTACTGGTGGACGATGCCTTTGCTTGCCTGACCAACATCCCCCCCTTCTTGTACATGTGGAACACCACCCGCGGCTATGCCAACGGCCGCCACACCCTGCGCGCCAAGGCCTTTGACCTTGGGGACAATGAGGGGGTCAGCGCGCTGGTGGAGGTGCTGGTGGACAACGCCGGTGGGCGCACCGAGTTACAGACCCCGGAGACCCCGGCCTCGGGTGAGCCGGTGATCGGGCTCGACCCGGCCCCCGCCGCCGAGAAGCCGGCAACAGAGATGCCCGAGCCCCCGGCACAGGGTTCCCAGCCGGCCCCGGCAGCTCCGCCGGCGGCCGAGCCCACTCCGGCCGTGCCTGAGCCGGCAGCGACTCCGGCGGCCCCTGCGGCGCTTGCCAGGGCCGAGGCGACCGCTGCCGAGCGCTCGCTGCCCGCCGCCCGCAGCACTGTGGCCAGCATGCCGGCGGCAAGCACGGTTGCCAGCACTCCGGCGGCGCCGCCGGCACCGGCAGCCAAGACGGTGCTGACTACGGTGACGGCCTCCGCCGCGCGCCCACAGCCGGCTGCCAAGCCCGTACAGGTGGCCTTGGCCCCTGCGGCCCCGACCACACCGGTCGCCACTCGGGCGGCCTCACCTGCGCCGGGTGCGCCCAAGATGACCACTGTCGTTCCCGTTCGCCCGGCTGCGGTATCCGCCGGCCCGACGCTGGATAGCGTTACCGCCATGCCCCAGGCGGCGGTCGGTGCAGCCTCCCTCGCGCAGCCGGCACACCCGATTGCTTCCAGGACGAGCCTGCCCGCCACCAGTGCGGTCGGTGCGGTGGAGCCCAAGCCTGCGGTGGTGCCTGCCGCCGCGAGTGCGATAAGTGCTCCCCGGCCATCGGCTGCTCTCGCCGCGGCTACGAACAGCCTGCCGGCGCCGCAGGGTGTCGGCGCGGCCGTGCCCGAGGCCGCCCGGCCCGCCAGCGCGGCCAGCACCCTGAGCGCCCCCAGTGGGCCGGTCAGCCGCACCCCGGAGGCCCGGGCGCCGGGGGTGCAGGTGGCCATGTTGAGCGTGGAGGCCCCCGAGCGGGCGATCCCCGCGGCGAAGAACACAACTCCAGTCAGCCGTCCGGCCGCTCCCACCCAGCACAGCCTGGCGACCCCACCCAGCGCCTCCCGCACCCCGGTGGGCGCGCTGGCGGTGGAGATTGCCATGGCACCGGCCCAGGTGCGCACCACCACCCCGGCGGCGCCCGCCGGTGCCCGCGGCGAGCCCGGGCTCTATCTGAACGATACGCTGCTGCACGCCACGGAGGTGCCTCTGATCAGTGCAGAGGGGCTCGGGCTGGCCCCCTTCCGCCAAGTGATCGAGGGTGCCGGCGGCGTGGTGGGCTGGATTCCGGTGGAGCGCGTGGTCACAGCCCGGGCGAACGACGTTGACCTGCGGGTGACCATCGGCAGCCGTCAGGCCCTGGCAGGCAGCCGCACCATCCTGATGGACCTGCCTGCCTTCATCAAGGCTGGCCGCACCGTGGTGCCCGTACGCTTTTTCCGGGATGCGCTGGGCTACGAGGTGCGCTATGACGCCATGACCGGGGCGATCTACATCGCGGCCCGGTAGGGGTACGGCGCCGGCCGGCATCACCGGTCGCAATCACCCCAGCGTCTCCCAAAGGCGAGGAAGGGGAGAAATCAACGCCGGAGCCCTGGGGCTCCGGCGCTTCGCGTTCGCGGTGACCAGCACGAACTCCCTGCCAGTGGGAAACCGGCCTGAATGGGATCTCAGCCCCGCTTCCGCTATCCCGCACCTCCTTGAGCACCTGCCATCATGCGCCGAGTAGGACCGGAGACCCCCGCCCGGAGGGTGGAAGGTCGGCCGTGCTGCTTTGCCGCCCCTGCCCCACACTGCGCCCGTGCCGACGGGGACACCTGCCCGGCGGCTGCCGCAGATCGGCCAGCGGCGCGGGCAGGCGGGAGACTGTCCCTCCCGAAACCCTATACCCCAGACCCAATAACCCAGACCCCGGCCAATGTCCGACTGGTCCGTAGTCCTGCAGCAAACCGTAGCCATGTTCCTGGTGATCCTGGCGGGCTGGGTGGCCCGGCGGCGGGGGCTGATCTCCGCCCAGGCCACCGCCGGGCTGAGCCGCTTCGCGGTGGACGTGGCCATGCCCTGCCTGGTATTCACCCAGATGCTGCGCACGGTGGACGCTGCCGCCCTGCGCGCGGAGTGGCTGTCGCCGCTGGTGGGAGTGATGGTGGTGGCGCTGGGCATTGCCGCTGGCTGGCCCGCGGCGCGCCTGTGCGACGGTAAACTCGACCGGCGTACCTTCGTCTTCCTGGTGGCCACCCCCAACTGGATCTACCTCCCCCTGCCCATCGCCCAGGCGCTTCATGGTGAGGCAGGGGTGCGCACGGTGCTGCTGGTGAATGTGGGGGCCACCCTGGCCATGTGGAGCCTGGGCATGGCCGTGCTTGCCGGCAAGCCCGCGCGGGCGGGACTGCTGGCAGTGGCCAAGAACGCCGGCCTGCACGCCGCCTGGCTGGGGATCGTGCTCGCCCTGGCTGCGCCCGGCCTGGGGCGGTTGGCGGGCGAGACTTCCCCCTCCCACCCCCTGGCTTACCCCCTGGTGGCTCTGCTACAGGCGATGGGGCTGGTGGGGAGCATGGTGATCCCGCTGGTGCTGGTGCTCACCGGAGCGCAGTTGGCGACGCTGCAGGCAGGGGCACGCCCGCCCGCCCGCGCCCTGGGGTGGCTGCTGACCGCACGCCTGCTCGTGGCACCGGCGCTTACCCTGGGCTTGCTCTGGGCGGCCGGGCAGGCGGGCCTGCACTTTGCCCCCGCCCCGCGCGCGGTCTGGCTGCTGGTGAACGCCATGCCGGTGGCGGTGAGCGCGGGCATGCTCACGGAGCGTTTCGGCGGCGACACTGTCCTGGCCGCCCGCGGGATCTTCGTCTCCACGCTGGCGGGCATGGTGACCGTGCCCGCGCTCTTCTGGGCCATGGAGGCGATCTGGTAGCCTATCCGATGCGGTAGAGGTGCACCTCCAGCGGTGCGAACTGCTCTACCAAGGAGCGCGCTCCCGCCGACACCACCCGCCCGTTCTCAAACAGCACCTCCACTTTGCCGCCGAAGGGCCCGCGCAGGGTCGCCTGCTGCGGCTCGCGGGAGGTGTTCACCGCGGCCAGGTACCAGGCGCCCTGGTGCCGCCAGACGCCCAGGTCAATGTCCTCGTCTGCGCAGGAGAAGGGGCTGCGGGCCACCTGCTCCGTGGTCAGCAGCACGGGCATGAGCTGGTTGATCTCGCCCGCGATCCTGGTCATCCCGGCGAAGTGCTCCCTGTGGTGCGGCAGCACCCGGTTGTCATAGTAACAGTAGTAGATCAGCCCTTTGGCCCCGTGGTTCAGGGCAAGCCAGGTCATCGCCCGTTCTTCCTCATAGGTGGGCTCGCGGCCGGTGCGCAATTCCTCGCCGGTGGGGATACGCCCCCGCCCGCCCATGCTGCCCGGCAGCGGTTCGCGGTACTGGTACCAGCCGAAGGCCTGGGGCACCAGCCAGGTGGGCTTGATCTCCCGGGCCGCGGCCCGGCTGACCTCCGCCCAGCGTGCGACCTCGCTCACGAAGCCATTGGGCATGGGGTAAGGGTCCACCCCCATCACGTCAGTGGTGTGGTAGAACTGGTCGAGCACGTCCATGTCGCAGTGCACGATGTAGGCGGGGTGCCCCGGGTCGTGCGCCCGCACCCGGTCGTAGTAGTCGGTCAGTTCTGGCAGCATGCTGGGGGGCCGCTCATCGTTGAGGTACCAGGCGATGATGGCGGGGTGGTCCTTGAAGGTGTCCACGATGCCCTCGACGATCTGCGAGCCCTGCCACGGTCCCTTGGTCTTGCCCTGGGTGAGTGAGGGGTAGAGGTCGTTGTTGCAGTAGATGAGCCGCATCCCCAGCCGCTCGGCGGCATCGAGGTAGGCCTTGATCTCGTCCACCTGCATGTGGTTGATGCCATAGTCGAGCGCGCAGTTGAAGCCCCCGGCCTTCATCTCCTCCAGGTTTCTGACTTTGCGGTCGGAGTACCACCCGAGGGGGAAGAAGGGCTTGCCCTGCACGATGAGCCGGTTATAGCGATCTATGTAGGCAGGCAGGGCTGCCTGCTCAGTGGTGCTGAAGCGGCGCAGCGGGGTGGTGGCCTGGAAGAGGGTGCGCCCGCTCGACCGATCCACTGCCCTCGCGACCAGGGTAGCCGCTCCCACCAGAATGCCGTCGGCCGGCAGGGAGAACTGCAGGCGCTGCCCCTGCACGCGCAGCCGGGCGGGGTACTCCCGCTCGCCCGCCCGCACGGCGACAGTGAACCTGGTGTTGCGGGTGCCCTCGGGCGTCAGCCCCAGTTCCAGGAACCCCCGCACTTGCCTGGTGTCGGGCCACAGGTAACCCCGGTAGTTGGGTTCCTGCAGGAAGAGCCCGGCGACCGGGGGCAGGGCGAGAGGAGTGGACATTGCCAGTTGCCGCTCGCCGTTGACCTCCACCCACGCCCGCAAGCGCTCGGCCCTGGCCTCCGGGGAGGTCAAGGTGGTGGTGTAGGCAAGCCGTAACTCCCGGCGCTCGCCCGGCTGCAGATGGGCGCTTACCGTGCCCATCCCACTCCTGGCCCCGGCACCGCAGCGCACCGTGCAAGCCTGGGCGGCACGCACCACAAACGAGCACCGGTTGCCGGCTCCCCAGCGGGGGGCGGGGGCGGCCCAGCGCTCGAGGGAGACGGGGGCACGAGGATTGGCCTGCAGGATGCCGAAGCGGCTCACATCGCCCCAGCGGCCGTAAAGGCAGTTCCAGTTGTAGTCATCGGCGGTGCCGTCGGTGAGCCGGCGCTGCCGGTTGACGTTGAAACGCCAGCGGCAGCCCACCCCGGAGGCGAGCCGGTCGATGCCGAGCACCGAGAGCGGGATGGCGACCTCGGCCTGCCAGCCGTCGGCTAGCAGGCGGCAGGCTGTCTGGATTTCCCTGCCCCATCCTTCCTGCGCGAAATGCCGGGCGCCGTTGGGGTTGAGTTGCAGATGGTAGTACCTGCCGCCGGTGTCGGCGTTGGAGAAGAAGACTTCCAGGCACTCGTCCCGGCCCACGTTCTCCCCATCCCTGGTCTCCTTGACCCGGAGCAGGTCCATGCGCGACTCCCAACAGCGGAAAGCCAGGTACAGCCGGCTGGTGTCCAGGGAGACCTTGGCCTCGACAGGATTGGCGGCTGGGAGGCCGGTTTCGGAGTCGCTCCAGCCCTGCAATACGGCGGCCTTCGCCCAGCAGGGATCGGCCAAATCTCCATCCACGGTCGGGCCGACGGCGAGGGTATCCGTCTGGGCCACTTTGGGTGCCGGTAGCGAGGCGGCGCAGGCCAGCGGCAGGGTGAGCACCAGTAAGCAAGCGAACAGGGGCAAGGCAAAGCGCACGAGGGCACCTCCCAGGCAATAGTGCCTTTCTGTTCCACGGGCGGCGGGAGCGGCCTCCCGGGGCAGCAGTCGGCCTGCGTGGTGATTTCCGGGGCAACTATGGTAAGTAAGACCGGACATCCCCAGAGGAGGATTCGCATGACCAGTAAGCCTGCCCTCTGCTCTCTGCTGTTCATACTTGGCCTGATGATTGCGGTGGCCCCCGCGGCAGAAGCAGTTACTACGGGCGTTGTCTGCGGCAGGATTACCGACGCCCAGACGGGGAAGCCCCTGGCGGCCGTCAACGTGGTGTTGGTGGGAACCGCCATGGCGGGTGTGACCGATTCCGAGGGGTACTTTGCGATCGCCAACGTGCCCCCCGACACCTACCGCGTGTCCGCCTCCATAGTGGGATATCAGGACGGTACGGTGGAGGGCGTGACGGTTACCCAGGACCAGTCCACGGTGGTGGATCAGGCGCTCTTGCCCAAGGTAGAGGAGGCCCGCGGCGCCGAGGCCCGGGTGGTCGCGCCCCGGGTGGCCCCGCGCGCTCAGGTCACCGCCACCTCCTATGCGGTGGACTATCGGGACGAGCAGTTGACCCGGACCCAACCCAATGATCTCTACCAGTTTCCGGGGGTGGTGGCGGGGCAGCCGGGTGTGGTGCCGGATGCCACGGGCTACCCGCACATCCGGGGCGCTCGCGCGGAGCAGGTAGGCTACATGATTGAGGGCATTCCCATCGTGGAGCCCAACAACAACGTCTTTGCCACCAACATCGTCACGGTGGGCCTGGACCGGCTGGAATTGCTGACGGGCGGCTACAGCGCGATCTACGGGGGCTATGTGGGGGGCGTAATTAACGAGGTGATCAAGCGCGGGGACCAGGTGCGCGGCGGCTTCTGGGATGCCTCTCTTGGCAGCCCGTGGGGCTATCGGGGCAACATCTTTGAGGCCGGGGACGTGATCGGCCCGGTCAACTGGTACCTGCAGACCAACAGTTGGGACACCAACTTCCCGGGCAACAACTTCACTCAGTCCTGTCCTCGCTCTTCGGACGGCATCGCCAAGATTATCGTGCAGGCGGGCGCTGCCGACCGCGTTACACTGCTGGCCAATCACGGCTATGCCCGTTACCAGATGCCCTTCTCCCACAGCCTGACCCACGACCCCACCACGGGCGAGTGGCTGACGACCGACCCCACCCAGGACTACGGGCGGCAGGGGTATGACCTGGACGCCATCTCCATCAGCCACAGTCTGAGCCCGGGCACGTTTTGGAGCCTGCGTGCGTTCAAGCTGGGCAACTGGCTGCACCTGGACCTGGGCTCCGAGGTACAGTGCTACTGGGCCGAGCGCCGTCAGGACATGGAGGGGCTACAGTTTGACTACACCACCGAACTGAGATCCGGGCGCCACCTGGTGAAGATGGGGGCATGGCAGATTTGGAGCGACAACTACCAACTGCAGGCGCCCAACGTCACGGGGATGCTGCCCTTTGCCTATGACATGCTCTCGGATAACGATACGAACAGCCTGCAGCTCTACCTGATGGACCACTGGCGGGCCAACGACCGGCTGGTGGTGGACATGGGGCTGCGCTTCGATCGCATGAAGGTGGACCGCAAGCTCTTCCCGGGCCTGACGCTCAATGCCACCAGCCCTCGCCTGGGCGCCACCTACTCGCTCAACCGCAATGTGCTGCTGCGCGGCGCCTGGGGCGTTTTTGCCCAGATGCCGCCGGCTGCCAAGACGGGCATCGTCTTTCCGTTCAGTCCGGACCCGGGGCTTTATCTGGGGTTCCACGACGGGCGCTCGGACCTGCAGCCCGAGCGTGACCAGAGTTACGAGATTGGCGGGGAAATGCGCCTGTCCTCGCAGGACCTGCTCTCGCTGTCGTACTTCCACCGGACCAGCAAGTACATGGTGCAAAAGTGGTACGGCGTAGGCAACACCTGGGACCTGGCCAACGGCACGGTGCACTTTGCCTCCACCGGCCACGGCCATAGCAGTGGGCTGGAGGTGAAGTTGCAGCGTCGCAGTAGCGAGCGCTGGTCGGGCTGGTTTGCCTACACGCTATCCCGCAGCCAGGCCACTGCCAGCGCCTGCAACGCCTATCCTTACGGCTCCGACCTGTCATACGGCACCGGTCTCAACCAGGAATACTACGTGGACTGGGACCAACGCCACACGGCCGCCCTGGTGCTCAACTACAAGCAGAAGCGCTGGGAGTTCTCCCCCTCACTGTTCTGGGGCAGCGGCTATGCCTATGGGCAAAGCGGGATGGACGTGGGGGGCGACGACATCCAGCACGGCGTGAACGGTACGTTCACTGCGGGCGGGGTGGTGTATCCGGCCGGCACGTTTACCAACGTGCCCATTCTGGTAGGCGGCAACCTGCAGCCTGACCGCCCGAACGCGCTGCGCACCGGTAGCCATCTGACGCTGAACCTCACCGCCAGTTACCGGCTGCGCCCGGAGGTATTGCTGTACGCCAGCGTATACAACCTGCTGCGCTCCAAGGACGTGACCAACCTGGTGTGGTACGACCCCAATACCGGCGCCGTGCTCGGTTACGTCCCGCCGGAGGGCACCCCCGGTCCCGACAACCCGGGCACGATTCGTTACGTGCCCTATACCAAGACTCCGCCCACCTTCGTGGCCTTCGGAGTGCGGTATTCCTTCTGATCCCAACCTGGGAGTGCGCGCATGGTACAGGAGCGGGCAACCGCTCCTGTACCGCGTTAACGCCTGCCCCAAAAACCTTGTGCGTGATCGCAAAACCGTCACCGGGAGGGAAGGACTCTCCTCCGGCCGCATGGAACTGAAGCCATGGTAGCCCGTGCCCCCCATCCGCGGGGGATGGGGGCGGCATGAACGGCTGCCAGGCTCAGGCAGGTTCTCAGGCCATCCGCAGGGGCACACCGCAGTCAGGACACAGCCGCCCCATTCCGGCAGTTGTTGGAAGGGGGTTCACATGGAGGACCGCATCCGGGTCCTGCTGGCGGAAGACGAATTCCTCATCTCCCTTACCTTGCGCCTGCAGCTCGAGGCGATGGGCTACCTGGTGGTGGCCACCCCGCAAGACGGCGCCAAGGCTGTCGCCCTCACCCAGCAACTGCGCCCGGATGTGGTGCTGATGGACATCGGCATGCCCGGCATGGATGGAATCACTGCAACTGAGATCATCATGAAGGAATGCCCGACGCCGGTGGTCATGCTCTCCGCCTATAACGACCGCCTGCGCTCACAGCGCGCGCAGCGTGCGGGCGCCGTGGGTTACGTCTACAAGCCGGTGATGGACAACCAGCTGCGGGACGCCATCGACATGGCGCTCGGGCGGCCTGCCGTCCGCGGGGAATAGCCCCTGCCTCTTCGATATCCGTGTGCCAACTCCCGACACTCTTGGGCCGAGCCCCGCCCGCGGCGCGTTGACCCCCCTGCTGGCCCCTCCTAACATGCGCTCGTCGAGTCACATCGGGGGGCTCTCGCGCGCGCCGATGTCGGCACCCAGTCGAAAGGAGGAGCGGAACTCACATGAAACACCTGCTTTTGGCAGTAATGCTGCTCGCGCTGGCCATCCCCGTGCTGGCGGCCGATCACCAGGCAATGTCGTCGGACCAGGCGGCAGCCGCCAGCACCACTACCACCACGAGCGCGGCGGCAGCACCCGCGGCCATGCCCGCGGACCAAGCCCTGTCCATGTACCAGCAGAACTTCCTGCGCAGTTACTACGGGATCAGCGACAGTGACCTGGCAGCCTGGCATGCCCGGGGCTACAGCGACGCTGACATCGCCATGGCGGCCAACGTGGCCGCCAACACCGGCGCCACCACCGCCCAGATCCTGGCCCTGCGTGACCAGGGCATGTCGTGGGACCAGATCGCCCGCCAGTACAACATGAGCGTGGCGGACATCACCCGTATCGCCCCCGCGCCCTTGAGCCAGGACCAGTTGGCCTTCCAGCGGTCGTATCTGATGCGCACCTACGGGCTGTCCGAGGCCGAGGTCAACTCCCTGCAGCAGATGGGCTACTCCGCCGACGAGATCGCCATGGCCGCGAGTCTCGCGGCCCGTGCCAACAAGCCCATCGCCGACGTGCTCGCGCTGCGTCGGCAGGGGCTGTCCTGGACCCAGGTGGCACAGCGCTATAACCTGCAGCCCGAGGTGGTGGCGATGCCTTTTGCCTCGGTGCCCAGCGAGGAAGACGCCTACTTCCGCAACTTCCTGCGCGACCGCTTCAGCATGTCCGCAGCCACCTATGACCGGCTGCGCGCCATGGGCTGGAGCCCGGCCGAGATCCAGTTCGCCGCGCACGTGGCCGCCCGCTCCCGCCAGTCGCCGGAATACGTGCTGCAACTGCGCCAGCAGGGGCTGTCGTGGACCGAGATCGCCAGCCGGCTGGGCATCAGCGTGGCTGCGCTCAGCACCCCGTCCGATGAGATGGTGGCCGGCGTAATGCAGCGGGAGAGGATGATGGCGGCGCCCACCGCCATCAACGAGGCCCGCCGTTATGACCACAAGCAGTGGGGCAGCCAGCCCTACGTGCAGCAGTCCATGGCCCGGGAGCACGTTGGCGAGCGGATGTCAGACACCGAGCGGGTTGGCAGCCAGAGCGGCGAGAGCCAGCACGTGTACTGAAAGGAACGCCAGTGGCCGTTGTCAAGAAGATCAGCCTGGTGGGCACCTCGCCGGTGGGCTGGCACGAGGCGGTGCAGGGAGCCGTGCGTACCGCGGCCCGTACCTTGCGCCACCTGCACGAGTTGGAAGTCACGCGGCTCAGCGCCCGGGTGGAGGGCGACCAGGTGGTCGAGTACCGGGCCGAGATCAGACTGGCCTTCCGGGTCGAGGAGACGTAACCAGCACGGGGGAGCGGGCTGGTGCCTGCTCCCCTACCCCTCCGCTATGGCCCAGCGATAGGCGTCCTCGGTCTGGGCCGCCATGCGCTCGACGGTGAACAACCGCCTCACCCGCGCCCGCCCGGCCTGACCCATTGCGCGCGCGGTTTCCGGATCCCCCGCCAGTTTGGCCAGGGCCCGGGCCAGGGGCATCACCTGTCCGGGCGCCACCAACAGGCCCGTCCGGCCCTCCTCCACCACCTCGGGCAGCCCGCCGACCGCCGAGGCCACCACCGGCCGCGCGAGTGCCATCGCCTCCAGCGCCACCAGCGATAGGCCCTCCTTGAGCGAAGGTACCACGCACACGTCCATGGCCGCCAGGAAGGGTGCCACCTCCGCTTGAAAGCCCGTGAAATGGACGTGCCGGGCGATGCCCAGCGCCACGGCCTGCGCTTGCAATGCCGGCCGCTCGCTGCCCTCGCCCACCAGCAGCACCACCGTGCGCTGGCCTTCGTCCTGCCGCATCAACTGTGCCGCCGCCTCGAGCAGGAAGCGATGCCCCTTCTCGGGCCGCAGCCTGCTGGCGACCCCGATGACGAAGGCGTCGGGCGGGATCCCCAGCCCTCCCCGAACTTGCGCCCCGTCGGGCACAGCAACCGGCTGCTGGATGCCATGGTAGACGACCCGTATCGTATTGGCGGGGATGCCCTGGCGGACGAGGTGAGTGCGCACAGCCTGTGACACCGCAATCAGATGGCCCACCCGGCGAAAGGCGAAGGCGCGGTTGAGCCCGTGCACGGTGGCCACCACCGGCACCCCCACCCGGTGGGCGGCGGCGCTGCCCAGCAGGCTCGCGGTGGAGAGGTGGGTATGCAGGAGGTCGTAGCCGCCCTCGCGTAGCCAGGAGCCCAGCCGCCAGAGGGTGAGAAGGTCGAGTTTCCCCATGGTGCGGGGGGTGAGGTGCGGGATGCCCCGGCGCGCTAACTCGGGCACCAGGGGCCGGCCACGCGGGCAGACTACCGTCACCTCGTGTCCACGTGCTCCCAGCAGTTCGCATAACTGCAGCACGTGATGTTCCGCCCCCCCCAGCCGGGCGGGGGTGATGAACTGCAGGATCCTCACCGCAGGCGGCTCCCCGGGGTGTCATAGGCCCGGCGCAGTTTCCTCAGCACCGCGCCTGGGAGATTGTACCTGCGCACGTTGATTCTGGGCAAAAGCAGGGGATTGCCACCCGGGCGGGCCACACCCAGGCAGGTAGTGCATGCGGTCAGGTAACCGGCCGCTCGGGCCGCGGCCACCACCGCCGGGCTACAGCCGCCGTAGGGATAGGCCAGGTGGCGCACCGGCCGACCGGTCAGTTCCTCGAGTATCCTGCGGCTCTCTCCCAGTTCCGCCGCCAGGTACGCTGGCGGCAGCCGGTCCAGGTGGGCGTGACCAAGGGTATGTGACCCGAAGGTAATCCCCCCCGCCGCCATCTCCTGCACCTGTGCCGGCTGCAGCATGGGCTGGCCGGTGGGAGGCTGCTCCCAGTCATTGCGCTTGCCCAGATACCCGGCGACCAGGAAGATGGTCGCCGTGAAGCCGGCCGTCCGCAACGCCGGCCAGGCGAGGTGGTAGAGTGACTCATAACCGTCGTCGAAGGTGATGGCCACCGGCCGGGACACGGCACAGTGCCCGGTTGCCAGGTACTCGGCGACCTCGTCCATGGTCACCGCCTGGTATCCCCGGCGGGCGAGCGCCCGCAGCTGCCCCGCGAACAGGCGCGGAGAGACATAGTGCCCGGCCACCGCCCCGCGCGGGGGCTTGCCCAGGTGGTGGTACATCAGGATGGGGATGCCGTCATGGGCCTCGAACGGCCAGGGCCGCCGCAGCATGTGCATACCTCGCGCTTTTCTTCCCCACCCCTGCTCTTCCCTTGTGCAGGAAGCGAGGCCTCCTGCTGGGAACAGTACCTGCATGGTCCGTTTCACCATCGCCAATGCCCGGCTGTATGGGACTGGCAGCGAGCTGGCCCGGGGCTGGCTCACCGTGGAGGGCGAGCGCATTGCCGCCCTGGGCGCGGGCGATCCCCCGCGCGGTGCGCCCTCAATGATGGATGCCGCTGGCCTGGCCCTGAGCCCCGGCTTCATTGACCTTCATGGCCACACCGATGCCCTGGTGCTGGTGAACCCGGGCCTGGAGAGCAAGTTGCTGCAGGGCGTGACTCTGGAGGTGGGAGGCAACTGCGGCTCCTCGGCCTGGCCGGCCACCCCGGGGGTGGCGGAGGAGGTGCGGCCCTGGGAGCAGGCGTTCGGGGTGGACCTGCACATCCAGGAGCCGGAGGCGCTGGCGACCCGGGCGGCGCAGGTGGGCTTGAGCACCAACTATGCCCTGCTCGCGGGACACGGCAACCTGCGCGCCGCGGTGCTGGGCTATGCCGACCGCCCCAGCACGCCCGCCGAGCAGGCGCAGATGGGAGCCCTGCTCGGCCGCTTCCTGGCGGCGGGGGCCTGGGGGCTGTCTTTCGGCCTGGCCTATCCGCCCGGCATGTTTGCCGACCGCCAGGAACTGGCCGCGGTGGCAGGGGTGGTGCAGGGGCGGGGGTTCCTCGCCTTCCATCTTCGCAGCGAGAGCGACCGCCTGCTTGAGGCAGTAGGCGAGGCCATTGCCGTGGGGCGGGAGGCCCGGGTGCCGGTCCACCTCTCCCATCACAAGGCGCTGGGCCCGGCGAACTGGGGCAAGGTGGCAGAGAGCCTGGCGCTAGTAGACGCCGCCAGGGCCGCCGGCCAGGAGGTCACGGCCGATGTCTACCCCTACACCGCCACCTGCACCGGACTCTACTCCGTGCTGCCCAATTGGGCACAGGAGGGCGGCGTGGAAGGCATGCTCGCCCGCCTGCGTGACGAGCCCGCCCGCCGGCGTATGGCCTCCGACCTGGCGCACCGCCTGTCCGACCGCACCTGGCTATCCAGTATCGTGATCGCGCGTGCCTTCGATCCCGCCAGCCGCCGCTGGGAGGGCAGGAATATGGCCGAAGTGGCTGCAGAGACCGGCCGCCCGCCGGCAGAGGCGCTCTTCACGCTGCTGCTGGCCGATGGCGCCCGCACCGAGATGGTGCGCCTGGGAAGCATGAGCGAGCAAGACATGATCGCCGTACTACGCCACCCCGCCGTTTGCGTGGCCTCCGACGCCACTGCCCGCACCTTCGCCGGCCCCCTGGCCGAGGGCAAGCCCCACCCTCGGGCCTTCGGCACCTTTCCCCGGGTACTCGGGCGCTATGTGCGCGAGCAGGGCGTGCTCACCCTATCCCAGGCCCTGGCCAAGATGACCTCCCAGCCTGCCTCGCGCCTGGGGCTGGCCGATCGTGGCGCGCTCCAGCCAGGGTACTACGCCGACCTGGTGCTCTTCGACCCCGCCACTGTCGCCGACCGCGCCACCTTCACCGACCCGGTGCAGCCGCCAGTGGGGATCGAGGCGGTGTGGGTGAACGGCACCCAGGTGGTGGACCGGGGCCGGCTGACCGGGGCCCGGCCGGGGAGGTGGCTGGCGCGATAGGGGCAGACCGGGGGGACTGGCCACCCGCGGTGCCGAATACCACCTCCCATGCCCGATTTCACCCCTCCCGGGCCGTCCGCGGGGCCGGATAAGTCCCTTCCCAAGACCGGCATCAGCCGCCGCTGCGTGGTGCTGGGGCTGGCGCTCTCGGCGGTCAACGTTTTTTGGGTGCACCAGCTGGAGATCGTCTGGTACAGCGCCTGCCCGAGCACCATCTCCCTTTACTTCAACGTCATCTTCACCATCCTGGTGCTGATGGCGGGCAATGCCTTGCTCGCCCGCAAGCGGCCCCGCCTGGCGCTGCAGCCCGCCGAGATGCTGGTGCTCTACGTGATGCTCGCCATCTCCACCTCCCTGGCCGGGCATGACCAGTTGGAGATCCTGGTGCCCATGCTGGGCGAGTACCGCTGGACCATGACCAAGGAGAACCGCTGGCACGACCTCTTCGGGCAATACCTGCCCGACTGGCTGGTAGTCAAGAACAAGGCCGCCCTGCGCGGCTTCTACGAGGGGCACTCCAGCCTCTATACCCGCGAGCACCTGCTGGCCTGGGCAGTGCCGGTGCTCTGCTGGCTCGCTTTCCTGGGGGTGCTGTTCTGGGTGATGATGTGCCTGAACGTGATCCTGCGCAAGCAGTGGACCGAGCGGGAGCGGCTGGCCTACCCCATCGCCCAGATCCCGCTGGAGATGACCAACCCGCGCTACAGCATGTGGCGCAGCCGCCTGTTCTGGCTGGGCTTCGCCCTGGCTGCGGGGGTGGATAGCTTGAATGGCTTCGGCTTCCTGTACCCGGCCATACCCAGCATCCCCACCCGGGTGCAATGGCTGAACTTTGCCACCTGGCCCTGGAATGCCATGGGGGGCTACACCGTGGCCTTTTACCCCTTTGCCATCGGCATGGGCTACCTGCTGCCGCTCGACCTGCTCTTCTCTTCCTGGTTCTTCTACTGGTTCTGGAAGGGGCAGAATCTTCTCACCGCGGTGATGGGGTATGGCGACCGCCCCAACTTCCCCTACGTCACCCAGCAGTCGTTCGGCGCCTATATCGGACTGTGCCTGTTTGCCCTGTACATGGCGCGCGGGCACCTGGCCGACGTGCTGCGCAAGGCTTTCACCGGCACTGCTACGGTGGATGACCGGGAGGAGGCGGTCTCCTATCGGGTGGCGGTGCTCGGATTGCTGGTGGGCGGGGGGTTGCTGCTTGCTTTCTCCCGCCTGCTGGGGGTGCCCTGGTGGATCGGGGTGGCCTTCTTTGGCATCTACCTGGCGCTCTCGCTGGCGGTGACCCGCATGCGCGCGGAACTTGGCCCGCCCGCCCACGACCTCCACTACGGCGGGCCAGACTCTATCATGCCCGTGGTTTTCGGCACTGCGGCCCTGGGGCCCCAATCGCTGGTGTTCTTCAATCTGCTGTGGTGGATCAACCGCGCCTACCGCAGCCACCCCATGCCCCACATGCTGGAGGGGCTACGCATCGCCGAGCGTGCAGCCATCTCCTACAAGGGCCTCTTCCAAGTGATGCTCCTCGCGGGGCTGGCGGCGGCGGTGCTTTCCTTCTGGTCCATGCTGCATGCCGGATACACCTATGGCATGGCCACCAGCAAGATCGGTGTGGCCGGGCATGTCTTCGGGCGCGAGCCCTACGACCGGCTGGCCTCCTGGATGACGCTCCCGGTCGAGCCCAGCCCCGGCGGCACGATCGCCATCGGGGCGGGGGTGGTCTTCTCGCTCATCCTACTCGCCCTGCGCACCACCTTCCCCTGGTGGCCGCTGCACCCGGTGGGGTATGCCGTCTCCAGTTCCTGGTCCATGAGCCTGCTGTGGATGCCCATGCTCATCGCCTGGATGATCAAGTTGGCGGTGCTGCGCTACGGAGGCCTGCGCCTCTACCGGCAGGGGCTGCCGCTCTTCATCGGGCTGATCTTGGGAGAATACGTGGCCGGCGGCATCTGGAGCATAGTAGGCGTGGCCCTGCAGATGAAGGTGTGGGTGTTCTGGCCGTATTAGGCAAACGGGGGGATAGGGCATAGGCGGATAGCAGGGGTAAGGTCTGGCTCCGGGGTCTGGCAGTTGGGGCTGGGGTTGGGGTTTGGGGGGCACTTCGCTATACTGCCTGCATCTTCGGGGAAACGGACGCGCAGCATACCTATGGCACGGTTGTTTGGGACGGATGGAGTGCGGGGGGTGGCTAACCGCGAGTTGACTGCGGAGTTGGTGGTGCGCCTGGGGCGCGCCGCCGGGCAGGTGCTGGTGCAGGGCGAGGCCGAGCATCCGCTGGTGCTGGTGGGGCGCGACCCCCGGCGCTCGGGGGAGATGATCGAGGCCGCGATCGCCTCCGGGCTGTGCTCGGCGGGGATGGAGGTGACGCTGGTGGGGGTGGTGCCCACTGCGGCTATGGCCCACCTGGTGCGGGCGCGGGCGGCGCGGGCGGCGGCCATGATATCGGCCTCTCACAATCCTTATGAATTCAATGGGATCAAGTTTTTCTCCGGCGATGGCTTCAAGTTACCCGACGCGGTCGAGGATGAGATCGAGCAGGCGCTGGGCCGGCATCGCGCCCTGCCCGTGGGCGAGGGCGTGGGGCGGGTACGCAGTGACCCCGCGGCCGTGGCTGCCTATGAAAAGCACCTGGTAGCCCAGGCCGACTGCTCCCTGGCCGGAATGAGGGTAGTGGTGGACTGCGCCAATGGGGCGGCCTCGGGATTGGCGGTGGAGGTGCTGGGCGAACTGGGGGCGGAGGTGATCGCCCTGGCCGACGGGCCGGACGGCGCCAATATCAATGCCGGATGTGGGGCCCTCTTCCCCGAGCGCATGTGCCAAGTGACCGCCGAGCAGGGGGCCGATCTGGGGGTGGCTCTGGATGGCGATGCCGACCGCGCCATCTTCAGCGACGAGCGCGGCAACCGCGTGGATGGCGACCAGGTGCTGGCGATCATGGCCGCCCAGGGGTCGCTCTCACCCCGGGTGGTGGTGGGCACGGTGATGAGCAACCTGGGGCTGGAGCAGGCGCTGGCGGGCATGGGGTGCATGCTGGTGCGCAGCAAGGTGGGCGACCGCTATGTGCTGGAGGAGATGCGGCGCACGGGGGCGATCCTTGGCGGAGAGCCCTCCGGGCACACCATCTTCCTGGACCGGGAGACCACCGGGGACGGCTTGCTGACCGCGATCCGCCTGGCGGGAGTGATGCAGCGTACTGGCAAGCGGCTGTCCAGCCTGGCAGGCATCATGCAGAGGCTGCCTCAGGCGCTGGTGAACGTGCCAGTGCCCGAGAACGGGGCCTGGCAGGACGACCGGGCCATCGCCGCCGCCATTCGCGAGACCGAGCGCCGCCTGGGCCGGCATGGCCGGCTGCTGGTACGGGCCTCCGGGACCGAGCCGGTGATCCGCATTATGGTCGAGCACCAGGATGAGGCCCAGGTGGTGGCCTTCGCCGAGGAACTGGCGGAGGTGATCAGAGGCCGCGGCAGGTAGAGCGGTCGAGTTGTGGAGTGGTGAGGGGGAGAGAAGAGCCTCCCCGGGGGAGAGGGGGAACATGCCTCTCGCTCCAGCCCTCTCCCGGGGGGAGAGGGGGGAGAAGGCCCCACGGCCCGGCGGGGCGTGGCAGCCCCGCCCTACAGAGGAACAGGCAGGTCGGGCCATTGACGACGCCGAAGTAGCGTGGCATGTCCGACCTGTTCCGGCCAGGCACGCAGGCCCCCCCTGCTCCCCCCGCAACGTCGAAAAAGATAGGCATCAGCCGCCGTGCCGTGCTGCTGGGGCTGGCGCTCATCCCCTTCAACATCTACTGGCTGCACCAGTTGGAGATCGTCTGGTACAGCGCGCAGCCGACCACCATTGCCCTCTACTTTCACGTGATCTTCACCCTGCTGGCGCTGATGGCCGTGAACCTGGGGGTGCGCCGGATCCGGCCCGCCTGGGCACTGCAGCATAGCGAGTTGCTGGTGATCTACGTGATGCTGGCCATCTCCAGTAGCCTGGCCGGGCACGACCAGTTGGAGATCCTGGTGCCCATGATGGGCGAGTATCGCTGGTCGATGACCAAGGAGAACCGCTGGCACGACCTGTTCGGGTCGTACCTGCCCGACTGGCTGGTAGTGAAGAACAAGGCCGCGCTGAAGGGGTTTTATGAGGGTAACTCCACGCTCTACACGCCCGACCACCTGCTGGCGTGGGCGGTACCCATTGCAGTGTGGATGGGCTTCCTGGTCACCCTGATCGTGGTGATGTCCTCGCTGAACGTGATCATGCGCAAGCAGTGGACCGAGCGGGAGCGGCTGGCCTACCCGATCGCGCAGATTCCGCTGGAGATCACGGACCCCCGCTTCACCATGTGGCGCAGCCGGCTGTTCTGGCTGGGGTTCGCGATTGCAATGGCGATAGACACGCTCAACGGCTTCGGTTTCTGGTACCCCTCCATCCCCAGCCTGCCAGTGCGGGCGCAGACCTTCAACTTTGCCACCTGGCCGTGGAACGCCACCGGGGGGTACACCCTCGCCTTCTACCCCTTTGCCATCGGCCTGGGGTACCTACTGCCGGTGGACCTGCTCTTCTCGTCCTGGTTCTTCTACTGGTTCTGGAAGATGCAGAACCTGCTCACCGCGGTAATGGGCTTCAGCGACCGGCCCAACTTCCCATACGTGACCCAGCAGTCTTTCGGCGGGTACATGGGGCTGTGCCTTTTTGCGGTGTACATGGGCCGGCGTCAGATCATCGACGCCGTGCGTAAGGCGATCGGCAGGGGGCACGACGTGGATGACTCGGGGGAGCCCTTTTCCTACCGCGCCGCGGTGCTCGGAGTGGTAATCGGTTGCGCCCTGCTCTTGGGATTTGCGCACGTGCTGGGGGTGCCCTGGTGGGTGGGCGTGGTCTTTTTCGCCATTTACTTCGCGCTCTCGATGGCGGTCACCCGCATGCGCGCGGAGCTTGGCCCACCGGCGCATGACCTGCACTACGGGGGGCCGGATTCCATGCTCCCGGTGGTCTTTGGCACTGCGGCCTTCGGCCCCAAGACACTCACCTTTTTCGTAATGACGTGGTGGATCAATCGCGCCTACCGCAGTCACCCCATGCCCCATCAACTGGAGGGGCTGCGCATCGCCGAGCGCCGTAACCTGTCGAACCGGGGCCTGATGTACGTGATGCTGCTGGCCTGCATTTTCGGCAGCCTGGTGGCCTTCTGGAGCATGCTGCATGCAGGCTATACCTACGGCATGGCCACCAGCAAGATCGGGGTCGCGGGGCACGTCTTCGGGCGGGAGCCCTACGACCGGCTCACCTCCTGGCTGACGCTGCCGGTGGAGCCAAGTTTCGGGGGGACGGTGGCCATCGCGGCCGGGGTGATATTCTCCCTGATCCTGCTGGCCCTGCGCACCACCTTCCCCTGGTGGCCGCTGCACCCGGTGGGGTATGCGGTTTCAAGCAGTTGGTCCATGAACCTGCTCTGGATGCCCATGCTGATCGCCTGGGTGATCAAGTTGGTGGTGCTGCGCTACGGGGGGCTGCGCCTGTTCCGGCAGGGATTGCCGCTCTTCATCGGGCTGATCCTGGGGGAGTATGTGGCAGGCGGCCTGTGGAGCCTGGCGGGGGTGATCCTGCAGACCAAGGTGTATGTCTTCTGGCCCTACTGAGAGCTGCCCACGGCCGAATAGAACACCCGCTCGTAGGCCAAGGGCATCCCCAGCCGTTCGTAGAGCGCCCGCGCCGGGCCGGCGGGAGCGTGCTCCAGGAAGAGCAGGCGGCCACCCGCCTGGGCCCAGTCCTGTGCCGCCTGCCACAGCAGCGCCCGGGCCACCCCCTGCCGCCGGAAATCGGGCAGCGTGCCCAGCGCCGCCACCCGCCACACGTCCCCGCTGCGATAGGTCTGCACCGTTCCGGCCGGCCGCCCGCCCAGGTACGCCAGGTAACAGGTGAGGCGGTCTCCGCACTCCCGCACGGCCCGTGCGGTGGCCTCGGCGGAGTGCGCGCGGTGATTGGCCGGCAATCCGTAGGCCTGCTGCACCAGGGTGCTCCATAGCGCCAGGTCGTTGGGCCCGGCGCGCCGCACCTGGACCGGGGACGGTCCCCAGTGCGCCGGGAAGCGGCCCAGGTAGCGGACCTGCTGCAGGCGCACCACCTGCAGCCCCTGCTGGGTCAGCCGCGCCCCCAGGTTGGAGGGGCGGCTGGAGGGGGTTACGATGACCTCGGCTGCGCTATCCCGGGCCAGGCGTGCGATCTCGGCAACCTGCTCTGGCCGCGCGGTCAGTTCCACCAGTGACCCGCCGTAGGTGGTCCCGCCCAGCCGGATGCCCCAGGGTAGGGCCAGGATGCCCAGCCCCCAGGCCTTGACGCTGCTCTCGGTAATTACCGGCTCGGCAGCCGCGGCGAGCTGCTGCGTGGACCAGGCCAGGTTGACCGCGCTCTCGTCACCGGTGGTGATGCTGAACTCCTTCTTGGGTCAGGAGACCATCAGGGTGCGCCGCTGGTAGGCTACCCGGAATCCGACGCGTTGGTATAGTCGGCGGGCGATGCCTTCCCGGGCCGTCTCCAGGAAGACCAGGCCGGCATTCCCCGCCAGTGCCCGGCTTACCGCGGTACTCACCAGGGTGGTGCCCACGCCGCGGCGCCGGGCAGAGGGCAGGGTGCCCACTGCGAGCAGGAAGGCAATCTCGCGCTCCTGATAGAGGATTCCACAGCCGGCTGGCCCGTGACCGTTGCGGGCTAACAGCCAGCAGGACCGGTCGGCCAGGGCTGCAAACGCCTGCCGGGCGGCAAGGGGGTCTGCCATGGGGTCACCGGCCGGGGTGCCGAAAGCGGAAATGAAAACCCGGTGCCAGGTATCCAGGTCCGCCTGAGTGACCTCGGCCACCTCGATCTCCGGGCGCAAGGTGGGGCGCGCCCACTCCGGCCGGCACTCCAGCACGAGCGAAATGCGGCAGACCCGAAAGCCATACCGGCGGAGCCCCCGCTCCACTCCGGGGGGGGTGGCCGGGGTGATCACCACCTGGGCCCCCTGTGCGGCGGCCAACAGGTCGGGCAGTTGCTCCGGCCTGGCAGTCACCCCTAACAGCACGGGGACGCCCGAGCGGGGCCAACGGATCATCCAGCCGAGCCCCAGGTCGGTCACCGTGGCGCCCTGCCAAGCGCAGGCTACCCGCATCTGCAGTGTCTCGGCCAGGTTTATCTGCGCTGGAGTCAAGGGTATCCCCTCTATCCCCACCCTTTTCTTCCCGGAGCGGGGGGCCTCCTGTCAGGGCACACACCTACCCGCCCCCAACCGGGGTGGTTTGGGTGCTATCATGTAATACCTGCATCCGGACACCTGATCCCCAATCGGGAGGGCAAAGTGCGCACGTACCCTGTCGCGCAGGCCGTGCTGGCCTGCCTCCTGGTCATCCTGCTGCCGGCCGCTGCGCCGGCGCGGGATATTCTGGTGAGCCCGCTCCAAGCGGATAACCCACTTGCCCAGTTCTGCCTGCAAGGCCTGGCCAACCGCGCCAAGGAAGGCCCGCTGGTGTACGTCAGCAACGACGTGGAGAGCGATCCCTGGCTGGCCGCCTATCGGGCAGGCAACAAGATCAGCGCCCTGCAGGCGACAGCGGTGGGCGATCGGGTGAAAGCAGCCGCCAAGGGCCAGGTGCTCTACGACCCGGGGCGGCCCTATACGGTGAACGTGGCCACCAGCGTGGCGGGGGTCATGGATGGCGTGGCGACCGACCGCGACCTGGGCCTGCCCACCCTGTTTGATGCGCGCACGCGCTTCGCCGATGCGGCCGCGGCCTATCGCTGGGCCATTGCCACCATCCTGCCCACCTGTAGCAAGCGCGAGTTGGCCCTGCTGCCCCCCGATCACGCGGAGTTTCGCGACTACGCGGTGAAGAACCGCCTGTTCGTCTTTGACCCGGGCAGCAGCGACCCTGAGGTGGCCGGCCTATTGGCAGAGGTGCTGCGCCGGATGCCGGAGGGCATCACCGTCTACACCACTGCGTCGCGGAAGGTGTGGGAACCGCTGGTGCCGGTGCTTTCTTCCGCCGGAGCCTTCCTGGTGCCCATCAGCGCGGCCCAGATCGGGGACCGCACGGGCGGGGCGAACTTCTCCTTCCACTCCGCGTTCAAGGCGACGGCACCCCTGCGCCAGGCGTTACAGTTTCACCCGCTGGGTAACCGGCTGGTCACCTTCATCTACACCGGGGGCGAGGACATCGGGGTGGACATGGGGCTGTATCGCCGGATGTGGGCCGACCCCGCCCGCGGCGCCAGCCCGGTGGGCTGGACCATCTCCCCGGCCCTGTCTGATCTCGCCCCGGTGGTGCTGCAATACTACTACTCGCGGGCGCAATTGGCGGGTAACGACGAGTTCGTGATGGCCCCCAGCGGCACCGGCCTGCTCTACCCCAGCGCCGCGCCGGGCCTGGCGGATCTGCTCACCACCGAGGTGGCCACCGCCTCCGGGCTGAGTGTGGGAGTGGTGGTGGACCGGGGCGACGCCCAGGCGCAGACGGCGGCCGCCCAGGCCTATCTCACCGAGGCCGGGCTGCAGGGGGTGGTGGTCACCGAGAATTCTCCCGTGGAGTCACAACTGCTTGCCGGCAAGCCCATCATCCGCGCCACCATGGCGGCCAACAACAGCCCGGGCGCGCTGCTGGCGGCCATTCGCAAGAATTCAGCCAGCCTGATCGTGGTGCTGGTCAATCCCGAGCGTTTTACACCCTCCATGCTGGCCGCGGTGACCTCGCGCATGACCAGCGACATCTATACCATTGTGCCGCCCAGCCAGTTCATGGACGGGGTGCGGGCGGCGGTAGCCACCCGCACCGCGGCCAAACCGGCTGCCGGGCGCGCCCAGATCAGCGGCCTGGCGCTCACCCCAGCCGAGCCGGCCCTGGGCCAGCCGTTCCGGGTGCAGGCCGACATCGTCTCGCCTGATGGCGCGGCCCTGGTGCAGGTGGTCTATGGGCTGCCCGGGCGGACCTCCTACGTAGTGACCATGACAGGGATGCCCACCGGCACCTACCAAGCGGAGGTGCCTCCCCTCTACTGGGCGGGAGACTGGGCCTTCCAGGTGCGGGTGGTGGACAACAAGGGGGGGGTGACCACCTCCAGCCCGGTTACCGCAGTAATCACGGGGCAGGACCGCGACCGGGACGGGCTGGCCGACCCCTTCGAGGCCTACCTGCGTACCGACCCCGACAACCGGGATAGTGATGGCGACGGCCTGCTGGATGGCAACGACGAGCACTTCCTCACCCCCGACCAGCCCGTCTTGCACTTTGTTCATCCCCTGACGCCGCCGGGGGATGGGCCGTACCTGGAGAGCGCGGGCGGCAGTCAGGTAAGCAGGGGCATCCGGCAGATCCCGGCAGGGGAGACGGTCAGCTGGCGGCTACCGCTGAGCACGCTGCCCCCGGGAGCCCCGGCCGCGATCCAACTGGTGGCGAGCGGACCCTACACGGCCGCCATCTCCTATGACGGGCAGACCTTCCAGCCCGCCTTGCCCGAGGGAGAGGCCTATCCGGACGGCCTGCTGGTCATCCCCATCGCCGGCGGCAGCACACGGTCGGCCCAGGTGTGGCTGCAGGTGACGGCGGGGCGGCGGCAGGTGGCAGTGCGGGAACTCTCGGTAACCACACCGCCTGGCGGGCCCCACTTCGCCAGCCTGGGAACCGCGCCGGCATACCCCGCTCCCGGGTTGGAGGCCATGGGCCAGGCCCAGATCTTCCACCCGGCGGGCATCGCCCAGGTGCTCCTGCACTATCGGGTGGATGGCGGGGAAGAGCAGATCGCGCCTGCACTGCCCGATCCTGGGGGCAGCCAGGTATTTCAGGCGCCCTTCGCACGCTTGCAGAACGGAAGCGTGGTTTCCTGGTGGCTGGAGGCCACCGCCGGCGGCGAGCCCGCGACGCGGGCGGTCACTCCCGTTCAGTTGTTCCGCATGGGCACCGCCCGGGCAGAGGCCATTACTTTGCTTGGCGGGCGGGACTTCATGGGCGCCTTCCTGCCAGGTAGCGAATGGTCGGGGAACTATCGCTGGTCGTCCGTCGCGGCTGAGGACACTGCCCGTTTCACCCCCACCGGCGGCGGCTATGCAGTGTGGGTGCTGGCGGCGCCGCGCGGTAGCGCCCTGCAGGTGCTCCTGGATGGCCGGCGGGTAGGCACGATCAATGCCACCGCCCCCGACGGCTGGCAGAAGGTGGGCACGGTGATGCTGGATGACCGCGAGCACGCGATCTCGGTGCAGACGCCGGGTGGCGGCAGCCCCGCGGGGTACGCCGAGGTGCTGCTGACCACCGATTCACGCTTGGCCCTGCCGGCGCCGGTTACCCTGGATATCTACAATAGCGTCTCGGCCCTCTACCCGGCCCCGGGCCAGGTGCTCTCGGGGGTGGTGGATGTGCGCGCCACCGCGACCGGCAATGTGGACCGCGTGCAACTGGCGGTAGACGGCGTGGCCCAGCGCGCGGGCGGAGCGCCGCCCTACCTCTTTCGCTGGTTCACACGGCAGGTGGCCGACGGCCCGCATACCCTGGAGTTACAGGGCTTTGACCGCCTGGGCAACCTGATGCTGTCGGTGCAGGTGCCGGTGATCGTCGCCAACCGGGCATCGCGATAGGCGGATAGGGGGATGGGCGCATGGGCGAACAGGGAGAGGCATCCTCACTCCTCTGCTCCCTACTATCCGGTAGCCCAGACGGTACTGCCTGCAGCCTTCTTGCTTGCCTTGCCCAGCAGCGGGGGGCTATAATCGGGCGATGGGAGCCTACGGCGTACTCCTGATCGCAGTCCTGGTGGTGGTCAGTGGCGCTATCGCCTATATCGGGGACATCATCGGCCGGCGCATGGGGCGCAAGCGCCTGACTATCTTTGGGCTGCGTCCACGCTACACCGCTATCCTGGTCTCTGTGGTTGCGGGGATGCTGATCGCCGGATTCACCCTGGCGGCGGCCATCCTGGTAAGCCGGGACGTGCGGCTGGGCCTGACCAAGGTGGACTACCTGGTGCGTCGCAATGCTCAGTTGCGGCGTGTGGTGACCGCCGCCGACCGACGCATCGGCGCACAGCGCCGCCAACTGCAGGCTGTGCGCCGGCAGGGGGAGGAACTCGAGCGGGAGATCGCCGCGCAGCGCAAGACCTTGGGTACCCTGGGAGGGCAACTCAAGCGTTCCGAGGGCAACCTGGCCGACCGCCAGCGCAAACTATCGGCAGCCGAGCGCCGATTGGGGGAGATCCAGCGCAAGTTCGCCGAGGCGGAGAGGGCCCTGCAGCGGGTGGAGGGGGTTGCCCGCCGGGTGGGGGCACAGTCCATCGCCGACACCCGGTTGCTCAAAGAACAGCAGAACCGCCTGCGCCAAGAGATCGCCGAGTTGGAGCAGACCTTGGCCAACCTGCGGGAGGTGCGCACGGCCACGCTCACGTTCGAGGCCAACGAGGAACTGGCCACCGTCGTGCTGGAAGAGGGCTTGGCGCGGGCGGAGGTACTGCGCCGACTGCGCCTGCTGATGAGCGCCGCCAACACCTTGGCCCAACAGCGCGGGGCCAAGGGAGACGACAACGGCAAGACGGTGGTGCTGTTCAAGAGCCTGCTGGGCGGCAGTGACGAGACCGTACTGGGCAGCCTGGCGGATACCTATGCCGGGGCGCCGCACGGGGTGGTGGTGCGGCTGGTTTCCATGGGCAACTCGTTTGCGGGCGAGCAGGCGCTGGTAGACTTTCTGGTTTTCAACAACCGGCTCATCTACCACAGGGGAGATTCGCTGGCGGCCATTACCGTGGATGCCAGCATGGACGTGGGGCGACTCTCCGAAGAGTTGGTGAACATGCTCCGGGATCGCGTCCGGCTGCGGGCGGGCAAGGACGGGATGATGCCCACGGTGCGCCAGATGGACGCCCAGGGCAAACTGGTCCCGCAGGAGGGCATCGGCGGGCTCAGCCTGGCCACCCTGGTCAACCTGGCCGGCAGGATCAAGGAGTTGGGCGGCCAGGTGCAGGTGGAGGCGATCGCCAACCGCGACGCCTGGACCGCCGGCCCGCTCGAACTGGACCTGGAAGTGCGCACCGCGTCGTCATGAGCAGCGGGTGCTTCCCCCTGCCTACTCGAAGCGCACACTGACCGCCGCCACCGTGCCCTCGGCCTCCGCACTGACCAAGGCCTCTGCAGGCTGATTCCCCGCCGTGAGGGTGGCCGTTGCCTTGCCGTGCTCGTCGCTGGTCACCGTCTGAGTTATCGTCCCCGCGGTGGTGGCGAGCACCACCGTCTTGCCTGCCAGGGGCTTGCCCTCCGCCCCCACCAGTAGTACGGAAATCACCGCTATGGCTTTACCGTCTGCCGGCAGTAGGCTGGGATTCGCCCCCAGCCGCAGGGTCGCCCCGGAGGGCGCGGCGTCCTCGGCCCTGGTGAAGTTGATGGTGGTGGTGTCGCTGACCGAAAGTGCGCGGGCGGTGATGGTAGCCCGTTCCGGCGCGGTCGGCGCCGGCACCTGGGCGCTGGCCACCCCCCCGCGAGTGCCGACCGTGGTGCCCTTGCCCTCCGTGCCGGTGAAGGAGACCGGCGTGCCGTCGGCTACCGGCGTGCCCTGGCTGTCGGTCACCCGGGCAATCAGCCGCACCACCGACTCACCGTCGGCCGGCACCTGGTCGGGGCTGGCGGTCAACTTCACCTGCAATGGGTTGAACTGCACGGTGGCCTGGCCCGAGCCCAGGCTGGTCCAGGCGGTGATGGCGGCCGGACCGGGGGCCGCTGGGGCCTCCAGTAGCACCTGGGCCCGGCCGGTGCCGTCAGTGACGGCATACGGCCCTACCCGGCCCGCGGTGGCCGCCAGCGCGACCGGTGCGAAGGCGACGGCCCTGCCGAAGGGATCGAGCACCATGATGTTCAGGGCGGCCTGGCTGCGCCCGTCGGCGGGGAGGGCGGCCGGGCTGGGGGTCACCAGCACCTGCCCCACGGTGACGGGGACGGGCACCGGCACCGGGTAGGTCCCGGGCCCCGGCCCGATCTGGGGCACCGCCTCCACGAAGGCCTGCGCCACCAGGTTGCCTGCGCTCACGGTGACCGTGCCCAGCCCGCCCGACTGGGGGGCGCGCAGGGTGGCATAGGCCGCCCCCTCCCGGTTGGTTACCGCCTGGCTGGGGCTGATGGTGCCCAGGGTGGTGGTGAATTGCACCGGCTTGCCAGCATTGCCCCGCCCGCCCAGGGTGGCAATCACCCGGGCCGTGCTGCGGCCGTCGGCAGGCAGGCGGTCGGGATCCACGCGCAAGGTGAGTTGCCCGGTGGGCGGCAGGCCGGGCGCCGGCGGGCCCACGGTCACCACCGCTATGCCCTGCCAGGGCGTGTCGTCGCCGCCCTCCCGGGGGTTCACGTCGTCGGCGGTGGCGATGATGGTGTACCGGCCCGGCTGCACCGGCGGCACCCACACCGCGCGGTTGGGGTTCTGGCCCGGGGGATCCTGGCTGGCGAAGGTGCCGCCGCTGGCCGACCAGGAGAAGCGTACCGGGTCGCCCACTGTGGAGACGGGGACCTGGTCCGGACCCATCAGGGTATCCTGGTCGAGCGCCCGTGCCTCCAGGCGCACCTTTTCTCCGGGCAGCACCTGGGTGGCGCTCTGCAGGAGGGTGCCCCCGATAGGCGGCTCGGCGCGACACGCGGCCTGCGCGGCGGCGACCAGGGCCCAGATTAGCAGCGCCGCCAGCATCGCACGGGTGAGCATGATGGATTCCTCCGCCGGGGATGCTCAGGTGATTCCCCTGGCTGTCAGACGACAAACCCACGCCACAGGTTCCGACGCAAGCATGGGCGCCCCGGGAGCGCCCATGCTTGCCGTTCTCCACCTCTGCAAGGCGTCAGGCTGCCTGCACCTCCACCCGTACCGGATGTCGCTTGCGTGCTTCCTCGCTCTTGGGCAGGGTGATGCTGAGCAGGCCATCCTTGAAGGTGGCCTTGGACTCGCCGGGCTTGACCTCCGCCGGCAGCGGCACCGTGCGCTCGAAGTATCCCATGCGCCGCTCGCGGCGGATATACCCGCGGCCCTTCTTCTCCTCTTCCTTGCGAATCTCGCCCTTGATGCTCACCGCCTCGGGCAGCACCTCCACCTGCAGATGATCCTTGTCCACGCCCGGGAGTTCTGCCGTCAGTTTGACCTCGTTCTCATCTTCGCTGAGGTCCACACTCGGGACGCGCAGACCCTCTTCCTCCCGCAGGGGGAAACCCCGGAAAGCCTCCTCAAACATGCGGTCCATCTCGTCCCGCAGCCTGGTCAGCCCGAACATGGGCTCCCATCTCATCAGACCCATAGTGCACCTCCCCTGCCGGGGCCAGCCCGGCGTTGAACTGTGCTCTGCCGCTCATCTCGCGGCTCCCTCACAGGCTAAGGGGTTGAGCGTTATCTTGTCAAGTATCCTGACTCTGTCGTTTGTAGGGTTTATGCAACAACAGCAGCAGCGGCGCCCACCCTGCGGAAACCGGGGTCACCCTCCAAGTATCGTGATTCGGCAGTGAACCGAGGAGGGTGCCGGCACGCTAATTGTAGGGGAGGCGCACAGGAGTGATGGTGAACACATCGCGTGCGGTATCGCCAGGCGAGGGTGGGCCGGCCGCGGGTAGACTGGCCCTGGTGCTCTCTCCCCTGGGGAGGGTGCGGTTGGACACGCTGGCAGGCCTGGCGACCGACTTGCGGGGACGGCTGCGGGGCGATATCTCGGTGGGCCCCATGCTGGCCCTGCCTGACGCGCGGCATCCCCGGCGCCGCCAGTACCTGGCCTCCGCCCTGCTCGCGCAGGTGCGAGCGCACCTGCCGGAGACCGGGCTGGCCCTGGGGGTTACCGATGTGGACCTTTACGCCAACCGGCTGGCCTTCGTCTTTGGGCAGGCCGAGTTGGGGGGCAGAGCCGGCGTGATCTCGCTGGCCCGACTGGACCCGGCCTGGTGCGGCCAGCCCCCTTCCTGCGCGCTACTGCGGCAGCGTGCCCTTACGGAGGCGATGCATGAATTGGGCCACATGCTGGGCGCAGAGCACTGCCGCAGCCCGCACTGCGTGATGTTTTTCTCGCACGACTTGCCGGATACGGACCGCAAGGGTGCCGACCCCTGCCCGCGCTGCCGCCGATATTATCCGCTGCGGTAGCCGGCTGGCCGCAGGAGCGCGGGAGCGCACGTAGTATCTACCCCTGTCGCCCGCGGCACGCGGTGGCGGGAGCCCATGGAAAGAGGTCGCATGCATCCCCCTGCGGAGGTGATGGCCCCCGAGCCTGTCAGTCTGCTGCTCACGGTGGCCTACCTCATGGCCGCGCTGGCCGCGATGGCTCTGGGCGGCGGGCTGGTGCTGGGCCTGGTCGCCCGCAAGTGGGGGCCACTCCTGGGTGGGGGCCACATGCTGCTGTTTGCCTTGCTCACGGGCATCGGCACTCCGCTCTCGGGGCCCGCGGGCTTGCTGCATGCGGTGGTCTGGCCCGCTCTCGCTTTGATCATCCCCATCGGGGCCCTGGGCGGCTGGATGGGATGGCTGATTGCTCCATCGCCCGAGCCCCCCAAACCCCCGGCCGATCGCTGATGCGTCTCCTGCTGATTGCCGACGTTCATGCCAACCTGGAGGCGCTGCAGGCCGTGCTCGCGGCCGCCGCGCCCTACGCGGCCTGCCTCTTTGCCGGCGACGTGGTGGACTACGGGCCGGACCCCGCGCCTTGCCTGGAGACTATCCGGGACCACGCCTGGGCCGCGGTGAAGGGCAACCACGACGCGGCGGTGGCCGAGGGGTTTGCCTGCGGATGGTACGGCGGCATAAGCCCGGCCATCCGGGAGTACCAGCGGAACGCACTGGCTGCACCTCACTTCGCCTTCCTCGCTGGCCTCCCACTGACCCACGCCCTCGATCTCGGTGGTGCCCGCTTTCACCTGGTGCATGCGCGGCCCGCCAATCCGCTGGAGGGTTACTTGCTGCCGGAAATCAGCGACGCCGATCTGGCCTCGGAACTGGCGCAGGTCACGGCCGACGTGGTGCTGCTGGGCCATGCCCACCGGCCATTTGTGCGCCGGCTGGGGGGCATGACCGTGGTGAACCCCGGCAGCGTGGGCCAGCCCCGAGATGGCGACCTGCGGGCCTCCTATGCGCTGTGGGAGGACGGGGAAATCCGCCTGGAACGGGTGGAGTACGACGTGGAAGCAACCTGCCGCCGGCTGCAGGCGCTACCCCTGCCGCCGGAGGACTTGGCGACGCTCACCAGCATCTTGCGGGAGGGGAGATAGGGCGGGAAGGGAGACGGGGATCCCTCGCCGGCTCCGGATTACCGCTCGAAATGACACATAGAACCTGGAGGCCGGTAAGGTTGGTGGGCGGAGTTGGATTTGAACCAACGGCATCATGCGTGTAAGGCATGCGCTCTACCGCTGAGCTATCCGCCCAGGGAGGAGGGAGTGGTGGGCGAGGCTGGGCTTGAACCAGCGACCTCATGCGTGTGAAGCATGCGCTCTCCCACTGAGCTACCCGCCCACTCCGGGGAACACGTTCAGGATAGCACGAACCGGGCCGCACTGTCAACGCGCCGGAGGGCATCGGTAGTGTCAACTTTTGTGTGTAAACTCCTTGAGGAGGGATCCGGCCCAGCGTTTGTTACTGTACTGAAAGATGGTGTAGAGGATGCGGTCCGCGCTGCG
>Ga0315298_1000790_pt1 | contig 60393 bp, 53 predicted proteins | sample WHS_1_MG_FD_203077 | JGI IMG/M metagenome (GOLD analysis project Ga0315298, IMG submission 203077) | Extremophilic microbial mat communities from Washburn Hot Springs, YNP, Wyoming, USA - WHS_1_MG | ecosystem: Environmental > Aquatic > Thermal springs > Hot (42-90C) | place: USA: Wyoming... | reverse complement strand
GCTGCACGCGTCGCAACGAGACCACAGATATTGCGTGGTTTCGCCCGTGTCAGCGCAAGATGTTGTGCCCGTGGGGCCGATCGCACGGGGTACTTGACCATAATTAGCAAAAGTGGGGTACCGCAAGGTCAGTCAGGACTTTGATATCCGCTTCGACGTCTGGTATTATGCGCTTGATTAATTAATCAATAGGAACACGCCTTGGCGAGAAGGGCAATCAGGCGAATCCCTGCAACTGAAGTGAAGACCCACTTCGGGCGGATTGTGCAAGAGGTAGCCACCAGCGATACGCCCGTCATCATCCAAACGAGGGGGCTGGATCAGGCTGCGATCGTCAGTCTCCACGATCTTCAGAGGATCTCGTCCCCCAAGCAGGGGCTGCCCGTGCAGACACGGGAACGGGTCCGAGCAGCCCTGCGGGAGGCAGGGCTGCTCAGCGAGCCACTGCCGGAGATGTGTAGGCGAGCGGAGGAATATGACACCCAGCACACCCCTGAGGGGCAAGAGCAGATCCTCTCCGAGTTGCGTAGCCTCCACCTGGAGCCATCTCTCTGACATTATATTGACAAACCGGGACCGGCAACCTGTTTCGCGACGCAGCAGGAAGTAGTAGCGATGCCTTCCTACCTCGACCCCAGCGCCATCGTCAAATACTACGTGACAGAACCTGGCAGCGCGTGGGTGCGAGAGCAGGTTGACGGGGGAGATGTCATCCTGCTCTCCGAGGCCACCATAGTTGAGGTGGCTGCCGCTCTGGGCATCCTACACAGGATGGGGCGGATCACCTCGCGTCACCGACGAGGCTTCTGGGAGAGGTTCGAGCGTGACTGCGTCGAGAGATACGATCTGACGCCCGTTGCTCACGATGTGATCTACGCTGCTGCCAAGCTTTGTGCCAACCATCCGCTGCGAGCCTATGGCGCCCTGCAACTGGCAGCCGGCCTCGCTTTGAGGAGGCCGCTCACCGTGGAAGGCGCTCCCCTCGTCTTCGTATGGGCCGACGATGCGTTGGTCAGCGCTGCGGAGAGCGAGGGGCTGGCTGTGGATAACCCCTTGTGGCACACGGACCTGGATGCCCACAACGCTTAAGCCAATCAAGTGCATATGGCTCCGCCTCATAGTACCCCATCCCACGCAGGCTCACGGGACACCAGCGTGAAGCTATTTGTGTTCTGATGAGACACTGCCAGGGGACCGGCGAGTGATGCCTTGAATTCGCTCGAAATCCCTGTCGTATGAGTAGAGAAGATTTGACCCCGCCGCTTGCATGGAGGCGACAATAAAGGCGTCGCCAAAGTCTAAGTTGGTAGTGGCATAGATATCAAGAGCTCTCATGACGGTTCGTCGACGACGAATTTTGAAGTCGGGCAAGCGGAGGATTGGTGTAAGAAGGTCGCGAATCTGCTTCCGCGGCAGGTGGTAGAGCTGGCGAGAAGAGAGAACGAAGACCGCATCGGCGATAACCGTTTCAGGAGCGTGAAGTGTCAGTTCTCCTGCCTCTACCTTCTTGAAGAGCACTCTCGCTTCTGCCTGTTTCTGGGGGTCGTCCCCAGTAAGTAGTCGGATCAGAACATCAGTGTCGACGAAAGGCTCACTCATCGCTCAGGGCCGTATTTTTGCTTAGCCCTCTCCTCTCGCGCGATCTCTCGCATCTCGTGCCAGGAAAGCGGCCGCTTCAGCGACCCCGCAGCTCCAACAATAGAATCGATATCCTTGTAGCGAGGGACCCTGACTTTGACCTCTCCCTCGGTCTCGATGATAAAAGCTACTTTATCACGGACTTTGACGCCAAGGTGCCTGCGAACCTCGGCCGGAATAGTCAGTTGTCCCTTGCTGGTGACAGTGGAAATGATCTCCTTCATATTGGCTCCAGACATGTAAGGGATTGATTCATATGTAAGGATACATTAGCATTACCCTTACTCATTGTCAAGTAACGTATGGTGTCATGTCAGCTAAAGCTCAAAAGTGGTTCTCCCGCATTTTGTGGGACGGCGTCACCAGCTCCCCTATGAACCGGCGCTTTGAAGGCGATTCTCCGTGGAACTGCAGTGATTGTTGCGGGTGGAGGAGCTACATCCACGCCTGTGCTAATTCGGCTCTTTGCCCCAGACCAGTTTGCCTTTCAGGTAAAGGGCCACGTGGTCCCAGTCCTTGAGCGACTTGAACGGGCGGAAGCTCCAGCTATCGCCAAGGGAATAGGGTTTGCCATCAGCGCGGGAGAAGTCCAGCTTGAGATCGACCTGGCCGAACTTGCCGTCCAGGGTTCCTCCCTTGAACTTTACGCTCAAGTAATGCGTCTGCGTGCCCGTCGGCGAAGCTACGATCTTGGCGACGATTGAGTCTTTCTGTATGTTGGAGTATTGCACGTGCGCCATCTGGCTTACACCCGAAGAATCCGCCGCGCGATACCAGAATCGCACCTCGAGGTCCTTCAAGTCGATCGAGTCCTTGCCCCGGTCGAACAGCTTCAGCTCGATCGACGGGTTGGGCGTGACCTCGGATCGATCGTCTGGCTTGAAGGCTGCTACCAGTCCGCTTGGCCCTGGTAGCATAACCGTGGGCTGTGGACGCGCTGCCGCCGGGTTTACTTTGACGGTGGCCTGGCCGATGAGCGTATCCTGGTAGGTTGAGAGCAATGCTTGCTTGGCCTCGTCGACGCTGAACCAATCATCACGCAGGATTCCACCGGTGTCTCCTGAATTAGGGTTTATGGCCCAGTAGGTGTAGCTCAGGCCGTTCTTCTTGAGGTACTCGACCAGCTCTCTCTGCCATTGGCCCTCCAAGTCGCTGCCAACCGATTTGCCCCCGAACTCTCCGACAAGGACTGGGGCAATTCCCTGCTTTGCAATATATCCCCAGTGCTCGTCCCATACTTCCTGGAGATTGTTGGGGAAATCCTTGGACTGGAACCAGCTTTGCATAAACACGCCGGGGCCATAGTCGTGGGCGCTGTAGACTAGCTTGTTGGGTACGTTCAGCCTCACGGGATTCTCAGCAACCCCCTTCAGGTTTCCGCCCATCCAGTACCAGTCTTTGTCGAATTTCTCGATCCCCTCAACGAAGATGAGCCAATCCGGGTTGGCTTCGAGAATCGCGTTCCCTGCTCTTTCGGCGGCCAACCTCCAGTCAGTTTTGAGATCGCCAGTTCCCCAGGTGGCTTCGCCAGCCGGTTCGTTGTGCAGGTCAGCGCCTATGACGGTATCGTTGCCGCGATAGCGCTGGGCCAGCATTACCCAGTCCTGAATCCAACGCTGTTCCGAGTACTTGTCGTCATACCAGAGCTTTGACTGGCCATCTTTCCTGATGCGATGGCGATCCAAAATGACTTTCAGACCGCGTTCTCGGGCACCCTCGATTATCTTGTCCATTATCTGGATACCTGAGAGTCCTTCGAGGTCTGGATTGTAGTCGAGATCAATGCTTGTCGGCACACTGCCCGGGTCGAACAACTCGCTCGAGAAGGGCAGGCGGATAGTGTTGTAGCCAAGGGCGGTGATCTGGTCTAGCATCTCCTGCCAGTTTCGAGACCAAAGGCCGTGAGGGGCGAAGGTCTCGGTTTCCATGCCGAACCAGTTGACCCCGGTTATAGTCACCACTCGACCCTTTGAATCCACTATCTTGCTTCCCGACGTGCTTAGAAAGTTGGGGGAGTTGTCCACCTGGGGCCTCTCTTCCCCAGGCCCGTCCCCATGGCGAGCAACCGGCTGGTAGAATGGATGAACGAATCCGGCGATGTCGCCAGCTACGGCGGTGGGAGCGAGAAACTGCACGAGGGCAACCAAACCTATTACTAATGCGGATACTCGTCTACGTGCTGGCCGCTGCTTCCTGCTGGTTAATTTCATCGGACCGACCTCCACTCCTCGTGGCTAGTGCCCAAGTGTACAGACCGAAAGGGGAGAGGTCCATAGGAGATATTTACCATAACGAGCGCCCAATTGTGGCACAAATCTTGCATGGACGCGGCGTCTGCTTGGTATGCTAATGGGAGTTGTTGGCGTGGAGTTGGACCCAATACCAATTGTGCAAGGTTACGTGCCATAACGGCCCCGCCGTACGCAAGCTGAGGCCGTGCGGCTACAAGGCTCTGCCCGGACTGAATATAAGGTGCGGCTGGAGGCAGTTGGTTCAGGTTTCCCGTGCGCTGGCTATCGCCTGAAGGTCGCCCCCAAGTCTTTGGCCAAAGTTTCTTCAATCCGCTGGCGGTAAGCGTTGATTTCTTGATCAGTGAGCGTGCGGTCCACGGCCTGATAAACTATATGGTAAGCCAAGCTCTTCTTCCCGGCGGGGATCTTTTCGCCTTGGTATAGGTCGAATAATGAGACGCTCCTGACAAGCGATCCACCAGCTTGCTGTATCGTCTGCTGGACCAGTTCGGCGGGTACGTCGGTGTCCACCACTACGGCGATGTCCTCTTCAATGGCAGGGAATCGGGGTATTGGTTTAAATTCTCTGACACGAACTCCCCGCTGGCTTAGAACCTCGAAGTCCAGTGCCATCAGGTAAGCTCGCTGATCAAGATCGAAGTTCTCCCGAACGTGATCGTCGATCTCGCCAAGAACGCCGGCCACATCATCCTGGGAAATCACCCCAAGCCCGGATTGAGAGATGTCTTTGAGCTCGTGCCCGAGGATTATCGCTGCCGTCCGCCCTTCACGAAATGTCGGGTGCGTGATCGGCAAGAACGAGTACGTCGAAATTCCGAACCGCTCCAGAACAGCTTCGGCAATCGCCTTGATCTCGAAGAAGGAAATCTCCTGTTTCTCTCCCCAATTCCCTCCTGAGCGATAGGCGCCAGTGCCAACGGTGATTATCCGACGTTCGTCGGGCAGTTCCTGCTCGCCGCGTGGCAAGTAGATCTTTCCAATCTCAAAAAGCATCACGTCCTTATCGTGAAACCGGAGGTTATTTCTGACTGTCTCTAGCATATTAGAGAGAGTTGTCGTGCGCACGCACTCCATTTCCGGAGTCAGAGGATTGACGACCAACAGGGGCTGCACGCCTAGAACACTGATGCGGGAGTTTATCGCGTCGAGAATCTGGTCAGGTGCGGAGGTGAGTTGCTCTCCTGACTTCTCCGAAGGAACCAGCGCCCGCATACGTTGTCGACTGGTGAGCGAGTAGGTGATGATCTCGCTTAGACCACAGCCTACCAGGACGTTGCGCACAACGTTCTCCCATCGCAACGTTTCGTTGAACTCGGGCTTAGGCAACCTTCCGTTTAGCATGGTGGTCGGGATGGTGTCGTAGCCGACCATCCGTGCTACTTCCTCCACAAGATCAGCGGGTAGCCTGACGTCGGTGCGGTAATAAGGGACATCCACCATCAGCGTGTCGCCAACCGGCTTTGTTCCGAAGCCGAGCGAGTTCAGAGTCTCAACCAGCTTCTCTCGGCCGTAAGAGATCCCTAGAAGGCGCTCGACCTCTTGCTCGCGGAAACGAATTGACACTGGAATCTGTTTGACAGGATACACGTCGACGATTCCTCTGGCAATGGTGCCTCCGGCAAGTTCCTTTATGAGCTTCGTCGCGCGGCGGCACGCTGGAATGGTAAGCTCCTCGGGCAGCCCCTTCTCAAATCGCCTGGATGCCTCGCTGGGCAATTTTAGTGCGCGGGACGTACGCCGATTGGTGACCGGGTCGAAATTGGCCGATTCAACCAGTATGGTGCGCGATTCATCGCTGACTTCGCTTTGCAGGCCTCCCATTACGCCGGCAACGGCCACCGGCACGTTCTCGTCGGCAATAACCAGCATGTCTGGAGTGAGGAAGCGATCGACGCCGTCGAGGGTAGTGATTTTCTCGGCTGGCTTAGCACGCCTAACAATGATTTTATGCCCATTGATGCGGTCGTAGTCGAACCCGTGAAGGGGCTGCCCCCACTCCAGCATCACGAAGTTGGAGATATCCACAACATTGTTGATGGGGCGCATGCCTGCTGCCGAGATCCTCTCGCGCATCCACCGTGGCGATGGCTTTATCTCCACTCCGGTTACGATGCTCGCGGAGTACCGATGGCAGAGATCGGGGTCGCGAATCTCAATGGAGATCATCTCCTCCGCAGGAGGACCATCTTCCACGTACGACAGGTCCGGAAGCCGCAGTTTCTGTCCCGTTAGTGCCGCCACTTCACGTGCAACGCCGATCATAGACAGCAGATCTGGTCGATTTGTAGTCACTTCGAGGTCGAATATCACGTCACCTAGCTCTTCGCTCAGGGGTGCTCCAACACGAGTTTCTGGATCGAGGATCATAATCCCGGTGTGATCGTCCGAAATACCCAGTTCCTTTTCTGAGCACAGCACTCCCTCGGATAATACACCGCGCAGCTTGGTAGGTTTCACCACGAACGTGGGCGGCTCCTCGCCGTGAGCGTTCACGACTCGGGCGCCAGGGAGGGCTAGAGGGACCTTGTCGCCAACCGCGATGTTGAAGGCACCGACTACCACAGTCATCTCCTTACCGTCCGTCCGAACAGTGGCTAGCTGCAGACGATCGGCGTTAGGATGCGGCGAGAGGCCCTTGACCTCAGCCACGTAGATGTTCTGCCAGTCTTTTCCCAGGAAATGGATGGCCCCCACCTCCGTGCCGGACATAGTCAGCAGACGGGCCAGTTCTTCCGGTGGATGGACCAAATCAACGTAGTCCTTCAACCATTTGAGCGACACCTTCATCGCGCCCTCCTATATAGGTCTCGGCAATCAACCATCACACTGGTTAGCGACGGTTGGATTACCGGATTATTTCTCCACAATGACGATCACCCTCGGCTGTGTCGTATCCCACGGCTTTGGCTCCATCGTCAGACTAGGGGCGAACGGGGCTATTCGCCCGGGTTTCTTAACGAAATTGCTTTAGAAAACGCAAGTCGTTGCCGTAGAACAGCCGGATGTCGTCGATTCCGTACTTGAGCATGGCAACCCGCTCGGGGCCAAGCCCAAAGGCGAAGCCACTGTAGACGTCGGGATCGTATCCTACTCGCTCCAGTTCCTTCGGGTGCACCATACCTGCGCCCATGATCTCCAGCCAGCCGGTGTAGGAGCACAAACGGCATCCTGCTCCCTTGCATACGTAGCAATCGATAGACATGTCAGCACCTGGCTCGACAAATGGAAAGTAGTCGCAGCGAAAACGAGTCTTGCGATCTTTGCCGAATATCATCTGAGCGAAAGCCGTCAGCGTTCCCTTCATATCGGCCAGAGTGATGTTCTCGTCGATGGCAAGCCCCTCGACCTGATAGAACATGCTTTCGTGCGATGGGTCTACCGCCTCGTACCTGTAGCATTTGCCGGGGACGATGACCCGAACTGGCGGACGGGTCTTCTCCATGACGCGGACTTGGTTCGGAGATGTGTGGGTTCTCAGGAGCATCTCACCGGGCTCACCGCTTAGCGAGACGTAGAACGTATCAAACATGTCTCGCGCCGGATGATCCTTAGGGATGTTCAGTGCCTCGAAGTTGTAATAATCCCACTCGACTTCTGGCCCCTCGACGACCTCGAAGCCCATTATCGTGAACGCGTCTATTATCTCCTGAAGGGTTTTCGTCAGCGGATGGACCTGTCCTAGCGAAATCGGGCGGCCGGGGAGCGTTACGTCAACGCGCTCGCGCTCGATTGACTGTTCGCGCTCTACTCTGCGCAGGGTTTCTTCTTTGGCCTCAAGCTTAGTTTCCAAGATGTTCTTTGTTTCGTTGGCCACCCTGCCAACGTTCGGGCGTTCCGATGGATCTATCGTTCCCAGACCACGGAGGAGGGTCGTAACAGCGCCTCTCTTGCCCAGGTACTTGATGCGCCAGCCTTCGAGTTCGTCCAGCCGGGATATCTTGTCCAGTTCGTCTAGTGCCTGGTCTCTCAGTCGAACAATGTCATCGATCACAGATTCCACCTCCCGTTAAACCCCAAAAGACTCCGCCTTGCGTTGGCGGAGTGCCTCGAAAAGGATTACGCCGGTTGCCACAGCGACGTTTAGGGATTCTGCCTCGCCAACCATGGGAATGGTAACCTCTCCTGTGGCGACCCGCCTGGCCTCGGGTCCGACGCCAAAGGCTTCGTTTCCAACGACCAGAGCCGACGGCCGCGTCCATTCGACCTCGAAGTAGGGCGTTCCCCGGCCCGAGCAGGCGATCCAGATGTTCCGACTTCTCAACGCCTTCTCGATCTGGTCCCAGGGTTGATCTTCGAGCACGTGCAGTCGGAAATGCGCTCCCATCGCACCCCTAAGCACCTTAGGATTGTAAGGGTCAACGCAGTCTTCCGTCAACATCACGACCAGCACTCCCGCAGCCTGAGCGGTGCGAAGAATCGTTCCCACATTGCCCGGGTCGCGCAATCCATCGAGCACCAAAGCGAGCGCCCCTAGGTCGTGGGGATAAGTTCTATCGGGAAGCGGAAATACTGCGACGATTCCTTGGGGGGTCTGCGTCTCTGTGGCTGCCTTGATTACGGTATCGCTGGCGGCAGCCCAGTCGAATGGCTTGATGCGTTCGAGCAGTCGACGACCGCGAGCGGATTTCCGTAGCTGATCAGGCTCAACAAGAACTAGTTTTGGCCGAAGGCCCGCTCGCAGGGCCTCCTCAACTAGCCTGACACCTTCTAAGACGAAGCTCTTTTCTCTACGTCGAAAATCGGCGCGTTGGAGGGACCTTGCGTACTTGACCTTCTCGTTGGACCTGCTGGTTATCAATGCTCGTTCAACTAGTGCACAATCAGACGACTAACGCGAGAAACCGCGGCCCCGGGAAAGGGATATCTCGAGAGCCGCCCCCCTAGCTCCCATCGATTCAGGCACCAGCTAGCCGCCCTGCTTTGCCTCTAGTTTCTCCTTAGCCAGCGCAACCAGGCGGGCGAAGGCCGCAAAGTCGTTCACTGCCAGGTCTGCCAAGACCTTGCGGTTAACCTCCACGCCGGCTGCCGTCAGTCCTTCGATAAGCTTGCTGTACGAAATACCTGCAATTCTGGCAGCCGCATTGATTCTGGCAATCCACAACTTTCGGAACTCGCCCTTTCGTGCCCGGCGATCCCGGTAGGCGTAGGCCAGGGACCTCATCATCGACTCGCGAGCTCTCTTGATGAGTTTGCTTCGTGAGCCCCTCTGACCTTTGGTGAGATTGAGGACTTTCTTGTGTTTTCTATGGGCAGTTACGCCCCTCTTAACCCTAGGCAACTTATGGAAACCTCCCAAAGGGAATACGCTCTAATCCACTGCATGTGCTTCTCCCCAATAGGCCAATGTCAAATCCCCACGAATGGGGACTTGAAGGTAGCGGACACGTCATACAGTGACATTGTTGGCCGACAGAGAATCAGCCGGTACCCTATACTCCATAAGGTATCAGCTTGCGCAGTCTCTTCTCGTCGGATGGGGCGACGGGAAGCATCTCCCCGTACAGGCGCTTGGTTCGAGCCTCCTTCTTGCGGCGCAGGTGGCTCTTTCCCCCCTTCGTTCGCATCAGCTTGCCACTTCCAGTGACGTGCAAGCGCTTCTGCGCGCCCTTATGCGTCTTGAGCTTATACTTGGGCATTATCTTTTATCTCCTCTGGAGCGCGGTCGACTATAGCACAACGCAAGAGATTATAGCACAGCCACTGCCTGGGTGCAACCTAGCAAAAACCGAAAAACGGGGACACCATACTAATTCTATTGACAGACAGCCGAGAATGCTGTACAGTGACCGCTATGGCACGCATATCACGTGTGGTGGCGCCAGGCTATCCGCACCATATCACACAGCGCGGAAACCGGCGCCAGAAAACGTTCTTCTCTGATGAGGACTACCATGCCTACCTCAACCTAATGAGCGAGTGGTGTGGCCGGTATGGAGTGTCGGTGTGGGCATATTGTCTGATGCCCAACCATGTGCATCTAGTTGTGGTTCCTACGAGTGAAGATGGGCTGCGCCGCGCGATTGGGGAGGCACATCGGCGCTACACGCTGCGCGTGAATCTGCGCGAGGGTTGGCGAGGACACCTGTGGCAGGGGCGGTTCGCGTCGGTGGTCCTGGACGAGGCACACCTGCTGGCGGCAGTGCGGTATGTGGAGCGAAATCCAGTGCGCGCGCGACTGGTCGCCTCGGCAGAGGAGTGGCCCTGGTCCAGCGCGTTAGCACACGGGTTGGGGCGGAACGACGTGCTGGTAACCGTAGCGCCAATGCTGGAGCGGGTCGACGACTGGGCCGAGTATCTGGCGAGCCCGGAGGACGAGGCGGTCTTGGAGACTTTACGTCGTCACGAGCGGACGGGCCGCGCGTTGGGCGACGAGGCTTTCATTGGCACTCTTGAGGCGGCACTGTCCCGCTCCCTCAAGCCGGGCAAACCGGGACGGAAACCCGTGAGGAACCAGGTCTGAGCAAGTTTGAGGTTTTGAGTATGGTGTCCCCAGATTTCCCATGGTCATAGGAAGGATGCAAATGATGGCTCTAGGTCAGTTCGTGGGCGTTCCAGATTGGCGTTCGGTGACGCTGGCATTGGCCTTCGCTCTGCTGTGGATAGTTCCGTTGGGGCGGGGATGGTTGAGATCGCGCTGGTTTTGGCTGGCCGCAGCAATCGCTGCGGCGCTGTTCCCATTTTCGATTGCCTGGGTTCAAGTGCCGGCTCAGCAGGCGCTGAACGCTATGTGGACCGGCATCCTGGAGATGCAAACCATTCGCCAATACCTCCCGCTCGTGGCCTCCCCCAGTCTCGCGGTGGCCAGTGCTGTGCAGGAGAGCGTCAAGCTGCTGGTGGCTATCATGGCCCTGAGAGGTTTGGGCCAGAGCCGGAATCCAAGCGCAGGGGTGGCGCTGGGAGCCGCTGCGGGGGCGGGCTACGGAGCATTTGAGGCATTTTGGGTTTTCAATTTGGTGTTCGGGTCAGGCTGGTCCTGGGCTGCAGTGCAGCTTGGCGGAATACAGGCGCTGCTAGCCTTCATAGAGAGATTCGTAACTGTGCCTTTCCACATTGGCTCCGCGGCGTTGGCCGGCTACGGTTTTGCCACCGGCCGCCCGTGGCGGTTCTGGCTGCTGGCCGTGGCGCTTCACACGGTCGCCAATTACTCCACCATCGCAGTGCAGGCAGGATTGATCGACTACGTGAGCGTGGAGGTTTGGGTAGCCGCGGTTGCCGTGGTAACCATTGGCTTCGCCCTGTGGCTCCGCCAGAGCCTACTTCACGGTGCCGCTTCTGGCTGAAGCGCGTCGCTGGGGAGCAATCCAGCTTCCTTGGCCACATCGCCACCGTTGGCCACTACTACTTGTCCTGCGCGAGCCCAGGGCACGTCAACTTTCCATTGCTGGATGACTGCTCGCTGGAGACGAACGGCGTAGTGATCCCCCATATCCTGTACTCTCGACATCGGCAGCCCGTAGAAGGTCAGCGGTGACCCGACCGCAAAGTAGCGCTGCATAATGGCGGGGAAAGGATTGAGCAAACCCTGATGGTCTGCGACTATCTGATTCCAGTCTTTCCCTGCGTCGAAATCGGGACCGAGTTGCGCCGGCGTTGAGCGGGCTTCAAGCAGCCAACCATCTTTCCCCTGCTCGTGCATCAGATCGAAGACGTTCACCAGATAGGCCTGTCCGGCCTCCGGCCGCCACTGTAGCACTCCCTTCTGCATAGCCTGAACGACGAAGCCATCCCAGCTGAAACGTTTGGAGATGGGGTAGCCAACACCTTGGACTCCTCCCAGGCGATTGAACTCGTTCCACAAAGGAACCCCGTCGTCGTTGGTCACTCGGAACCCCGACCCGGAGCCTCCGCTCCCCCTGGTTTGGGTGAAGAAGTGGCCGTTGGGAATATCGTAGTCGGCAGCGGAAGAAGATACTCCTCTTGCGGCTAGCGCCGTCCTATCCATCGACTTGAATTGTGCTGACAGTGATGCGGTCAGCTGCAGGTACTTGTCGCCGTAGGATACGCTCGGCTCGATTTGCGAGCCCTCGACCCACTCATTGTAGGAGGTGATTATGATCCAGTCCGGATTAGTGGCCATCGCCGCGTTCCAGGTGCTGATGTAGTAGTTTCCGTCCTCTCTGGCGCGAGCGAAAGCGTCGGGCCTGCCGGTACGATAGTCATCGTATCCGGGCATCACTGTAGCTACCCATAGTTTACTGGCGCCAAGGGCCGTTTCCTGCGCGCGCACCTTGCTAGCAAATGCCGACATTGTGTTGTTTATGTCTGCGGACCAGGCAATGCTGTACATATGAATTCCGTCGAAGACGGCGAGGAACGATGGATCGTCGCCCTCGGCTATCCAGATCATCGACCGGTTCGGGTCGACTTGATTCCTTATGTTGCGCCAAGCATCCAATGCCGATTCGCCCGGATTTGTGGGCACACCCTTCAGCCGCCAGAAGAAGATAACCGGCTTCCCTTGATGTCGCACGAAATTGGGATGCCCAGTGTATTTGCCGACAGCGTAGCTGAGCGCGTTGACCAGGTCGCCACGGTTGTGGTAGAAGGGAGAGTTAGTTTCAAAATCGAACGTTACGCGCAGACCTTTAGCCTGGGCCACGGAGAGCAGCGTATCCAGATTCCAATCCGTCTGGTTGCTTGGACCCAGCCAGGATAGAGCCAGCGCGTCGATGCCTGCCCTTTTGGCCTCGTCAACGTGCCTTTCGATCGTCCCTCTGTCGGCAGAGCGATACGGTTGGACCGGCATGTCGGAGACTACGTCGGGACGCCAGGTATTCTCATCAAACCAGGCGTAATAGAACGCTAGAACCAGTCTCTCGGACCCAGATACTGCACGGATATAGCTACCTGTGTCCTCGTGGTAGGGAACCGACACTGCCGATGCCGAGCCAGTTAGAGAAGCCAGAAGTACAGTCGCTAGGAGAACACACAGCCACCGCCGCATGACCCACCTCCGTGTTGTTTGGCTGGGCCGTGCAGAGATGGTGCTGCAACCCCGCGGACAGCAGCTCCAGAGCCTGGCCCTGTCCCATTCTGCCTGGCGGGCTACCCCTCGTCAATCACCCAATATTCCCAGATGAATGCAGTAGCGAGTACTGTGTCTGGAGGTCCAAGCTGCGTCCGGGGAGTTGGCAGCACGACTACTGAGGGGTAGATAGTACATTTGGGCGTACTCACGCTGAGGAGACTGTGTATGATCTCTTGGGGACCTTGTTCCCTACCTGAACATGCCCATCAGGTTCTTGGGTAACTTGCCGCCAGAGACCATTTTCATCATCTTGCGCATCTGGCGGAACTGATTGAGCAACTGGTTTACATCTTGAGTAGTGGTCCCGCTACCTGCGGCGATTCTCCTGCGGCGTCGGCCATCAATGATGTCAGGGTCGTGGCGTTCCTCTCGGGTCATGGAACGTATTATGGCCTCGACCCTCTTTAGCTGCTTATCGTCGAGCGCCTCGGAAGACAACTGCTTGCTAAGGCCACCCATGCCCGGAATCATGCCTATGAGTTGATTGAGCGGCCCCATCTTCTTGATCTGCTGCAACTGTTCTAAGAAATCCTCCAGGTCAAACGTAGCCGTGCGCAGTTTCTTCTGCAGTTCCTCGGCTCGGCTCTGGTCCACGTTGGCCTGAGCTCGCTCGATGAGGGTGAGAACGTCGCCCATTCCGAGGATTCGCGAGGACAGGCGGTCGGGGTAGAACAGCTCCATCGCGTCGAGCTTCTCCCCTGTTCCCAGGAACTTGATAGGAACGCCAGTCACCATACGCATCGACAGTGCCGCGCCCCCTCGGGCATCGCCATCGACTTTGGTCAAAATCAGCCCAGTTAGGCCGACACGCTGGTTGAAATCCTCGGCCACACGCACGGCATCTTGGCCAGTCATCGCGTCGGCGACCAGCAGCACCTCCACGGGCGAAACCTTCTGTTTGATGCGGACGAGCTCGTCCATCATTTGCTCGTCAATGTGCAGTCGGCCAGCAGTATCAAGTATAACGACCGTGCTCCCGGTATCCCTGGCCTTCTTGACTGCGGCGGCACAAATGTCGGGGGGCGATCCTTCGGGCTCGTTGTATACGGCGATGTCGAGGTTCTTGCCTAGCGTAACTAGTTGCTGAACAGCTGCTGGCCGTTGAACATCGGCAGCCACCATCAACGGGCGCTGCCCGTGTTTGCGCAGGTGCATTGCGAGCTTGGCTGCCGTAGTGGTCTTGCCTGAACCTTGCAATCCGACCAGCATAACGACCGTTGGCGACCCTTTGCTTAGATCAAGCTTGCCTGGCTCGCCAAGCAGGCTTATCAGCTCTTCGTTGACGATCTTGATCACCTGCTGCGCAGGGCTGAGGCTTTCAAGGACCTCCGAGCCGACAGCCCTCTCCCTTATCCTGGCCACGAACTGCTTCACGACTTTGAAGTTGACATCGGCTTCCAGCAGAGCCAGCCTCACCTGCCGTAGCGCTTCGTCGACGTCTTTCTCGCTCAGTTTTCCCTTGCCGCGCAGGTTCTTGAATACGTTCTGCAGTTTTTCGGAAAGACTATCAAACAATGGTTGTTCTCCTCTAAGCGCTCGTTGCTACCAGTTGATTGTGCGCTGCCGACGGCTGTTGACCGTAGATAGCGCGACGTACACTGGAACCATCAGTGGGAAGTCGAGAACGGCCAGTGGCGCGATCACGTGCAGCGACGCGTATGACCAATCGACGTTCCAGCCGAAGGCCTCCAACAACATCAAGGATGAGGCGTTGAACGCTACTGTGCCGACCGGCGCTAGAGCGAGTGGAAGCAATGCGTTTGCCTTCGAAAGGCTTGGCCCAATCCAACTGACTAGCAACGCCGTTAGGGCCATGGCCGTTGCCGAAGTCCCGAAAGGAACCGCAGAGAACAGATCCGAAAACAGCCCGCCAAGGACTGCCCAAATGATCCCTTCCTCGGGTCCTCTCAGAATACTCCAGGATACGACCAGCGCCAACACCACCTCGGCCTTGAGTCCGTAGATAGTAAAGTGCGGAGCCACCGTAGACTGAATCACGGCACCCAGCGCTAGTATCAGAGCACTCAGGTAAATTGTAATATATTTGCCTCCTTATTCCAAATCCTCTTCCGCGAGAAGGCAAATCGGGGGTTACCCTTAAGCCGGTCGGGGCTCTAGTCCAGATTCAAAGGCAGATGATTAGTCACCACCAGCACGCGATCCAACCGCGCGAAATCTACCTCCGGCTCAACCTGTGCCTCCTGAAACATGTCTACGTCTTTTCGCGTCACGTCGGCTATGCGGCCGATGAGGATACCTTCTGGGAATACACCGCCGGCGCCAGACGTAACCACCCTCTCACCAGTACGAATTGTTTCGGATTGCGGGATGTACTTCATCGTAAGCAACTCCCGCCGCTGGCCTGAAATGACACCCCTTGCTCTGGAATCTTGAATCACGGCGGCCACTGAACTGCTCGCGTCAGTGATGAGGAGCACCCTGGATGTATTCTGGCTGACCTGCACGATTCTTCCCGCTAGTCCACGGGGAGTCACAACAGTCATACCCTGCTTCACCCCATCACGGTTACCTACGTTGATAGTCACAGACTGGACAAGATTGCTGGGGTCCGAATAGATCACCTGGGCCGAAAGCCACTCAAGCGAGGGGTTTTCACGCTTGAAGCCGAGTTGCTCCCTGAGTTCCTGGTTCTCGCGCTCGAGCTCTTGTGCGCGTGCCGATTCGCCCACCAGTTGATCAACCTCTTCCCGCAGCCGGGCATTTTCGGCGCGAAGCTCGCCTACATTCTGAATCGTGGAGAGAACGTCGGAAACGGTTTGAACTGGACCAGCCAGGGACCACTGCAAGGGCGCGAAGGCCTGGGTTCCAATATCCTGCGCGAACTGCATGGGAGGGAGGCGAAAGGCAAGAATGCTGCCGATGCCGATTGCCAGAATGGCCACTGGCCAAACAAGTCTACCAAGCAAGAGAACTCACCTCTTATGAGAAACGGAGAAGGATCATCGTGGAGGTGCTGCGTACTGAACCGGAACCTCGACCTTGCGCAGAATCTCTATCTCTTCCAGAGCCTCTCCTGTTCCTCTCACCACACAAGTTAGAGGGTCGTCCGCCACGTACACGCGCATTTTGGTCTCGTGAGCGAGCCGCTGATCGAGCCCGGCCAGGAGAGCGCCGCCTCCCGCGAGAGTAATGCCCTGGGCCATGAGATCGGCGACAAGTTCAGGTGGGGTTTCTTCTATGGTAGTCTTGACGGCATCGACAATGGCCGCGACCGAGCCGGAGATAGCGTCACGAATCTCCACGCTGCTGACCTCTATGGACTTGGGCAATCCGGTTACGAGGTCTCGGCCTCGAAGGGCCACAACCCGCTCTTCCGCCAAGGGATAGGCTGACCCGATGGCAATCTTCACCTGCTCGGCGGTTCGATCGCCAATTAGCAGGTTGTGCTTTTGTCGTGCGTATTGGACTATCTCCTGGTCCATCTCGTCACCTGCGATGCGGATCGACCGGCTCAAGACGATGCCTCCAAGGGAGATCACTGCTACTTCGGTAGTCCCTCCGCCAATGTCCAGTATCATGCTGCCGGTCGCATCGGTCACCGGGAGACCGGCGCCGATGGCTGCTGCCATAGGCTCTTCGATAAGGTGGGCTTCCCTGGCGCCGGCATTTCTGGCAGCGTCGTGAACGGCCATCTTCTCGACCTCGGTCACTCCGCTGGGGACGCCAATCACCACACGTGGGCGGGGAATCATTCCGAACTGCTCGTGTGCCTTGCCAATGAAATAGCGAAGCATCTGCTCGGTGACGTCGAAATCGCTGATTACACCGTCATTCAGGGGACGGATGGCGACGATATTGGCAGGCGTCCGGCCAACCATACGCTTGGCCTCGGCTCCAATCGCGAGGACCTTCTTGCTTTTGGTGTGGATAGCCACGACCGATGGCTCGTTGAGAATTATTCCCTTGCCCCGGATAAGTACCAGGGTATTGGCTGTGCCCAGGTCTATCCCGATGTCGCGGGAAAACAGGCCGAGCAGCGCATTTATGGGCGAGAACACTCCGATCCTCCCGATACGTTTACGTGTAGGGCCCAACGTGCAGGTGCAGCCGCCATTATAGCACAGCGACCACTCAAATGCACTGGCCTGGGGCATCAACCTGGCGGAAGAGAAGTCACGGGAACTGTAGAGGCGGCCGATCGGCCGCCTCTAAGACACTTCTGTTGTGGATTATGACGTTGAAATACGGTCGTGCCTAGTAGAAGAGTTGAGCCAGTTCGTATAGATCGAGGTCAACGGTCTTTGACTTCGCAACGGCATCGGCCAGTTTGACGGGAACGATGCTGTTTCCGGCCAAAGCAGGCATGTAGCCGAATTTGCCATCCCTAATCAAGTCGACAGCCGCGACTCCCAGGCGAGTAGCCAGAATACGGTCGAACACCGAGGGAGAGCCTCCCCGCTGCAAGTGTCCCAGCACGGTAACCCGCGTTTCAAAGCCCGTTCGGCGCTCGATCTCCCGAGCCACGATCTCGCCAATGTTGCGCTTGTCAAGCCTGACGTGCCCGAAAGCGTCCTTTTCGCCCATGTCTGCCCTTCCGTCGAGACCTGGCAAGATCGCTCCCTCCGACACAACGATTATGCTGAAGTCCTTGCCCAGTTGGCGCCGTCGCTCAAGGTGGCGGCAAACAGCCTGGATGTCCGTAGCTACCTCTGGCACGAGGATGAAATCAGCGCCTCCGGCCAGTCCTCCGTAGACCGCGACCCAACCAGCGTCACGGCCCATAACCTCGACGACCAGAACCCGATGGTGCGCACTCGCTGTGGTGTGAAGCTTATCCAGGGCATCGACCACTATCGTCACTGATGAATTGAACCCGATGGTGTAATCCGTTCCCGAAACGTCGTTGTCCATAGTCTTGGGAACTCCAATGGTTTTTGCCCCCATGTCAAACAGGCGGGCAGCTACTGTCAGAGTGTCGTCACCGCCAATGGCGACAAGCGCATCGATAGAGTGTCGCTTGAGGTTGGTCATGACCTGCTCAATGTGCTCATCGCTTTTAAGTGGGTTGGTGCGAGAGGTGCCCAGAATAGTGCCCCCAAGGGGTAGAATACCTGACACGGAGCGAAGACCCATGGGCTCGATGCTCCCTTCCCCCAGTAGACCAGCCCATCCGTTGTGTATGCCGGCAACCCTGTAGTTTAGACTTATCGCTCTGCGAACCACGGCTCGGATTGCCGCATTCAAGCCGGGGCAGTCTCCTCCTCCAGTTAGTACGCCAATTCTCACGACACATTTCCCCCTATGTGTTCATAAACAGCGAACTGCCGCCAGCGAGGGCATCGTCGGTCGGCACCGCCATCGATATCGAAGACACGCTTTGCAAACTGAAAAACGTCTGTAACAAGCGCTTGGCTCTCAACGACAACGTTCCCGACCAATGCTGGGTCGGGAACAGATTGACAATAAAAGCATACACATTCGGCAAAAAGTTGTCAAATGCGGAGACAAGCCCAGGGCTTTTTCAAAGTCCCGGTCGGCTGTCGTTCTGGGTAAATCAGGGTCGAAAACCCAGTGCAAGGCACAGAGACTTGAAGTTTTTGAACAGCGCAGCGGAGCGAAGAATCTCGGCGCACGTGTTGCGAGACCCTTCACCCCGCTCAGGCTGACAATGATCTGACATAGCCCTACTTCAGCAACTTTCGATAGTACATGTTGCTGGTGTACAGAGCGCCAACGGGGTTGTGGGCAAGAACGCGGTCCTTAGCGATGAGCGTCGTGACCGGGGCCTTGGAACGCTTGTAGAAGATGGAGTCGTGTCCTACACATAGCCCGATCATCACGTTCAGTTCCGTTCCACACTCGTTCAAGATATCGGCCTGAGCTAGCGGCATGCAAAGTGGCTCGAAATCCTTATCGGAGCAGCGAGCCTCCGGCCCTAGACCGATCTCGGATTTGTCTATGGCGCCGACTTTGCAGCACACGCTGATCACTTTGAATCCGCGCTGGCGGAATACCTTGGCGGCGATAGCCGCCTCCTGCAGCAGACCAGCACAGGTGGCTATTCCCAGTCTCTTCACCCCCAAATTGCGAGCAAATGCGATGGTATCCTCCACGCGCGTCCACCGAAGGTAGCCTTCGGCCTCGGCCCGAGTTGCGGCAAACATCAGCTTCCTAAGCTCAGGGTCAGTGCGAAACTCCTCGGCAGCGGAGTCGACCATTTCTGAAAAGGAACGCGATGGACAGAATGGAGGCGCATCTTCCTGGATAGTGTTGGTTGTACAGGCCTTCACTGGGCATTCGGCACAAAAAGGGTCCTTGACCATGTCTTTCTCTCCCTGATGGGTCCTGATTTCATCAGGAAGTGTAGTAAGCGGTAGATATGATGTCAAGAAACTCATTCGACTCTTCTGGACAGCTTGCGGTACCCCACTTTTGCTAATTATGGTCAAGTACCCCGTGCGATCGGCTCCACGGGCACAACATCTTGCGCTGACACGGGCGAAACCGCGCAATATCTGTGGTCTCGTTGCGACGCGTGCAGCTCGTTACACGAAGTGGGGCACCGCAAGTTCTGGACAGGTATTGCGGCCACGCAATAAATGTATTAATCTAGGGCCGGCTCCTCTCGAGTAGTCGACCACGGTGATTGTGATAAACTGTCATCCTGAGCGCAGCGAAGGGTCTCGGCCTACGGGCGGCGGGATTTTTCGCCTCCGCTGCGCCGAGGCTCGGATGACGCTATTTCAAAATCTCTGTGGTCTACCACTAGCCTACGAGCAACTCTGGATGCAGAAGTGAGGGTGAGGTAGGTTCGGTTTGGCCGCGCAACCTTGGCTGCTCCCATTGGAACTGGATTTGATAGAAGCCAGCGCCAAAGGCAACGTTGAGGCGTTCAACCAGTTGGTGCTCACGTATCAGCAACTGGCGTACAACGTCGCCTACCGGATGTTGTCAGACCCCGAGGACGCCGCCGACGCGACTCAGGACGCCTTTGCTTCGGCCTTCCGGAATATCAAGAGCTTCCGTGGTGGCTCCTTCAAGGCTTGGATTATGAAGATCATCACCAACGCCTGCTATGACTACCTCCGCTCACGAAAGAGACGCCCGGCTATCTCGCTCGAGTCAGCTACTAATGGCGAAGAGATGTCTTTCGACCCGCCTGATCCCGCCGTCGGCCCGGAAGACCTCGCCCTGAAGCGCGAGGTTCTGCAATTGATTCAACACGGGCTGAGCGGGTTGCCGGAGGACCAGCGGCTGGTGTTGATCCTGTCGGATGTTCAGGGCTTCAGTTACGAGGAGATAGCCGAGGTAACTGGAGCCAACCTGGGGACGGTCAAATCCAGGTTGAGCCGTGGAAGAGCTGCTTTGCGCGACTTTCTGAAACAGTCGGAACTATTGCCGTCGAGTTTCCGTCTGAGTAAGTAGGACGATAGAATAATGACAGGACTTTTGCGACTGGGTATTCAATGAATGGGAACTTGAAGCCAAACAAAGATGAGCGCTGCGCGGCATTCGCAGAACTCTTGTCCCCGTATTTGGACGGGGAGGTCACGGCTGCGGAGAAGGCGATGCTGCAGGAGCACCTGGCGTCGTGCGAAAGCTGCTCCAGAGAACTGGATTCGTTGCGTTTCACGGTGAGACTCGCGCAAAACCTCCCGCAACTGGATGTGCCCCGTTCATTTATTCTGCAGCCTTCCGTCCGGCGTGAGGCAACCCTTTTCTACTTCCTGAGGAATACGACTGCGGCCCTGGCAGCAGTTCTTCTGGTTCTATTTGCTGGTTCGTTCTATTTGCAGTCAGCGGTTCCACAGACTATGACGCCCTCGGTTTCCGGTCGCGCGGCGCCCGTGCCAGCTACGCACTTCGCACAAGGTGGAGCCGATGTCTTGGGAAACGAGTCAGAGCCCTCGAAGCAGCCAGGCGCTAGGAGCCTCCAGAAACTCCAGGCCGAAGCAGCACCGGCTCCGGAGGTTACGGCCAAGGCGGGAGGTACGGCGCCAGCAGAGGCACCAGCCGCTGTCGCAGCAGCTCCGAAAGCGGTGGCACCTACCGCGTCTCCACAACCTATGTCAGGATCGAGCGCCGGAGGGCAGGCGTTAGCCGGGCCACCGCTCACATCTACGCCGCCTGCAGTCTCTGCTGACAAGAGCGCTACTACGGCCAAAAAAGGAGAGACGCTGGCAACTGACCAAGGCACAGAGGAGGCCTCGAAGCGAATGGCCCAGCCAGAGACCGGGCCCGAGGAGACTGTGCCCAAGGACCAGCCGGGGCCATTTGTCGCGGTGCAAGCTACCCCTCCAGTAGAGACATACGGCGTGCAGCCGGAGTCTAAATGGCCATTAATGGAGGTGCAAATTGGCGTGTCCGTGCTTCTGGCATTGAGCGGAGGAGCCACGCTGGTCGTCTGGGTGAAGCGTAGCCGACCTTAGAGCGCCAGTTCAACGTGCTAGTTCTGGCTTCAGGAACACCACTGCCAGTGGGGGCAGGGTGACACTCAGAGAGCAGGCACGTCCGTGCAGGGGAAACGGATCAGCTTCTACCTTTCCCAGATTGCCCAGACCGCTTCCGCCATACTCCCCGGCATCGCTGTTTAGTATCTCCCTCCAGGTTCCACCTCTTGGGACGCCGATGCGGTAGCTAAAGCGAGGCACAGGGGTGAAGTTGCAGGCGACGACGATCATCTCGTCCGGTGATTTGCCCCTGCGCACAAAACTCACGACGCTCTTGTCCACGTCGCTGCAGTCGATCCATTCGAAGCCTGTGGGGTCGAAATCCGTTTCGTGCAAAGCACGTTCGCTGCGGTAGAGGTTGTTCAGGTCCCCAATCCATCTCGACAGCCCTACGTGAGGAGCGTACTGTAAGAGATGCCAGTCCAGGCTCTCGTCGTGGTTCCACTCGCGCCACTGGCCGAACTCCCCGCCCATGAAGAGCAGTTTCTTGCCAGGCTGCGACCACATATACCCGAACAGCAACCTCAGGTTGGCGTACTTCTGCCAATCGTCGCCAGGCATCTTGCTCAAGAGTGCCCCCTTGCCGTGCACGACTTCGTCGTGAGAAAGAGGGAGAATAAAGTTCTCCGTGAACGCATAGAGCATTCTAAACGTCAGCCTGTCGTGGTGGTACTTGCGGAAGACTGGATCGTGAGACATATAGCCCAGGGTATCATGCATCCATCCCATATCCCACTTGGCGCCAAAGCCCAGTCCTCCGACGTAGGTCGGCCGTGAGACCATCGGCCACGCCGTGGACTCTTCGGCGATCGTGAGGACATCCGGATGGTTCTTGTATACGCGCTGATTGAATTCGCGCAGGAAGGAGATGGCTCCCAGGTTCTCGCGTCCCCCGTGTTCGTTGGGAATCCACTCCCCATTCTTGCGTGAGTAATCCAGGTAGAGCATCGAGGCAACTGCGTCCACCCGGAGGCCATCAGCGTGGTACTTGTCTAGCCATAGCAAAGCGCTGCTCATCAGGAAGCTGCGGATTTCGTTTCGCGAATAGTTGAAGATGAAGCTATTCCAGTCGGGATGCAAGCCCTGGCGGGCATCGGCGTGCTCGTAGAGGTGCGTTCCGTCAAAGAACCCCAGCCCGTGCTCGTCCGTTGGGAAGTGTGAGGGCACCCAATCCAGGATCACGCCGATGCCGTGCTGGTGTAGTTGATCGATGAGGTACATGAAATCCTGCGGCTTGCCGTAGCGGCTCGTGGGGGCGAAGTACCCAGTAACTTGATAGCCCCAAGAACCATAAAAAGGGTGCTCCGTGACGGGCAGGAACTCCACGTGGGTAAAGCCCATTTGTTTCACATAGTCGACTAGCTCCGGGGCGATCTCGCGATAAGTGAGCGGCCGGTTTCCTTCCTCCGGGACACGTCTCCAAGAGCCGAGATGGACTTCATAAATTGAAATTGGAGCAGTCAAGGCGTTGTGGCTACCCCGCTGCCGCATCCACTCGCTGTCTCCCCAGTCGTAATCTAAATCCCAGACAATTGAGGAGGTCTTGGGCGGTGTCTCGTGGTAAAGGGCGTAGGGATCTGCCTTGTCGACCTGATAGCCATTGAGCCGGGAAGCAATGTGATACTTATACAAGGCACCCTTGCCGACTCCGGGGATAAAGCCTTCCCAAATGCCGGACTGTCCTCGTGGGCGTAGAGGATGGCTCGTTTTGTTCCAGGAGTTGAAATCGCCCATGACGGATACCTGTCCGGCGTTAGGCGCCCAAACCGCGAAATGGGTTCCCGATATTCCGTCCACGACCAACGGTTGCGCTCCCATCTTCAGGTAGAGGCAGTGGTGGGTTCCCTCGTTGAACAGGTAGAGGTCGTCTTCCGTTATGGGCGAGGCGTCATAGCGCACCTGCCCTTCGCGTGTCTTTGTGATCAAGTTGTCTCCGCGTTACTTCCCGTTTGGCTCGTAATGAGGGCTTGTTCTCCTCGGGTCACCGAGTGTCGCTGCCGGACTTCTATGAATCCTGCGGCTCGCCGAGGTCTGCTGCCTGCATAGCGTCCTCTGTCTCACAACCGCACACCAGAGCTGCTTTGTGCGGGCGCTCCTTACGTTGAATGTGAGTCGTGGGAAGCTCGACCGTCGATTTGCTATCGAGCTCGACGCTAACGGTTTCTTTCAGAATGTTTATCCCCACGATCTTGCCCGGCCCCGAAGGAGTAATGACTTCCTCTCCACATTTTGGAAGCCGTTGTTTAGCTTCGCAATACACTTCGTTTTCGTAGTTGAGGCAGCAGAGGAGACGGCCGCAGAGGCCAGAAATCTTCATAGGGTTTAAAGGAAGGTCCTGGTCCTTGGCCATACGGATGGACACCGGAGCGAATTCCCCGAGGAAGGAAGCACAACAGACCGTGCGCCCGCACCGGCCTACACCGCCCAGGAGCTTCGCTTCATCACGAACGCCAATTTGGCGCAACTCGATTCTCGTTCGGAACGTCGACCCAAGATCCTTCACGAGTTCTCTGAAATCGACGCGGCCATCCGCCGTGAAGTAGAAGGTGAGCCTGCTGCCGTCGAAATTGTACTCTGCTCCCACGAGCTTCATAGGAAGCTGGTGCTGAGCAATCTTCTTCTCGCATCTCGCAAGCGCGTCCTGCTCTTTGCTCTTAAAGACATCCCTCTGCTTGAGGTCTTCAGGGGTCGCTTTACGCAAGACGGGACGAAGGGGTTCCTTGATCTCGCTCTCAAGAACCTGCTTGGGACCGATGACAACCCGGCCCAGTTCAGTGCCCCGGGCGCTTTCCACCACGACAATCTCGTCGATGGAGAGGTCCAGACCCGCCGGGTCGAAATAGTATACTCTGCCAGCCCGCTTGAAGCGAACTCCCACAACATCGGGCACGTTACTGCTCTCCTAGCGGGCTGGACAGGGCATGCGGAGCATCAGTGCTTCCAGCGCAAGCCTGGGGTTGACGTTTTTCCCTAGTTGGTCGCTGGCCTCTTCTAAGGCCAGGATAAAGTCGAGAACCTGATCAACCGAATACTGCCGAGCTTGCTCTGTTAATTCACCAATGCGATCAATATTCATCACCAAGTCGGAGCACTTGGCCCCGACCAGGAGCAAATCGCGCCACCAGGTCAGCCACAGGTCCATCGCGTACCGTGCCGCTTCGACTTGGCGACCAAACTGCGCCGCCAGACGCTCAGCGTAGCTAAAGCGCTCTGTGCGACTGGCTACCACCAGACCCGCTATTTCGTCCAAAACTGATTCGCGGTCGGCCAGAATATCTTTGTCGAGAGCATCTATCGCCCAGCCGATCCTGCCAGCGGACAGATGACTCAGGAGTCGGGCCCGTTCCGTATCGACGTTCCGCTGTTCCTGCAAGACCTTCTGTACCGCTTCAACCGACATAAGCCCCAGCGCAATTTCCTGACACCGGGAAACCACGGTCGCTGGTAGTATCTTACCATCTGCGGCTGTCAAAATCAACACTACCGAACTGGCAGGCTCTTCCAGTGTCTTCAAGAGGCAGTTGGCTGCGGGTATCGTCAGGGATTCGGCGCCATCGATGATATAGACTTTCCACCTGGCTTCGTATGGCAGAAGCGCAGCATCGCGCTGAAGGTCCCAGATCTGAGCTATCCCGATACTGCGGCCAGTCTTGCTGGCCTCGTCGTTTCCTTCTTCGACGGAGTTTCCTTCAATGCGGCCAGGCCTGACCACACGCAGGTCGGGATGGGTTTCGCTGTCAAAACTGTGGCAAAGGCGGCACCTCCCACACGGAGGGTCCTCCCCATCGCAGTTGAGCGCCTGAGCAAATACTTTGGCAAGTGTAGCCTTCCCTGTCTTGGGGGGGCCGGTAAATAGGTAAGCGTGCGCGATCCGGCCTTCGGAGATGCTGCGTTGCAGCAGTGCCACGGCCCTTGAATGCCCATAGATAGGCCACACAGGCTCACCCCGCTAGTCCAAAACTTCGACTTCAATCAACTCCGCGTTGCTGATGTCCGGTTCGGTTGATTCGCCGAAGGCGAGCCATCCCACGACGAGGCCCAGCGCCAAACCCAGAATAAACTTCAACACGGCTGCGAATGTCCTTTCAGGAGCAATTAGTGCCGGTCCAGTTCCATCATCTTAGCTATGCGTCGGCGGTGCCGCTCTTCCCCGCTAAACTGGCTGGACAGCCATACTGTGACTATGTCAGAGGCTAGCCCCGGGCCGATGACTCGCGACCCCAGGCAGAGCATGTTCGCATCGTTATGTTCTCGGCTGGTATGGGCCGAGTAGGTGTCGTGACACACCGCAGCGCGCACGCCAGCGATTCTGTTTGCCACCATAGCAGGTCCAACTCCAGTTCCACAGATGAAAATCCCCTTCTCTACATCGCCAGAGGCAACCGCTCGGGCTACGGCGCTCGCGTAGTCGGGGTAATCGCTAGGCTGGGCATCGTAGGCGCCCAGGTCGCGCACCTTGTGGCCAGCGTCGGCTAGCACTCGCATGATTTCCTGCTTCAGACCGAACCCGGCGTGATCGCACCCGATAGCTATCTTCAACTCCCCCTCCTCACTGCGGCAATCGGGTCCATTAGGCACGGCCGCTGTGTCAAATTGGAGCGTGTTGTCAGGCCCGGGCATAAATGCTAGCATCAGTTCTCAGCAGTGTCAAGGAGAGTGTAGAACAAGCGATCGACCAACAACTTTCTCGATCTCATCGACGGGGATGGCCCCTTTTCGCAGCACCACAGGTTGCGGGCTCGTGAGGTCCAGCACGGTAGATTCCACGCCGCCTGGAACAGGTCCTCCGTCCAGGATAACCTCTATCCAGCCGGCTAGCTGCGACTCCACTTCAGCAGCGGTCTTGGGGCTAGGAGAGCCCGAGCGATTCGCGCTAGTAGTCGCCACCGGTACCCCGACCTGTCGAATCAGTTCTAGTGCCACGGGGTGGTTGGGAATGCGCACGGCAACAGTTGGGCCGCCTGCCGTTATTACAGGGGACACAGAGGGGGCTTTGGGCAACACGAGGGTAAGTCCCCCCGGCCAGAAAGCTTCGGCGAGACTCAGCGCCAGGGGAGGAACGTCGCTGGCCACTAGAGACAGTTGATGAACATCCGCCACAAGGACCGGAATTGCCTTTTCCGCAGGACGGCCCTTGACCACGTAGATGCGCTTCACTGACTCGGGCCGGCTGACCAGCGCGCCAACTCCATATACAGTGTCGGTAGGGAAGGCGACCAGCCCACCATTCTTGAGAACCTGGACCGCCAAGGCAAGGGACGAGGGGAAGCTGGCATCGACAACTCGCGTATACACGTGTTACTCACACTCCAGCTACACTGGCACGAGCTTCGGGCACAGTTGCCGCTCTAGGTTCCCTATATGGAAGGAGTATAGCTGCGGCCAGGAGAGCGACTAGGACAAGGCTGCTCATCGCCACGGTGATGCCGAACAGGTCTATCATCCAGCCGGTGATGCTTGTTCCGACGCTACCTAACCCAATCCCCAAGCCGATCGTTAGTCCCGAGGCCAACGCCTGATTGCCAGGGTACAGATTCTGAGCCATCACAGTCGTGACGGCCATAGACCATAGCAAGAAGAGCCCGGATAAGGCGAGAGCGACGACGCTGGCAATCCCGGAGGAGGCGAAGAACGTGGCGAGCAAGGCAGTTGCAGCGCCGAGCGATAGGATAGTACCCCATTTCGGGGAGAAGTAGTCGGAGGCAATTCCTCCAGCTAGCATTCCCACTGTACCCATCATAAGCATCAGCGACAACAACTGTGCTCCAGCGGTCAGAGCCAGGCCACGTGTAGTCAAGTAGGTCGGCAAAAAGGTTATCGACGCAGTATACACCCAGGACCTGAGTACGGCCACTGACACCAACAGCACCATCGGGAATACTCTGGACGAGGTGCGCACAACCGGTATTACACGACGTGTGCGATGTAATCCTTCTGGTTTGATTCTCCTGGAGACGAGTATGAGTGGGACGGCCACGAGGAGACCGGCAGGCACTATGGCGGCCGAGGTCTGAGGTCCAAAAAGGAGAATCAGCGGAGGAAGGGCCAGCGGAGCTATCGTGAACCCGATGTTCCCTCCCAAGGAGAACACGGACATGGCCATTCCTCGTCGTCTTCCGCCAGCCGCTGCGGTAAAGGCGGCGGCCACGGGGTGACAGATAGCTGTGCCCAACCCCACGACAGCGGCGAGGGCGAGAATACCCCAGTAGTTGAAGACGAAACCAACGGGGCCGAGAAAGATGGCAACAATGGCTAGTCCAAGACCGGCTAGGGCGTAGCCTTCGAGCCTATCAGCCACCATTCCCAGGAATGGCTGGGGCACTGAGCCGACGAGGTTGAGCAGCGTCCACGCAAACCCGGCCTCTACGTAGGACATCCCCAGGGTCTGGGTGTAGTAAGGAATGAGTGCAGCGAAGAGATAAACTGCGCCATCGTTGACCAGATGGGCAAGCATACCGAGGAAAACGTAACCTTTGTTCGTGGCGGTTACCTCCCACTAGAGAACGATCCCGACTGGCAGGACTACCGGTCCAGTATAGCAGGCGAGGCTATACCCGTCAACGCGGTCTTCTCGAAAACCTGGGGCCTTCTCACGTTATCAACCTACCAGGCAGCGATGGTTGCTTTGCTGGTATTTCGAGGTCCACTTGGGCGCTTCGTTCTCAACTTCCGCGCCGAAGACGGCGAAGGATCTATCGAGCGCCTTATTGGCGGCGCGATAACTCGAGAGAAGCCTGTCGGAAACCAGGGCTTGCTGGACCGATTGGCCGGAGGGAAGTCTCCGGGTGGCCTAACGGAAAGAGCGGCACATAGCTTGTTGCGGGCCAGGTCCTTCGCGTTTGGGCCACCCGACATAGTACACTATCAATGTCGTCGAGGTGTGCGTACTGCGCCAGCACTCCTACGGCAGGCCGGTTACGTACAGGCTGTAGCGTGCCGGTGCAGAGGTCGAGTAGTTGAAGACCTGGATTCCATATGTAGCCGCATCCGAGGTGCTCAGGGTTAGCGAGCCGGTCCATTTGTCACCCTTGTTGTTCAGGGATGTGAAAAGCTGGCCGGCTAGGTCGGCGCCCTTATACAGGTTTATCCCCACTTGCTTCTCGGAAATGCCTTCCTGCGCATCCACGGTAAGCTTGAAGGAAATTTCTTTATTGCCTCCAGGGTAGTTCACCAGGAAGTAGTGGAAAGTCGCTTCCTTGCCTGGCCCAATGCTCCCACGGGCAGCGGATTGAGAAGGCGTGAGCAGAATCGCCTTGTCTGGGGTGATATTATCCGTCGCCTCCTGCGCCTGCGCAGCCGCACCTCCCACAGTCAGCACGTAGTTCACTCGGAAGCCAGGCTCGTAGTTGTAAACCTGCAGGAGGAGTGGACCGCCAACACCGTCGTCCAGGGTAAACGACACTACGGCGGAGGAGCCATCGCGCTGAATCTCGCTACCTTTGCCCAAGAGGGTATCTCCCCTGTAGAGATTGAACCCAACAGCTCCATTGTCGAAGGGGCTTGGGGGTGAGTACTGCAGGTTGATAGTCATTGTGGTGCCCTCGCCCGGATATTCGAGGTTGAAATACTGCATTACGCCGCCAGCCTGTCCCAACAATGAGCCCCCTACGTTTATCGACGGCTGGTAGAAAGCAATCGGCTGTTCTGGGGTTGAGCCAACCGGCGTCGTGGAGGCTGTGGCCTCTGCTGGCAACGTTGCCTCTTCCAAACCGGTAGCCTGTATGTTAAAATCGACGGCCATTCCATTGGTGTAGTTGTAAACCTGGACAAGATACACGCCGGCAACAGCGCTGGTAAGAGTCATCGAGAAGCGAGTCCAGGTCGCCTCGTTGTACTCAACTGGAGCCTCCCCGATCAGCCCTGTGGGCCCATAAACCTTGAAGCCGAAAGCTCCCCCCGAAGAATCACGGCCGGGTGAGGCCGAGACGTCGATTTTCACCGGACGGGCATTTCCAGCGTAGTCGATTCGGTAGAAACGGACCGCTCCGCCGCGATCACCAACCAACCGATCAGAATGCCCGGCGTTCTGCGCCGTGAGGACGATGGCCGTGTCAGGCGTATCGTTCGCCGCGAAAACCGAAGAAGGAAAAGCTGCGAGGATGAGCAACAATACCAGGGAGAAATACAGCAGGCGTCTCATTTTATCCTCCTGTTTGTGCAGCGGATTGCCCCCGTACGGCAGCGCTAAGTTGCCTGAGCAATTGGGCGGGGGCCGTGCAAGTGGCTCCCGTGTCATGCTAACTACGCGCAGTATATCATCAAGGGGTGGGCGAATCAATGACCATGTAGCGCAAGATAACCTTGCCCATCCCTATGAACCTTGCAATGGCCAGGCCGCTGGTGTACACTACCCGTGCGACCTGGCCAAACCCTCCGCTCGTGAGGGATGGGGGAACCGTCGTTTGGGGTGAACCTGCTGCTTCAGCAGGAAGGGTTATTCTTTCGACCCGAACCCGTCAGCTAACCTCGTCGGCCGTAGAAAGAGCATCCGTTTGCACGTCGGCACAGTCGTGTGAGATGACCTCGCGACGAAGAGGTAAGCGTTATACGATGGATGGCCTGGGACCGCTTGTTTCCGTCCTCATCCTCGTGGGTACCATCTTACTCATCGCCTTAAGGCCCGCTAGCATTCGCGAGGGCGTGGCTGCTTCTGTTGGCGCTGCTTTTATGATTGCCACTGGTTGGGCGACGCTCGCGGATGTCTGGCGGACCGTCCAGCTAACGAGCAGCATCCTGCTCTTCCTGATGGGTATGATGGTGATTGCCACGGTTGTGGACAGAGCGGGATTCTTCGACTGGGCGGCAGGACAGGCTATTCGCGCCTCGCGGGGCCACGGTTGGATGCTGTACGTTTACCTGTACCTGCTCGGAGCCGTTGTGACGCTCTTCCTTTCCCTCGACGTCACAGCCATCATATTTACGCCCATTGTTTGCGCCGCTGCAGCTAGACTGCGTCTCAATCCGGTTCCATTTGCCTTCGCTGCTGCCTTTGTTGCGAACACGGCCTCTTTGGCCCTGCCGGTAAGCAACCTCACCAACATGCTGGTCTATGACCTGTTGGGCGTGGATTTCTGGAGCTTCGTTCGACACATGGCTCTGCCCAATCTCGCTGCGCTAGTCGTTAACCTGGTGGTCTTCCTATGCCTTTTTCGGTCGGATATTCCCGCCCGCTTCCATCAGGTCGATTGGTTGCAGACAAGGGTCAGCGGTTGGTTCCCAATCTGCGCTAGCCTTGGACTTGCAGTAATTGTTGGCGGGCTCCTCACGGCCGGCTTCCTGGGATGGCCACTGTATACTGTTGCATTAGCTGGGGCTGCGGCTATGGCGGGAATTGGTCTGGCGGCCGGGCAAATCTCAACTTCCACGCTGAGCCGTGGCATCGCCTGGCAACTTCCACCTTTCGTCATTGGGATGTATGTCGTCGTGCTAGGGGTAGATCGTGCGGTTCTGGCGCCGTTGTGGGGCAGCCTGCTCGCTAGCATTGCGGCGCAGCCGCTGGTAGGCTTGCCTCTGCTGGCTTTCGCCACCGGCTTGGGGGCCAACATAGTGAACAATATCCCGATGTCTCTGGTTGCCATCACAGCACTGGGCTCCGTGGCCGGTGTGCGTGATCAACTAGCTTTCGCCACGATCATCGGCACAAATCTGGGGCCGAACGTGACGGTCTTTGGGTCGCTGGCAACCATGTTAGTCCTAACCGTCGCCCGCCAACGCGGTATCGAGATAACGCCTGGCGAGTATCTACGTGTTGGCCTGGTGACCACCCCTCTTATGATCGCAGCAGCTAGTCTGGTCCTATTGGCCGGGCTCCAAGCGTAAGACGGGGTGGTTCGTAGGTGCGGTGGCAATCGGGCCAATGGTAGGGGGCGAAGCATTCGCTCGATCCCGTTGGGCTAGCGATGTACCTGGGGGAATGCCTCGTCTCCTACAGTCCATCAGCCTGTGTGAAGTGTTACCCCATCTCCTTCGCCTTATGAGCCGTCCCTGTAAGACTATTGGGTGGCACGTTAATTGCGGCTCTTCTTCAACAGCACGTGAAAATACGTTTGCCAGGAGATTGCTGAAGATGTACTGGGTGAGCAGATACCGTCTGACCAAAGAGGCCACGGCGAATATGCCCGCATTTTGGTCGTGGCTGCGATCGTGGGACGACAACTGGTTTGCGGGACAGCGGCGAGTATCGGGACAGGATAAGTACCCGTACCAGTCGAGCGCGTACTACTTGACGATGGCTGGCGAGCCCTGCTTGGAGATCTGGTTGCAGATACCCAACTTTGCCGCGCTAGAAGAGGGTCGCAAGATGGCCACTTCCCTTTCTGCAACTGCAGACTGGCGGAAGGGCGTGGACGAATTCGACCGGTATCTGGAGCTATTGGATTCCCGACTGGTAGAAGATGCACCCATTCCGATGAGGGCACGCACGGCACAGGTCGGAATGTAGGAAACGGAGCGCCGGGCAGCGGTACATTGTAAGGACGCCGAGTTAGCGAGAACCCACCATTGTAGTAACGTTTGGCCTGGAGGCAACCCTACACGTCGAACGGCCTGGATCACAAGTGATCCAGCGAAACTGGCAGCTGCAGCTGATGTAGTTACATTACGTGTTGCTGAACTTGGCCGGCTGAGATTTCAGCCAAAGCCCGTCCGCTAACAATACTCAGTGGCACGATTTGAGCCTGCCTCCTACTTCACAATGGCGCCTCCTGCAGATTTCCAGGCCTGAAATCCCCCGAGCGTGTTGTAGACCTCGCCAAAGCCAAGATCGGCTAAAATCTTGCTCGCCTGGGCGCTGCGCACACCCGTTTGGCAGTACACGACGATGGGATGATCTTTCGGCAGTTCCGTGTCGGCTCTCTGCTGAAGTTCCTGAAGCGGAAGCAATTTCGAATTCTGGATGTGTCCTTCGGCGTACTCCTCGGGAGTCCTGACATCCAGCACTGTAATCCCGCCCTTGGCGAGCATATCTTTCGCCTGCTCGACGGTGACGTCCTTGTAGCCTTTTACATCCGACGACGCTTCCGGTTTCGCCGTTGGCGTTCCGGCCTGGCAGCTCACAACCAGTAGGAGGCCAAATGCGAGCAGCAGCGCAAGTGCAATGGCTCTTAAAACACGCATCTCCACACGAACCTCCCCTCAACGAGGCGCTTTTATCAGGTGCCCGACTTCGATTCCCAGGTCATCGAACGCAGCGAGCAGAGTCTCTAGGTCCTGCTTGTGGACGAACGCCAGCCCTGCTGAATGCATGAAAGGTGTCATTAGCTTGCCGATTTGCGGATCATCGAGAAGTTCCTGCAGGATTTTCCCGTCCGACACTTTGAGCAGGGTGACCTCGTCGATGCCAACCTTGCCGAAGAAGCCTCCCCACGCCCTCACCTGTGTAAGGAGCCTCTGCGGTGGCTTGTGGCCGTAGTAGGTCTCGAGAAGCGAGATCACCTCGGCAAGAGGCATTCCGCTCTTCACTGCAGCGCGCACCGATTCGCGGGTTAGCCAACGCTCGCCTTCCCTCGACTCCGTGAACGGGGACAGTCTCCGCAGGACGTATATGCTGGGAACCCCTTGGCTGAACCGGACGCGGCCATTCGGTTCCACATCGAGCACTCGGGCAGTAGCGAGCCCATCGTCTCGTGCCGTGACGAGCGGTATGAGCCCTTTGGATAGCAACAGGTTGGCCAATTCTGCGCTACTGTCCTTCTCATTGGAGACAAACGCGGCTTTCTCCCAGACACGGCGCCCAAGGAGTGGCGCCAGGTCCGGATCGGCCAACAGAGAGTCCAACAGCTCGGCGCTAGCAGTATGACAAAGCGAGATCCCACGCCGGAAGACTATGCGCTCGTGCTGCTCTCCCCACTCCAGAAGCGTTCGGCGGACGTTCTGGGGGATTTCGCCATCGACAACCTCCCCCAGAAAGGCCAGGATATCCTCCACGCTACGGCCCTTTTGCTGGGCGCGATATACCGATTCGCGAGTGAGCCGATACTCGAGAGCCGAGCCGGTCTTGACACGTTCGGCAAACTCGTCGAGCACGAAGAGGACGTAGTCGTCCACTGGCTCGAAGGCGAAGGCCTGGAAGTTGGGCTGCAGGATGATTTTGCGATTGAGCGTACGATCTTTTTGAATTGGCTTACCTTGCAGCACTGCGCACCCTGCGTCGGTAAGCTTCACGGCGGTTAGTTTCCCGTCTCGGTGGCCAAGCGCCACCATTCCTAACCAGTACAGCGGGCCAGCTATCACGTTGGCGATGAACTGGCCTTCGATCCTCTGCCAACCCACCGTTTCCTCGTAAATGCCGAACAGTGAGTAGATGCTATCGCTGCTCCCTCCGTAGTAGTAGGCATTCTGACGGAAGTAATCTTGCACTTTTCGGGGAAAGAGGAAATCGTATTTGACCGCACGCGCGGCTTTTAGTAGACCCCCGAACGAAACCCATTTCCCGCTGGGCAAGCTCGCAACTAGACCGAGCACAAACTCCCGTGCGTCCACCAACGACGGAATTATCTGATATTCACGCTTACGCGACAGATAAGCGTGCACATCAGGAATCCGGTCGGCTTCATTCCACCATGTCCCGGCTGCCCAACTCTCGAAGATGATCCGCAGTCTTTCATCGCGCTCCTTCTTGAAGAATGACTCGACGTCGTGGCCGCAGATAAGGCGACCCTCTTCCTCTTTCAGCACGCCGGCTTCCTCGAGAGCTAGACGTAAGAACCGCGGGCGGCCCAGTCCCACCTCGCCGGAGATTGATTTGGGGTCCTCCTCGATGAAGATGCTCTGCGCAAGTGCCTTCCAGTGCTTCTTGGGGACCATCGCCTGTTTGGTGAGAGCCACTTCGGTGTTGCCAAAATAGCTCGCCAGAAGCTGGCTATCCCGATGCAGGGTCTCGAAAGGAATCTCATCCTGCTTTGAGAGCGATTCCTCGCCAATCTCGCCCAGCACAATTCGCCGCGTAGGAATGTGCTTGAGAACCTCCTCTGGTATCAGCAAGTACTGCCCAGGGGTGAAGTCTCTCACTGCTGCTCCGTCTTGACCAGGGAGTTCGCTGAAAACGAGACCGTGCGCGGTGAGACGCGCCAGCACGTCTTCAAATCGCCGTGACTCCTTAGCGTTTGGGTCGCCTGCGTCCCGCCCTCGCCAGGAATATCGAGCCTTCTTCGCTGAGACAATTAGCCCATCTTCCAGCAGCGATGCCTCCAGAAGGTCAGTATTTGCCTGGCCAGCGGCTAGCGCTATCCGATCCAGCACCTCCCGCGAGAGGGGATCCAGTGCTGAGAGAGACTTCTCGATCCTCTCTCGCGGGGCAAGGGCCTTGGCGAGCATCTCTACCAGGAGGTCTTTCTTCAGGTTGCTCTCCAAGCCCTGAAAGCGAGCTATAGCGATGAGCGTTTTGTGGCTGTAGCTACGCAGTACTTCCTCCAAGCTCATGCTTCGCCCTCCACGATCTTCGGAGTGTAGCCCTTCCTGGTCATCTCGGCCGCTAGTACGTCCACAAATTCAGGCTGCACCGCGACCAACCTGGGTGAGAACTCGAAGATGATATATTGCTCGATCGATGTGCAAGCGCGAATCTCCCTCAGGGCGTAGTCGTCGGCAAACTCCACAACCGTCAAGTTGTCGTACAGCCGAACTAGGCCGTAGCCTGCCCTCCATTTCTCGAGAGCCTGACGCATTTCTGTAGAAATCGGAGCGCCGTATTTATGGAGGAAGCTGCTTATGTCTTCGATGCTAAAGCCCTCTTCGAAAGCCTGACCCACGCGATCGGGTGTTAGACGATAGCGGAAGCGCGTTGGAGTCGCTTCCACCAGGACGCCCAGCTTCTCCAGGAAGCCGTGAACCTTGGCATCCACTATCCCCGGGGAGATGGCCACGGAGAGATCTGCTCCGACCTCGATGTGGGCCTCTTCGCCTTCCGCGTGGAGCGGGGCTCGACCGCTCAGCAGCGAGGCGAGTGGCCTTGTACGGAAAGCTTCCAGCTTCCCCCCGACGTAGGCTAGATCGATAATGCCCATCCACAGCAGAGGGCCCCGCAGCAAGCCAACGATGTACTGCCCCTCGGCAGCACGCCAATCCTCTCGGCTGGAAGGGTCAAGGTCTCTATCCGTAGCCACCGATTGAAACCACCAGGAGGGGCGGTTCCCGAAAGCTCCTCTTGATGAGCGCATCAGGAAATCGGGGCGCAAAGCCCGCAACGTCTCCAGGAGTGCGTTGACGGAGTACCACTTATTCTCCTCCAGACGAGAGACCACGTTGATCAAGAAACGTTGGCCGTCGACCAGTTGCTGTAGAAACTCGCGCCGACTAAGGTAAGCGGCACCAACAAGACGCCGCACTCGCGCTTTACCTGCTATCGACGAGAAGAGAGATAGCTCGCACCAGCGATCCATCTTGAGCCACGTACGTACGAGCTCTTCAAGCCGCCTAGATCTAGAAAGCCGCAGGAATTCCCGCATCCTGTCTTCCTGTGCGAAGATTCTCTCCTTCTCCTTTAGGGCTGAGAGGTTGTCAAGAAGATGGTAAAGAAACAGCGCTTCGTTCTCATCTCCACCAGTTATGGAAGCCAGCGCATTCAGGTCCGCATCCTGCAACGGAGGAGGTGGAGGAAGGACCTCCAGAGACAAGAATAGAGTGTTCATCCGCTTTGGCTGCCGCTCCATCTCGGCAATCTCGTCTGGCGAGTTACGCCATCCCCGAAGACCATCCCATTGTTGCTCGAACGAGCTACGTTTAGCCGTGTAGCGAGGCACAACCTTGTGTTCCGCGAAATACCTCCACACCAGATGCAGCGTCTCGTCCACCGGCCGGGACCGGGAGGTAATTTCCAACGTCTCTTCCTTGTAACGGCGCGAGCTCAGCAAGTGCGAGATGGAATAGACAGAAAGCTCCGAGGCAACCGCGTCAGGCACGCGAAACTTACCGTACCCGTCCCATCGGCTGTGCCCGACCCGAGCAACCAGTCCCTGAGCAAATAGATGCTGCAACGCCGCACTCGCTCTGGTAGCCCCCGCTAGGAGATCGAGGTTCTTCAACCGCTGTTGGAGTTCCTCAAGAGTCAGGCCCTGCGCTCCGGCAACCAGATGTATGATGTCGAGAATCAGCCTTTCTTCTTTGCCGAGCGATAGGATTCGAGTTCTGATCTGCGCCGGGTCGGTGAACAGATTCGCTAGGTAATCTACGTATTCTTCCTTGGCCTTATTCCCAACGGGCAGCCCCAGATAGCGCAGTATTCCCTTGAGCTCTTCCAGAGTGTGCTCGCGCAGCTGATCAGCAGCCTCGCGCTTCGCATTCGCGCGGTCCTTGTGCCGTTCGTGTGCGATTGGTGCGGCTTCTTCGTCACTGAATTCCAGGTCTTGCACACCATATTCGTCCACGTCGCGGGCCAACCCGGTGTTTACGTCTGCTTCGAGGCCGGCCACGGTTTCGGTCTTCCTGAACGAGTTGGGCGCCTCTATCCAGGCCAGCAGCAGGGCACAGACGTGCTTGCAGAATGGGACTTCGTGAGGGCAATCACAGTCGGGAATAATCGTGTCCCCGAGTATCTGGGCGGACACGTTGTAAGGACGAACTCGCGAACCTTTGACCTCTCCGATTAGAGTGTCCCCCTCGGCGATGGCGTTGACGACCATCCCCGAGAGGAAGTAGCTACGTCCCCTCTCGTATATCTTGTTCCCACAGACCCGCCTGACGAACTCTCGATCGATGGACGCTGGAAACAACTCTACCAATCGTTATCCTCTCTGTGTCCGGAGGTTAGCTTGCGCGGTTCTTCCCTGCGCGTTGGCTCGTTGCATTTCTGAGTAAAGCCGGTAAGATCCAGAGTAGTGGGCTGGTATTGGGCAACCTCGTCGCCGTACAGGATTTCGTAGCGGTAGCCTTGCTCCGTGAGGAACAACTGGCGATTCGCCGCGAAGACCTGATCCTTGGTATCACGGGTAACCAGGGAGTAGAAGTGGGCCAGCAAGCCGTTGCGCTTTGGCCTAAGAATGCGCCCCAATCGCTGCGCTTCTTCCTGCCGAGAACCATAGGTGCCGGAAACCTGTATTGCCACGTTGGCGTCGGGCAAATCTATCGAGAAGTTGGCCACTTTCGAAACCACCAGTCGCTTCAACTCGCCGCTCTTGAACTTGGCGTATAGCTTCTCTCGTTCGCGAACCGGCGTCTTGCCAGTGACCAGCGGCGCGCCGATGGTCTCGGCTATAGTGTGGAGCTGTCCGATAAACTGGCCAATGATGAGGACCAGATCGTCGGGATGCTTCTCCAGCAGCTGGCTCATCACGGTCAGCTTGTCTGGATTCTCGGCGGCGAGGCGGTACTTCTCCCTCTCCTCGGCGATAGCGTAGCTCATTCGTATGTCCTCGGGCATAGGGATACGTATCTCGTGGCACTCGGCGGTGGCGATCCAGCCCTGCCTCTCCAGGTCCTTCCAGGGGACGTCGTACTTCTTCGGCCCAATCAAGGAGAACACGTCTGTTTCACGGCCGTCCTCGCGCACCAGCGTTGCGGTTAGGCCCAACCGGCGACGTGCCTGTATCTCGGCCGTGATCCTAAAGACGGGAGCCGGCAGCAAGTGGACCTCGTCGTAGATTATGAGCCCCCAATCGCGTTCATTGAAAAGAGCAAAGTGGGGGAACTCGTCTCTGCCTCGGCGATAGGTTATTATCTGGTAGTTGGTCACCGTCACTGGCCGAATGTCCTTGCGATGGCCGGTGTACTCACCAATCTCGTCTTTGGGGATGCTGGTCTTATCCAGAATCTCGTCGATCCATTGATGTGCCGCTACCGTGCTGGGCGTCAGTATCAGGGTAGCACACTGCAGTTCCTCCATGATTCCCAGTCCCACCATTGTCTTGCCTGCGCCGCAGGGGAGCACGATAACACCGCTGCCCCCTCTAGCCTCGCCTGCTGCATAAAATATCTCCGCGGCTTCACGCTGATAGTCGCGCAGCCTGAACTTGATCCCGCTCCGGGTGCTTTCGAGCAAGTGAATGGACAGAGGAGCGCCCTGAACGTACCCTGCCAGGTCCTCGGCCGGAAAGCCGAAGTGCACTAGCGCCTGCTTGATGTGGCCTCGTTGCGCTGGGTCCACGCGCAGCGTGCGCTCGTCGATACGGCCTCGTAGAAACTGAACAAACTGCTTGTGGTTGGCAATCTCGGTTATGAGAGGAACGTCTTCGGATACGAGAAGCAACTGCCCATCGCGCTTGATCAGCTTGAGCCTTCCGTAACGCGATATGTAATCACGGACGTCAGCGGCGATATTGGCCGGCAGGTCGTACTTGCCGAAGCGAATCAGCGTTTCCACTACCGCATCCGCAGTGAGACCCGCAGCTGCAGCATTCCATAGAGAGAGAGGAGTGATTCGGTACGTGTGGATGTGCTCGGGGCTCTTTTCCAGCTCGGCAAAACGCGCCAGTGCATCGCGTGCCTCCTGATATTGGGGGTTGTTCACCTCCAGCAGCACGGTCTTGTCGCTCTGCACGATTATGGGATTGTTTGGATTGTACCCTACCATCACACTCCGCAACTAGAAAAACTGGCCCTCTCTTCAACCGAAAAAGGGCCAACGTTTCACCACGTTCAACTGCTTTGCGGTCACGTTCGCGTAAAGTGCCGCTAACGATCATATGATAGCACGTACGTGCCGAGCTACGCAAGGAAGCGCGAGCGAGGCAATGCTGCCATCACCTGGCCGGCACTATGGGCTGGAAATCTCGCGACCTTGAGCAGGAGAAGCGGCCACAGTTGGTTGCGGCCTCTCGCGCCAGAGAGATCAACATGCCCAGCACCGCGATGCCTGCGACCGCAAAGCGGGCCTTGTGGAGGGCTTCGAAGAAGACCGTCTGCGGCGACACCGACGTCCATCGCGCGAGCATCGAGCTGAACAAGGCCCCAACAACTGCTACGCCCAGCACCCTGCCCGTGTTCCTGACCATTCCTGTGGTTCCGCCTGTCATCTTCCACGTGTCCCCTCCCCAAACGACACACTCCTTGGTTATAATGAATCGTAAGCCTCGCTCCCTGAACCGGGGCCATTACGGCCTTCCCCGTCTCGGGTTAAGTCCGCGCCTGTGCTCGACCTTGCGAACCTAGGATTTCACGGACTGGTTCGCAAGCAACTCTAGTGTCTCCCAGCCTGCCTCCCTACCCTCCCCGTTGAGCCTGCCGGCAAAACGGATGGAGGCTTTCGAATCTTCGACGAAGAAGATATAGCTGCCGTCGAAGCCATTCGCAAAATGCGCGTAGTGGGCCTGTCCCTGCATACCATAAAAGAGGTTCTTGCTCTACGCCGGACCGTTTCTGGTCTAGATACCTCACCTTCATCGACTAAAAAGATAGCTGAACTCATCGCGGGTCTAAAGGATAGACTCCGGCACGTGGACGAAAACGTAGCACGTTTGGAGGAGGAGCTAAAACAGGGAAAAGCCCTGCAACGGGACCTCAGGAACGACATCCAAATTTGCAGACGTTATCTGGAGAAGAAGAGGCAGGACCCAGAGCCTTCAGGTGCCGAAAGTTAAAGCCTGGAAACTTCTACGTCGCGTGCGTCGCGCTCTCACGCTTTCTCTTCGTCCGCCAATGCCTTTCTTTGGGGCTTGGAGTGGGTGAAGGGATTCAAACCCTCAACATTCTGCTTGGGAAGCGAGCAAGCCCTCCCCGACTTATTCCCCAAAAACCCTGTCTATAATACTGAAGGATCGGCCTATTAAGAGGTAACAGGTGGTTCATCCAAAGCGTGCACTCAGTCACACCGCCCAATCGATTGCCCAGCGGTTAGCCTGCGTCTCCCTCCGAGTCCGCGCGTAACTCGGCTGAGGATTGCCCTTCGAACGCAGCCTTTCCAGGGGGCGAGACCTCAATGCTGGTAGCCTCCGGCGACTCAACGATCTTACCATAAAGATACACGAGGATGATTCTTAGCACTGCCAACGCTGGGACGGCGATAAACATGCCCAGAATGCCGGCTATGGAACCTCCAGCGAAAAGGGCGAAGAAGACGACTAGCGGATGAAACTCCACAATGCGGCCGATTACATTTGGAATGACGAAGTAGTCCTCGGCATAGCGCAGTACGGTGTAGACGGCGGCGATAACCACTACATAGCTTAAGCTGCTCCAGCCGAAGGGATTGGGCTGGAAGAGGGCGACGACGCAGGCGGTTGCCCCGGCCAACACCGGACCAACAATGGGGAAGACCTCAAGGATTCCGGCCAAAAGCGCCAGGATGATGGCGTACCTTACTCCGAGGATAGTGAGCGCAATCCACGTCGCAGAGCTCATTATCACGACCAGCATCAACTGCCCTCGTACCCACCTACCCAGCAAATGATCTATGGATGCGCCGAGGGCAACGATCTCGCCACGGGCAACTGATGGTATAGCCCGCTGAACCCAGGCTCCAATTTCGTCAGCTTCCAGGAGAAGGTAGAAGTTGACGAATAGGAACATCAGTAGCTTGGTGATAAAGCCTATGGCGCCGAACACTACAGGCACAGCGTGCCCTCCCACGTACTCGGCAATCCTCTGCAAAGAGCCGGCCAGCTCAGCAGCGACCATTCGTGAATCGATCCAGTATCCGAAAACGTGGATAGGGTCACCACCCAGCAGGTATTCCATCAGGCCAGAGATCAGACTCGGCAGATCACGCTGCAACTGGTGCGTTTCCCGGCGTAGTGGAGGAGCCACGTACGATATTGCCAAAAACACCACACCCGCTCCCACCGCGTACAGCAGGGCAGTGCTCCAGATGCGATGTATCCTCGCCTTTCGTGATATGGTCGTTACGAGAGGATTGAATATGTAGGCGACGATGGCAGCCCACACGAAAGGCCCGAGGATGTCTCTGATGGTAAACAGAAACAGTGCCATCGCTCCTGCGATGATGGCAACGGTCACGATCTTCGCCTTGGGAGAAAACCTCAGTCCGCTCGCCATATTTCCTCCATCTACCACATTCCGCAATGATACCATATTACCACAGACAGCAGCCATTCAGGGTCTTCTCACGTTACCGGATGACCATGGGTGCGCTAGGATGCTGCCATGATTTTGGGAGCAGGGCACCTTGGGGCTCCTTAAGTCGCGAGCCATTTTGGGAGCTGGTCGTCGAGGCGTGCTCCGAATACAGCTTGGAAAGTGTCGACGGCTCTTGGGGTGATAAGAAGACACTGAGCCAAACCGCCAAACTTGAAAGTGGCAGGGGACTCGACGATAATAGTATTTAGGCGGATATAGTATTTAGGCGGAAGTCCAGTCGATTGGCGTGAAAGTGTGAACTACTTGGGGGCACGGGATATGATCAGGAATTCGTTGCTTGCCATCTTCGCGGCGTACCTGCTTGGTTCGATTCCAACAGGGTACCTTGCCGCCCGTTGGGCGAGAGGCATTGATATCAGAGAAGCGGGTGACCGCTCTACTGGAGCGACAAACGTATTTCGGGAAGCCGGCGCCAAGGCTGGGATTGCAACGGCGACTGGTGACGTGGCGAAAGGCGCGGTGGCGATGCTGGTGGCGAGAGCGCTGCAAGTGCCTGGGTTAGCTCTAATTCTGACTGCCCTAGCGGTGGTGAGCGGGCACATCTGGCCGTTGTTTCTGCGGTTCCGAGGGGGAGCCGGGCTTGCTACCGCTGCAGGAGTGCTGCTCGCCACATTGCCTCGGGAGTCTCTCACACTTCTCCCCCCATTTGCCCTGCTAGGAGTGACGGTGGGCCGCAGAATCGGGCTGGGTTTGAGTGGAGCGCTGCTCCTTGTCCCGCTTCTCCTTTTGAACCGGCGGTTTCGCGAGCCCCCATCGCTGACCGCTCTACCGCTCGTCCTTGGTGTTCAGCTCGCCGCTAAACGGTATTGGCGCCAAGCGCTCGGTGCGCTCGCGGAAAGATGAAAGGCAAGACTGCGCGGCACGTCTTTCACGTAGTCGCCGGCGCAATCCCGCCGTTGCTCGGATTCGTGCTGCCACGGGAATGGCTTCTGGTGTTTCTCGGGGTGGTTGCTGGCATTTTCGTCCTGGCTGAGGTGCTTCGACTTACTGTCGAGCCAGTTAATCGCTGGCTGATCTCCTTGTTCTCAAGGGCATCGAAAGAGTTCAAGGAACACGAATCAAGGCGACCCATAGGGTCAACCTACTTCCTGGTGGCATCCTTTCTCACCTTCCTGTTCTTTCCAAGAGACGTGGCGATAGCTGCGCTCTTGTTTGCTGCAGTAGGGGATGCCATGGCAGCCGCGGTTGGAGAAAGCTTTGGACGGACGAGGCTGGGAACCCGAAGCCTGGAAGGCACAGCCGCCTTCTTTTTCTCTGCGCTTGTAATAGGTCTTATTCTGATATTCGCTGGCCTTCGCCTGAGTTTCGCAGCCGTTGCTGTGGGGGCTCTGGTCGCTGCTCTCACCGAACTCCTGTCAATCCCCATCGACGATAACCTTACTATCCCTCTAGTGAGCGCAATACCAATCGCCTTGCTTTCCTAATGCACGATCAGGCGACTATTCCAGCAAAGCCACCGCCCACCCCCTGGGAAACAAGTGCCAGTGAAATCTTGGAGGAAAATCTCGGTACTCAACCCCGCCAGGCGCTAATCGGTAAGCGAAACGCAGACCTGGCGACGCTGTTTCTGCCGCACGATGGTCACGCTGACTTGGTCGCCAACCGTGCGCCGCAGCGTGAGCACAACCAGAGTAGTGTCGGGAGTAAGTGGCGTCCCGCCGAACTCGACTATCAGATCGTTGGGTCTGAGCCCTGCTCTGTCGGCGGGGCCGTTGGACTCCACGGCAGTGATCAAAGCGCTGCCTATCTCGTTGAGGTCGTAGAATTCCGCCACGGCCTTGGTCACGGGCAAATAGGTAATCCCCAGATACACCTGGGCGGGCCGCCGAGCCAGCAGAGCGGCCGATGGAGTTCCTGCACCCTCGTTCACGAGACAGGGCTGGCCGATTTCCTCTTGTGTGGTGTCGCTAACGTTGAGACGCGATTGCACCGAGGGCGGCAGGGTTGGCCCGCTCGACAGAACTTGCCCAACCTCGATCACGACAAGAGCTGTAATTAGGCCTGCCAACAACCACAGCCTTCTTCTTGAAGACAAGCCGATGATCATTCTCTGCCCACCAAGAGAGCTTCCTTGATCACAACATGCGAGGCAAACATTAGGTCGCTCTTAGGTTTGCATTAGGAGGAGATTAGAGTCGGAGCCAGATGGTGAAGGTGCTGCCCTTTCCCAGGGCGCTGCTTACCGTGACTCTGCCGCCGTGTAGCTCGGCGATGGATTTCACGATGGCCAGGCCAAGTCCGGTTCCACCCTGCGCTCGGGAGCGCGCCTTGTCCACACGATAGAACCGGTCGAATATCTTGGGAAGGTGCTCCGCAGGGATTCCCACGCCGTCATCGTTCACCTCGATCCATGCCCATTTGTCGTCTTTGCCAAGCGAGAGAGTTATTCTGCCGTCTGGCGAGGTATGCTTGATAGCATTATCCACGAGGTTCAGCACCATCTGCTTCAACTGATCCGCGTCTCCCATTACCGTGACCTGGTCTTCGTTGCCGAGCTGTATAGTTCGCCCGTTACACATCGTCTTGGCCTGCCGGAACACATCCAGCAAGAGAGTGTCCAGTTCCACCTGGCGCGGATTGAAGGCCTGCTGCGCATCAATCTGCGCCAGAAGCAGAAGGTTCTGAACGATTCGGCTCATACGCTCCGCCTCTCTCTTGATGGAATCCAGGGATTCCTTCCGGCAGGCATCGTCTGTCTGTCGCTCCAGCAGATCGACGTTGCCTCTAATCGTTGTTAACGGGGTGCGCAACTCATGGGACGAATCGGCGATGAACTGTCTCTGGGACTCGAGAGACTGCTCCGTGCGCTCGAGCATAGAGTTCAGCGTTTGCACAAGCTTTCCGATTTCATCGTGGGGCGTGTCGTAGTGGAGACGTTTGCCGGGCTCAGCGCTGAGATCGATCAGTTTGGCGCTTTCAATAACCCTGTCCACGCTGGCGAACGCTTTCCTGGCCAGAAACCAGCCCAGCACTCCCGCTACGAGGATTACGCCCAGCGCTCCGAGCGCTAGCCAGTAGCCAATCTGCAGCGTCGCGATCTCCACGTTACGCGTAGACTGTCCCACTTGAACCAGTCCGTAAACGCGGTCGTCCGCTGTCAAAGGCATAGTGACCACCCTGACCCGTTGGTTTTCGCCAGCCTCGAGCGTGAATATGGACTCTTTCCCCGCTAGCCCCTGGGCTATTTGGTCGATTCTCACGGGAAGCTGCTGACCTTGAAGATTCGTGGAGGTATCCAGCACGACTCCTCTGGAATCCAGGACTTGGATGTAGATGCCGGGCTGAGCGAACTCGTTGACGGGAGGGAGCGCTCGGTGGCCTGCGTTCTCTTCCTGAGCTAGGTACTGTTCGCCTTTGGATGCCATCTCCATACGTATCTCAGCAGCCTTCAACCAAAGCGTGCGATCAACCTCTTGCATAAGGCTGTTGGAGAGGAACACGTACAGGACCGCGGTCAGAGTGATAAGTGCAACGCCGAATACCAGAATGTACCATAGAGTAAGCCGTACGCGAATCGGCAAAGATACTACTCCTTCAACACGTACCCCACGGCTCGAACGGTGTGTATGAGCTTCGACCGGCCATCCGATTCCAGCTTGCTGCGAAGGTAACGCACGTATACCTCGATGATGTTGGATTCGCCACCGAAGTCGTAGCCCCAGACACGGTCGAAGATGATTTCTCTGGTCAGAACCTGGCGGGGGTGGCGCATGAAAAGCTCGAGCAAGTCAAATTCCTTCGCTGTGAGTTGTATGGGCTGGCCTCCCCGCATCACCTCACGGCAAGCGGTGTCGAGCACCAAATCGCTGAAGCGCAGCACAGTGTCATCCGTTGGCTGCGAGCGCCGCAACAGCGCTCGGATGCGTGCCAACAACTCATCGAAGGCGAAAGGCTTCACCAGGTAGTCGTCGGCTCCGCTATCCAGTCCAGCGACTCTATCCGGAACGGTCCCCTTGGCTGTCAGCATGAGAACTGGAACGCGGCTCACCTGTCTAAGCCTGGCACACACCTCCAGCCCGTCCATCTCAGGCAACATAACGTCCAGCACTACCAGGTCAGGAATCTCGTCTCGTACCAGACGCAGAGCTTCCTTCCCATCTGCTGCCGTGGTAACCTTGTATCCCTCGAACACCAGGCCACGCTTGACGAAGCTCAAGATTTCTGGATCGTCGTCAACTACCATTATGCCCACGATGGCTCCCTCCAAGCAGACGTGCTCGTGTGAACGATTATACCATCTTGATTGAGGACAACGCCAAATGGAGCAACCTCACTCTGGCATATTTCTTGCATCTTCTTTCTTGGTTCTAAGTACGTCGTTTCACAAGTTTATGATGTAGGGCTGGGGCTTGTCCCCAGCCGCCTCGTGGTGAACGAGGACCGGGCGGCAGGGGATAACCCTCCACCCTACTTAAGGAACGCCGCACTAAGTAGCTGTGAGCAATCAGCTTTCGGCCATCAGCTAGCAGAATAAGCACCGGCTAAAACATGCAGGATGTCTGGCTGCTGATCACTTTCTGCACCACTTACACGCTGTAGCGAATTGCGGCTCTCCCAGTACCGCCAGTCTGGCGGCGTGAGGAACGAGATGGACGAGATCAAGCTTAGACAGGCGCTTGAGAACCTACCCCGCAAAAGGACTGTGCTGTTGCCAGCTCTGCATATCGTCCACAAAGAGTTCGGATTCTTGCCGGAGTGGGCTATGGAGGAGGTGGGAAAGTGGCTTCGTGTTCCGAAGAGCGAGGTGTATGGTGCGGCGACGTCGTACGCTAACTTTAAGCTTCACCCGCCAGCGAGGCACGAGGTTAAGGTCTGCTGCGGCGCCAGTTGCTGGATGAACGGTTCGCAGCATCTGCTGAAAAAGGCTGAGGAGCATCTGGGCATCGAGATAGGCGAGCGAACTCCCGATAATAATGTCGAACTGGGCAAAGTCGATTGCGCTTTCGTCTGCCCTCGCGCCCCGGTAGTGCAGATCGACGGGGTTACAGTGGGTGGAATGACCGAGGATGAGCTGGTCAGGGCCATCGATGCTCTGGACAAATGACAGGACTTACGCGGTCGGGTACGGACTAACCGAGGAGGGCGCAAAGTGCCCAAACATCCTCAGGAATGCCTTTGCTGTGGAATCAGACTTCCCAAAGGGCACCGCGTAACTGTTATAGAATTAGGGGACCACGCGATGGATTTCGATACGATAGTCATCCGGGCGAGAAAACAACAAGATGAGCGGAAGCGCCTGGGCGTCCCTCACGTCCTTGTTGCCACCGGCGAGTGCGGACAAGCAGCTGGGTCTATTCGCGTTCTGGAAGCCATCCGCTCGCAACTGGACCGGTGTGGCGTCGAGGCACGGCTAATCGAGGTGGGCTGCAACGGGATGTGCTACGCTGCTGTACTCGTGGACGTGGAAAGACCGGATTATCCGCGAGTTACCTACGGTTACATCACGCCGGAAAAAGTGCCCCAGTTGATCGAGGAGTCTCTGGTTAGCGGAAAGGTCGCACGGGGCTTCGCTATCGGCGTGTGGGAGGACAGCCCTTACGATGGATTGCCGACGATTTCCAGCCTGCCTTTCTGGCAGGGGCAGCGGCGCGTCATATCGTCCAACTTCGGTGTCGTGGATCCCCACGACATCTACGACTACGTGACTCGGGGCGGATACTCGGCTCTCTCGAAAGCGATAACGGCGATGAGTCCTGAGCAGGTGATCGACGAGATTAAACGGTCCAGGCTCGCCGGTCGGGGCGGGGCCTACTTTCCAAGTGGATTGAAGCTCGAAGGATGCCGAGTCGCCACGGGGTATCCCAAGTTCCTGGTGGTGAACGCCGAAGAGGGAGAGCCCGGCGTTTTCAAGGATAGGCACATAATGGAGGGCGACCCGCACCGACTCATTGAAGGAACCGTGATAGCTGCGTACGCCGCTGGGATCGAGAGGGGCTACATCTACATCAATGGAGAGGCAGGGCCGTCCATCGAGCGCGTGCAGGAGGCGCTGCGCCAAGCCGAGGATCTCAACCTCGTGGGGGAGAACATCCTTGGAAGCGGGTTCTCCTTCCTCCCCGAGATTCGGATTGGCGCTGGCGGATACGTGCTCGGCGAAGCGTCTACGATGCATAACTCCATCGAAGGGAAGCGTCCGCTTCCTCGGGTTAAACTTGTGAGGTCGGTGGAGAGCGGCGTTTTCGACCGGCCTACGGTGACGAGCAACGTGGAGACCCTGGCCAGCTTGCCCACCATCGTGAACGATGGTGGCGACTGGTACGCCTCGATCGGCAGCCAGAAAAGCGCTGGCACCAAACTGCTCTGTCTGAGCGGAAATATCCTCCGCTCCGGGGTCGTGGAAGCACCTATGGGCATATCTCTGAGAGACGTTGTCGAACGCGTAGGCGGAGGTGCACCCAGCGGAGCAAACTTAAAGGCTGTTCTAATCGGCGGACCATCAGGCGGTGTGATTCCCGCGTCCCTTCTGGATGTGGCTTTGGAGGAAGGGGCGCTGGAACAGCATGGGGCTATCCTTGGCTCGGGGGGAATCGTGGCCATTGACGATAGCCGTTGCATCGTCGACCTCGTTCGCCTGTTGACCGCGTACAACCAGCAGGAGTCCTGTGGCGAGTGCACACCGTGCAGAGAAGGAACGATGCGAATGCTGGGCATAATCAACGATATTGTCGTTGGAAGTGGCTCCCAAAGCGATGTCGACACCTTGCTGTACCTCTGCGAGATTCTTGAGCCAACGTCGCTCTGCGGATTAGGGCAGGGTGCGCCCCATCCAGTCTTGAGCTCGCTTCGCCACTTCAAGGCCGAGTGGGACGAGCACGTCGTGGCCAAAAGATGCCCATCGAGCGATTGCCCTATGCGAAGGTGATGGCAATGATTGCTGTAAAGATGATGGACAAGGCACGAATCTGACTTGCGTTGCTGGTACACAGGTAGTGCAGACCGGCAGCCCGGGCGAACCGTCGATGCCCTCGCCCTTTCGAAGGGGAGAGGGGATGAGCCACCAGGCTTTTAGTGAGTGCGAATATGAAAGACAGGATATCATTAACAATAGACGGCAAGCTAGTCGATGTCAAGCGCGGATCGACGGTGCTGGATGCTGCCAACGAGCTGGGCATCTACATTCCACAGCTTTGCAAAGACCCCAGACAGAAGCCTCTGGGCGCCTGCCGCACTTGCATCGTGCAGATTGAAGGTCGTAGTGGCTATCCCGCGTCTTGTGCCACCCTGGCACGCGATGGCATGGTCGTCCACACGGATACGCCCGAGGTCCTCAGACTCCGCCGGGGCGTCATCGAGCTTACGCTGGCAATGCACCAGGACAAGCCTCACGAGAAATACGGGCAGCAGGAATGCGAGCTGGAGGTAGCGGCGCGCGCGCATTCAGCGGATTCGGACCGCTTCAAACGGATACTGCGAACGTCGCTCGACGACAGCAACCCGTTCTTTGTGATCGATATGCAACTTTGTATACTTTGTGGCCGCTGCATTGTGGCTTGCCAGGATATTCAGCACATCGGTGCCATAGCTTTCATTCATAGAGGATTTGATACGAAGGTCGGCACTTTCGCTGACCACCCTCTCATAAAATCGGTGTCCACGAACTGCGGCCAGTGCGTTTCGGCCTGCCCGACCGGTGCAATTAGGCCTAAGGAGCAGCACGGCATAGTGACCAAGGAGGTGACAAGCGTGTGCCCCTACTGCGGGGTGGGGTGTGGCGTGAAATTGCAGATCGACGAGGAGCACCAGATCATAGTGAACTCGCTGGATTCGCCATCCAATCCGTCAAGCCAAGGGATGCTGTGTGTGAAAGGTCGGTTCGGCTTTGGCTACGTGAACAATCCACAGCGGCTGAAGACCCCGCTGATCAAGCGAAACGGCAAGTTCGAGCCAGCCACGTGGGACGAAGCACTTGACCTCGTCGCCAACAAACTGGTTCAGTACCGTGGCCAGTTCGCGGCCTTTGGTTCGGCGAAGGCGACAAACGAGGACAACTACATTCTCCAGAAGTTCGTGCGCGGGGTCATGGGGACCAACAATATCGACCACTGTCAGCGTCTCTGCCATTCCTCTTCGGTCGACGCCTTGATTGCCGCTACCGGTGGGGGGGCGACCACCAATTCATACGCAGATTTCGAGCGCGCCGGCTGCCTGATGATCGTGGGCTCGGACCCATCGTCGAACCACCCAGTGATCGACGCGCGGCTGCGAAGGACTCTGGACTGTCCAGAAGTGAAGATAATCGTGGTCAATCCCAAGTTTGTTGCCGATTGCTACTACGCCGATCTATGGCTACAGCACAAGCCCGGGACGGATATCGCTCTGTTCAATGGATTGGCGCGCATAATCCTTGACGAGGACCTGTGGGATCACGATTTTGTTGCCACCAGGACCGAGAACTTCGAAATGTGGAGGCTTTCTCTAGTGCCCTACACACCTGACCGGGTCTCGGAGATAACGGGAGTGACGGTGGACCGGTTGCGGCAAGCCGCTCATTGGTACGCTCGCCCTCCTCGCACAGGTTCCTGCATTCTCTGGGGAATGGGCATTTCGCAGCACACGATTGGCGTTAAGAACGCCAGCGCTCTGGTTAACCTTGCCCTGCTGACCGGCCAGATAGGCAAGCCCGGAAGCGGGTTGGCGCCATTGCGGGGGCAGAACAACGTGCAGGGATGCGCTGATTCAGGCGCCATTCCCCAGTTCCTTCCCGGCTACCTTCCCATCGCTGGTACAGTGGTGGATGATTTCAGCCGGGCGTGGGGACTGCCACTCTCCGAGATCAGAGGCCTGACGTTAACGGAAATGGTGGAGTCTATGTACCGGGGGGAGATAAAAGCTGCCTACCTGATGGGCGAGAATCCTCTCCTTACCGATCCCAATCTGAACCACGCACGCGAGGCTTTCTCCAGATTGGAGTTCCAGGTGTCCCAGGACATTTTCCTTACCGAGACTGCCGCCATGGCCGATGTTGTCCTCCCTGCGGCGAGCTTTGCCGAGAAGGACGGAACCTTCACCAACAGCGAGCGCCGGGTGCAGCGTGTGCGGAAAGCTATAGAACCCCTCCAGGAGAGTAAGCCAGATTGGCAAATCATCCGTGACGTTGCGCGAAGGGTCTGTGCGAAACTGGGAATCGAAACCAGACAGTTCGATTACTCTCACCCTTCTGAGATATTCGCCGAGATGGCCTCCTTGATGCCCCAATACGCGGGGATTACTTACGACCGTCTTGAATCTGGAGGCATTCAGTGGCCCTGTCCAACTCTCGGCCATCCCGGGACCCCCCTCCTTTTTGAGGAATCGTTCACGCGGGGGCTTAGCAGATTCGAGGTAACAGAGCAAGGCCCTCCCTCGGTTGAGTTACCTGATGCGGAATACCCTCTCCTCCTTAACACGGGACGCATTCTCTACCATTGGCACGGAGGAACTATTACTCAGAAGATTGACGAACTGCAGGGAATGGTGCCGGAGTTGATCGTCTCGGTCAACCCTGTCGATGCGGAAGCCCGTGGAATTCGCACCGATGACAGGGTGCGTCTGCGATCTCGCCGTGGCGATATTGTGGCGAAGGCGCTGGTGACACACGACGTTCGCCAGGGAGAAGTCTTCCTGCCCTTCGTGGCGTTCGGGGATAACGCAGCCAACTTCCTGACCAACGACGTTTATGATCCTCAATCGAGGATACCGGAGTACAAGATATGCGCGGTGGAAATGGCCAGGGTTACCTGATGGGCGGCAGCGAGACGAACTTCGAAGACACAGACACACTGAATGGAGCGGACCAAGGCGCTCTCTCTGCATCTGCTAATTTGCCTGGTAGGGAAGGCGGGCCGCTCCCCAGCAACGTTGACACAGTTCTGACCTTGGACTACAATTCTCCTGTTATGCAAGCTTACGAGTTCACAGCAGGAGTATTTGCGTGCCTATGACGAGCGACGAGGTCAGACAGACTTTCTTGGAATACTTCAGGGAGAATGGACATACAGTGGTCCCTAGTTCGCCGCTGATCCCTCATGGCGATCCGACTTTGCTTCTTACCAACGCTGGTATGGTGCAGATGAAGCCTTATTTCCTGGGCGAGGAGCAACCGCCCAGCCCGAGATTGACCTCCGCTCAGAAGTGCTTCCGAACTGTGGACATAGATATAGTGGGGAACGAGCGCACTCTGACCTTCTTCGAGATGCTGGGCAACTTCTCTGTGGGCGACTATTTCAAGAAAGGCGCCATAGGTTTCGCCTGGGAGCTGTCGACACGGCGGCTAAAGATTCCGGCTGATCGTATCTGGGTGTCTATATACCCTGATGACGAAGAAGCCTTTGACCTGTGGAGGAGCATCGCTAGGATACCTGCCGACCGAATCGTGCGACTAGACGACAACTGGTGGGGGCCCGCTGGGGAAACCGGCCCCTGCGGTCCCGATTCCGAGATGTACTACGACCGTGGGCCGGAACTGGGCTGTGGAAAGCCCGATTGCAGGCCGGGTTGCGACTGCGCCAGGTTCCTTGAGTTCTGGAACCTGGTCTTCATGCAGTTCTATCAGGACGAGAACAAGGTCCGTACTCCGCTCCCGAGGAAGCATATCGACACTGGGATGGGTCTCGAGCGGATGACGATGCTGCTTCAAGGCCGATCGTCGGTGTACGAGACTGATCTGTTCCGACCAATAATAGCAAAGGGGGAACAGTTGGTTGGGGTCAGGTACGGCGCCAACGCTCGGACCGATTTCTCTCTTCGAGTTCTGGCCGATCATAGCCGCGCCGCTACCTTCTTGATCGCTGATGGCGTTCTTCCTAGCAACGAGGGCCGGGGTTACATCTTGCGGCGCATTCTGCGGCGTGCCGTCCGACACGGGCGGATGATGGGACTGGACCGACCGTTCCTCACCGAGACGGCCAGAGTCGTTGTCGATCTGATGGGCACGGCGTATCCGGAGCTCGTTGACCGCGAGAGTTTCATCCTCAAGGTGATTGGCATCGAGGAATCAAGGTTCAACCAGACTCTTACCGTAGGTCTCAGCGTACTCTCGGAGGTGATCGCGGAACTGCAGGCCAAGCAGGCTAAGGAGCTTCCAGGCGAGGAAGTGTTCCGCCTTTACGACACTTATGGCTTTCCAAAGGAACTAACTGCCGAGGTGGCGCAGGAAAACGGACTCTCCGTCGATTTCGCTGGCTTCGAGAAGGCGATGGAGAGGCAGAGAGACTTGGCCCGTTCCGCAGCGAAGTTTGGCCTGGGGCCGAAACAATCGGTCGAAGTGTACGAGCAACTTGCTGTTGGGGAGACGACCTTTGTGGGGCACGATACGCTCGAGGCCAACACTCGGGTGGTTGGAATCATTCTGGGTGCTCAGTCGGTGGAGAAGGCTTTCGCCGGGCAAGAGATTGAGATTGTGCTGCAGCAGACTCCTTTCTATCCTGAAGGGGGCGGCCAGATTGGCGACACTGGCTGGATCACAGGCGAGGGGGGCAGAGTCCAGGTCTTGGATACGCAGCGGCCAATGCCGCTGCTCGTCTCCCATCGTGGAGTTGTGTCCGAAGGCTACATCGAGGTCGGGGACGTGGTTCACGCCGAAGTTGATATTGAACGAAGGTGGGACACGGCCCGGCACCACACATCCACTCACTTGCTGCACAAGGCCTTGCGGGAGGTGCTGGGCCCCCACGCGGTGCAGTCGGGATCGTTTGTTGGTCCGGACAGGCTGCGCTTTGATTTTGCTCACCTAACCGCCGTCTCAAGAGAGGAGCTAGCCGAAGTCGAGCGCATCGTCAACGCGAAAATTCGGGCCAACCTGGACGTATCGACCACTATCGCAAGCTATGCCGAGGCCTTGGCGGCTGGAGCTATTGCTCTGTTCGGCGAGAAGTATGGCGAGATGGTGCGAATGGTCAGTATTGACGACTACAGCCGCGAGCTATGCGGCGGCACCCATGTCGGCCGGACAGGCGACATAGGTACGTTCATCATAGTCGGTGAATCCAGCATTGGGGCTGGGCTCCGCCGCATCGAGGCGTTGGCTGGGAGGGCTGCAGATGCGTACGTGAGTGAGCAGCGAGCGATTATAGATCGCCTTTCTCGCCGACTCGATACACGGCGAATCGAGGAGCGGGTTGATTTGCTTCTCGGCGAGATTCAAAGCTTGCGTAGAGAAGTAGCGCAACTGCAGCGAGCTATGGCGGCCAGGCAGGTGGAATCCCTTGTGGAGAAGGCTCAGGAGGTCGACGGGGTGAAGGTGGTCGCGGCGCAAGTGCCAGCGCCCAACGTGGACGCATTGCGCGAAATGGGTGATTTGCTGAAGGCAAAGCTGGGGCCCAGCGTCGTCGTCCTTGGCTCCGTTATCGGCGACAAGCCCAATTTCGTGGCTATGGTTTCGCCCAACGTGAATGTGCACGCGGGCCATCTCGTTAAGCAGGTGGCCACGATAGTTGGAGGCGGCGGAGGCGGTCGCCCGGATGTGGCACAGGCAGGTGGTAAGGATCCTACCAAGATAGGCGATGCACTCAGTCAAGTGAAAACGCTGGTGAGGGATGCCCTTAAGAAATAGCCGAGAAATATCCGGTCCGGAGAGCTTCAGAGATTGCCAACTGACGACGAACTGATTGCGCAAGTTGTCTTCCTCGATGCGAACGATGACGTAGCGTCGATCCGAGCCAAGCTGACGACTATCCCAGGGAACCAGGCTGCGATCGTGGTTCCTCTGGAGAACCGTTCCCTAAGGTCTCCGGTAGCCGCACGCCTTGTGGCGCGGATGGCAGAGGATATGGCTCTGGACCTGGCTGTCGTTTCCGGCGACGTTGCTGTGCGGCGACTCATTTCCGACGAGGGGTTGCTGGTTTTCCGCACCGTGAACGGTTATAAGGCTCACATCAAGCGGCAGTCGGCGGCGCTGGGTAGACTCGGGGCCGTTCTGTACGATCTGAGGATGCGAGCCGATCGCACTTTCGGGGTAATCCTGCTCTTGGCGCTTATCGCGGTAGGCGGAGGAGCAGCCTACACACTCATTCCAGAGGCACGCGTGGCCCTGGAGCCCGTCTCCGAGCAAGTGAGTGACGTGATAGTGATGAAGGCTGATCCTACGGTGAAGAAGGTCAACTACGAGAGCCACGTGATACCTTCACGCATGGTCTACATACCGGTGGAGGCCTCGGTTCAGGTCCCAACTTCTGGCAAGAAGCAGATGCCGAACGCCAAGGCTGAAGGGCAGGTCACCTTTACGAACCGGACCGCCGATGTGGTGGTCATTCCCGAGGGTACGGTCGTGAGGACGGTGGACAACGTTCGTTTCTTGACTACATCCGAGGTTAAACTGAATGCGGGCCAAGGATCGACGGTGCGAGCTGATGTAATTGCGGCCGAACCTGGCGCTCGTGGGAACTTGGACCGAGGGAAGATAAGCAAGGTTGAAGGAGAACTGGATGCCAAGGTAGCGGTCTTCAACGAGGAGGCTATCTCTGGTGGTGGTGCGCGGGAGGTCGAAGTGGTCACTGCCTCAGACAGGGAGCGCGCCAGGACCGCATTGATGGATAAGCTCAACAAGGACGCCTTGGCAAAACTGGAGGCGGAGCGCAAGCCTGAGGAGCGCCTCCCAGCCCAGGCCATAAACTTCACCATTCTGGAAGAGACCTATGACAAGAGGGAAGGCGAGCAAGGCAAGACCCTGAACCTCAAAATGTCGGCAAGAGCCGCCGGGACAATGTTTAGCGACAAAGACGTGCGTGACCTGGTGGCGCAGGTCTGGCAACCCAAGACTCGCCCAGGGTACCAGGTGCCCCCCGGCGCCTACGAGATTCTCCCCGCAGAGGTGCTCAAGGTCGACGGGGAAGTGATCAATTTCGTGGTTCGCGTCCAGGGCTGGGCAGTGGCGCGCGTAAGCGAGGACCTGGTGAGAGAGAACGTTCGGTGGAAGACAGTTGACGAGGCTCATTCGTACCTAATTCAGTCGCTAAACCTTGCCAAAGATCCCAAGATAGAGATAAAGCCCGGCTGGGCGACGCGCGCCCTGAGGGTTAACGTGGTCGTCGAAGGGGCCTGGAAGAACGCGTCGGTGGCAGGCCAAGGAGGTCAGTAGTTGCGCATTATGGCGCTCGACGTGGGCGATAAGAGAATCGGGGTTGCGATTTCTGACCCACAGGGCCTGATCGCGCAGAGCCTGATGGTGATCGAGAGAAGAGGAATGACTCACGATCTCGGGACCCTGGGAAACTTGATCCGAGCGCACCAGGTGGAGAAGATTGTCGTGGGGCTCCCGCGCCGGCTTGACGGGACACTGGGAACGCAGGCGGCGAAGGCGCAAGCCTTCGGCGAAGAGGTACAAAAGCAGTTGGAGATTCCCGTGGTCTTCTGGGACGAACGGCTCACCACCGCTCAGGCGGAGCGCCTCTTGATCGAGGCCGGGGTAAAAAGGGAAGCTAGAAAGAAGCGTATAGATGCGGTGGCCGCGACACTTCTGCTACAGAGCTACTTGGATTTTCAGCGGGGCCAGGCCAAACAAGTGTGATGCGTTCCGTTTTAGCGTTGTTGGTTGTGCTTTTTCTAGTATGCATTCTCTTCTTCCTGATTGCTGGCCAGGTCCTTTTTTCGCAGGGCGCTTTTCTAGCCGTAGCCAGACAATTCGACCAGCCAGCCAGCGATGATCCGTCCCCTGTTCAGTTCACAGTGAGAGAAGGCGAATCCACCTCCACCATTGCTGAGCGCCTCCAAAATGAAGGGATTATCTCCAACGCCCTGATGTTTCGCCTCTACGCGCGAATGCGTGGAGTCGAGACGCGGCTGGCAGCGGGCCCGTACGAACTGAGAAGGAATATGACCATCAACGAGGTAATTGATAAGCTGGAGGAGGGTCACTACCTGCGGACGAGAATAACCACTATCGAGGGATGGCGCTCAGAAGAGGTGGCCGACCTGCTGGACCAAAGGGGACTTGCCAAGCGTGAGGAGTTCCTCAGCCTTACGCGCAACGCCATCTTCGACTACGATTTTCTCAAGGATCGCCCGAAGGGAGCTTCGCTGGAAGGGTACCTCTTCCCAGATACATACGAAATAGAACCAGGTGCTTCTGCTACGGATATAGTGCGAATGATGCTTTCGAACTTCGACAGGCGATTCGATTCGTCTTTGAGACGGAAAGCCTCTAGCCTGGGGCTGACGATTCATCAAGTGGTGACGCTGGCTTCGATAGTGGAACGCGAGGCAGCCGTAGCTGACGAGCGGCCCCTTATGGCCAGCGTTTTTCTGAACCGGCTGAAGAATGATATGCCCCTTCAAGCTGATCCCACGGTGCAATACGCAGTAGCCGGTACTGCACCGGATGCGATGCCTGATTACTGGGAAAAAAGCATATCCCTTGCAGACTTGCAACTGGATTCTCCGTACAACACCTATCGGGTGAAAGGTCTGCCCCCAGGGCCCATCGCCAACCCAGGACTGGCCTCGCTGAAAGCTGTCGTAGAGCCAGCGAGAACCGATTACCTATACTTTGTGGCGAAACCAGACGGATCCCACGAGTTTGCCCGTACGCTTGAAGAACACAATCGCAACGTGGCAAAATACCGGGACGGGAGGTAGCGTGTGGTCAACTCGAAAAGAGCCCGGGTCGCAGGAGTAATCGGATATCCTCTGAAGCAGTCGCTGTCGCCGGTATTTCAGCAAGCCGCCTTTGATTTCTACGGCCTGCCAGTGCGCTATGAGGCCTGGGAAACGCCTCGTGAGAAACTAGCGCAGGTAGTCAGCGAGCTAAAGCAGCGTTCTTGCGTCGGCGCCAACGTGACGACTCCTTATAAGGAAGCGGTGATTCCGCACCTCGACGAAGTTGATACTGAGGCCCTGGAAATTGGAGCAGTGAACACCATCGTGAATAAAGGGGGCCGGCTCATCGGATTCAACACCGATGCCGAGGGATTCGCTCGCTCTCTGGCGGAGGCTGGGTATACTGGAGGAGGCAAGAACGTGCTTGTGCTTGGCGCCGGTGGCGCCGCACGCGCAGTTGGGGTGACGCTCTTGCGCATGGGAGCGAGTTGCATAACTTTTGCCAATCGTGACCTCTCTCGTGCTCAGCGGCTGGTTGACGATCTGGCAGCGCTGGATGGAGGCAGTATCCTCCAGTTCAGTGATCTCAGGAGAGAGAGTCTGGAACATCTGCTCCCATCGTGCGACGTGATCGTGAACACAACGACAGTGGGTATGAAGCACGGCTCGGCGGCAGACAAGACGCCACTGCCATCTGATCTGATTCCGTCGGGGGTGCTGGTTTTTGACCTGGTGTATAATCCCCCTGTCACGAGGTTGCTCGTCGAGGCGGAAGCCAGGGGGGCGAGGACTATTAACGGAGTGTCAATGCTTGTGTATCAAGGGGCAGCTTCATTCAAGTTGTGGACGGGGAAGCAAGCTCCGGTTGGCCTGATGTTTGAGAGGGTGCTGGAGGCGCTGAAAAGGGTATGAGAGAGGACTTGGTTCGCGCGACAACAGTAATTGCCATAAGGCGAGATGGCAAAGTGGCTATGGCCGGTGACGGCCAAGTGACCGTAGGCGACGTCGTGATGAAGCATCGGGCCAAGAAGATACGCACGCTTTACCACAACAAGGTGCTAGCCGGATTTGCGGGCGCAGTGGCCGATGCCTTGACTCTTTTCGACAAGTTTGAGTCCCAACTGGACAGGTACAGCGGTAACCTGAGGAAAGCAGCCGTCGAGCTAACCAAGGAATGGCGGACCGATCGCTATCTTCGGCGGCTTCAGGCGTGGTTGATCGTGGCCGACGCGAACCAGTTGCTGGTGCTCTCGGGCGAAGGGGAAGTAATAGAGCCAGACGAGGACGTGGTGGCCATCGGTTCGGGTGGTGCCTACGCCCAGGCCGCAGCGCTGGCGCTGCTCCATCATACCCAGATGAGCGCATTAGAAATAGCGCGCGTGGCTATGGATATCGCCGGATCTCTTTGCATCTACACCAACAAGGAAGTGGAGCTCATCGAACTAGGGCAGGTGGCAGAGGCTGGCTAATGGCTTGACGCTTGTTGCTCTACGTGTTATAGTTGCGAGCGGAAGCGCATCCAAGTGGAGGTTGGGTAGCGGTGGGACTGCGTGGCTCGCTTCCTTCCTCTTCACTGTTCAAGTAACCCGCCACAGTAGTCAGCCGCGCATTGAGACGTCTCGGCAACTGGGACTAAGTGTGTGGTCGACTAGTAGTTGCCGATGGCTACCTAGTGATGAGCAGGAGTATTCCGATGACTCAAGCGATTGGCCTCGCATCGGCTCTCGTAATTCTTGCTTACCTACTGGTTCTTTACGCTCTCCTGACTGTGTCTATCAGGAGATTCCTTGAAGACGATGCGCAGGCTGCGCGCGGGCCGCTGGTCATATTTGGCGTGTTGGTCCTGGCTGCATTCGTGAGCATCTCGACGTGGGCGAGTTCCGCGTTAGGGAATGCTATATCGAGCGTGGAGTGGATGGTGGGTTCGGTCAAGGACCTGATTGCGGGAACTCCCATTTCGCTCGTCTGCATTGGTCCTCTCATCTTTGTGATTATCTTTACCCTGGCGACTCCGGGAGCACGGCGCTGGATAGGAAGTCATTACCTCCTTGTGTCGTGGCTGATTTTGGGAGCTTCCTTCATAAGTGGAATTGTCTACTTGACGTGGCAGACGCTTGGCGGATTGGGGATTCTTGCTCTGGTAGTGTTGATTGGCCTTGTGGTTGGATTGGGTGCCCGTGGGCTGGTGTTTATACCGGAGCTTAACGACGGACCCCGCCTAGGAGAGAGTGGCCCCTCCTCTGCAGCGCGCATTGCGGTCATAAGGGCTCGACGAAGCTTCCACGCAGTAAGCAGGTTCGTCTCCTCGCTAGTGCCAAGGACCTTCTCCAGACAAGGGGTGCCAGTCGTAGGCCTGATCTTCGTCATTGCGTTCGCCGGATGGTGGTATGCAGGCAGGTCTGAAGCCGAGCCTGAGAACGGCGTGTCTGTGGTTCTGCTGAGCAGCCCTACTATCACCCCGCAGATTGCCACTTTGGCGCAGCAGTCCACGGCTACGCCGACGATTACACGGCTGCGTGTTGTGAACACTGGGGGACAAGGCTTACTGATGAGAGATCAGCCAGCACGTTCGGCCAAGCCCGTCGCATCGCTTCCAGAGGGAACAACGCTCGAAATCGCGGGGCCCGAGCAGACGGCCGATGGCATCACCTGGCGACAGGTCAAAGAAAAAGGCGGCAAGGTGGGATGGGTGGCCACGCAGTACCTGGAGGTTGAGCAAGCCTACAGTATCGTAAAAGTCGCCAACACAGGCGGAATAGGGGTCAACCTGCGGGCTCAACCCAGTAAGACCGCTAAGATCGTCGTGCTGCTCAAGGAAGGTGCAGAACTGAAGGTAATTGGCGAGGATACTTCGGCGGAGGGCATAACGTGGCGCAACGTCAAAGACGACAACGGAAACGTCGGCTGGGTATCCTCAGAGTACTTGGTGCCGGGGGATAACTAGCGAACGGGAGTCTCTCTCGACCTGGGGTAAAATGCGCGCAGCGCTCGCGCAGAATCTAGGGAATCAGCCCGCTTGCTTCTTGACTTGAGGCGCGGCATTGAGCTATACTTTCCGCAGTAAGCGGGTGTAACTCAGTTGGCAGAGTGTCTGCTTCCCAAGCAGAATGCCGAGGGTTCGAATCCCTTCACCCGCTCCAACCTCAAAAACCCCGATATATCGGGGTTTTTTGCTATATACTCCCCGGTAGTATTGAGTTGTTTCACTGTAGCCAGTCTGCCTCAATTCGATGGCTGATTATCTAGCCAGTCTGCCTCTGATCGATCGAACTTGTCCAACAGACAATTCCCAACCAGAAAGGGAGGCGTTACAATGAGTGCGCATCGCAGGTACGCAAGTATGTTACTTACACCGTAATCCGTGAATTCCGGCCCCAGTATTCACCCGTTGGGTGACAGCTGAGTTCTCCCCCTAATCATATAATAGATCAAGCGCTAGTAGGTCAGTATGATATAATTGGCTCTCGGGAGGTGTAATATGCGCAAGCCTTTACCGAGAGGGTTGGACATCGAGTTCGAGGGCGGCCTA
>Ga0315298_1000789_pt1 | contig 60409 bp, 77 predicted proteins | sample WHS_1_MG_FD_203077 | JGI IMG/M metagenome (GOLD analysis project Ga0315298, IMG submission 203077) | Extremophilic microbial mat communities from Washburn Hot Springs, YNP, Wyoming, USA - WHS_1_MG | ecosystem: Environmental > Aquatic > Thermal springs > Hot (42-90C) | place: USA: Wyoming... | reverse complement strand
CTGATTGTTGCTCAAATCTTTTAAATGCTTTTTCTAAAATATCTTCTGTGATTTTGATTTCCTTCTTTTTTAGTTTTTTGAGGATTTCATCTGTTTTTGTTGTTTTTCCTCTTTCAGAATAAAAAACATAAAAACAAATTTTTTCTTTTGTTGTCCTTTCCTCATCAAGTTCATAAATTACTTCTCTTTTTTCGTTTGCTTTTTTGTATTCAAGTTTAGAAGCATCAAAATAAAATTTATATTCTTTGTCATTTTCTTCAATTTTTACTTCTAAGCTTTTGAAAATTCTGTCGGTCTTGACGTAATAAAGATCTCTTGTTTTCCAAAATAAAATAACATCTTCTTTGTCAGTGTAGATTTTTTCGTAAATTTGATGATAAGAGGGAGTATTAACAAAATAGATTGAACCAGATTCTGAAAAGTATCTTGAAAAGAAAGTATAAAGTTTCTCAAAAAGTTCAGATTCAAATTCAGGATAAATTTTTAAAACTTCTTCTATTTTTTCTTGTAATTTTGGTTTAAATTCATTTTCGAAATATTTTTTCTTGATTTTTAAAAGATTAATAAATCCTCCTTGCCCCTCAATTTCTGTGTCTCCTGCAAACATTCCAAAAAGCAAATTGAAAAACTTTTCCTTAAAAGAATTCATTATCATATTCTACAACAAAAATTCACTTCTTTCAAAAATAATTAAAAAATTGGCTTTTTCAAACCAATTTGACAAAGGATCAAAAACGGGTATTTGATACACAAAATCCCTTAATTTAATAACTTAAACCTTCGCCTTTATTCATTTAATATAAAATTCCCCCACCCAGGCTACACAAGAATATTCTAACATTCTGCAGAATGTTAGAATGTCGTTTAAGATCGAATTTAAAGGTTAATTTAAGATTAATAAAGTTTTTACTAGGTTTTGCCAGATTCAATTGATTGAAAGGATTTTATGAAATTGACGATGGTTTTGCCATAGGGTGAGAGAAAATGGATTACTTGCCTACCTTGATATTGCTTTCGCAAAAGACCGGCTTGAACCAAATAGCGAGTATGTTGAGAGATTGTTTTGAAATTTCCTTTCAATTCTTGAGTAATTTGGTCAACAGAAATCCCTTCTTTTTTCGCTACTAAAAGTAAAATGGCGATCCTCCAATGATTGGCTATTCCCTTAAAATGCCTTTCCAATTGTTTTGGTGTTTTCATATAACTTCATTATACCAAGCCACAAAAAATATTCCAACATTCTGCAGAATGTGAGAATGTTTGTTGAGTTTTTGATACTTGAATTTTAAATAATGGCAAAATAAAAAATTGGCTTTTCAAGTCGAGTTTGGTTGTGAGCCAAAAACGGGTATTTGGCGGACAAGATTGAATTAGTTATTCTATTTTTTCTAAAATTTTCTTTTTCAAGCGTGAAATTTGATGATTTAAAAGGTTAAGTTGAGGGATGGATTTTGCAGAAGATATTATTTCTTTTAGTTTTTGGTTGATTTCTTTTAATCGGTATTTTTCAACCAATTCTTTGTATTTTTGCCAGTCAATTTTCTCATTTTTGATTAGGGTAAAAATGTCCAAAAAATCTTTTTCTCCTTTTGTTGTGCCTCTTCTTTCAAAATAGGTTGCTACCTTCAAAATAAGAAGAATTTCTGGAATTGGGATTTTAAAGCCTTCAATAGATTGGATATGATCTTTAATTTTTTCAAGCGGGAATTTCAAGTCAGAAAAATAAGGCAAATAAATATCAATGTCAATTTCTTCGATTTTAATTTCGTACTTTTTCAATCTTTCATTTTTGAAAATCTCAAATTCTCTTTTGAATTTTTCCAGTTCTCCGTAATCGACAACAATGCCGATATCTTTTGATTTTAGAGCTTTAGTGTACAAATAAATTGCCCAACCACCAATTAAAATGAAATCGAATTTCTTTTTTAAATCTTGTAAAACTTTGAAACTTTTTTCAGTCACTAAATCGTGATAAAATTCTGGCATATTATTTTAAGATTTTTTCCTTTAACGCGTTTAAAAAATCTTTCGCATACCATTCTGTTAAGTTCCATAAATCAACAAAAGTTTGACAATCTGGGGTTACTTGACCAAAGTTCTTTAACCAGGGATCTGCTTTTAAAACGATTAAATTTATATAACCTTTTTGGGGTGGAAATCTTTTTTTTATTTCTTCAATTTTTTCTTCCTCTGCATAAACATAAACTTTGTCGTAATCTGCGGGAGCTTCTTTATATTTTTTTAAAAAGGCGCTGTAGGCTCCAAAGATCACTGATGGTAGCATTTCTCCCTCGATCTCGAAAACTCCTTTTTTAACCGCGGTTTGATAGATAATCTCTTTTTTAATTTTTCTAAAAGTTGCCCAGAGATATAAAAATTTCTCAATATCTAAAAGTTTAAACCCTCTTTTTCCTTTTATTGCGCCAGCCTCCCTCGGAACTTTTAAAGCATTAAAAACAGTGCTCAAAGAAAACCTGTATTTTTGAGCCAATTCTTTCTGAGTGAATTCAAATTTTTTATTTTCAATTGCTTGAAATAAAATTTCTCGCCAAATTATTTCTTTTTTTGTCATAGTTTCGATCTTTGTGAATTAAAAATCGCCTTATTTCGATGATATTCGAAACAAGTTTATTTGTCAAGTTAAATTTCTTGATCAAATTTAAAGTTGTGAGCCAAAAACGGGTATTTAGAGCAGGGTTATTTGATAAGTTCTATTACTTTATTGACTGGGGCTGGTGAGGTTTTTGTGACGATTTCTTTTGAACTCTCAATTGAAGGCAAAAAATCTTTGCCAACTATTTTGTCATCGTCTAGCCAAATAATTTCTAAATCTAAAAAAGTGTTTTTGTTCCAGAAGGTTCTTATTTTCTTTTCTGGAAACAAAAATATCATTCCATCAAAATTGACTGGTTTTTTAACAAACATTAATCCTTTTTGCCATTCTTTTTCGGTTTTGGCTTCAGAGAGTAGGTAAGTTTTTCCCTCCAATTCAAAAGAGATTAGGTTTTCTTTTGGCTTTTCACTTTTGAAATAGTTGAAAACAAAAAGCAAAAGAAAAAGAGAAAAAGCAAAGAGAAAAATTGTTAATATTTTTTTGTTAAACTTCATTCAATCTTTAAAATTTTACACCTTATTTTTCCGTTTGGGGTTTCAGCAACAACTTCTTCTCCAACTTTTTTTCCAAAAATTGCTTTGCCCAAAGGAGATTTAGAAGAAATTTTTCTCTCTATTGGGTTTGCTTCTTCTGGTTCGACAACTTCGAATGTTTGTTCTTGGTTGCCCAAAAGCAAAGTTACCCGAGAGCCAATGTCGACAATTTCGTTGTTTTGTTTTTTTTCGATCAAGACAGCATCGTTCAAAATTGCCTCCAATTCAGCGATCCTTCCCTCCAAAAAGGCTTGATCTTCTTTTGCTTGTTGGTAAGCAAAATTTTCAGATAAATCTCCAAAAGAAGCAGTGTGCCTCAATCTTTCAGAAATTTCTTTTCGCCCCTCTGTCTTTAAGTATTCTAATTCTTTTTTTAATTTTTCGTAAGATTTGGGAGTTAATTTTTTTGGCATAATAATTGATACTTATAGGAAATAGTAAAAACTTGTCAACCCCTAATTGAAAATTTTATCAAAGGGTTGCACCTTGTTTTGGCTTTTTTTATAATGAAAGAATATGGAGGTATTAATTTTTGTTGAAATACCAAAAGGTTCGAATTTAAAATTTGAATTTGACGAAGAATTAAAAGCAATAAAACTTGATCGAGTTTTGTACGGTCCTAATTATTTTCCTTTTGAGTATGGTTTCATAATGGGCACAAAAGGCAAAGACGGAGATCCTTTAGATTGTGTTTTACTGAGTTCTTTTCCAACTTTTCCTGGATGCATAGTTAAAGCCAGGGTGATTGGACTTTTAGAAATGGAAGATGAAGAAGGCATTGATACTAAAATTTTGGCAGTGCCCCAAGAAAAGATTGACCCAAGGTTCAAAGAAATTCAGGATGTTAAAGATTTGTCAGAACATACAAAAAAGGAGATAAAAGAATTTTTTGAAACTTATAAAAGATTAGAACCTGGAAAATGGGTAAAGTTAAAAGATTTTAAGGGAAAAAAAGAGGCCGAGACCTTAGTCAAAGAGTCAAAAATTTAAAAATGGCCAAAAAAACCCTCGAAAAAGAAGGAGGAATTAAAAAGATAAAGATTAAGGTTTTAGGAATTGGAGGAGGGGGAATTAATATTGTTTCGCAGATTTTCAAAGAGATCGGCAAGAAAGTTTCTTTTTTAGTTTTAGATACAGACCTTAAGAGTTTAAAAAAAGTTCCTCGGGAAATAGAAAAAATTTATTTTGGAAAAGAAATAACTCGAGGATTGGGGACAGGAATGGATTTAGAGAAGGCAAGAATAGCTTTAAAGAAAGATTCCGGCTTGATCGAAGAGAAAATAAAAGATGAAGATTTGTTGATTTTGGTTTCTTGTTTGGGTGGGGGAGTCAGCTGCGCTGGGAGCGAATTTGTTTTAAAATTAGCCAAAAAATCTGGAATCTTAACTTATGGGATTTTTACCCTGCCTTTTTCTTTTGAGGGCGAAAAGAAAAAAGAAATTTCTCAAAACGCAATTTCTAGTCTAAAAAAGACAATCAATTCTTTTTCTCTTTTGCCAAACGATCAGATTTTTTCTCTTTTTCCAGAAAGCACACCCTTGCCAGAAGCTCTTTCTACTATCAACCAGAAAATAGCTTCAAGCTTGAAATCTTTGCTTGAAGTCATTTTTAAACCAGCTTTAATCAACATCGATTTTGCCGACTTGAGAACAATCTTTGAGGGAAGAGGGGAATTGGCTTATTTGAATTTTGAGGAATTTGAGGAGAATTTTGAAGAAAAGGATTTAGAAAGGCTGGTTGCTAATCAATTCTTTCCTTACACAATTTCTGGCGCAAGAAAAGTTTTGTTTAATATTTTTGGTGGGGAAAACCTTGAAATTTCAAAAGTTGATTTAATTTCGAGCAAGATCCACCAAAAGGCATCAGAAAGCGCAAAAATTATTTTCGGGGTTTCGAAGGAAAAAGAAAGAGGCAAAATCGGTATTTTGCTTTTAGCTACAGGTTGTAAAGGAATGGAGAATTTTTTGACCAAAGAGAAAAAGCAAAAGCCAAAAAAAGAAAAGAAAAAAATTCAAAAGAAAGAAAAAAAAGAAGCTGAATTGGCAAAACAAAGGAAAAACGGACTTTCTCTTCAAAAAGAAAGAGAAAAAGAAGAAGCCGAAATTTTGGCAAAAGAAGAAGTTTGGCAAACTCCAGCTTTTTTGAGAAAAGGACTCTCTTTTTGATTTTTTTTCAAAAAAGTTGTATGATCTCTAATAAGGAGGTGATGGACGATGGCAAAAAAGAACGAAGGGGAGAGAGTGTACTTGGTAGTTAAAGAAGGGGAAAAAGTGCCTGAAGAATTGGTCGAGTTGGTGAAAATAGCCAGGAGGTTTAAAAGGATAGATACTACTATCAAAGAGCTTCAAGAAAAAAGAGAATCTTTAAGAAAAGAAATAATAAAATTTGCTGAAAAATTTAGTTTGAAAGGGATCAGGGACGAAACCGAAGAGTTTGTCTTAACCTTAGCGCTAAAAGCTATACCAAATCCAGAGAAGCTAAGAGAACTTTTTGGAGATGAATTGTATTACGGCAGAATTCTCACAGAAGGAAGGGGTGTGATAGAGATAGATCTTCCTTTGGTTGGTCAATCGGGAGTGGTTTCTCCTGAAGCTCTTGTCATGTTGATGAAAAATGCCCTCTTGGGATTGGGGATCAACCCAGAGTCAATTTCCATTTCTCTGAAAGAAAAAGCTTCTAAAGTGAAAAAAGAAGAAATCAAAAGAATTCTTGGTTCTGTTCCCTCTCAAATTTTTAATATAAATTGGGAAATTTCAGTAAGACCTTTGGCCAAGGGCTAGAAAAACTAGCCCTTTCTTTTTTTGTGATTCAAGATGTTGTAAAATAAAAAAATATGAAGAAAATTACTAAATCAATATTAAAAAAAGTTTTCCCAAAAAGGCCAAAAAATAAATATTTTAAAAAATACGATTTTGGGCTTTTAGTTGTGATCGGAGGTTCTGACTTTTATTCTGGTTCCCCGGCTCTAAACGCGATGGCTGCTTTTAGAGCAGGAGTGGGAATGGTTAGGATTTTGGCTCCAAAAAGAGCAGCAGATATCATTGCTTCTTTTTCTCCAAATTTAGCAGCCTATCCTTTGGAAGGTAAATGGTTAGAAAATAAGCACTTACCAATTCTATTAGAAATGACAAAATCTGCCCAATTAGTAGCTGAAGATAAAGTGGCTGTTGTAATTGGGGGAGGATTGGGCAGGTCTTCAGAAACTCAAGAAGTGATTTTGAATTATTTGGCAGAAATTGATCTTCCGGTAGTCGTTGATGCCGATGCAATTTATGCTGTCTCTCGTCAAAAAGAAATCATTCCAAAAAAACGCTTTGTTTTTACTCCTCACCCTTATGAATTTTTTGTTTTAACCGGTAAAAAGGTTTTTGATCTTTCCCTAAAAGAAAAAGTCAAGATTGTTAAAGAAGAGGCAGGAAAATTAAAAACAGTTATTTTATTAAAGGGAAAACCAGACATTATTTCAGACGGGAAAAAAGTTTCTCTCTGCTATGCCGGTTCTCCTTATATGGCAGTCGGTGGAACAGGAGATGCTTTAGCTGGAATTTGTGGAGCAATTTTAGCAAGAAAAGTTGATCCTTTTTTGGCTGCTCAGGCCGCTGCTTATTTAAGCGGTAGAGCAGGGGAAATTGTAGCTGAAAGATTAAAAGATGGGTTAACAGCCACTGATGTCATTGAAGCAATTCCTGAAGTTTTAAAAGAAATATGAAAGAAGAAATTTGGGATTTAATAATTATTGGCGGAGGACCAGCTGGAATTACAGCTGGAATTTATGCTGGAAGACAGAAATTAAAAACTCTTTTAATTACCAAAGATTTTGGGGGACAAGTTGGAGAAAAGGCGGTAAAAATAGAAAACTATCCAGGCTTTGAGGAAATTTCAGGTCAAGAGTTAATAGAAAAATTTAAAAAACATTTATTAAAATACGAAATTTCAATTGAAATTGATGAGGTAACAAAAGTTACAAAAGAAAATCAAATCTTTCAAGTTGAAACTATCTCTCAAAAAAAATTTAAATCTCTTTCAGTAATTGTTGCTACTGGAGCAGAACCTAGAAAATTGAATATAAAAGGAGAAAAAGAATTTTTGGGAAAGGGCGTGAGTTATTGCGTAACCTGCGATGGGCCATTATTTAGAGGAAAAAGAGTTGCGGTGATTGGAGGAGGAAATGCTGGTTTTGAGGCAGCCATTTTTTTAGCAGATTTGGCGAGCAAAGTTTATATTTTGGAATTTTCAGATAAAGTCAGGGCTGACAAAGAAAATCAGGAATTAGCAAAAAAGACTGGAAAAATAGAAGTGATTTTGAAAGCTAAGGTAAAAGAAATTAAGGGAGAAATTTTTGTTAAATCTTTAGTTTTTGAAGATTTATCTTCTCAAAAAGAAAAAGAAATTTTGGTTGATGGAGTTTTTATTGAAGTTGGAAGAGTTCCTGCAACTCAATTTCTTCAAGGGTTAGTGGATTTTAATGAGAAAAATGAAATTTTAACAGAACCTGAAACTATGGCTACAAAAACTCCAGGTCTTTTTGCTGCAGGAGATTGTAACCAAGGAATTGTTAAACAAATTGTTACAGCCTGTGGAGAAGGAGCAAAGGCTGCCTGGTCAGCTTATGATTATTTACAAAAAATTAAACTGAATTCCTAAAATGAAAAAAATAAAAAAAATTAAGGCGAGGGAGATTTTAGATTCAAGGGGAAATCCGACTGTTGAAGTTGAATTGGAAACTGATTTTGGAAAATTTTTTGCTTCAGTTCCTTCTGGAGCTTCAAAAGGAAAATATGAGGCAGTTGAGTTAAGAGATGGGGAAAAAAGATATTTTGGAAAGGGAGTGAAAAAAGCAATAAAGAATGTAAACGAAATCATTTCAAAAAAATTAAGGGGCTTTGATGTTACAAAACAAAGAAAAATTGATCAGGCATTAATAGAATTAGATGGCACAGAAAATAAATCAAAATTGGGAGCTAATGCAATTTGTCCTGTTTCTTTGGCAGTTTGTAAAGCAGGAGCTCAAGCAAAAAACCTTCCACTTTACAAATACATTAGAGAACTTTACAACTTGCAACTTACAACCTACAGCTTGCCAAGACCTTCATTTAACATCATCAATGGCGGAGCTCATGCAGGAAATGATTTGGATTTTCAAGAATTTATGGTTTGCCCTAAAGGAAAAAATTTTGCTGAAAATTTAAGGATTGGGGTTGAAATTTATCAAAAATTAAAAGAGATTATTGCAAAAAAATATGGAAAATTAGCCACTAATTTAGGAGACGAAGGGGGTTTTGCGCCACCGATTGAGGATCCAGAAGTTGCAATAAAGTTAATTTTGGAGACAGCAAAAAGTTTAAATTATCAAGATAAAATTTCAATAATTTTAGATGTTGCTGCCTCTCAGTTTTTTGACAGAAAAAAGTATAAAACAAAAATTGGCAATTTTTCAGGAAAAGAATTAGCAAGTTTTTACTTAAAATTGATTAAAAAATATCCAATTGAAGCAATTGAAGACCCCTTTTCCCAAGATGATTTTACGTCATGGAAAAATTTTAGCTTACAGCTTATAGCTTACAGCTTACAGTTAACAGTGATTGGCGATGATTTAACGGTGACGAACCCAAAAAGGATAAAAATAGCAAAGGAAAAAGGGCTTTGCAATGGTATAATTGTGAAAATTAATCAAATAGGAACAGTAACTGAGGCAATTGAAGCTGCAAAATTGGCAAAATCTTTTGGTTGGAAAATAATGGTCTCTCATAGATCTGGCGAAACTACAGATGATTTCGTTTCAGATTTTGCAGTTGGAATTTTGGCAGATTTTATTAAATCAGGAGCTCCAGCAAGAGGAGAAAGAGTGGTAAAATATAACAGATTGTTAAAAATTGAAGAGGGATTGACTTGATTTTTATTTATTTTTACCCTAAGCTAAAATTAATTAAGAGAAAGGTCTATAAAAATAAATTAAAAAAATAATGGCAACAGTAGCTTATTGCGTAAAGTGCAAGCAAAAGAGAGAGATGAAGGATGAAAAGATAGTTGAAATTAAAGGAAAGGGAGGGACAACGAGAAAGGCAGTGGAAGGAGTTTGTCCTGTTTGCGGGACAAAGATGTTCAAGATTCTTCCCAAGGAAAAATAAAATTGAACTTTCCTATTTTTAAGACAAAAATAGAATCTTTAAAAGAAAGATTCGATCTTACCAATAAAGAAGAAGAGGTAAGATATTTTCAGTTGAAAGCCGGAAAAGAAATTGAAAAGCTTAGAGAATACTTAAGGGAAAACACTTTTATAGCTTATCTTTTGGGTAAAAAGAATTCTGGAAAAGGGACTTATTCGAAAATGTTGGCCCAGATTGTAGATCCAGAGAAAATAGTTCATTTTTCGGTTGGAGATATGGTTAGAAAGGTAGAAGGAGAAATGAAAGATCCAAAAAAGAAACAAGAAGTTCTTCTTTATTTAAAAAGAAATTATCGAGGTTCTATTTCTCTTGAAGCTGCGTTAGAGGCCTTCGAAAAAAGAAGCACTCAAAAACTTTTACCTACAGAATTAATCCTCACTTTAATTAAAAGAGAAATTTCTGAAAAAGAGAAAAAAGCTATTTTTATCGATGGGTTTCCTCGTGATTTAGACCAAATTGGTTTTTCTTTGTTTTTTAGAGATTTGATTGGATACAGAGATGATCCTGACGTTTTTGTTTTGATTGATGTTCCAGAAAAGGTAATTGAGGCGAGAATTAAGTGGCGAAGGATTTGCCCTCTTTGTCAAACTCCAAGGAATTTAAAACTTTTGCCCACAAACACTGTTATTTTCGAAAACGGAGAATATCATTTAGTTTGCGATCAGTGCAAAGTAAAAATGGTCAAAAAAGAAGGAGACGAATTGGGCCTTGAGCCAATAAAAGAAAGATTAAAAAAGGAAGAAGAATTGATGAAAAAGGCACTTTCTCTTTCTGGAATTCCAAAAATTTTATTGAGAAACTCTGTTCCAGTTAATGTGGCTCAAGATTTTGTTGATGATTACGAGATTACTCCAGAATACTTTTTTGAAGAAAAGGAAGGAAAGGTAGAAATTAAAACAAGGCCTTGGAAATTTTTAGACGATGAAGGAAAAGAATCTTTCTCTCTTTTGCCCCAACCGGTTGTGGTCTCTCTTTTGAAGCAGTTGTGCGAAGTTTTGAACCTTTAAAGTATTGACAGGGAGTGCCAATCTTCTAAAATAAAATTGGGCCCTGCCAGAGGAAGCTTTCTGGACAAAAGTTTTCTCAGGGAGCGGGAAAGAATGATTGCTAGGTCGAGGCCTAGCACTTCCGCACCCACTAGTATCTTTTCCAGATTGTCTTTCTTGAAAGGCAGGGCCCTTTTGTTTTCGGGGCAGTGGGAGTTGAACCCACCATCGCACGCACCCCAAGCGTGCATGTTAGCCGCTACACCATGCCCCGCAAAAAAGCATCAAATCTTGCCACTTAGTTACCATAAATCCTTCGAGTTAAGAGTTTTTTGCACTTTGCGCAAACTAAAATTCTTTTCCCGGAAGGAAATCTAAACCATTGCAAGTTTGCCTTTTGAACTTTTTTACCAACCGGATTATACTTTCCTCTCAGCTTTTTTCTTTTTTGGACAGTAAATCTTTGTTTTCCACAAATTGAGCATTTTTTAGCCATCGAAAATATGATATCATAAGAAAATGATTTTGACAATCTTTATTTTCATTGTGTTTTTATTTTCTGTGATTTTGCACGAAATAGCTCATGCGAGTTGTGCTTTTTCTTTAGGCGATCCGACAGCCAAACTAGAAGGAAGAATTACTCTTAACCCATTAGCGCATTTAGATCCCTTTGGTTCTGTTTTGCTTCCTCTTTTGCTTTTTGTTTTAACCCGAGGTCAGGGTCCGATAATTGGCTACGCAAAGCCAGTGCCCATTAACCCTCTTTATTTTAAAGATTATAAAAAAGACACAATCAAAGTTTCTTTGGCAGGACCCTTAGTTAATTTTTTATTGGGAGTTACTTTTGCTTTAATTTTTCGTTTCTTTGGACAATTTTCCAAACTTTCTCAGTTTTTCTTTTTAATTTCTTTTTACAATTTTGCTCTATCTTTTTTTAATCTTTTACCCTTTCCACCCCTTGATGGTTCGCATATTTTTTTAAACCTTCTTCCTGAAAGATTTAAAGCGTTAAAATTGTTTTTCCTTCAATACGGTCTTTTTTTGCTTATTATTTTCATTTCTTTTTTTTCTTTCGTAGTTTTTGATTTAGCTCAAATTGCCTTTCAGTTTTTTGCCACCTTTTAAATTTTTTCCTTGACTTTTTATTTCTTTTCCTATAAAAAATTTTTATATGCCAACATTGCATCAATTAATAAAAAAAGAAAGAAAACCAAAAAAGAAGAAGGCATCTTCTCCGGCTTTGAAATTTTCTTTTAATCGTTTAAAGAACAGGCCGGTTTATTTTCCTTCTCCTTTCAAAAAAGGAGTTTGCGTTAAGGTTTTTACTACCACTCCAAAGAAACCAAACTCTGCTTTAAGAAAAGTAGCCAAAGTGAGATTGAGTAATGGAATGGAAATTACAGCTTATATTCCCGGGGAAGGGCACAACCTTCAAGAACACTCGATCGTTTTGGTCAGAGGAGGAAGAGTAAAAGATTTACCAGGAGTGAAATATCATATTGTTAGAGGAGTTTATGATGCAGCAGGAGTTGAAGGTAGAAAACAGGAAAGATCAAAATACGGAGTTAAAAAGCCAAAGGAATAAAATATGCGCAAAAGATTCAAAAAACATAAAATAATCCCTGACCCTAAATATCAAAGCGAGTTAGTCGCAAAATTTATCAATCAAGTAATGAGAAAGGGCAAAAAGGAATTGGCAAGAAAAATTGTTTATCAGGCTTTTGAAATTATAAAAGAACAAACAAAAAAAGACCCCCTTGAAGTTTTTGAAAAAGCAATAAAAAACGTAGGACCACTTTTGGAAGTAAGAGCCAGAAGAATCGGCGGAGCAACCTATCAGGTGCCAGTAGAGGTAAAAGAAGAAAGGAGGCAAAGCTTGGCTATGCGCTGGATAATTGAAGCTGCAAGGGCTCAAAAAGGAAAGCCGATGAAAGAAAAATTAGCTCAAGAATTGATTGAGGCTTCAGAAAATAGAGGAGCGGCTATAAGAAAAAGAGACGAAACACATAGAATGGCAGAAGCCAACAAAGCTTTTGCTCATTTTGCATAAAAATATGCCCAGACAATACCCGATAGAAAATTATAGAAATATTGGTTTTATCGCTCATATTTCAGCAGGTAAAACAACGACTACTACCTGCGTTTTATATTACACAGGGAGAATTCATAAAATTGGAACCTTAGAAAAAGGAACGACTCCTTTGGACTGGATGATACAAGAAAGGGAAAGGGCAATGACGATTGTAGCTGCTGCCACTTCTTGTTTTTGGAAAAAAGATGGAAAAGAATACCAAATTAACATCATCGACACTCCGGGCCACATCGATTTTACTGCTGAAGTTCAAAGATCTTTAAGAGTTTTAGACGGAGCGATAGTTGTTTTTGATGGTTCAGCTGGAGTTCAGTCGCAATCAGAAACAGTTTGGGGACAAGCCGATAAATTTTCTGTGCCAAGAATTTGTTTTGTTAATAAAATGGACAAAACCGGAGCTGATTTTGAAATGAACCTAAATTCGCTTTGGTCAAGGTTGACTCCCCAAGCAGTTCCTCTTCAATTACCAATTGGCAAAGAAGATCAATTTTCAGGTCTAATCGATTTGATAGAAATGAAGGCTCTTTATTTTGAGGGAAAGGAGGGAGAAATTAAAAAAGAAGCTCCTATTCCGGAAAACTTAATGAATGAAACTCAAAAATGGCGAAATTTCTTAATTGAAAAAGTAGCTGCTGAAGACCACCTTTTGTTGGAAAAATATCTTGGCGGAATTGAAATTTCAAAAGAAGAATTAAAGAAAGCCATTCGAAGAGCCACGATTGCTTGCAAAATTTTCCCCGTGTTTTTTGGCTCTCTTTTCAAAAGAATTGGGGTCTTGCCACTTTTGGATGGAATCATTGATTATTTACCAAGTCCGATTGATTTGCCGCCTGTTAAAGGAACAGATCCCAAAACAGGAGAAGTAATTGAAAGAAAACCTTTAGACACTGAGCCATTTTGCGCTTTAGCTTTCAAAGTTCAAGCAGATCCTTTTGTTGGGACTCTGACTTATTTTAGAGTTTATTCTGGTTATTTAAAGAAGGGTTCTTATGTTTTAAACACTACCACTGGTGAAAAAGAAAGAATCGGAAGGATTTTAAAAATGCATGCTGACGAAAGGGAAGAAATGGATGAATGTTTTGCTGGCGATATTTTAGCTACAGTGGCTCTCAAAAATACTAACACTGGTCATACTCTTTGTGATGAAAATTATCCGATTGTTTTGGAAAAAATTACTTTCCCTGAGCCGGTAATTTCTATTTCGATTGAACCAAAAACAAAAGCCGAAGAAGAAAAACTAGCTCTTGGTTTAAAGAAACTAGCAGAAGAAGACCCAACATTTAAAGTAAAGATTGATGAGCAAACCGGCCAAACAATTCTTTCTGGAATGGGAGAATTACATTTGGAAATTTTGGTTGATAGGTTAAAAAGAGAATTTAGAGTCGATGCAAAAATTGGCCGGCCGCAAGTAGCTTACAAAGAAACAATTACTAAACCAATAGAGGTTGAAGGAAAGTATATTCGTCAATCTGGAGGTCGTGGTCAATATGGTCATGTTTGGTTGAGGCTTGAACCAAAAGAAAGAGGAGGAGGTTTTGAATTTGTTGATGCAATAAAAGGAGGAATAATTCCTAGAGAATTTATTCCAGCAGTAGAAAAAGGAGTAAGAGAGGCAATGGAAAAAGGAGTTTTAGCCGGGTATCCTTTGGTTGATTTAAAAGTGACTCTTTACGATGGTTCTTTCCACGAGGTAGATAGTTCTGAATATGCTTTCAAAATTGCTGCTTCTTCAGCCCTTCAAGAAGGAGCAAAAAAAGCCGACCCTATTTTGTTAGAGCCAATAATGAAAACTGAAATTACTATTCCAGCTGAGTATTTTGGTGCCGTTTTAGCTGATTTAGGTTCGAGAAGAGGAAAGGTTAAAGAAACACAAGAGAGAGGAAACTTCAAAATTATTTTGGCAGAAACTCCTTTGGCCGAAATGTTTGGTTATGCCACGACTTTAAGATCCTTGACACAGGGAAGGGGAGCTTTTACAATGGAATTTGATCACTACCAACCAGTTCCTCCAAACATTGCGCAAGAAATAATTGAGGGCAAAAGAAAATAGTATTGACTATTGACTTTAAATAAAATAAAATTAAAAAAGGTTTAAAACAAAAACAAAACTATGGCAGAAAAAGAAAAATTTATAAGAACAAAACCTCATATCAACATCGGTACTATTGGGCACGTAGCCCATGGCAAAACAACAACTAGCGCTGCAATCTTAAAGGTAGCAAGAATGATGGGATTTCAAGCTACCCAAGCTTCGGTCGATGATTTAAATGCTGCGCCCGAAGAAAAAGCAAGAGGGTTGACTATTGCAATTTCTCACGTTGAATTTGAGTCTGAAAAAAGGCACTATGCGCTAATTGATTGTCCGGGACACGCGGACTACATCAAAAATATGATTACCGGCGCTGCACAAATGGATGGAGCAATCTTGATTGTTTCTGCTGTTGATGGTCCAATGCCTCAAACAAGAGAGCACATTCTTTTAGCAAGGCAAGTTGGCGTTCCGGCAATGGTTGTTTTCTTGAATAAATGCGATGCTGTAGAAGACAAGGAAATTTTGAACCTGATTGAATCTGAAATTAGAGAACTTTTGAAAAAATATGAATTTCCTGGAGATGAAATTCCAATTATTAGAGGATCGGCTTTAAAAGCCTTGGAAGCCACCTCTTTAGATGATCCAGCAGTGAAACCAATCGTTGAGCTAATCAAAACCGTCGATTCTTACATTCCAGATCCTCAAAGAGAAATAGACAAACCTTTCTTGATGCCAATTGAAGATGTCTTTTCTATTACTGGTCGTGGAACAGTAGCTACTGGTAGAATAGAAAGAGGTACAATTAAACCAAACGAGGAAGTAGAAATTGTTGGCTTGAGAACTCCGAGCATAAAAACAACAGTCGTCTCTATTGAAATGTTTAAGAAAATCTTGGATGAAGGAAGAGCAGGCGATAACGTCGGTATTCTTTTGAGAGGTTTAAAGAAAGAGGATGTAGAAAGAGGACAAGTTTTGGCAAAGCCCGGAACCATTACTCCACATACTGAGTTTGAATGTCAGCTTTATGTTTTGAGCAAGGAAGAAGGCGGAAGACACACTCCGTTTTTCTCAGGATATAAACCTCAATTTTACTTCAGAACGGCTGATATCACTGGAGAAGTAACTTTGCCAGAAGGAACTGAAATGGTAATGCCAGGCGATACTGTCAATTTAAAAGTGAAACTCCAAGTTCCAGTAGCTATGGAAGAAAAACAAAGGTTCGCAGTAAGAGAAGGAGGAAAAACAGTAGGAGCTGGCGTGGTTACAAAGATCATCAAGTAAAAGAAAATAAAGCTCCTTTTAAAAATGCCCAGAAAAGCTAAGGAAAAATCGACCCAAAAGAGAAATAAAATCAGGATCAAACTCCGAGCCTATGACCATCGGATAATTGACGTTTCCACACGTCAGATTTTAGATATTTTGTCTAGATACGGAGTAGAAATTGCAGGTCCAATACCTTTACCAACAAAGATTGAAAAAATCACTGTAAACAGGGCAACTTTTGTTCACAAGGATTCGAGAGAGCAGTTTGAAATCAGGATTCACCGCAGAATTTTGGATATTTTCAACCCCACGCCAGAAGTGATCGAGGCTTTGCAAAAAGTTAGTTTGCCAGCTGGGGTGGACATTGAAATTAAAACAGCAGCCTAAAAATGAGAAAAACTATTTTCAAATAATAAAAAATTTGCTAATATTATCTTGTTGCCTTAAAAGCTGGGTAACACCCAGTTTTTAATTGCAAAATTTATGAAGTTTATTTTAGGAAAAAAATTGCAAATGACACAAATTTTTGACAAAGAAGGAAACCCAATTCCAGTGACTTTAGTTGAGGCTGGACCTTGCAAAGTAGTGCAAATTAAAACAAAAGAAAAAGATGGATATTCAGCAATCCAGGTTGGATTTTTGCCAAAAAGAAAAAAAATTAAGAAAACTGAAAAGGGAAAAGAGTTTTATTTTTTAAGAGAAGTTAAAGTTGATGATCCGAGTCAATATAAAGTAGGTCAAGAAATTGATGTTTCTATTTTTGAAGAAGGAGAAAAAGTAAAAGTTTCTGGGCTTTCAAAAGGTAAGGGATTTGCAGGAGTTGTCAAAAGGTGGGGTTTTGCTGGAAGACCAAAAAGTCACGGTACAAAGCACGAAGAAAGAGCTCCGGGAGCTATCGGCTCTGCCACTCCACCTAGAGTAACAAAAGGAAAGAAAATGGCTGGAAGGACTGGACAAGAAAGAGTGACCATAAAAAATTTAACTATCGTTAAAGTTGATAAAGAAAACAATATTTTGGCAATAAAAGGAGCAATTCCTGGTTCAAGAGGATCTTTAGTTGAGATTAAAAAAGTTTAAAAATATGAAAGCCAATCTTTTAAATCAAAATGGAGAAAAAATAGGAGAAATAGATTTGGAAGAAAAAATTTTTGGTCAAGAATTGAATTTGGATTTGGTTCATCAGGTGGCTGTTTCTCAAATGGCAAACAAAAGAAAGCCAATCGCTCACACAAAAAACAGAGCAGAAGTTAGTGGAGGAGGAAAAAAGCCTTGGCGCCAAAAAGGTTTAGGAAGAGCAAGGCACGGTTCGATTCGTTCTCCAATTTTCAAAGGTGGTGGAGTTGTTTTTGGTCCTAGAAACGAAAAAATATTTTCAAAAAAAATCCCAAAGAAAATGAAGAGAAAAGCTATTTTGATGGTTCTTTCTCAAAAACTCAAAGAGAACCTTTTGATTTTTCTTGACGAGCTAAAATTAAAAGAAGGGAAAACAAAAGAAATGGTTAAAATTCTTGAAAACTTGAAAAAGGCTGTTCCAAACTTGGTCAAAAAGTCAATTTTAATTGTTTTGCCAAAAAAAGATGAGAAAATTCTTTTAGCCAGTAGGAATTTACCCAAAGTAAAAGTTTTGCCCGCATCGAGTTTGAACTGTTTAGATTTGCTTTCGAGTGCCTTTGTTATTTTGACAAAAGATTCAATGGAAAAAATTAAAGAAACTTTTTTGAAATAAAACATGCAAGAAAAAGCTATTCTTTTGCCCTATATTACAGAAAAAAGTCAAATTCTTACGCAGAAAGGAGAATATGTTTTTAAAGTTAGCAAAGATTTGACAAAACCAGAGATTAAAAAAATAATAGAAAAAAAATATAAAGTAAAAGTAGAAAAAATGAGGATTGTGAATGTAAGACCAAAAGAAAAAAGGTTAGGACAAATTGTGGGGCACAAAAAAGGTTTTAAAAAGGCAATCGTGAAATTAAAAGAAGGTCAAAAGATTGATCTTTTCATTAGATAGTTTTTTATGGTAAAAACAAAATTATTAACAAAAAAAGAACCAGAGAAAAAGTTATTAGTTGAGATTAAAGAAAAGGCAGGAAGGAATTTTTCTGGAAAAATTACTGTTCGCCATCGAGGAGGCAGGGTTAAAAGAATGTACAGAAAAGTAGATTTTGACCAAGAAAAATTGGGAATTAAGGGAAAAGTAGTAGCTTTAGAATACGACCCTAACCGAACTGCTTTTTTGGCCTTGGTAGAATATGAAGATGGCGACAAGAGATATTTATTAGCGCCAGATGGAATTGAAATTGGGGCAGAGATAATTTGCAAAGAGGATGCAGAAATTAAAATCGGGAATCGTTTAAAATTAAAAAACATTCCAATAGGCACTGAAGTTTTTAATGTTGAATTAATTCCGGGAAAGGGTGGGAAAATAGTAAGGTCAGCTGGAACTTGCGCCAAGGTAGTTGGGCAAGAAGGAAAATACACTCATTTGGAGCTTCCATCAAAAGAAATTAGAAAGGTCTTTTCTGAATGTTTTGCAACAATTGGAAGAGTTTCTAATCCAGAGCACAAATACGAGGAGATCGGAAAGGCGGGAAGAAGAAGATTAAAAGGTTGGAGGCCGCAGGTTCGAGGAAAAGCAATGCGACCTGTTGACCATCCTCACGGCGGAGGTAGCGGCGGAAAAGCTCCGATTGGATTACCTTTCCCTAAAACTCCTTGGGGAAAACCAGCAAGAGGAGTAGCAACGCGAAAGAAAAAATGGACAGATCAGTTGATAATCAAGAGAAGAAAGTAATCGAATGGCTGAGATTTCTAATCTATCACTTAACCACTTATTCACTAAATCACTTAATCACTTAACAATATGGCAAGAAGTTTAAAAAAAGGTCCATACATTGATGAAAAGCTTTTAAAGAAGGTTTTGAAGTTGAAAGAAGAAGGCAAGAAAGAGCCAATAAAAACCTGGGCCAGAGATTGCACAATTTGTCCAGAAATGGTTGGTTTCACTTTTTTAGTTCATAACGGAAAAGAATTTATTCCAGTGAAAGTAACAGAAGAAATGGTTGGTCACAAACTAGGTGAGTTTTCTCCAACCACAAAGTTCCATCGCCACGGAGGCAAACTTCAAAGAGAATTGGAGGCAAAAGAAGCTCAAAAAGAAGTAGAAAAAACTAAACTTTTAGGAAAAGAATAATATCATGAAGGTGGTCGCTCAATTGAATTATTTAAGAATAGCCCCAAGAAAAGTCAGATTAGTAGCTGATTTAATTAGGGGAAAAAGCGTAAAGGAAGCAAAGAGGATTTTGAATTTTACCAGAAAGAAAGCAGCGAAACCCATGTTAAAACTTTTGAATTCTGCCATCGCTAACGCAAAACACAATTTTAATTTAGAAGAAGACAGACTTTTTATTAGCAAAATTTTAGTAAACGAGGGTCCAAAATTAAAAAGATGGATGCCTCGCGCAAGAGGATCAATTTCTGAAATTCAGAAAAAATCCTCACACATTTTTTTGGAATTAGAAGAAATCAAAGAAAAACATGGCAAAGAAAACCCATCCTAAAATTTTAAGAATTGGATTGACAGAAAATTGGCTGTCTAAAGGATTTTACGAGAAACAAAGAAGAGAACTTATTAAAGAAGATTTTGAAATTCGCAAATTTTTGCAAGAAAAATTAAAGAAAATGGGAGTAGAAAAAATTGAGATCGAGAGGTCGCCCCAAAAAATCCAAATTTATATTTACACTTCAAGACCAGGAATGATCATTGGAAGAGGAGGAGAAGGAGTCGAGAGATTGGCAAAAGCAATTCATCAAAAAATTTTAAAAGGAAAAAAGGTTGAATTGAAAGTAGAAATTAAAGAAGTAAAAAATCCCTGGCTGTCTGCTGCCTTAGTTGCTCAATGGATGGCTCAAGAGATAGAAAAAAGAGTGCCTTATCGAAGAGTTTTAAAAACAGCCCTGGCCAAAATTATGTCGCAAAAAGAAGCAAAAGGTGCTAGGGTTCAAGTTTCTGGAAGATTAGATGGAGTAGAAATTGCAAGAACTGAATGGCTCAAAGAGGGAAAATTACCACGACAAACCCTGAGAGCTGATATTGATTATGCTGAAGACAGGGCTTACTGTACTTACGGAGTAGTTGGAATTAAGGTTTGGATTTATAAAGGAGAAAAATTCGAATAAAAAACATGCTGATGCCAAAGAGAGTAAAATATAGAAAAATGCAAAGAGGAAGGCTAAAAGGAAAAGAAAGCCGAGCTACTCAATTGGCCTTTGGGTCTTTTGGGTTGAAGGCTTTAGAAGCAAAATGGATAAAGGCAAGACAAATAGAGGCTGCGAGGAGAGCAATTTTAAGATATTTGAAAAAGGGAGGAAAACTTTTTTTAAGAATGTTTCCTGACAAACCTATCACTTCAAAAGGAGTGGAATATTCAATGGGTGGAGGCAAGGGTTCAGTGGTGACATATGCTTTTTGCGCAAAACCAGGAAGAATCCTTCTTGAAATAGACGGCTTAAAAGAAGAAGTGGCAAAAGAGGCCTTAAGGGTCGCAGCCCAAAAGTTGCCTTTAAAAACAAAAATTGTAAAAAAATAAAATATGAAAGCCAAAGAGCTAAGAGAAAAAGAAATCAAAGAACTGGAAAAGATTTTAAAAGAGCAAAGAGAAAAGTTAGAAAAATTGAAAATTGACTTGAGTTTGGGAAAATTAAAAAACGTCAGAGAAATCCAAATGACAAAAAGGGAGATCGCAAGAATTTTAACAATTTTAAACGAAAAAAAACATGCCAAAGAAAGAATTAATCGGTGAAGTCGTTTCAGATAAGATGGAAAAAACCATTGTGGTTAAGGTGGGAAGAGTTAAGGTTCATCCAAAATACAAAAGGCGCTTTTTGGTCCACAAGAAATATAAAGTTCATGATCCAGAAAAAAAAGCAAAAGTTGGAGATATCGTTTTAATCAGAGAGTCAAGGCCGATTTCAAAAACAAAAAAATGGGTTTTGGTCAAAATACTTAAAACAAAAACTAAAGAATATGATTCAAATGAGAACAATGTTGAAAGTAGCGGACAATAGTGGTGCAAAGCTTGTTCAATGCATTGGAGCTTTAGGCCATAGCAAGAAACGCTACGCAAAAGTAGGGGATATTATTGTAGTTACAGTGAAAGAAGCAGAACCAAACAGAGAAATTAAAAAACACCAAGTAGTGAGAGCAGTTATTGTAAGACAAAAAAAGGAAATTAAAAGAAAAGATGGAACATATATTAGGTTCGATGATAATGCTTGTGTAATTTTGGACGGAAAAACCAAAAACCCAAAGGGAACAAGAATTTTTGGTCCAATCGCTCGAGAAGTTAAAGAAAAAGGTTTTGAAAACGTAGCTGCCCTTGCTTCTGAAATTCTATGAAGATAAAAAAAGGAGATTTAGTTTTAGTAATTTCAGGAAAATACAGAGGGAAAAAAGGGAAAGTTCTGAGAGCTCTTCCAAAGGAAAACAAAGTCGTGGTTGAGGGTGTGAATTTGGTGAAAAAGCATCTAAAGCCAAGAAGCGGAAGAGAAAAAGGAGAAATAGTGACGATTTTTGCGCCAATTAGTGTTTCGAATGTTAAACTTTTATGTCCAAACTGTCAAAAGCCAACCAGGATTGGTTTTAAATTTGAAAACGGAAAAAAGGTTAGAATTTGTAAAAAGTGCCAATCTGTGATATGAGATTAAAGGAAAAATATCAAAAAGAAGTTGTCCCAGAAATGATGAAAAGATTTAATTATGAGAGCAAGATGGCAGTTCCAAAGATTGAAAAGGTTGTGGTTAATGTCGGCTTTGGTAAAATGGTTAGCTCAAAGCTACCCCAAGAAAGGCAAAAGATTATTGATGCGATTGTCAACGATCTTTCTTTAATTTGTGCCCAAAAACCAGCTTTGACAAAAGCTAAAAAAACAATTTCTGGGTTTAAAGTAAGAGAAGGAGAGATTATCGGAGCTAAAGTAACCTTGAGAAAGCAAAGAATGTACGATTTCTTAGAGAGATTAATCCATATTGCCCTTCCAAGGTCTCGCGATTTTCAAGGAATAAGCATTTCTTCTTTTGATGAAAAAGGAAATTTAACTATTGGAATAAGAGAACATATTGCTTTTCCTGAAGTTTCACCAGAAAAAGTTAAATTTATTTTTCCTTTCGAAATCACAATAGTCACAAACGCAAAAAGTAGGGAAGAGGCAATCGCTTTATTTGAATTGTTGGGTTTTCCAATAAAAAAATAAAATTATGGCTACAAAAGCTCAAATAGTGAAATCTTTAAAAAAACCAAAATACAAAACAAGAGTTGTTAGAAGGTGTTTTAGGTGTGGAAGGAGAAGGGGTTATTTGAGAAAATTTGGACTTTGTCGAATTTGTTTTAGGGAAATGGCAGCAAAAGGTTTAATTCCGGGAGTAAGAAAAAGCAGTTGGTAAAACATGGATCAAATAGCTGATTTATTAACAGCAATAAGGAATGCACTGGCGGTAAAACAAAAATCCGTCAAGGTTCCCTTTTCTAATTTAAAATACGAAATCGGGAAGATTTTAAAAAGAGAAGGATTTATTGAAGACGTAGTAAAAAAAGGAAGAATAAAGAAATTTTTGATTTTTTATTTAAAATATGACGAAAAAGAAAATCCTGCAATTTCTGGATTAAAAAAGGTTTCAAAACCAGGCCAAAGAGTTTATAAAGGCTGGAAAGAAATAAAAAAAGTCAAAAGAGGATTGGGAATTGCCATTATTTCTACTTCTCAGGGAATAATGACCGATAAAGAAGCAAGACAAAAAAAGGTTGGGGGAGAGGTGATTTGTGAAATTTGGTAAAAATATGTCAAAAATTGGAAGAAGACCAATTCAAATACCAAAAGAAGTAGAGATTGAAATTAAAGGAAATTTAGTTTTGATTAAAGGACCAAAAGGAGTTTTAGAAAAAGAATTTCCGAAAGAAATCGATTTTAAAATAGAAAAAGACCAAATTTTTGTTTTTCCAAAAAAAATAACAAAAAAAATAAATGCCCTCTGGGGATTATCTAGGGCAATTTTAAAGAATATGATAGAAGGAGTAACCAAAGGTTATGAGAAAAAATTAGAAATTGAAGGTCTAGGATATAAAGCAGAAATGTCTGGAAAAAAATTAGTTTTGAGAGTTGGATACTCCCATCCAGTGGAAATTGTTCCCCCAGAGGGAATTTCGATTTCTGTTGAAAAAAACATAATTTCTGTTTCTGGGATTGATAAAGAATTAGTTGGACAGGTTGCAGCCAAAATTAAGAGAGTAAAACCAGCCGAACCCTATAAAGGAAAAGGAATTAAGTATTTAGGAGAAATTATTAGAAGAAAGGTTGGTAAAAAATTAGCCGCTACAAAAGAATGAAGTTGAAAAGAAAAGAAAGAAGGATTAAACGACATATAAGAATTAGAAAAAAGATTTTCGGCACAAAGGAAAGACCAAGGCTTTGCGTTTTTAGATCTTCAAAGCATATTTATGGTCAAATTATAGACGACACAGAAAATAAAGTTTTGGTTTCAGCTTCTGATTTGGAATTAAAGGCCAAAGAGAAAATGACAAAGACAAAAAAAGCTTATGAGGTTGGAAAACTTTTGGCCGAAAAAGCAAAAGCTTTAAAAATTGAAAAAGTAGTTTTTGATAGGGCAGGTTACAAATATCATGGAAGAGTTAAGGCCTTGGCTCAGGGAGCTAGAGAAGGAGGATTAAAATTTTAAAGAAATATGGAAGAAAAATTTGAATCAAAATTATTAGAGATAAGAAGAGTTGCTCACACAAGAGCTGGAGGAAAACAGCTTCGTTTTAGAGCAGTGGTTATTAGCGGAAATAGAGCTGGAAAGGTAGGAGTAGGTGTAGCTTCTGGATTGGACGTTGCTCAAGCCGTTGAAAAGGCAACTTATCAATCATTAAAAAATATGATCGAAATTCCAATTGTTGAGGGAACTATTCCCCACGAAGTTTACGGAAAGTATTCGGCAGCCAAGGTTTTGCTTTTCCCACAAAGAAAAGGAAGAGGTTTGGTTGCAGGAGGAGTAGTCAGAGTTATTTGTCAATTAGCAGGAATTGAGAATATTTCTTCCAAACTTTTGGGGAGAACCGGTAATAAAATTAATAATGCCAGAGCAACTATTTTGGCATTAAAAAAATTAAAAGTAAAAAAGAATGCAACTCCACCAACTCAAACCAATTCATAAACCAAAAGACAAAAAAAGAGTAGGAAGGGGCGGAAAGAGAGGAACTTATTGCGGAAGAGGTGTTAAAGGACAAAAATCCAGAGCGGGTAGGAAATTAAAGCCAATCATTAGAGAGATTTTAAAGAAATATCCAAAACTGAGAGGATACAAATTTAAGTCAAAGAAGGAAATTGCAATTTTGAATTTGGGAGATCTTGAAAAAAAATTTAAAGAGGGAGAAAAGGTTAATCCCGAGGTTTTGGTTGAAAAAAGGTTGGTTAGAAAGATTGAGGGGAAGGTTCCAGAAGTCAAAATTTTAGGCAAGGGAAAATTAACTAAAAAATTGATTTTTGAAAACTGTCAATTTTCCAAAAAGGCAAAAGAGTTGATAGAGAAAATAGGCGGCAAAATTTTATAAAAAAATGACAATTAAACACTTTTTAAGGGCTTTCAAGATTAAAGAAGTAAGAGAAAAAATTTTATTTATTTTGGGCATTTTTGTTTTGTTTAGATTGATGGCCAACATTCCAATTCCCGGAGTTCACAAAGAACACTTGAAACAAATGTTTGAAAGCTTTCAAACTCTGGGATTGCTTAACGTCTTTACTGGCGGAACTTTAGAAAGAATTTCGATCGTTTTGTTGGGTCTTGGTCCCTACATTACTGCTTCAGTTATTTTACAATTGTTGACGATGGTTTTTCCTCAGCTAGAGAAACTCTACAAAGAGGGAACTCCCCAAGAAAGAGAAAAATTTGAGCAATACGGAAGACTTTTAACTGTACCAATAGCAGCTATTCAAAGCGCAGCTACTTTAAGTTTTTTTGTTCGTCAAAAAGCGGTTAGTTTTAGCTCGCCATTTGTTTTCTTTCAGGCCGTACTGACAATTACTGCTGCCACAATCTTTTTAATGTGGCTCGGAGAACTAATAACCGAAAAAGGATTGGGCAATGGAATCTCTTTGCTTATTTTTGCTGGAATTATCGCCGATTTTCCCTCAAACATTTTGGAAATGGTGAGAGAATACTTTGTTTTTTTAAAAGCTGGTTTTCCAGTTTGGCAAATAATCTTGAACTATTTCTTGTTTATTTTTATTTCTCTTTTAATTATTTTCAGCGTTGTAGCAGTGAACGAAGCTAAAAGAGAAATTCCTGTTTCTTATGCCAAAAGAGTAAGGGGAAGGTTAATGTATGGCGGAACCTCCACTTATTTACCAATTTCTATTAACCCAGCTGGAGTAATGCCAATTATTTTCGCTCTTTCTATTTTAACTTTACCCTCAATGGTAGCCAACTTCTTGTTGGGCCGGGGAGGAACTTTGGGCGCAATAGCCAAAGCCCTCTTTTCGTTTTTGGAAAATCCATTTTTGTACGGATTTTTGTATTTTATTTTTGTTTTTCTCTTTACCTTCTTTTATACTATGGTTACTTTTGACCCAAAAGCAATTTCTGAAAATCTGCAAAAAATGGGAGGTTTTATTCCAGGAATTAGGCCAGGAGAAAATACGGCCAATTATTTAAAATATGTTCTTTATAGAGTTTTGCCTTTTGGAGGTTTATTTTTAAGCACCATTGCTATTTTACCTTCGATAGTTCAACATTTGACAAAAATTAAAGCTTTTAGATTTTTGGTTGGAGGTACTTCTATTTTGATTATGGTTTCTGTAATTTTGGAAACTGCAAGAGCGATAGAGGCTCAAGTTGAAATGAGAGAATATGAGAAATTTTAGATTTGCAAAATGAAAAACAAAAACACAAAAAATAAACTTGTAATCATTCTTATGGGAGCTCCAGGTTCTGGAAAAGGAACTCAGGCAATTTTACTTTCTGAAAAATTCAATCTCTATTATTTTGAAACGAGTAAAATTTTAGAAGAAAAATTTGCGCTAGCCAAAAGAGGAGAAGAAATCGAAGTTGAAGGAAAGAAATATTCTATTTTAAAAGAGAAAGAACGCTGGTTAAAAGGTGAGCTTTGTAGCCCGCCATTTGTTACTTTTTTGGTCAAAGAAAAAATTGAGCAACTTTTTAAAGAAGGAAAAAATTTGATTTTAGCAGGTTCTCCAAGAACAGTTTATGAGGCAGAAAGAATAATGCCCCAAATTGAAAAACTTTATGGAAAAAAGAATATTAAAATTTTCCTTTTGGAAATTTCCCCAAAAGAAACTCTTCAAAGAAATTCTCAGAGAAAAATTTGCGAATTGATGCGCCACCCTATTATCTTTTCTCCTCAAACAAAAAATTTAAAAATTTGTCCATTGGATGGTTCAAGATTAATAAAAAGAAAGGGATTAGACGATCCAAAAACAATAATTAAAAGAATAGAAGCTTATCAGAAAGAAACCCTTCCAGTCATTGAGTATTTCAAAAAACAAAAGTACAAAGTTATTAAAATTAATGGTTCTCCGCCCCCAGCTCAAGTTTTCAATGATATTTTAAAGCACTTAAAATGATCCCTCTGAAAACTAAAGAAGAAATTTTGATAATGAAAGAAGGAGGGCAAAAGTTAGCTAAGATTTTAAAAACCCTAAAAGAAAACGCTAAACCTGGAATTAAAACTAAAGATCTTGAAGAATTAGCTCAAAAATTAATTTTAAAAGAAAGAGCCCTTTGTTCTTTTAAGGGATACAAAGATCCAGAAAGTACCTCTTTGCCATATCCTGCTTGTCTTTGCACTTCAGTGAATGAAGAGTTAGTTCATGTACCGCCTTCAAGCAGAATTTTGAAAGAAGGGGACATTTTGAAATTGGATTTGGGAATTTTTTGGAAAGGTTTTCATTTAGATGCAGCAATTACAGTTGCTGTGGGAAAAGTTTCTTTTGAAGCTCAAAGATTAATTAGGGTGACAAAAAAGGCTTTAAAATTGGCAATTAAAAAAGCAAGGCCTGGAAATACTTTTGGAGATATTTCAAATACAATTCAAAGATATGTTGAATCTCAAGGTTTCAATGTTATTAGAGAGCTTTGCGGACACGGAATTGGAAGAGAACTTCATGAGGAACCGCAAATTTTAAATTATGGAAAAAGGAAAACCGGAGAAAAAATTAAAGAGGGAATGGTTTTTTGCATTGAACCTATGGTGGCAATGGGAGATTGGCATTTAGTAAAAACAAAAGATGGATTTGGCTATAAAACAAAAGATAATTCTTTAACAGCCCATTTTGAACACACAATAGCTATCACTAAAAGGGGAGCGATTGTTTTAACTGCTCTTGACAAAAGTTTTTAAATTTCCTATAATCAAAATGCATCGCAAGAGCCCGCGATGTGGGGGCGGGTAGGACCCCTAAAAACATCCAAAACATAGCTCTTTTTCACCCAAAAAAAATCGAAATGAAAACTATCCGCCCCCCGCTACCTCCTGTTGTTCTTTTTATTGCGGCTGTCTCTGACAGCCCTTTTTTGTTTTTTTAAATTTTAAGGTATAATGATTAAATATGGAGGAAATTTTTTTGTCAGTTGTAATTCCAGCTTATAACGAAGAAAAAAGACTGCCAAAAACTTTAAATGAGATTTTTGATTATCTTTCAAAAAAGAATTTTTCTTTTGAAGTAATTGTTGTCAATGATGGATCGAAAGACAAAACTGCAGAAATTGTTAGAGAGTTAATGAAAAAATACCCGAATTTAAAATTGATTGACAATAAAGAAAATAGAGGAAAGGGAGCAGTAGTCAGACAAGGAATGCTTGGAGCTAAAGGAAAACTCAGACTTTTTTCTGATGCAGACCATTCAACCCCAATTTCAGAAATTGAAAAATTCTTAATAGAATTTGAAAAAGGAGCAGATGTTGTAATCGCTTCAAGAGAGATAAAAGGAGCGATTTTGGATCCTCCACAGCCTTTATTCAGGAGGTTTGTTGGAGAAGGGTTTAAAATTTTGAGAAAGATTGTTGTTGGGCTTTGGGAAATTCAAGACACTCAATGTGGTTTTAAATGCTTTAAATCAGAAGTTGTTGAAAAAATTTTTCCAAAATGCAAAATTGATCGTTTTGCTTTTGATCCTGAAATTTTGATTTTAGCAAAAAAAGCAGGTTATAAAATAAAAGAAGTTCCTGTTTATTGGAAAAATGATCCAAACAGCAAAGTTAAATTCAAGTCAATTTTTAATATGGCAAAGGATTTGTTCAAAATTAGATTCAATTTAATTTTAAAAAAGTATGAAAAATAAAAAAGAAAAATTTCCTTCTGAAATTCGCTACGATGTGATTTCTCAAGATTGGGTGATTGTGGCTACAGGAAGAGCAAAAAGGCCAGAGGCTTTCAAAAAAGAAAAAAAAGAAGAGATTTCAATTTCTGAAAAAGAATGTCCATTTTGCAATATTGAAACTCAAGAACCCCCAAGTTTAATTTTTGAAAATCAAAAAGAAGTTGCTCTAAAAGAAGGCATTCCAAAAAATTGGACAACGATTGTTATTCCGAACAAATTTCCAGCTTTACTCCCTGCAAAAAAAATTAAAATTGAGAGGGAGGGGAAATTTTATCGAAAAATTACTGGAGCAGGATATTGTGAGTTAGTTATTCCCAGAGATCATTATAAAGATTTAGCCCAGCTTGAAATTTGGCAAATTAAAGAAATTTTAGATTGCTATCAAAAAAGATATTTGAGTTTAATGAAAAAACCACATGTTAGTTATATTTCAATTTTTCACAATTCAGGAAAAGAAGCTGGAGCTTCACAGCCTCATCCTCACTCTCAAATTATTACAACTCCTCTAATTGATATTGATTTGAAAAAAGCACTTTTGAAATCTAAAGAATATTTTCAAAAAACAAAAAAATGTATTTATTGTGAAATGAATGCCTGGGAGGAAAAAGTAAAAAAAAGAATTGTTTTTGAAAATGAAGATTTTATATCTCTTTGTCCTTTTGCCTCAAAATCAGCTTTTGAAGTTATTATTTCTCCAAAATTTCACTCACCCTATTTTGAAAAAATCACAGAAAAACAAAAAGAAAATTTAGCTCAAATTTTCTCAATCGTAATGAAAAAAATTGCAAAGGGCTTAAATTTCCCAGCTTACAATTTTTATTTGCATACTGCACCTTGTGATGGAAAAAAATATCCTTATTATCACTGGCATTTTACCATTTTGCCAAAAGTTTCAATGCCAGCAGGTTTTGAACTCGGAACAAAAATGGAGATTTCAGCAATCGAGCCAGAAATGGCGGCAGAATATTTAAGAAATCAATGAAAAAATTAATTGTTGCCAATTGGAAAATGAACCCCCAAAGCTTGCTTGAAGCAAAAAAGCTTTTCAATTCAATTAAAAATCGGATAAAGAAAAACTCCGCTCTTTTAAAGAAAACCGAAATAATAATTTGCCCTCCATTTGTTTATTTGGCACCGTTATCAAAATTACTACAACCTACAACCTACAACCTACAACCTAAACTTGGTGCTCAAGATCTCTTTTGGGCAAAAATGGGAGCCTTTACTGGAGAAATTTCGCCAAAGATGTTAAAAAATTTGGGAGTTGAATATGTGATCGTGGGTCATTCAGAGAGGCGCCATATTTTAAAAGAGACAGATGAAATGATAGCCAAAAAATTGGAAGCAGCAATAAAAAACAAATTGAAACCAATTTTGTGTATTGGGGAGACAGAAAAAGAAAGAAAATCTGGCAAAACCTTCAAAATCCTAAAAAATCAATTAAACAGTGCGATACAAAATCTAAAACCTACAACCTACAACCTGAAACCTATCATAATTGCTTATGAACCCATTTGGGCAATTGGAACTGGAAACCCATGTAAACCAGAAGATGCGAAGGAAGTTTTGAGCTTTTTAAACAAATTTACTCGAGCACTCGGTCACTCGACCACTCGGCCACTAATTCTTTATGGTGGCAGCGTTAATTCAAAAATTGCAAAAGATTATATCGAAGTTGGATTTGATGGTCTTTTAGTTGGAGGCGCTTCTTTAGATAAAAAAGAATTTATAAAAATCATTCAAAAATTCTCTTGATTTGATGGTCTTTTTTGTTAGAATTCAAAAATATGGAAAAAGTTTTCTTGGGGAATTTTTACAATCCCACAAAAGGAAATTTAAGCTTCGAAAGAGTAATAGAGGAAGTTGTTTCTTTTATTTCTGAGAAGCCAGAAAGGTTTTATGATATTATTGTAGGTTGCGATTCTTCCTCAGATACAGAGCCAGATTTTCCAGTTGCCATAGTTGTTTTAAGAGTGGGTCAAGGAGGTAGATTTTTCTTAAAAAAGATACACTACAAAAACAGAAAATTTTATAGCTTAAGAGAAAGAATTTTGGAGGAAGTTTTTTTGTCTTGCCAATTGGCTTTAATTTTAAGGGAAGCTCTTAATGAAAAATTAAAAGGGAAAAATTTAAATTATCAATTTCGTTATATTCATGCTGACGTTGGAGAAAACGGACTAACAAAAGATATGATTAGGGAGGTAATTGGTTTAATTCGAGGCAATGGCTTTGAGGCCAAAATTAAGCCTGAATCTTTTGCTGCTTCAGTTGTGGCAGATAGGTACAGTTAAAAGCTCAAATCTCAAAAGTTAAAAGGCAAAATTAAAAGCAGGTTAAATGGAGTCAAACGAATTAAGAAAAAAATTTCTAGAATTTTTTGAAAAAAGAGGGCACAAGATTGTGCCATCTTCTTCTTTAATTCCAACAGACCCTTCAGTTTTGTTTACTACAGCCGGGATGCAACAATTTAAACCTTATTATTTAGGAGAAAAATCTCCTTATGGCAAAAATGTTGCTTCCTGCCAAAAATGTTTCAGAACTTCAGATATTGATGAAGTTGGCGATGAAAGACATTTGACCTTTTTTGAAATGTTGGGAAATTTTTCTTTTGGTGGATATTTTAAAAAAGAGGCAATAAATTTTGCCTTCGATTTTTTATTTAAAGAATTAAAACTTCCATTAAAAAGGGCAACATTTACAATTTTTGGAGGAGATGAAAAAGTTCCAGAAGATAAAGAGTCGTTTGAAATTTGGATGGAAATTGGAATTGGAAAAGAAAAAATAAAAAAAGGGGATAGAAAAGATAATTTTTGGGGACCAACTGGCATTGAAGGTCCTTGTGGTCCAACAACCGAAATTCATATTGATGGAACTGAGATTTGGAATTTAGTTTTTAATGAATTCTATCAAGATAGAGACGGAAAACTTACCCATTTGAAACAAAAAGGGGTTGATACTGGAATGGGACTTGAGAGATTAGCAATGATTTTTCAGAAAAAATCTTCTGTTTTTGAAACTGATTTATTTTTGCCAATTTTTAAGGCTTTAAATTTAAATGAAAAAGAAAGAGAAGCAAGGATAATTGTAGATCATTTAAAAGGTGCTTCATTTTTAATTTCAGAAGGGATTTTGCCTTCAAACATTGAAAGGGGATATGTTTTGCGAAGGCTTTTGAGAAGGGTGATTTTGTACTCTAAAATTTTGAACCTTAAAAAAGATGAAATTTTCTTAGCCATTTCTCAGATTGCAAAGATATATCAAAGTGTTTATCCTGAAATTTTTTCAAAAAAAGAAGAAATCCAAACGGTGATTGAAAAAGAAAGTGAAAAGTTTGAAAAGACATTAAAAGAGGGGCTTAAAATTCTTGAAAAAGAAATTAAAAAACTCAAAGAAAAAAATGAAAAATATCTTCCTTCAAAATTGGTTTTTAATCTTTATCAAAGCTTTGGGTTCCCTTTTGAGTTGGTAAAAGAGATAGCTCAAAAAGAAGAAATTTTGGTTTCAGAAGAGGAGTTCAAAAAAGAGTTTCAAAGACATCAAGAAATTTCAAGAAAAGGAGCAGAAAAGAAGTTTGGAGGAATTGGTTTGACACCAAGTTATGAAGCTGTAAAATTGCACACTGCAACTCATTTATTGCATGCTGCCCTGAGAAAAATTTTGGGAGAAAAAGTAAAACAAATGGGTTCTGATATTAGTACAGAGAGATTGAGATTTGATTTTTCTTTTGATAGAAAATTAACGGAAGATGAGTTGAAAAAAGTGGAAGATTTGGTTAATCAAAAAATAGAGGAAGGGTTGGAGGTTAAAAGAGAAGAGATGTCTTTAAAAGAAGCTTTAGAATCTGGAGCTTTAGCTTTCTTTAAAGAAAAATATCCAGAAAGAGTTAGCGTTTATTCAATTGGAGATTTTTCAAAAGAAATTTGTGCAGGTCCTCACGTTAAAAATACTTCTGAATTGGGAAAATTTAAAATTGTAAAAGAAGAATCAGCTGGTAGAGGGATTAGAAGGATTAGGGCTATTTTATTAAATGAAAAAAATAGTTAAAATAAAAGCGTGAAAGAAAAAATAGTAGACATTTTACCTCCAAAAGAAAAAAAACCTTTTTTTGCAGAAAAAAAAGATTTTGTTGGAATTAAAAAGAGAAGATTTGGTTTTCTTTGGATTATTCTTTTTATTTTTCTTTTGTTGTTGGGTACTTTTAAATTAAGCAAAGCAACAATCAGAATTTTTCCCTTGGTTGAGGAAAAGAATTTTCAAGCTGAGGTTTTGGCCGGTGAAAAGATTCCAGCTAAGGTTTTTGAGATTTCTAAAAATTTTGAAGAGGTTTTTCAAAGTACCGGAAAAAGTTTAAAAGCCGCAGAGGGTGTAATCAAACTTTATAACAATTTCACAGTGGAAGAAGAAGTTTGGAGAAAGGGGACTAGGTTTATTTCTGAAGATGGAAAAGTTTTTGTTTCAAAGGATAAAATTGTTGTACCGGGTGCAAAAATTGTTAACGGAAAAATGGTTCCAAGCACTGTCGATGTTCCAGTAATTGCTGCTGAAAAAGGACCAGAAGGAAATATCGGTCCTTCAAAGTTTTCAATTTTGGCTTATAAGGGGACCCCTCGCTATGACAAATATTGGGGCGAATCTCTAGAGCCAATGAAAGGTGGTGGAGAGGTAAAAGTAGTGACAAAAAACGATCTGGAAGAAGCCTCAAAAATGTTAGATGAGAAAATCAAAGAAAGGGTAAGTGAAGTTTTAAAAGAACAAATTCCTTCAAACTATCTTTTTACTCAAGATACGTTAAAAATTGAATTGTTGGAAAAAACTCCTAAAAACAAAGAAGGGGATGAAGTAGAAAATTTTAGCTTTCAGGTGAAGACAAAAATTAGTGTTTTAGCTTTTCCAAAAGATGAAATGAGAAATTTTGTTTTCTCATTTTTGAAAGAAAACATACCAAAGGATAATCAGTTTTTAGAAGATAAAGTTTCTTTTGATTTTCAAATAAATGATATTGACTGGCAGAAAGGAACTGGAAAGATTTTGTTTAAAATTAAAGCTCCAATTTTTCCTAATATTGACAAAGAAAGATTGGCCGAAAAGATAAAAGGAAAATCAACAAAAAAAACAAGCGAAATCATACTAAAGGAAAGCCCGAAGATTATTAAAGCTAAAATTTCTCTCACACCCTTTTGGATGCCTATTTTACCAACTGATTCAAAGCGAATTGAAATTTTATACCCTAGTTTTTAGGAGTTGACTTTAAATTGAATTTTTCATAAAATAGGAAATTAATGTCAAAAGGGAAAGTTTTTAAAGAAGGCGAAGTAATAGAAACACTGCCAGACGGATTTTTTAGAGTAAGGTTTGAAGATGGAAAAGAGGCCCTTTGCCATTTGGCTGGGAAGTTGCGAATTTTCAGGATAAAAATTTTACTTGGAGATAAAGTTAAGGTTGAACTTTCTCCCTATGATGAAAAAAGAGGGAGAATAATTTTTCGCAAATAAAATGAAAGTAAGACCTTCTGTAAAAAGAATATGCAAACATTGCCAAATTGTTAAAAGAAAAGGCAGGGTTTATGTTATTTGTAAAGCCAACCCAAAACACAAACAAAGACAAGGATAAAAAATATGCCAAGAATAGCAGGAGTAGATTTAGCAGAAAACAAAAAAATTTTTATTGCCTTAACCTATATTTACGGAATAGGGAAGAGTTTAGCTTTTAAAATTTTAAACGAAGCTAAAATAGACCCAAATTTAAAGGTTAAAGATTTAACTTCTGATCAGATTAACACCTTAAAAGAAATTATTGAAAAGGAATACAAAGTAGGAGGCGAGTTAAAGAGAGAAGTTGTGATGAACATAAAAAGATTAAAAGACATTGGTTGCTGGCGCGGTTTAAGACATATTAGAGGATTGCCAGTGAGAGGACAAACAACTCGCGTTAACAATCGAACAGTGAGGGGCAATGTAAGAAGGACAGTTGGTTCTGGAAGAAAACCACCTCCACAGCCAAAATAAAAAAATGGGTAAAAAAAGAGTCATCAAAGAAGAGAAGGAAAAATTAATTAAAGAGAGCGATAAGATCGAGCTTCAGCTAAAAAAAGATCTGAAACTTTCTCTCAAGAAAACATTAAAAGAGGGACGACTTTATATTTTTTCTTCTTATAACAATACTATTTTGACCCTGACTGATGAAAAAGGAAATGTGATTTATTGGACCTCAGCAGGAAAAATTGGTTTTGAGGGAACCAAAAAAGGAACGCCTTATGCTGCTTCAAAAGCTGCTGAAATAATGGCAAGAGCGATTGAAAAATTGGAAATTCCTCAAATTCAAGTTTTTGTGAAAGGGGTAGGCGCAGGAAGAGATGCCGCTTTAAGGACTTTAGCTGCAAGGGAAATAAATATGGTTTCAATTAAAGACGTCACCCCAATTCCTCACGACGGTCCAAGACCACCAAAAGTAAGAAGAGTCTAAAATGAAAAGAAAACCTTCTTGTAAATTATGTAGAAGATTAGGAGTAAAACTCTTTTTGAAAGGAGAGAGGTGTTTTACTCAAAAATGTGCCTTTTTAAAGAGACCTTATCCTCCCGGAATTAAAGGGAAAAGAAGAAAACCACCTCTTTCAGAATACGGAGAGCAATTGAGAGAAAAGCAAAAATTAAAACAAATTTACGGAATAGGCGAAAGGCAATTAAAAAAATACGTGGAAGAAGTTTTAAAAAAGAAAGGGAAAACCTTAGATCTAGGTGATGAATTGATTAAAAAATTGGAGTTGAGGTTAGATAGAGTGGTCTACCAATTAGGATTTGCAACTAGTCAGGCTCAAGCGAGACAATTAGTTTCGCACGGTTACTTTTTAGTAAACGATGAGCCTGTTAACATTCCTTCTTTTGAGTTAAAACTTGGAGATAAAATTTCTTTGAGGCCAACAAAGAAAAATAAAAAAATCATAGAATTCATAAAGTTGAGAATAAAAAGCCAAAAGGTTCCCAGCTGGTTAAAACTTGACCCAGAAAAATTAGAAGGAAAGGTCGAAAATACACCAAAACTTAAAGACATTTCTCCTCCATTTAACACTTCAAAAATCTTTGAGTTTTATTCAAAATAATTTAAAAAGATGATTCCCCTGCCAAACGCTCCAAAAATAACAAAAGAAGAAGAGAACAAGGCCACTTTCGAGATTGAAGCTTTATGGCCAGGTTACGGCGTGACTTTGGGAAATGCTCTAAGAAGAGTTTTGCTTTCTTCGCTAGAAGGAGCGGCTATTACTCAGGTTAAAATTAAAGGTGTTTCCCATGAATTCACTGTAATAGATGGCGTGATGGAAGATGTAATTCAAATAGTTCTCAATTTAAAAAAGCTGAGATTTAAAATGATAGGTGACGAACCCCAGACAGCGACTTTAAAAGTAAAAGGAGAAAAAGAGGTAACCGGAGCTGATTTTGATCTACCAACTCAGTTAGAAATTGTTAATAAAGATTGTCATATTGCAACCTTAACTGAAAAAAATGCAAGTTTAGAAATGGAAGTAAAAGTTGAAAAAGGAGTAGGTTATTTAGCTAAAGAAAGAATGACCAAAAAGAAAACACCCATTGGTACTATTTTGGTTGATGCAATTTTTACTCCTGTAAAGAAAGTGGCAATGAAAGTAGAAAACATGAGAGTGGGAGAGAGAACAGATTTTGATCGATTGTTTTTGGAAATTGAGACTGATGGCACGATTACTCCTAAGGAAGCACTTTTGAAAGCCATTGACATTCTTTTAAATCATTATAATTTCTTAAAAGAAAGCTTAAGCGAAAAAGAGAAAAAATGAGGAAAAGAAAAAAAGGAAGAAAATTAAGCAGGAAAAGAGATCAAAGAAGAGCTTTGCTAAAATCTCTTTTGAGAGAGCTTTTTTTGCGAGAAAAAATTGTTACCACCTTAGCCAAGGCTAAAGAAATTAGGCCTTTGGCAGAAAAGATAATTACTAGAGCTAAAAAAGAAGATTTGGCCACAATTAGATATTTACGAAGAAAATTTTCATCGCAAGTTGTTAAAAAATTGGTTAAAGAAATAGGGCCACGCTACAAAGAAAGGCCTGGAGGCTACACTCGAATTTTAAAATTAGGACAAAGAGAAAGCGATGGAGCTGAAATGGCCCAAATCGAATTAATAAAATAAAACTATGGAAAAAATCGAAAGAAAAACTCATGTAATCGACGCTGCCGGTCAACCTTTAGGAAGATTAGCAAGCCAAATTGCCAAACTCTTAATGGGAAAAGAAAAGAGTAACTTTTCCTATTCGATAGACGTTGGCGATTTTGTTATTGTTAAAAACATTGATAAAATGAAATTTACTGGCAAAAAATTTGAGCAAAAAAAATATTATTCACATTCTGGATATTTAGGAGGGTTGAAAGAAAGAATGCTGAAAGAAATTTTTCAAAAAGATCCTGCAAAAATTTTAAGAACAGCAGTTTTGGGAATGCTTCCCAAAAACAAGCTTAGAAAACAAAGAATTAATAGGTTAAAAATAGAAAAATGAAAAAGAAAACAGAAAAAGAAAATTTTTTTAAAGCAACCGGCAGAAGGAAAACAGCTACTGCGACTGTTTTTCTTTGGCCAAAAGAGGGCGAAATTCTAATTAACAAAAAACCGCTCTCTCAATATTTTTCTTCTCCAATTTTGCAAGAAATTGTTCTTTCTCCTTTAAAAGTAGCCGAAGTTGGTAAGACCTTTAAAATTTTAGTAAACGTAAAAGGTGGAGGTAAAATGAGTCAGGCAGAAGCAATTAGACATGGTATTTCTCAGGCTTTAGTGAAGTATTCTCCAGAACTAAAACCAAAATTAAAGAAAGTTGGATTTTTAAGAAGAGATCCACGAATGAAAGAAAGGAAAAAATTTGGTTTAAAAAGAGCCAGAAGAGCTCCCCAGTGGCAGAAGCGATAGCTTCTGACACTGGGCCAGAAAGGGGTCGGGGAAACTGGGGTTTCCCCGTAGCGGAAATATTAAAACCGAGGGGTTTTAAGGAGCGAAGCGAAGCCCGGAGGGCGCTCGAGCCGAAGGCGAGAGAGAGCGAGCGACCCCAATGGCAAAAGCGGTAAAGTAGATCTATTTTGTTCTTTGCTTTGAATACAATCTCAGGTTGCTTTTAGAGAAAAGATAAAGATAAAATCTCTTGTCTTTTTGATTAAAAACTACTAAAATAGATTAACAAAATGCTTAAAGAAATTATCGATCAATTTTACTTGGATAAAGTGAAAGATAGAGAACAGCATCGTTTTTACATTACAGATGCCGGGAAATGTCCAAGAGCTATTTTCTTCAAATTTAAGAATGTTCCTAGAGAGCAATTAACGCCAGAAATTCTTAGAATGTTCGATCATGGAGATTATATTCAAATGCAGATTTTAAGTACTCTTTTTAGTTTGGGCCTAGTAAGAGCATCCGAAGTTCAAATTCCCCCTCAAGAGTTAATTTCAGGTAGGGCAGATGCTATTTTAACCTTGAATAACGAGCTTTATGTTGTGGACTTTAAAAGTATGAATAGCTTAATCTTTAGAAATTTAGAAGCGCCAAAAGAAGAAAATGTTTATCAATTGCAACTTTATTTACATTTTTTCAAAATCAAAAAAGGAATTTTGCTTTACGTTAATAAAGACACACTCGAATTAAAAGAATTTTTAATAGAATATGATCCAAAATTAACCAAAAAGCTCTTGGACGATCTCAAGGAATTAAAAACTAAAATCGACAAAAATATTGTGCCAAAGAGACTAAAAGATTGGCCAAACAATTGGCAATGTCAGTATTGTCAATTTAAAGAAATTTGTAAATTGGCCGGCCAAAACGAAATTTCTTGGGAAGAGTTTAAGGAAAAAATTACCTTCGAGGATTTAAGGGAAAAGTTTTCCAAAAAAGAGCTCTCCTGAATCAAAAAGCAAATAGATTTGTCCTTTTTGCGAAATTGGAAAAAATTTTTTGATTTTGTTTTGCAAATCAAAGGCTTCATTTGTACTCCAAATATTTATTTTATCCCTATCGTCTGTCTCTGCTATTTTTATTTCTCCCTTGGAAAGAAAAATTAAATAGTTTTCGTTTAGCCAAAAGGCCTCTTCGATAGGTTCGGAAACTCTGAGTAAAAATGAAAACTCTCCTGCCTTTTTGTATGGTTGAAAAGCAGTGTCTGAAAGAAAAAATATCCAGACTTCATTTGGAGAGAAAAACAAAATTTTCGTTTTTTTTGGAGAAAGGGCCCAACCAGAAAATTTTTCAAGAATTTTATCAAAACCTCTTTTTTCTGGGTTAAAAAGATAGAGATTGTACGTTTTTTTATCTAGTTTTTCAAAAACAAAAACAAAATTATTCCAAGTTTTTATTGAATAATCTCTGTCCTTTTCGACTTTTAAAGGAATTTCGTTTAATCTTTCTCCGTTTTTGAAAAGAAAACCATCTTGGCTCAATATAAAATCTTGGGTTTCGGTAGCGTTTTTTTCTTTAAGTTCTTTTTTTTCAACATCAAAGAGAAAGGTTTTTTGTTTTTCTCCCTCTTTAACATCAAGAAGAATTTCTGCGGCAGTGTCAGTTAAAGAAAAATCAACCAATTTTGCATTTTTGGAAAAATATTCATTATTAATCAATAATTCGTCTGGCAATTTTTTAATTTCCCAACCATTATTTCTTTCTTTTAAAACCAAGATTTTTTCTCCATTAAGAATCAAAAAATCACTAATTTCGCCTCCAATTTTTTGGAGAGAGATTTTTTTTGGAATTAAAAGAATTTCTCTTGCCTCAGCTACTTTTCCCGGCTCGACTTTTAAATTTTTTGTCCAGGAGAAAAAACCCTCTTTTTTTACCAAGATTGAATGTTCTCTTGGCAAGAGATTCTTTACGAATAAAGAACCAGAGATTGGATTAGTTTTCTTTTTTATTTTTCCATCAATCACAACTTCTGCGTTTTGCGGCCAAACCTTAAGATAAATCCCTCCGGTTTGCTCGATTTTCATTTTTTCAAAATTAAAGCGAAATCCGGCTAAAAAAAGAGAGAAAAAAAGAGAAAGCACCAAAAAAAGTAAAACCGCAAGGCAAAATAATATTTTTTTTCTCATTTTATTGCAAACTTTTGAAAAAAAGATAAAATAAAAAATATGAAAATAGGAATTGATTTGGGAACTTGTAACTCTTTAGTCTTTTTACCAAAAAAGGGAGTTGTTTTACAAGAACCCTCGATTGTAGCAGTTGATATTCAAGATAATAGGATTTTAGCTGTGGGAAAAGAAGCCAAGGAGATGTTAGGGAAAACCCCTGATACAATTAGAGTTTTCCGACCATTAAAAGATGGGGCGATTGCCAATTTCAGAATTACCTTAGCAATGATTAGGTATTTTATTAATAAAGTTTCTGGTCCTCTCCATTTTTTGAAACCAGAAGTGGTAATCGGGGTGCCAACTGGAATCACTTCCACTGAGAAAAGAGCAGTAATTGAAGCTGGAATCGGAGCTGGAGCAAAAAATGTCTATTTGGCTAAAACTCCAATTTTGGCCGCTCTGGGAGCAGGAATTCCAATTGAGAGTCCTTCCGGAAATATGGTTGTTGATATTGGGGGAGGAATGGCTGAAGCAGCAGTTATTTCTTTGGGTGGAATAGTTTATTCTCGCTCAACAAGGATTGGAGGTGATAAATTGGATGCGGCTATCGCAGAATATATCAAAAAAAAGTATAACCTTTTTATCGGCGATCAGACAGCAGAAGAAATCAAAATTAAAATCGGAACGGCCATTTTGGAAAAAGAACCAAAGGTGATGGAATTTAGGGGAAGAGATTTAATTTCCGGCCTACCAAAGAATATTAAAATTTCATCAAACGAAGTTTGTGAAGCGATAAAGGATTATCTTTCTGAAATTGCTCAGTTAGTCAAGGAAGTTTTAAGAGAAACCCCGCCAGAACTGGCTGCTGACATTATGGAAAAAGGAATTATCTTAACTGGCGGCACTTCTCTTTTGAGGAATTTTCCTCAATTTCTTTCAAAATCTTTAGGCGTGCCAACAATCTTGGTTGAAGAACCTCTTTTAGCAGTAGCTAAGGGAACTGGAGTAATTTTGGAAAATTTAGATCTTTATCGAAAGCTTTTAATGATAAAAAAATGAACACCGAAATTATCGGACACGGTTTCCAGCTCTATCTTTTAAAAAAAGCTCTAGAAAAAGAGCGGCTTTCCCATGCTTTTTTGTTTTCTGGCCCTGAAAAAGTTGGAAAAAAAACAGTGGCTTTTTCCTTTTCTTCCCAAATTTTGCAGACAAAAGAACTCAAAAATCATCCAGATTTTATTTTTTTGGAACCAAAAAAAGAAGGCATTTTTTTAGGAGTTATTGGTATTGACCAAATAAGAGAACTTATTTTGCGCCTTTCTCTAAAACCTTTGAAAGCCAAAAAGAAAGTTGCGATAATCGATGAAGCTCATTTAATGACCTTGGAAGCTCAGAATTCTTTTTTAAAAACTCTTGAAGAGCCAAAAGGAGAATGCGTGATATTTTTGATTACAGAGCATCCTCAATGGCTTTTACCTACGATTACTTCTCGTTGCCAAGAAATTAAGTTCTATCTAGTTTCAAAAGAAATAATGCTTCAATTTTTAAAAGACAAAAAAGTAGACCAAAAGTTAGCAGAAAAATTGGTCGAAATTTCGCAAGGAAGGCCTGGAAGATTGATTGAATACTTGATACAAGAAAAGCTTTCCAAAAGAGAAGAGTATATTTTACTTTTAAAGAAAGTTCCTTTTTTGTCCCTAAAGGAAAGATTAGATTTGGCAGAGAAACTTTCCAGAGATGAAAACCTAAAAGAAATTTTGATTTTTTGGCTAGAATATGTTAGAGAAATTTTAATTAAAAGGTTGTCAGACCTTCAAAAAACAGAAAAATTAAAAACTTTTTTAAAGAACTTAGAAGAGCTATTTCTTCTTCTTTCTCGCTACTCTCTTAATTTAAATTTAGCTTTAGATAACTTTTTCTTAAAAATATGACCAAAGAAAAACCAATTTCATATACTGCAATTATTAAAAAAGTCGAACCAGAATTAGAAAAAGTTGTTAACTTTTTTCAAAGAGAAGTAAACGCAATAAAAAGTTCGAGAGCCTCTCCGTCTTTAGTAGAAGATATTCAGGTTTCCTGTTTTGGTCAGACATTTCCTTTAAAACAATTAGCTGCTATTTCTTTAGAGGGACCAAGAGAAATTGTAATTCAACCTTGGGACGAATCTTATATTGAGCCGATTTTAAACGCTTTGAAAGAAAGAGATCTTGGAACGATTCTAACAGAAAAGAAATTAATCAGAATAAAGCTTGGACCAATAAGCGAAGAGTTTAGACAGAATTTATTAAAATTGCTTTCTCAGAAAAAAGAACAGGCAAAACAAACGATTAGAAAATGGCGCCAGGAAGTTTGGGACGAACTTCAAGAGAAAGAAAGAGAAGGGAAAATATCAGAAGATGACAAATACAGGGGCAAAAAAGAACTTCAAAATTTAGTCGATAAGTTTCAAGAAAAAATCGAAGAAATTGCCAAAAGAAAAGAAGAAGAAATTTTAGAATAATTTTTATGACCACAATTATTTTAGCTTTTTTTTCAATCGTTTTTTTAATGACTTTTCACGAATTTGGCCATTTTTTGGCTGCAAAAAAAGCCGGAGTGAAAGTAGAAGAATTTGGCTTGGGTTATCCTCCAAGAATTTTTGCAAAAAAAATCGGAGAAACTCTTTTTTCTTTGAATCTTTTACCATTGGGTGCTTTTGTTAAAATTTTGGGAGAAGAGGGAGAAGAAAAAGAAGCAGAGGGAAGTTTTGCCAAGCAACCAATCCTAAAAAGAGCTTTTATAGTTGCAGCAGGTTGCCTTTCGTTCTGGTTAATTTCCTTTTTCCTTTTCTCTTTAGTTTTTAAATTAGGAACGCTCGTTCCAGTTTCAGCTAATGAAGAAGCAGAAATGATTCAGATTGTGGATGTTTTAAAAGGCTCTCCAGCTTTTTTTGCAACTTTAAAACCACAAGACATAATTGAAAAAATTGTATTTGAGGGGAAAGTTTATCCAGTAAAAACGATAAAAGAGTTTCAAGAACTAACAAAAAATTTTGCTGGAAAGGAAATTACTTTAATTGTGAAAAGAGAAAATCAAACTTTAGAAGTTTCTTTAACTCCGCGCCAAAAATATCCAGAGGGCGAAGGGCCAATAGGAATAGCTATCTTGGGTTTGAAAACAGAAAAATATCCTTTGATTTTAGCAATTTTAAAAGGAGCCAAGCAGACCTTTCTATTGAGCTGGTATATTTTAAAGGAATACTCAATGATTTTGGTGAGATTGATAAAGAAAGAAACAATTCCTGCTAAACTTGTCGGGCCAGTGGGAATAATGAACATGTTTAATGAAGCAGCAAGAAGGGGAATGGCATATTTTCTTCAATTTGTTGGGCTTGTTTCTTTACATTTGGCCATTTTTAATCTTTTGCCAATTCCTGCGCTCGATGGGGGAAAACTTTTATTTTTGGGAATAGAAGCTCTAAGAAAAAAACCGGTTGATCCCAATACTGAAAAGAAAATCACTGCCTTTTTCTTTGGAATTTTGGTTTGTTTGGCAATTTTTGTTACCATTAAAGAGATTTTGGAAATTTTTTAAATATGCGCCAATCAATACTTTTTGCCAGAACAAAAAAAGAAATTTTTCAAAAGGATGTGCCCATTTCCTTTTCTTATTTAACTAGAGGAGATTTTATAGAGGCTTCAATTAGCGGCGTTTACAGATTGCTTCCTTTGGGGTTAAGAGTCCACCGAAAGATTGAAAACATAATCAGGAAGGAAATGGAGAAATTGGGAGCCCAAGAAGTTTATTTGCCAGCCTTACAAAAAAAGGAACTTTGGTTAAAAACTAACCGCTGGAAAGAAATCGACCCCCCTCTTTTTATTTTCAAAGACAGACATCAAAAGGAAATCGCTTTAGCCCCAACCCACGAAGAAGAAATTGTGGAAATAGTGAAAAAGAGAGTAACTTCTTATAAAGATTTACCGATTTATCTTTTTCAGATTCAAACAAAATTCAGGAATGAATTAAGGGCTAGCGGTGGACTTTTAAGGACTAGAGAATTTTTGATGAAAGATCTTTACAGTTTTCACGCTTCCCAAAAAGATTTAGAAAATTTTTATCAAAAGGTAAAAAAAGCATACTTTGAGATTTTTAAAAAATGTAAATTAAAAGTAATTTGCGTTGAGGCTCATTCTGGGACGATCGGCGGTAAAATGTCTCATGAGTTTATGGTAGAAAGCGAAGTAGGAGAAGATACGATTTTAGTTTGTTCAAAGTGCAATTTTGGGGCCAACATCGAAAAATTGGGAGAAAAAGAAAATTGTCCAGTTTGTAAAAGTAAACTTTTAAAGAAAAGAGCAATTGAAGTCGGCCACATTTTTTCTTTAGGCGACAAATACACCCTTCCTCTAAAAGCAACTTTTAAAGATAAAGACGGAAAAGAAAAATTAATTTTGATGGGATGTTATGGAATTGGAGTTGGGAGGTTGATGGCAACGATTGTTGAAGTCTGGCACGATTCAAAAGGAATAATTTGGCCCCAGAAAGTTGCGCCCTTCGATGTTCATTTAATTTCTATTGGCTCTTTAAAGAAATTGGGAAAAGAAGCTCAAAGAATAGAAAACGAACTAGAAGGATTAGGCCTTGAAGTTTTGTACGATGATAGGAAAGTTTCTCCAGGAGAGAAACTAATCGATGCTGATTTAATCGGAATACCTTGGAGGTTGGTTTTGAGTGAAAAAACTTTAGCCAAAAACAAAATTGAGGTAAAAAGAAGAGAGGAGGAGAGGTTGAAATTTTTCGATTTAAACAAAATTCAAAAACTGGCTAAAATCTTATTAAAGGAAAAAAATGATTAAAAAACTTCTTTCTTTTCTTTCAGAGGATATGGCAATTGATTTAGGGACAGCTAACTGTGAGGTTTATGTTAGGGGAAGGGGAATTGTTTTGCAAGAACCGAGCGTTGTGGCGATTAACCAAAAAACAGGACAAGTTTTGGCTGTTGGTTTGGAAGCAAAAGAGATGGTTGGAAGAACGCCCAGTCACATTGTCGCCAAACGCCCACTGAGATCTGGAGTAGTTTCTGATTTTGAGGTAACAGAGCAGATGTTAAAATACCTGATTGAAAAAACAAGAAAAAAAAGATTCGTGGCTCCGAGAGTAATTATTGGAATTCCTTTTGGCGTAACAGAAGTTGAGAAAAAAGCAGTTATTGACGCAGCAAAATCAGCTGGCGCAAGGGAAGTTTATTTAATTGAAGAGCCAATGGCAGCTGCTATTGGGGCTAGGCTTCCAGTTCAAGAGCCTGAGGGAAATTTCGTTGTTGATATTGGAGGAGGGACAACCGAAGTAGCGGTAATTTCTTTGGGAGGAATAGTTTTGGCAAAAAGTTTAAGAATAGCTGGTGACAAACTTAATGAAGACATAATCCGCTTTGCCCAACAAGAGTATAAAATCTTAATTGGCGAAAGAACTGCCGAAGCTATTAAAATTGCGATTGGCTCTGCCTATCCTCTTAAAGAAAAAAAGCAAATTGCTCTCCGTGGAAGAAACTTAGTTACTGGTTTGCCAGAAGAAATTTTGATTTCAGATGAAGAAATCAGAAAGGCAATGGAAAAATCGATCAATTTAATTGTGAGCGAAATAAAGTCAGCTATCGAAGAAACTCCGCCCGAATTGTTATCCGACATTATGTCAAACGGAATTTATTTAGCTGGTGGAGGAGCTTTGCTAAGAAACCTTGACGTTTTAATTCAAAAGGAAACAAAAATCAAAACGAAAGTCATTGAAGATTCAATGACCGCAGTAGTAAGAGGAGCAGGAATGGTTTTGGAGAATTTAGATAAATTATCAGATGTTTTAGTCGATACCACAGAACTCGAACCACCAAAATAAAATGATTGACAAAGAACAAGTTAAACACATTGCTAAATTGGCAAGGCTTCATTTAAAAGAAAAAGAAATATCCTTTTTTCAAGTTGAACTTTCAAAGATTTTAGATCATATTGCCAAAATTCAAAAACTCGACCTTAAAGACGTAAAACCTACTTTGTTTCCAACTACTCTTTGCAATATTTTCAGAAAGGATTTGCCCAAAAAGGAAGAATTCGAAAAAAATCTTTTGCCATTTTTAGAGGAAAAAGAAAGGTTTTTAGAAATTCCTCCTATTTTTGATGAAGATTGAAGATCTGACAATTGAAAAAATCACAGAAGGTTTAAAAAAGAAGGAATTTTCAGCTCAAGAATTGACAAAGGAATTTTTTCAAAAAATCGAAAAAGAAGACAAAAAAATCGGAGCTTTTTTAACTTTAACCCCTGAATTAGCTTTTTTGGAAGCAAAAAAGATAGACGAAATTGTTCAAAAAGGAGAAAACCTTCCACCTTTAGCTGGAGTGCCTTGCGCAATTAAAGACAATATTTTAGTAAAAGATGTTTTGTGCACCGCAGGATCTAAAATTTTGAAAAATTATATAGCACCTTTTGACGCAACCTGCGTAAAAAAACTAAAAGATGCCGGTGCGATTATTTTAGGAAAAACAAATTTGGATGAATTTGCAATGGGTTCTTCGACTGAATACTCTGCTTTTTTTCCAACAAAAAACCCATTAGATTTGGAAAAAGTTCCTGGCGGCTCTTCAGGAGGATCAGCAGCTGCTGTAGCTGCTAATTTTTCTATTTTTTCTCTGGGATCTGATACTGGAGGTTCGATTCGACAGCCAGCTGCTTTTTGTGGAATAGTGGGAATGAAACCAACCTATGGCAGAGTTTCGAGATTCGGCTTGATTGCCTTTGCCTCTTCTTTAGATCAAATAGGTCCTATGGCAAAAAGTGCCAGAGATTGCGAGCTTGTTTTTAAGATTATTTCTGGAAAAGATGAAAAAGATTCAACAACATTTGAAAAAATCAAAAAAGAGAAAAAAATTAAGACTTTTTCTTTGGGCATTCCTAAAGAGTTTTTAAAAGAAAAAATAGAAAAGAAAGTAGAAAAAGGATTTGAAAGCGCTGTTAACCTTTTTAAAAAAATGGGAGCTAAAATTAAAGAAATTTCTCTTCCCCATTCAGAATATGCGCTTTCAGCCTATTATATTATTGCGCCTTCTGAAGCCTCGGCCAATTTAGCTCGTTATGATGGAATTAAATATGGATGGAGAGCGAAAGAAGAAAAGCTTTTGCCTTTGTATTTTAAAACAAGAGAAACTTTCGGGAATGAGGTGAAAAGGAGAATTATGCTGGGAACTTTTGCTCTTTCTGCTGGGTATTTTGAGGCTTATTATCTGCAGGCAGCAAAGATTAGAACCTTAATTAAAAAAGATTTTGAAGAGGCTTTCAAAAAAGTAGATTTCATTATTGCTCCAACCACCCCAACTTCTCCATTTAAATTTGGCGAAAGAACAAAAGATCCTCTTTCTATGTATCTGGCCGATCTTTTTACCATTCCGGTTAATTTGGCAGGTTTACCAGCCATTTCTCTGCCTTGCGACAGACAAGAAAATTTAGACGTTGGTTTTCAGATAATTGGAAACTTTACAGAAGATGAAGAAATTTTAAAATTAGCCCAAATTTATGAATCCAGATTACTTAATAAATAAAACAATTCAAATTATTTTTTATCCCAGATTTACAGGGATTTTATTCTGGATAAGATTTATTTTTTTAGCCGTTTCTGCCTTTTTCTTTTCTTTTATTCTCTGGTCAATTCTGAAACTTAGCTGGTTTGTAGATTTTGTTTGGCGTTGGGTAAAGGAATTTTTGAGTTTTAAGCCCTTAGAGAAAAAAGAGTGGCAGAGAAAATGGGAAAAGATAAAAAGTGGTTTACAGTCTGATTTAGAGGCTGAAGCAAAGTTGGCAATTTTAGAAGCCGAGAGTTTGTTACACGAAGTTTTAAAATGGGAAGGGTATAAGGGAGAAAATCTAGAAGAAATGGTTATTAAGGCAAGCAGCGAGCATCCATTAAAAGTAGAAGAAATTTTGTTTTTGTCGCGTCTTAAAGAGAACATTGTTAACGATCCGAACCTGAAACTTTCTTTTGAAGAAAGAAAAAGGATTCTTTCTGTTTTACAAGAAACTCTTTCCTTGCTTGATATCATAAAGTAAATTTGCTATTCTTTAAAACAGCGGGGTGGACCAGTAGTAGGTCGCCAGTCTCATAAGCTGGAGGTCGTTGGTGCAATTCCAACCCCCGCAACAAAAAATCTCAAAATTCAAATTACAAATTAACATTAGGAAGAGGGGTGACAGCAAAGACGATTATGCTTTGCATAATGTCTGAGCGCCATGGAGGGGGAGAAACCTAAGGTGTCTCCCCTATGGAGAGCGGAGCGAAGCGAGCCGAAGGCGAGCGCTGGCGCGAAAGCGCCAGGGAGCGGAGCGACGTCGGGGTAGCTCAATGGTAGAGCGGGGCTCTCATAAGGCCTAGACGTGGGTTCGATTCCCACCCTCGACAAAATTTAAAATTGATGTAAGGAAGAGGGGTGACAGCAAAGACGATTATGCTTTGCATAATGTCTGAGCGCCATGGAGGGGGAGAAACCTAAGGTGTCTCCCCTATGGAGAGCGGAGCGAAGCGAGCCGAAGGCGAGCGCTGGCGCGAAAGCGCCAGGGAGCGGAGCGAGGGGGTGTAGTTCAGCCAGGTCTAGAACATCCGCCTGTCACGCGGAAGATCGTGGGTTCAAATCCCATCACCCCCGCGAATATTTTTCTTGCTCAATGAAAAAACAGGTTTTTATTATTTCTTTTTTCATTTTCTTTTTTCTCTTTCTTTTTGTTTTTTTTGAGGTTTATTTTCCCAAGGACCCAAATTCTAAAGAACAGATTTTGTTTGAGATTAAAAGGGGAGAAGGTTTAAGGGAGATTTCTCAAAATTTAAAAGAAAAAGGAATAATAAAGAATGCCACCCTTTTTCAGCTCTACACTTTTTTAAACGGTACCTCTCGTCAATTAAAAGCTGGTTACTATTTTCTTTCACCAGCTTTTTCTTTTCAGCAATTAGTTGAGAAATTTGCTAAAGGAAAAGTAGCCAAGGAAAGAGTTACCATTCCAGAAGGTTTTACCCTGAAAGAAATTCAAGAGAGATTAAAAGAGACAATTTTAATCAAGGGAGATATTTCTCAGCTTAAGGTCAAAGATTTTAAAGAAGAGTTTGATTTCTTAAAAGAAGTACCCGAGAATTCTAATTTAGAAGGGTTTTTATTTCCAGATACTTATGAATTTTTTTATGGAGAAAAGGCAGAAGAAATAGCCAGAAAAATGCTGACAAATTTTGGACAAAAAATAAATGCTGAATTAAGAAAAGAAATCGAAAGACAGGGAAAATCGATTTATCAAATAGTAATCATGGCTTCAATGTTGGAAAAAGAAGTAAAAACCCTTGAAGATAAAAAATTAGTTTCTGGAATTTTGTGGAAGAGGCTAGAAAAAGCAATGCCATTGCAAGTTGATGCTACAATAAACTTTATTACCGGTAAAAAAACAATTAAAATTTCCCTGGAAGATCTTCAAATTGACTCTCCTTACAATACCTACAAATACAAAGGTTTGCCAATAGGTCCAATTTCCAATCCAGGCCTAGATTCAATTTTAGCTGCTATTTATCCGAAAGAAAGCGAATTTTGGTACTATTTATCGCTTCCAGAGGGAAAAACGATCTTTACCAAAACCCTACAAGAACACAATTTTTTTAAGGCAAAATATCTAAAATAAAGCTAAAATTCAAGTTTTGATGAAGTTTTTTGTGTTGATTTTTTCTGAAATTTAAGCTAAAATTAAATTATGCTATTTGATCTTAAAGAGGCAAAAAAAGAAGCCAAAAGGAAGATCGAAAGTTGCACAAAGATTGAAGATTTAGATCAGGTTTTTAAAGAATACCTAGGCCCAAAAGGAAAAATAAGGCAGATTTCTCTTTCTTTAAAGAAACTTCCCCTAAAAAAAAGAGCTCAGGTTGGAAAAGAAATTAACAATTTTAAAGAGTTTTTTGAAAAAGAAATAGCTCAAAAGAGAGAAAAATTGTTAGAAAGGAAGGAAGATTTAGAAAAAGAATGGATTGATATAACCTTGCCCTCAAAGAAAATTTTCTTGGGGAGTTTGCATCCTCTTACCATTTTAAAAAGAAAAATTGAGAAAATTTTCCAAAATTTAGGATTTTCTTTAGTTGAAGGACCAGAGATCGAAAATGAGTGGTATAACTTTGATGCCCTCAACATTCCAAAAGATCATCCAGCCAGAGATCTTTGGGATACGTTTTATCTGAAGGGCTCAAAGAATCTTTTAAGGACTCACACTTCTCCAGTTCAAGTTCGATTTATGGAGAAAAATTTTCCTCCCTTTCGAATTTTTTCTGTTGGAAGAGTTTTTAGGCATGAAGCAACCGATGCTCGCCACGAAATCAATTTCTATCAAGTGGAGGGATTGATGGTAGACAAGGGAATAAGTGTTGCAAATTTTAAGGGAGTAATGGAAGAATTCTTTGACAGGCTTTTTCAAAAAAAGATTGAAAAGAGGTTAAGACCAAGTTTTTTTCCCTTTACTGAACCTTCGTTCGAAGTAGATATTTATTGCCCAGTTTGCAAAGGAGAAAAAGATTGCAAGGTTTGCCAAGGAAAAAAATGGATAGAAGTAATGGGTGCTGGTATGGTCCATCCGAATGTTTTTAAGCTTTCTGGTTTAGACCCTAAAGAATGGCAGGGTTTTGCCTTTGGTATGGGACTTGAAAGATTGGCGATGATTCTTTTTAGAATTGACGACATAAGACTTTTTTATAGTGGAAATTTGAAATTTTTAACTCAGTTTAAATAAAATGATTTTCTCTTATAATTGGCTACAATCTTTTTTTGAAAAAAAATTACCCGAGCCAGAAAAATTGGCCGAGATTTTGAATTTGCATTCCTTTGAGGTCAAAGAAATTAATAAAAAAAACAAGGACTATCTCTTAAACATTGATGTTTTGCCAAATAGGGGTTCAGATTGTTTTTCTCACTTGGGTATCGCCAGAGAAATTAGCGCTATTTTGAACAAAAAATTGCTTGGTTTGGAGATTAATTTTAGAGAAGACACGCAAACCAAAATAAAAGATTTCCTTTCTGTTAAAGTTCAAAAAACAACTGATTGTTTACGTTATAGCGCTAGGGTTTTATTAAATGTAAAAGTAGAACCTTCGCCTCTTTGGTTGAGATCGAAACTTGAGGCCTGTGGGATAAAACCAATAAACAACATTGTTGACATAGCTAACTTTGTAATGCTAGAAACTGGCCAACCCCTTCATGTTTTCGATTTGGATAAAATTAGCGGTTCTTTCCCCAAAAGAATTTTTGTCAAAAGGGCAAAAAAAGGAGAAAAAATTTTAGCTTTGGACGATCAAGTCTACGAGTTGAACGAAAAGATTCTTACTATTTCAGATTCAAAAAATGCCTTAGCTATTGCTGGAATTAAAGGAGGAAAAAAAGCAGAAATTAATCAGAACACAAAAAATATTTTTATAGAAAGCGCCAATTTTAACTCAAAACTAATAAGAGTTGCTTCAAAACTTCTTGATTTAAAAACCGATGCTTCTTTGAGGTTCGAACATGGACTGGATCCGAATTTAACCTCCTTCGCTTTAGACAGAGCAACTTTTTTGATTCAAAAAATTGCCAAAGGAAGAGTAGTTGAAGGAATGATCGATCATTATCCAAAGAAAATTTTGCCAAAAAGGATTTCTTTTAATTTTCAAAAAGCAGAATCAATAATCGGGATGAAAATTGCTCCGGAAACAATTATTAAAATTTTCAATCGACTTCAATTTAAAATCAAAAGCAAAAGCAAAGTATTTTTAGAACTAGAAATTCCCACCTTTAGAAGAGACATTAACATTGAAGAAGATTTAGTCGAAGAAGTAGTGAGGCTGTATGGGCCAAATAAAATAAAGCCCGTTTTTCCTCTTTCTGCCTTTTCTCCTCCAAAAGAGAATTTAGAATCTCTTTGGGAAGAAAAAGTCACCAACATTTTAAAAGAATTAAGAATGCATGAAGTTTACAATTATTCTTTTGTTTCGGAAAACGACAAGGAAATTTTTAAGTTCAAAAACCTAATTGAAGTTCAAAACCCAACCTCCTCTGAGTTTAAATATTTAAGACCGTCCTTGATCCCAAACTTACTTAAAAATGTCTATTTGAATCAAAAGTATTTTTCAGAGATTAGAATTTTTGAATTGGGGAAGGTGTTTTTAGAAATAGAGAAAAAAATGCTAGGAGGGATAATTTTGGGAGAAGCTTTTTTGGAAATGAAAGGAGTGATTGATTTGCTTTTTGAAAAGCTAGGATTGGCTAATCTCTGGTATGATTCTTACGAACCGAAAACAAATTTTCAGTTTTGGCATCCATTTAGAGTGGCAGAAGTAAAAATTGATAATGAAAAAATAGGAATTTTGGGGGAGATTTTGCCTAAAATTTTGAAAAAAATGGGAATTGAAAAAAGGGTAACTGCTTTTGAAATCGATTTTGAAAAACTTGCCACTTTAGCTTCAGAAGAATTTATTTATCAGCCTCCTTCTCCATATCCTGCTATTATTAGAGATTTATCAGTTTTAGTTCCTAAAAAGACATTAGTAGAAGAAGTGATGCAAGAAATAGAAAACGAAGCCGGAGAAGTTTTGTCTGATGTCGATCTTTTTGATATTTATGAAAGTGATGAGCTTGGGGAAGATAAAAAAAGCTTAACTTTTCGTCTTATTTTCCAAAAAAGAGACGCTCCAATTTCACCAGAAAAGGTTGACGAATGTTTTAAAAATATTATTAATAGACTTCAATCCCATTTAGATTGGGAAGTAAGAAAATAAAACAATGAGCGAAAAAGCAAAACAAAAATCAGATTCTTATGAAGCAAAAGACATTTTCGTTTTGGAAGGCTTGGAGCCTGTAAGAAAAAGGCCGGGAATGTATATTGGATCTACGGGTCCAGAAGGACTTCATCATTTAATTTGGGAATGCTGCGATAACTCTTTAGATGAGTTTGCGATGGGTTTTGGAAATAAATTGGTGGTTAAGCTTTTGCCCCAAAACAGGGTTTTAGTAGCTGATAATGGCCGAGGAATTCCAGTTGAAATTCATCCTCAAACTAAAAAATCAGCCCTGGAAACCATAATGACAACTTTGCATGCTGGAGCAAAATTTGGTTCCAAGGCCTATAAGGCAAGTGGAGGATTACACGGAGTTGGCGTTTCGGTTGTTTGCGCTCTTTCAAAATGGATGAGAGTTGAGGTTTGTAGAAAAGGAGCAAAATATTATCAAGAATATTCTCGAGGAAAACCAACTACTCCAGTAAAGAAAATCGGTTCTTGTTCTGAAACAGGGACAACAGTAATTTTTGAACCAGACCCAGAAATTTTTCCAAAAATTGAATTTGACATTAAACGGATAATAAAACATCTCCGCCAGCAAGCTTTTTTGTCGAAAAAGGTAAAGATTGTAATTCAAGACGAGAGAAAAAAGCCCTACTTTTCTTATACCTTTTATTTTGAGGGAGGGCTTTTGTCTTATTTAAAATACTTTTTAGCCAAAGACACCAACATTCTTCATCCCAACATATTTTATGCATCTTCTCAGGAAAACGACATCTTTATTGAAGCTGCTTTTTGCTATACCGATGAGTACGAAACTTACGAGGAAAGCTTTGTCAATAATATTTTTACCGGACAAGGAGGTACTCACCTTACTGGTTTTAGAGCAAGTTTGACTAAAGTTTTGAATGACTGGGCAAGGAAAAATGAATATTTAAAAGAAAAAGACGAGCCTCTAAGTGGAGATGACACGCGGGAAGGGTTGATAGCTGTAATTTCGATTAAAATTCCAAACCCTCAATTTGAAGGGCAAACAAAACAAAAGCTTGGAAATCCAGAGGCAAGAGTGGCTGTAGAGAAATTTTTAACTCAAGCGATTTATGATTTTCTTGACAGAAATCCTCAGGACGCAAAAATCATTCTTGAAAAATGCCTTTTGGCCCAAAAAGCAAGAAGAGCAGCGAGAACCGCTAGAGAAAGTATTTTGAAAAAGGGACTTTTAGAAGGCTTAGCGCTTCCCGGAAAGTTGGCAGATTGCATTTCAAAGAATCCTGAAGAATCAGAACTTTTCATTGTTGAGGGAGAATCAGCCGGAGGTTCTTCACGACAAGCAAGAGATAGACATTTCCAGGCTATTTTACCTTTAAAAGGAAAAATATTAAACGTAGAAAGGGCCCGTTTGGATAAGATTTTAGAGTCGAAAGAGATAAGGTCGATAGTGGTTGCTTTGGGGACTGCCATTGCCGAAGATTTCAACATTGAAAAAGCAAGATATCATAAAATAATTATTATGTGCGATGCCGATTCTGATGGAAACCACATTAAAACTTTACTTTTGACACTCTTTTATCGATATTTTAGAGAAATTATTGAAAGGGGTTATTTATACATTGCTAAACCCCCACTTTATCAAATTCAAATAGGAAAAGAAATAAAATATGCTTATTCAGATGAGGAAAAAGAAAAAATCTTAAAGTCGATTAAAAACAAGCAAAATGTTAATATAAAAAGATATAAAGGGTTAGGAGAAATGAATCCAGAAGAATTATGGGAGACAACAATGAACCCTGAAAAAAGAGTTTTAATTCAAGTTAAAGTTGAAGACGCAAAAGAAGCTGACAGAACTTTTGACATTTTAATGGGGAAAGAAGTTCTGCCAAGAAAGAAATTTATTGAACATTTTGCTAAAGAGGTTACAAACTTAGATATCTAAAAATATGTTTAAGTTTTTCTTAAAAACAAAAGAATTCATCTTGCAAGTAAAATCAGAATTTTCTAAAATTAGCTGGTTATCCTTCAGGAAAACTCTTAGTTATTCTGTTTTGGTTATTTTTGTAGCCACTTTGGCTGCGATTTTTCTTGGGGGAATGGATTTTATAATTTTGAAAATTTTAAGATTAATCATTCCATAAAAAATGCCAAAACAATTATTACCACAAGAAAGAAATTGGTACGTCATTCATACTTACACTGGTTATGAAGAAGCAGTAGCTGAGGCCCTGAAAAAAAGGATCGAGTCTTTTAAGATGCAAGACAAAATATTTAACGTTCTAGTACCAAAAGAGAAGAAAATCAAAGTTAAAGATGGCAAGAGAGAAATCGTAGAAGAAAAAATTTATCCAGGCTATGTTTTGGTTGAAATGATAGTAACTGACGAATCCTGGTATGTTGTGAGAAATACGCCTAATGTTACTGGTTTTATTGGTTCTGGTACTGTACCTATTCCTTTGGCCAAAGAAGAAGTAGAAAGAATTTTCAAGAGAATAAAGGCTGAAGAACCAAAATACAAAATCGAGGTTGAGGTTGGAGATTTAGTTAGCATTACTGGCGGTCCTTTCAAGGGCTTTGAGGGTAAGGTTTCAGAGGTAAATTTAGAGAAGGGGAAAGTTAAAGTATTGGTTAATATGTTTGGCCGGGACACGCCCGTAGAGGTAGATTCTTTACAAATTAAAAAACTATAAAAAACATGGCAAAAAAAATAAAAGCAAAAATAAAATTAGAAATTCCAGCGGGACAGGCCACTCCGGCTCCTCCGATAGGTCCGGCTTTGGCTCAACACGGAATTAACATTAAAGAGTTTTGCGATAAATTTAATCAGTTAACGAAAAAACAGGCAGGATATGTTATTCCAGTAAAAGTTATCGTCTTTGAAGATAAAACCTTCGATCTAGAAATCAAACAACCCGCTACATCAGATTTACTTAAAAAAGCAGCAGGAATTGAAAAAGGATCGAGCAAGGGTTCGAAAGAAAAAGTTGGAAAAATTACCAGAGAACAATTAAGGAAAATCGCTGAACAAAAACTTCCAGATCTAAACACAAAGGATATTGAGAAAGCAATGAAAATTATCGAAGGGCAGGCAAAAAATATGGGAATTGAGATTGTAGATTAAAATGAAAAACCAAAGACCCAAAAAAGAAATCTATTATTTAGAAATTGCAAAAACTGTCTCTTTGAGATCACCTTGCATAAGAAGAAAATACGGGGCAATTATTGTTAAAGACGATGTTATTGTTTCTACAGGCTATAACGGCACCGCAAGAGGTGTCGTTAATTGTTTTGAAGTAGGATGCATAAAAGATGTTTTAAATTTGCCTCATGGCAAAGCATATGATGAATGTCCCGCAGTTCATGCAGAAGAGAATGCAATCATTAACGCTGCCAGATCTGGAAGTTCGGTTTTGGGAGGAACCTTATTCATTGCAGGCTTTGATAAAGATGGAAATTTAGTTGAAGCAATTCCTTGTAATCGCTGCAAAAGAGCAATAATTAATGCAGGAATTGAAAAAGTTGTAATTTTAAAAAGCAACGGAAAGCCAAAAATGATTGATGTTAAAGATTGGATTAAAGAAGATTCAAAAAGGTATTTGCAAAGATTAAAGGAAACTAAAAATGAAAATTAAGATTGTAAAGCCCAAAGTTTGGAATTTTGAAGTAATAAAGGGGAAAAATGCCTGGAAAGAAGTTGTTTTTAGCGCAAGATTGAGCGGAGTTCCACAAAAGATTGAGGGAGAAAGAGTTTTTAAAATGATTGTTGAGAATGATTATACTTCTGCAATTGAGCACATTATAATAAAGTTCGATATAAAAATGACAAAAGGAAATGCTCCAGAATTTTTAGAACACAGAATTCAAAGCCACACAGGTTATTCAACAAGATATATTAAAGTTTCAGAAGGAATTGACAAAAAAACTCCAGCTTTTGAAATCATTCTTCCTTGGCATCTTTTGAAAACTCAAAACTCAAAAGTCAAAAGTCAAAAGCTAGCTTTTTTGGAAAATGTCAAAAAAAATTTGGAAAATTATGAGAAATTTTTAAATGAAGGTTTGCCAAGAGAGTCTGCAAGATATATTTTGCCATTTTGCCAAGCAGTTGGAATTTATCATGTGACAATAAATTTAAGATCACTTTTGAATCTTCTGTCCTTAAGGCTTTGTGTTAGAGCTTCGCCAGAATTTAGATCTTTGGCTTCTCAAATTTATTTTAATTTGATAAAAAAATTGCCAATAATGAGAGGACTTGTTGGATGTCGAGGATTTATGAGGGGGCTTTGTCCAGAAAATGAAGCTAGAAATAATACTCAATGCCCTTTTAAAAATAAAGAAAGCGAAATTTTCATTCCAACAATAAAAGAATTTAAAGAGGGAATTTTTCCCAAAAAGTCAAATTTCAAAAAAATAATCAAAGCTCAAGAAAAAATTTTTCAAAGGTTTGCAAAATGGGAAGGATAAAAAAATGAATTCAAAAATCTTTGCCAAAATAATTTTTTCTATATTTTCTGCTCTTTTATTTTTGTTTTTAAGCCAAATTAAATTTGCTCCAATTTTGGGAACAAAAATGCAATTTTCTTTAGCAGTCTTTATTGGTCCTACTTTAGCAAAAATTTTAGGAATTTCTCTTGGCACTTTCACAATTGTTTTAACTCACATTTTAGGAATTGCCCTAAAAATCTATAAATTAAAAAGTACTTCTGACATTTTTACTTTCTTTCCAATAATTTTTGGTGGGATTTACTTTGCAAGAATTTTTAAAAAAGACAAAAAAATTGTTTTTTTACCTTTGATTTGTATTTTACTTTTCATTTTGCATCCAATTGGAAGATCAGTTTGGTTTTACTCTCTTTTTTGGCTAATTCCTTTAATTTTAACTTTCTTTCCTTTGCCAAAATTAAATCTTTTTTCAAATTCTTTAGCTTCAGCATTTGTTGATCATGCAGTAGGATCTGTAATCTATCTTTATCTTTTAAACATTCCAGCTCGCTTTTGGATCGAAGCTATTCCCCACACAATTTTTGAAAGAATTTTTATCGCCGGAGGAATTTCGCTTTGCTATCTTTTTGAAAAAGAAATTTTAAAAGTGTTACTTTCTCTTCCAGCTTTTGCCAAAATAAAAGCTTTGGTTTTTGAATAAAATGGAAGTTTTGCAAGTTAAAAAATTAGTCAAAAAGCAAAATGATTGGCGAAAAAATTGTATAAATTTAATTGCCTCAGAAAATGTTCTTTCGCCTTTAGCTCAAAAACTTTTAGTTTCAGATTTTCTTTCAAGATACAATGAACACGGAATAAAAGATGAGAAGTTTTTTGAGCACTATCAAGGAACCAAATTTTCAAGCGAGATTGAAAAGCTTTGCATTAAAATTTTCTCCAAAACATTTAAAACCCCTTATGTTGATGTCAGACCAATCTCTGGAGTTTTAGCAAACTTAGCTGTTTTTTGGGCAACATTGAATTCAAAAGATACTATTTTTGTTCCGGGTTTAACTTTTGGAGGGCATATTTCTTCAACAAAATATGGGGCTTTGGGAATTTTCAATTTAAATATTGTTGAAATGCCATTTGATAAAAAAAAGCTTCAGATTGATGTTTCAAAAACAATTGAGCTCATTAAAAAATTCAACCCAAAATTGATTTTGTTTGGAAGGTCAATGTTTTTGTTTCCAGAGCCAATAAAAGAAATAAAAAAATACACAAGAGCAATTGTTGTCTATGATGCAGCTCATGTTTTTGGATTAATTTTTAGTGGCTTTTTTCAGGATCCTTTCAAAGAAGGAGTGGATATTATTACAGCTTCAACCCATAAAACATTTCCAGGACCACAAGGTGGAATAATTTTAGCTAATCCAAAGATTGACAAAAACATTTGGAAAAAGATTCAATATAAAATTTTTCCAGGCCTAGTTTCAAACCACCATATTTTCAGGCTTCCTTCTTTGGCTATTACTGCTCTGGAAATGGAAAAATTTGGAAGGCTTTATGCTAAAAAGACAATTGAGAATGCCCAATTTTTAGCCAAAATATTGCACAATTTTGGTTTTGATGTCTTGGGAAAAAATTTAAATTTTACAAAATCTCATCAGATAATTTTAAATGTCAAAAATTTTGGCGGGGGAGAGGTGGTGGCAAAAAAACTTGAAAGAGCAAACATTATTTTAAATAAAATGGCACTTTTTGATGACAGCCCCTATGATGCCACACACAATCCTTCTGGTATTAGAATTGGGGTTCAAGAAATGACAAGATATGGAATGGGAAAAAATGAAATGAAAAAAATTGCAACTTTTATAAAAAGAATTTTGATGGATAAAGAAAATCCAGAAAAAGTTAAAAAAGAAGTGGTTGCTTTTCGAAAAAAATTCCAAAAAATTAAATTTTGCTTTAATGATTGAAAGAATAAAAAAAGAGGTTGAAAAGTTAAAAAAGAGAAAAAATGTTATTGGAATTTTTTTAGCAGGCTCTTTTGCAAGAAAAGAAGCTCATCCTTTTTCTGATGTTGATTTGTATGTTTTAGTTAAAAGAGGAGTTAAAAAAAGATTTTCTGACCCTTGGGATCCTTTTCGAGTTACTTTTTTGACTGAAAAAGAATTAAAGAGGAGGTTTTGGCAAAGAGATTGGATTTTTTCAAGATGTTTAATTTTGTCATCAAAAATTCTTTATGACCCAAAAGGGATTTTAAAAAAAATAAAAAAAGAAGCTAAAAAATATCCAGAAGAAATTCGTCAGTATGAGCTAAGGGCTAATGTTTTTCATGCAAAATACCAACTTTCAAGAGCAAATTTTGCTTTCAAAAAAAGAGATTTTCCTTCTGCAATTTATTTTTTGATAAAGTGCGCAGAAGAAATTTTATTTTTCTTTTATGTTTTAAATAAACTTTATTTGCAAAGCGAAAGAAAAATTTTTGAAGACAGAAAAAAAATCAAAATTAAGCCAAAAAATTTTGAAAAAAGATTAATTGAAGGAGCTTGCCTCAATTTAAATCCAAAAAGAATTGAAAGAGGAATGAAAATTTTGAAAAGTTTAATTGAAGACCTCGAAAATTTTTACAAAAAAGAAGAAAAAAACTGGAAAAAAGAGTATTTAGAAATTTTAAAAGAATTTTAAAATAAATATCGCTTGATTTTGTCTTGAGAAAAAGTAAAATAAAAAAATATGCAGAAAAATCCTTACAAAGGGAAATTTATTGTCTTCGATTCTTTAGATGGGGCAGGAAACTCCACTCAAGTTAAACTTTTAGCTGATAATTTAAACAAAATTGGAAAAAGAACTCATATTACAAAAGAACCAACTTCAGGGCTCATTGGGGGTCTAATAAAAAGCCAACTAACTCATGATTGGAAATCTTCTCAAATTTGTCTTCAACTTTTATTTTCAGCAGACAGGGCCTATCATTTAGAAAAAGAAGTAGTTCCGCTTTTGAAAAAAGGAATCAATGTAATTTCTGATAGATACTTTTTCTCGACAATGGCTTATGGAAATTTGGAAATAAACGATTTAGATTGGTTGATTGAAATTAACAAAAAATTTATCTTGCCAGATTTAACCTTCTTTTTAAAGGTTTCACCCAGAATTTGTATTGAAAGAATTAAAAAAGATCGTTTTGAGATAACATTGTTTGAAAAAGAGAAAGTTTTAGAAAAAGTTTGGCAAAACTACGAAATTTTGGCAAAGAAATTTAAAAATGTTTTCGTTATTGACGGGGAAAGATCGATTGATGAAATCTCAGAGGAAATAAGAAATATCGTAAAAAAGAAGCTCAAACTATAAAAAGCTGGGCTTTACCCAGCTTACAATTTACAAATAGCTTCGTTTATTTTTAGTGCCTCTAAAAGATCTTTGGGAGTACAAATCTCGGTGAAGAAAATTTTAACTCCGCTTTCAATTAAGTTTTTTACTTCTCTTTCAGTTTTAACAATTTTTAAGAATTCATTATAAAGGCTTTGCGGGATTTCAATCTCTATCCTCACAAATGCCTCCTTTTTCTTCATCTCTACCACCTCCTACTTTGAATTTTATTTTTAGCGATTAATTTCTGTCAAGATTGAAAATTTGGTTTGCACCCCTTTTATTTGACAAAACTTGATTTTTATTTTATTTTTTCACTAGAACCTTCCAATCAAAGGAGGTGAGAAATGAGAGAGAAAAAAGAAATTACAAAAGAGGAAGTATCTCAGATAATATGCGACCTTTTAGAAAGAGGGAAAACCCTAAAAGAAGTGGCTCAATCTTATGGCATTACAAAACAAGCACTGCATAAAAAATTAAAAGGACTTGGAGTCGATCTTTCAGAAAGAACTCCTGCCTGGTTTGCTAGAAGAAAGGGAATAGAAGAACTTGCTTTTCCAAATTGGCTTTTGGAGCAAAAAGGGAAGGTAAGTTTGAATGATTTAGCAAAAAAACTAAGGGTAAGCACTACATTTTTGGAAAAGCAAATTAAAAGATTGGGGCTTAATCCTGCAGATTTCAAAAGAAAACCTTCACAGCTAGTGATTGTACATTGT
>Ga0315298_1000787_pt1 | contig 60423 bp, 57 predicted proteins | sample WHS_1_MG_FD_203077 | JGI IMG/M metagenome (GOLD analysis project Ga0315298, IMG submission 203077) | Extremophilic microbial mat communities from Washburn Hot Springs, YNP, Wyoming, USA - WHS_1_MG | ecosystem: Environmental > Aquatic > Thermal springs > Hot (42-90C) | place: USA: Wyoming... | reverse complement strand
GCAGCACCGGCGCCGACGAGCCGCCGGGAATGACCGCCTTGAGCTGTCGGCCCTCGCGCATCCCTCCGGCGAGTTCGAGCAGCTTGGCAAACGGCGTGCCCATCGGCACTTCGTAGTTGCCGGGGCGTTCGACGTCTCCGGACACGGAGAAGATTTTGGTGCCGCCGTTGTTCGGCTTGCCGACTTCGAGATATGCCTGGCCGCCGTTGCGGATGATCCAGGGCACCGCGGCAAAGGTTTCGGTGTTGTTGATGGTCGTGGGCTTGCCGTACAGGCCGAAGCTCGCGGGGAAAGGCGGCTTGAAACGCGGCTGACCCTTCTTGCCTTCGAGCGATTCGAGCAGCGCGGTTTCCTCGCCGCAGATATACGCGCCAAAACCGTGCGAGGCGTGAAGCTGGAAGCTGAAATTGCTGCCCAGGATGTTGTCGCCAAGGAAACCGGCTGCCCGCGCCTGCCGCAGCGCCTCTTCGAAGCGCTCGTAGTCCTCGAAGATTTCGCCGTGGATGTAGTTGTAGCCCACCGAGATGCCCATGGCGAACGCGGCGATGGCCATGCCCTCGATCACCGCGTGCGGGTTGAAGCGCAGGATGTCGCGGTCTTTGAACGTGCCGGGCTCGCCTTCGTCGGAGTTGCACACCAGATACTTCTGCCCCGGGAACTGCCGCGGCATGAAGCTCCACTTCAGCCCGGTCGGAAAGCCCGCACCGCCGCGGCCGCGCAGCGCCGACGCCTTGACTTCGGCGATCACCTGATCGGGAGTCCAGCCTTCGGTGAGGATTTTGCGCAGCGCCTTGTAGCCGTCGCGCGCAACATAGCCGTCGAGATCCCAGTTGCTGCCGTCCAGCCCGGCGAGGATCTGCGGCTGGATGTGGCGACCGTGAAAACAGGTTTCTTTCCCGGTACTGCGGCCGAAGGGATGACTCACAGGATGGCTCATTCGGACTCCTCCTTCGCCGCTGCTGCACGCAGTTCGTCGATCAGCGCATCCAGACGTTCAGGGCGCATGAAGCTGCACAGCCGGCGGTCGTTGACCAGCATGGCAGGCGCATCGCCGCACGCGCCCAGACATTCCGACTCCTGCAGGGTAAAAAGACCGTCTGGCGTGGTGTCGCCGATGGCCACGCCGAGCTTGTCGCTGAGGTACTGCGCCGCGGCCGCTCCACCGCTCAACGCGCAGGGCAGATTGGTGCAGACGTTGAGCTTGTAGCGCCCGACCGGCCGGGTGTTGAACATGTTGTAAAAAGTGACGACCTCGTGCACCGCGATCGGCGGCATGCCAAGGTAGTCAGCAACGGCTTTTTCCGCCGCCGGCGACACCCAGCCGTGCCGTTGCTGCACGATGGACAGCGCCGCGATCACCGCGGACTGCTTCTGATCCGCGGGATATTTGGCGATTTCCTGGTCGATACGCTGACGAATTTCTTCGGACAGCGTCAGGCGTTGCACTTCGCAATCCATAGGCAGGCGGTCCATCAGCGGTCGATCTCCCCGAAAACGATATCGAGTGTGCCGATGATGGCCACGACATCGGCAATCATGTGGCCCCGCGACATTTCGTCCAGTGCAGCAAGGTGGGCGAAGCCGGGCGCGCGGATTTTCAGGCGATAGGGCTTGTTCGCGCCGTCGGAAACGAGGTAAATGCCGAATTCACCCTTGGGATGCTCGACTGCCGCGTAGGCCTGACCTTCGGGAACACGCATGCCCTCGCTGAACAGTTTGAAGTGATGAATCAGCGCTTCCATGCTGGTTTTCATCTCTTCACGCGGCGGCGGCGCAATCTTGTGGTTATCGGTGATCACCGGACCGGGGTTGGCACGCAGCCAGTCGACGCACTGTTTGATGATGCGGTTGGACTGGCGCATTTCTTCCACGCGCACCAGGTAGCGGTCGTAGCAGTCGCCGTTCTTGCCGACCGGCACGTCGAACTCGACGCGGTCGTACACGTCATACGGCTGCATTTTGCGCAAATCCCAGGCCACTCCCGACCCACGCAGCATCGGCCCGGTCATGCCCAGGTTCATCGCCCGTTCGGGGCTGACGACGCCGATGCCCACCGTGCGCTGCTTCCAGATGCGGTTGTCGGTCAGCAGCGTCTCGTACTCATCGACATAGGCGGGAAAACGCTGGGTGAAATCCTCGATGAAGTCGAGCAGCGAGCCCTGGCGGTTGGCATTGCGCGCCTCGACGGCACGCGCGTTGCGGATCCGGGATTCACCATACTGCGGCATGCGGTCGGGCAGATCGCGGTACACCCCACCGGGGCGGAAGTACGCCGCGTGCATGCGCGCACCCGACACCGCTTCGTACATGTCGAACAGGTCTTCGCGCTCGCGGAAGGCATAGAGGAAAATGGTCATCGCCCCGCAGTCCAGACCGTGCGCGCCCAGCCACATCAGGTGGTTGAGCAACCGGGTGATCTCGGCGAACATCACGCGGATGTATTGCGCGCGCAGCGGCACCTCCACACCGAGCAGCTTCTCGACTGCCAGGCAATAGGCGTGCTCGTTGCACATCATCGACACATAGTCCAGGCGATCCATGTACGGCAAAGCCTGGATGTAGGTCTTGTGCTCGGCGAGTTTTTCCGTCGCACGGTGCAGCAGTCCGATATGCGGATCGGCGCGCTGCACGACCTCACCGTCGAGTTCGAGCACCAGGCGCAGCACGCCGTGAGCTGCCGGATGCTGTGGCCCGAAGTTGAGGGTGTAATTTTTGATGTCAGCCATCTCAGTGCCCCTGCTTCGTGCGCTGCACGCCACCCAGCCCGCCGTAGCCGGGTTCGCGGATGACCCGGGGGGTGATTTCGCGCGGCTCGATGGTCACGGGTTGATAGATCACGCGCTTGCTGTCCGGGTCGTAGCGCATTTCCACCGTGCCCGACAGCGGGAAATCCTTGCGGAAGGGGTGGCCGATGAAACCATAGTCGGTCAGAATGCGGCGCAGGTCCGGATGGCCGTCGAACACCACACCATACAGGTCGAACGCCTCACGCTCGAACCAGTTGGCCGCATTCCAGACATCGGTGATCGAGGGCACCAGCGGCAGGTCGTCCTGCGGGCAGCGCACGCGCAGACGCAAACGCCAGTTGTGCTGCAGCGACAGCAGATGCAGCACCACGACGAAACGTCCCTCCTCCTCACGCAGGGCATTGCCGTAGCGCGCATAGTCCACGGCGCACAGGTCGATCAACTGCTCGAAATGCAGCGCCGGATCGTCACGCAGCGTCAAACAGGTCTGGCGGTAGTGCTCCGGAGCAACATCCAGGGTGAGTTCGCCAAGAGCGGCGTCCAGCGCCAGGATGTGCTGCCCGAGAGTGCTGCGCAACGCGGCGTCGAGTTGTTCGAGCTTGCTGGCCATGTGCGGAGTAGGACCAAAGAAAAGAGGGCCGAAAGGAGGAGGGCGGAGAGAATGAACCAGTCGGACGAGACGTAAGAGCGGGCCGAAACGAGCAGGAACGGGACGAAGCAGCCTCAGCGCGCGATGGTTTCCGTCCGCCGGATCTTGTTCTGCAACTGGATCAGCCCGTAGAGCAAGGCCTCGGCCGTCGGCGGGCAACCAGGCACATAGACATCGACCGGAACGATGCGGTCGCAGCCGCGCACCACCGAATAGCTGTAGTGGTAATAGCCGCCTCCATTGGCGCACGAGCCCATGGAGACGACCCAGCGCGGCTCGGCCATCTGGTCATACACCTTGCGCAGCGCCGGGGCCATTTTGTTGCACAGCGTGCCGGCGACGATCATCAAGTCGGACTGCCGCGGACTTGGACGGAACACGATGCCGAAGCGGTCCAGGTCATAGCGCGCGGCACCTGCATGCATCATCTCCACTGCGCAGCACGCCAGGCCGAAGGTCATCGGCCAGAGTGAACCGGTGCGCGTCCAGTTGATCAGCTTGTCCGCCGTGGTGGTGATGAAGCCTTCCTGCAAAACACCTTCGATGCTCATGATGAGTTCCTTACGACCCGTTCAATCCGACGCCACGATACAAGGGTTGCGCAGCGGGCATCACTCCCAATCGAGAGCCCCTTTTTTCCACTCGTAAATGAAGCCGATCGTCAGGATGGCGAGAAAAATCATCATGGCCCAGAAGCCGATCTGGCCAATCTCCTTGAGCGCCACCGCCCACGGGAAGAGAAATGCGATTTCGAGGTCGAAAAGGATGAACAGAATGGCCACGAGGTAATAGCGCACGTCGAATTTCATGCGCGCGTCTTCGAACGCCTCGAAGCCACATTCATAAGGAGAATTTTTTTCCGCGTCGGGGTGACGCGGCGCGATCAGATAACCGAGCAGTTGGGGCACAACGCCTACGCCGATGCCCACGAGGATGAACAACAACACCGGCAGATACTGCTCCAGGTTCATCGCACTCCATCTCCTGTTGTGATTGGACGGGTTGACCCCGCCTTTCCATTTTTGGTGCCGACGGCGAGACTCGAACTCGCACAGCTTTCGCCACTACCCCCTCAAGATAGCGTGTCTACCAATTCCACCACGTCGGCTCAAACCGGACGCCACTGGCCATCCTGCCCGCCTGCGGCGCGCCCGACCAATGCGACAAACCCCTCAAAACAGACTGGAACGATGCGCGTCTGCTGCCTTGATCGCAACAGACGGCCACAGACCCCTTGCGGCGCCTCGCTCTACCCAGACGTTGACTGCACCGCAACGCCTGCCCCGTTTTGACAGACTCGTTTGTTACCGGATTTGCAAAACAAAAAGATCTTACATGCCCCCCATGCGATCGAGCAACATGCTTCAGCCGGATATTGCGCTGACGCAATGCAGCAATTGGCTAGAGATTGACAGGCCGCAGGATTTGTGTTTGCTGCAATGCATCATGATGTAGCCTGTTGACCTGAATCAAGCAGGTTTTATTTCGCTGCGCTCGCAGCCGCAGCCGCCGGCTTGGCCGCGCTGGCGGCTGCGCCAGTTGCAGGCAGCGAAGGAATCTGGCTCAGCGGCGCGGCCGACTTGGCTAGCGCGGCTACCGACGCCACGGGCGCTGGAGCCGCCAGCTTTTCCATCAGCCCGCCATCGCCCGAATTTCCGCGATTGCCGAAATAGGCCATCATCAGCGTCGTGGCAAAAAACAACGTCGCCGCCACCGCCGTGCTGCGGCTGAGAAAGTTGGCCGAACCCGTCGCGCCGAACAGACTGCCCGACGCGCCCGAGCCGAACGACGCGCCCATATCGGCGCCCTTGCCATGCTGCATCAGCACCAGCACGATCATTACCAGCGCAGACAGTATCTGCACCACCAGGGTCAGGGTCATCAAAATTTGCATGGATCGACTCAGTGCGCTCTCGCGTCTCACAACCTCAAACCGTCGGTGCGCCCAGCAGCCACGCACCAGCCCCACTCCATCAGCGCGCCGCGGCGATGATGGCCAGAAAATCCGCAGCCTTCAGCGACGCACCGCCAATCAGCCCACCGTCGATGTCCGGCTGGGCGAACAGCGCCTGCGCGTTGTCCGGCTTGACGCTGCCACCGTACAAAATCCGCACGTCGGCCGCGGCAGCAGACACCGCACGCAGATGTTCGCGCAGGAGGGTGTGCACCTCCTGCGCCTGTTGCGCGCTGGCGGTACACCCTGTGCCGATCGCCCATACCGGCTCGTATGCCAGGACGATGCGCGCGGTCTGCTCGCCGAGCAGATGGGTCACGGCCTGCAATTGCCGCAACACCACGGCCGCGGTCTGCCCGGCTTCGCGCTCCTGCAGGGTTTCGCCGACACAGACGATGGGCGTCATGCCGGCTTCGAGCACCCGCTGCGCCTTGGCGGCGACGAGAACGTCCGATTCGTGATGGTCGGCGCGGCGTTCCGAGTGGCCGACGATGACGTAACGGCAGCCGAATTCCTGCAACATGCTGACCGCCACCTCGCCGGTATGGGCGCCGCTGGCATGCACGCTGCAATCCTGTGCTCCGACAGCCACCTGGCTGGCCTGAAGCAGTTGCTGCACCTGAAACAGATACGGGAACGGCACGCACACGGCGACTTCGCAACGGGCGCTCCCCACTCCGGCAAGGATCTCGCGCAACAGCGCGGCATTGCCTGCAAGGCTGCCGTGCATTTTCCAGTTCCCAGCGACGAATTGCTGACGCATGGTCTTCACTCCAAAATCAAACAATGCATAACCAAACGAGGCATCACCCGCCGGCCCATCAGCCCCAGCGCACCACCAGCTTGCCGATGTGCTCGCCATCTTCCATACGCTCGTGCGCCTGCACGATGTGGCCGGCGTCGAACACCGTGTCGATCACCGGACACAGGCGACCCTGCTCGATCCACGGCCAGACCGTGCGACGCAGCGCACGCGCAATGGCGCTTTTGAACTCCACGCTGCGGTTGCGCAGGGTCGATCCGGTGAGTGTCTGGCGTTTACGCATCAGCAGGGCCGCGTCGATCTGAGCCTGTGAGCCGCCCTGCACCGCAATCACCACCAGCCGGCCGTCTTCGGCCAGGCAGCGCTGCTCGCGCGCGAGATAACTGCCAGCGACCATGTCGAGCACCACATCGGCACCGCGCTGCGCAGTGTGCGCCAGCGTCGCCTCGACGAAATCCTGCGTGTGGTAATTGATCGCCAGTTCGGCGCCCAGCGACCGGCAGGCGGCACATTTGGTCTCCGAGCCCGCCGTGGCGATGACCCGCGCGCCGCTGGCGGTCGCCGCCTGGATCGCCATGGTGCCGATGCCGCTGCTTCCACCCTGCACCAGCAGCACCTCACCGGGCTGCAGGCGGCCGCGCTCGAACACGTTGTGCCACACCGTGAACAGCGTCTCCGGCAACGCCGCGCCCTGCTCGGGAGTCAAGCCCGCGGGCAGCGGCAGGCATTGCCCGACCGGAGCGACACAATATTCGGCGTACCCCCCGCCAGCGACCAGGGCGCAAACGACTTCGCCCACACGCAGATCGCCGGCGGCGATGTCGCCGCTGACGACCTGGCCGCACACCTCCAGTCCCGGGATGTCCGATTCCCCCGCAGGCGGCGGGTACAGCCCGCGGCGTTGCAGCACATCGGGCCGGTTGATGCCAAACGCCAGCACGCGCAGCAGCACCTGCCCCGCCCCGGGCTGCGGCATCGGCCGGTCGGCCATGCGCAGCACTTCAGGGCCGCCCGGCTGGGAAATTTCGATCGCGCGCATCTCGCCCCAGGGGAATTCAGGTGCCCTGCTCGCTTGGCGCCTCCGCAGCACCCGGCAGATCGGTCTGGGCGAACGCCGCGGCAGCCTCCTCACCCAGCAGCGCCTTGATCGACAAACGGAAGCGTCCCTTGTCGTCGGTCTCGATCACCTTGACCCGCACCTTCTGGCCTTCTTGCAAATAGTCGCTGACCTTGTTGATGCGCTCGTTGGCGATTTGCGAAATGTGCAGCAGCCCATCCTTGCCCGGCAGCACGTTGACCAGCGCACCGAAGTCCAGAATCTTGACCACGGTGCCGTCGTACACCTGCCCCACCTCGACCTCGGCTGTGATGTCGAGGATGCGCTGGCGCGCCACCTCGGCCCGGGCGGCGTCGGTCGACGCGATGGTGATCGTGCCATCTTCGGCGATGTTGATCTGCGTGCCGGTTTCCTCGGTGAGCGCGCGGATGGTCGCCCCCCCCTTGCCGATGACGTCGCGGATGCGTTCGGGGTTGATTTTCAGCGTGTACAGCCGCGGGGCGAATTGCGACACCTCCTCGCGCGCACCGCTGACCGCCTGCTGCATGATGCCCAGGATGTGCAGCCGCGCCTCGCGCGCCTGCGCCAGCGCCACCTGCATGATCTCTCGGGTGATGCCCTGGATCTTGATGTCCATCTGCAGCGCGGTGACGCCGGTGGCCGAGCCGGCGACCTTGAAGTCCATGTCGCCCAGGTGATCTTCGTCACCGAGAATGTCGGTGAGCACGGCAAAGCGGTTGCCTTCCTTGATCAGCCCCATCGCGATACCGGCCACATGCGCTTTGAGCGGCACACCCGCGTCGAGCAGCGCCAGGCAGCCGCCACACACCGAAGCCATCGACGACGAGCCGTTGGACTCGGTGATTTCCGACACCACGCGCATGGTGTAGGCGAATTCGTCCTTGCTCGGCAGCACCGCCAGCAGCGCGCGCTTGGCCAGACGGCCGTGGCCGATTTCACGCCGCTTGGGGCTGCCCACGCGCCCGGTTTCGCCGGTGGCGAACGGCGGCATGTTGTAGTGCAGCAGAAAGCGGTCGCGGTATTCGCCGCCAAGGGCGTCGATGATCTGCGCATCCTGATCCGTGCCCAAGGTGGCTACGGCCAGCGCCTGCGTCTCACCACGGGTGAACAGTGCACTGCCGTGGGTACGCGGCAGCACCGAAGTGCGGATGCTGATCGGGCGCACCGTGCGGGTGTCACGGCCGTCGATCCGCGGCTCGCCGGCCAGGATCTGGTCGCGCACGATGCGCGCCTCCAGGTCGAACAGGATGCCGTCGACCTTGGCCGCATCGACTTCGACGCCGGCCTCGGCCAGACCGGCGTGCGCCTTGGCCGCAGCGTCACGCAGCGCCTGGGTACGCGCCTGCTTTTGCGTGATTTTGTACGCCGCACGCAAATCTTCCCCGACCAGCGCCTGGATACGGTCGATCAGCGCCTGATCTTTTTCCGGCGGAGTCCAGTCCCACGCCGGCTTGCCGCCGTCGCGCACGAGTTCGTGAATCGCCTCGATGGCCGCCTGGAATTGTGCGTGGCCGAACATCACCGCTTCGAGCATCACCTCCTCGGGCAGTTGATCGGCCTCGCTTTCGACCATCAGCACCGCGGCTTCGGTACCTGCCACCACCAGATCCAGGCGACTGTTGGCCAGTTCGCTGCGGCTGGGGTTGAGCACGAACTCGCCGTTGATGTAGCCGACTCGCGCGGCCCCGACGGGACCGTTGAATGGCAGTCCGGACACCGCCAGCGCCGCGCTCGACGCGAGCAGCGCCGGAATGTCGGCATCGACCTCCGGATTGATCGACAGCACGTGCACGACCACCTGGACTTCGTTGAAAAAGCCGTCGGGAAACAGCGGCCGGATCGGACGGTCGATCAGCCGCGACGTCAGCGTCTCGTTTTCGCTCGGCCGGCCCTCACGCTTGAAAAACCCTCCAGGAATCCGGCCAGCGGCGTAGGTTTTTTCGATGTAATCGACGGTCAACGGGAAAAAATCCTGACCTGGCTTGGCATTGCGCGCGCCGACCACAGTCGCCAGCACCACGGTGTCGCCCATATTGAGCAGCACCGCACCGCTGGCCTGGCGCGCAATCTCGCCGGTTTCCATCGTGACCTGATGGCGTCCCCACTGGAACGTTTTGACGACTTTGTTGAACATGACTGACTCCTTGACGGCGCCCTGGCCGCGACCGCTGCGATCAGCGTGACGCCGCCATGCCGCTCAGCGGCACGCGCCCGTTGAACCCACCGGCGGAGTGATGCCATTCCAGCGACGCCCGGCTGGCCGGCACGCCGGTGGAATGACACGGGTCACACCGCCCACGAAAACTCTCGCCCAAACACAAAAAACGCCTGTGCCGACAACTCCACACAGGCGTTCCTGCAGCATGGGCTCTTATTTGCGCAAGCTGAGCTTGGCGATCAATGCACGATACCGGTCGACGTCCTTCTCTTTGAGATAGTCGAGCAGCTTGCGGCGACGGCTGACCATTTTGAGCAGGCCACGGCGACCATGGTGGTCTTTGACATGCGTCTTGAAGTGATCGGTCAGTTCGTTGATGCGCGCGGTCAGCAGCGCCACCTGGACCTCGGGAGACCCGGTGTCCCCCGCGCTGCGGGCATTGTCGGCGATGATTTTCGCCTTGTTCAGATCAGCAACAGCCATTGCAGTTTCCTATCGAAAACACGCGAGCGCGAAAGAAACCATTTCGCGTCGTGAAGGTTAAAAAGTGAGATTCTAACCGCAAAGCCCGACGGGCCACGACCCGGGCTGCAGCGGATCGCCACGCCCACCCCGGCAGCGCCGCGCGGCGGGCTCTTGAAACCTGTCACATTGACGGCATATGCTAGCCAACGGGGCACTGATGCCCTAAATGGAAAGGAGATTCATTATGGCTTATTCCATCACGACTCCATCTAACCGTGTTTCCCTCTACAGCAGCGGGTTGGAGCCTGTTTTCGGCCGGCTGTTCGACCAGGCCTTCCGCGACTTTTTCGGCTCTAGCGACAGCGAGGCGCAGTCGCTGAAAAAACTGGCGATGGACGTGACCGAGACCGATCAGGGTTACGTCGTGCACGCCGATCTGCCGGGGGTCGATAAAGACGCCGTGAAAATCCAGGTCGACGGCCCACGGGTGACCATCTCCGCCGAGACGAAAAAAGAAAACGAAAAAACCGAAGGCGGCAAGGTGATCTATCGCGAGCGCAGCACCAGCCAGTTCTATCGCTCGTTCGAATTGCCGACCGAACTCGACGCTGCCAGCGCGGAAGCCAAGCTCGAAAACGGCGTACTCACGCTGACGCTGCCGCGCAAGGCGCAGGCCAGCGCGCTGCAGGTCACGGTGAAGTAAACGCCATCGCTGCCGCCCGACGGTCGCTCAGCACCGCCCGGGCGACGGCAGATCCGCAGCCGGCAAAGCGCCGTGCTGCGGATTAATTCACGCCTGCGCCATTTTGTCGCCGCCACGGCGTGAACCGGCAGGCCGGTTGGGCTTACAGTTTTCGCATTCCATCGGCCCTGCTGTGTTCGACCGCGCCATGCGCATCCAACTCCTCTCCGACCTTCACTTGGAAACCGAATCGTTCGTGCCGCAGCCGGCCGATGCCGACCTGCTCGTGCTTGCCGGCGACATCGACGCCACGCACACACAGCTCGATCTGTTCAAAGACTGGCCCGTGCCGGTCATCTATGTCGCGGGCAATCACGAGCACGATCACAAGGATTTCGACCAGACACTCGACGCCCTGCGTGCACGCTGCCAGCGTCTGGGATTCACCATGCTCGAACGCGAGCAGGTGCGCGTGGTTCACCAGGGCCGCACCATCCGCATCCTGGGCACGACGCTGTGGAACGATTTCGAGCTGTTCGGCTCCGACGGGCTCGAACGCAGCATGCGCGCTGCGCGCTATTTCGCCGAACAGGTGCAATGCGCCACACGCCACGGCAAACCGATGGGCGTCGCCGAACTCCGCGAAGAGGGTTTGCGCTGCCGGGACTGGCTGCGCTGGCAACTGACCGACCCGGCACAACGCAGCGACGAGGACGATGCCACCCTGGTCATCACCCACTTCGCCCCCAGCCTGCGCAGCAACGACCCACGCTACCCGGTCAACGCCTCGACGGCCAGCTTCTGTAATGCCTACGACGACCTGATCGAACACAGCACCCTGTGGCTGCACGGTCACCTGCACTGCCGGCACGATTACCGCGTCGGCGCAGCCCGCGTGGTGTGCAACGCCCGCGGCCTGGCAAGCAAAGGCGAAGACGCCGACTTCCTGCCGCTGGGGGTGTGGGAAATCTGAACGGAGTCGGCCAGCGCGACGCGCTCAGCCGCCCGGCTGCGGCGGCGGCCCCAGCTGCGTCAGATCCCAGCGCGGCAGCACATCGAACGCGCCGGCGGCGTGCGCGCTGTCGGGATGATGCTGCAGCCGCATCGCTCCGGCCAGCGCGATCATGGCGCCGTTGTCACCGCACCATTGCAGCTCGGGAAAGAACAGCCGGACACCCCGCTGCGGCAACGCTGCCGACAGCTTGGCGCGCAGCTGCCGGTTGGCCCCCACACCGCCGGCAACAACCACGGCACTGCGTCCGGTGGCCTGTTGCGCCCGCAGCGTTTTATGCACCAGCACGTCGGTGATCGCATCCTGCGCTGCGGCTGCCAGATCAGCGCGGTGTTGCCCGCCGGCTTCGGTGCCCAGAGCGCGCACCCGGGTGAGCACCGCGGTTTTCAACCCGGCAAAAGAAAAATCCAGGTCCGGGCTGTGCATTTTCGGCCGAGGCAGATCGAACGCACGCGGGTTGCCCGTGGTGGCCAGCCGCGCCAGTTCGGGCCCACCGGGATACCCCAGGCCGAGCAGTTTGGCCGATTTGTCGAAGGCTTCGCCAGCCGCATCGTCCACCGTCTCGCCCAGCAGGGTGTAGCGGCCAAAGTCCTGCACGTCGAGCAGCATGGTGTGTCCGCCAGAAACCAGCAGCGCCAAGAACGGAAAATCCGGCGGCTGCGCCGACAGCAACGGCGACAGCAGATGGCCTTCGAGATGGTGCACGCCGATCAACGGCTTGCCCAGGGCCATGCCCAGCGCCGAAGCCACGCCGGCACCGACGAGCAACGCCCCGGCCAACCCGGGACCGCGGGTGTAGGCGATGGCGTCGAGCTGCTGCAGCGAGACACCGGCTTGCTGTCGCGCCGCCTCGATCAGCGGCACAAGCCGGCGGATGTGATCGCGCGACGCCAGTTCGGGCACCACGCCGCCGTAAGCCTGGTGCATGTCCACCTGCGAATGCAAAGCGTGACCGAGCAGGCCGTCGCGCGTGTCGTACAGTGCGGCGGCGGTTTCATCGCACGACGTTTCAATTCCGAGAACCAGCATGCCCCGCAGTCTAGCGTCCGGCGCCGCATCGGCGTCATCCCCCCAGCCGTTTGACGTCATCGTGCTCGGCGCCGGCGCCGCCGGGTTGATGTGCGCAGCGCGCGCCGGGCAGCGCGGGCGACGTGTGCTGCTGCTCGATCACTGGCCCAAGGTCGCGGAGAAAATCCGCATTTCCGGCGGCGGGCGGTGCAACTTCACGAATCTGTACAACGGTGCAGACAATTTTCTCAGTGTCAACCCGCACTTCTGCAAATCGGCGCTGTCTCGCTTCACCCCGCGCGACATCATTGCCCTGCTGCAAAAACACCGCATCGGCTTTCACCACAAACACAAAGGCCAGTTGTTTTGCGACGACTCGGCCGAACGCCTCATTTCCGCGCTGCTGCAGGAATGCGCCGCTGGCGGCGTGACGCATTGGCAGCCGTGCGCGGTGCAGACCGTCGAGGGCACTTCCTTCGGATTTCGTCTGCGCACCTCGCGTGGCTGGGTCGCGGCGCCCGCGTTGGTCGTGGCCACCGGCGGGCTGTCGATTCCGCAAATCGGCGCCACCGCACTGGGCTATCGAATCGCCGAACAGTTCGGCCTGCCCGTCGTGCCGCCGCGGCCCGCACTCGTGCCGCTGGCGTTCGACCCGCAGCAATGGGCGCCCTACGCGCAGCTCAGCGGAGTCTCCCTGCCCGTGCGCATCCGCACCGGCAACGATTGTCCACCGTTCCACGACGATCTCCTGTTCACCCACCGCGGCCTGAGCGGGCCGGCCATTCTGCAGGTTTCGAGCTACTGGCGTGGCGGCGACGCGCTGCACATCGACTTGTTCGCCGGTCTAGACGAAACAGCATGGTGCAAAAGCAAAACCGGTAACCGACGTACTTTGAGCGCCGAACTCGCCGCGCATCTGCCGCAGCGTCTGGCACAGCAGCTTGCGGCAAGCACCGCCCAGGCACAGCAGCGCATGGCCGACCTGAGCGACAAGACACTGCGCACGCTCTGGCGGCAATGGCACGACTGGCAACTCCACCCCAGCGGCACGCTGGGATGGCGCAAGGCCGAGGTCACTGCCGGCGGCGTCGACACCCGTGCGCTGTCCTCGACGAGCATGATGGCGCGCAAGGTGCCCGGTCTATATTTCATCGGCGAGGTCGTCGACGTCACCGGCTGGCTGGGTGGCTACAACTTTCAGTGGGCCTGGAGCTCGGCAGTGGCCTGCGCTGACGCGCTTTGAAGCGCTCTGCACTGCGGCTGTCTATTGCAAGCCGGTTTTTATGCGTACAATAAAACGTTTGAGTTTGGCGCGCACCGAGAATTGAACTCGGCCCGCTTGGCTAGCGTCTGCCTTTCCTACAGAAGCCTTTCAATGACCACGATCCGCATCAAAGAAAACGAACCGTTTGACGTCGCGCTGCGGCGCTTTAAGCGCACCATCGAAAAACTCGGCCTGCTCACCGAGCTGCGTGCCCGCGAGTTTTACGAAAAGCCCACTGCCGAGCGCAAGCGCAAAAAAGCCGCGGCGATCAAGCGCCATTACAAGCGCATCCGCAGCCAGATGCTGCCGGAACGCAAGTACTGAACGCCCCCCGCTGCGCCGCATCCAGGCCGGCGCGGTCGGTGCTTTTGGCTGCACGGGCGGCAAACATGCCGCAGACCAGCCTCCAGGCAGCCCGCCACAGCCGCGGGCTTTTTGCATTGGACTCGCCATGACCATCAAAGACCGGATTCAGGAAGACATGAAAGCGGCGATGCGCGCCAAAGACACCGCCGTGCTCGGCGCCATCCGCCTGCTGCTTGCCGCAGTCAAGCAAAAAGAAGTCGATGAGCGCATCAGCCTGGACGATACCGGCGTCGTGGGCATCATCGACAAAATGGTCAAGCAGCGCCGCGACGCCATCGCCCAGTTCGCCCCGGCAGGACGGCAGGATCTGGTGGAAAAAGAAGCGGCAGAAATCGCCGTTCTCGAACGCTATCTCCCCGAACGCCTGTCTGCCGACGCGATCGATGCCGAGATCCGCGCGCTGATGGCCGAAACCGGCGCCAGCGGCCCGCAGGATTTGGGCAAACTCATGGGCCCGCTGAAATCCCGTCTGGCCGGCCGGGCCGATATGGCACAAGTTGCGGCGCGCGCCAAAGTCTTGCTCGCCGGGGAATGACGCCTCGTCCGCAGCCGTGAGCGCGCAAGCCGCCGCCGACTCCCGGCCTCTGTTGGTGTTTTCGCACGCCAACGGGTTTCCGGCCGCGGTGTACCGCAAGCTGTTCCGCGCGCTCGACCCGCAGTTCCGCGTCCGCGCGGTGGAAAAATTCGGTCACGATGCGCGTTACCCGGTACGTGACGGCTGGTCCGCGCTGGCACAACAGCTGGTCGACTTTTTGCAGCAGCAATGCCACGGCGAGCCGGCCGTGCTCGTCGGCCATTCGCTGGGCGGCTATCTCAGTCTGATGGCGGCACACGCCCACCCGGAACTGGCGCGACAGGTCATTCTGCTCGATTCCCCGGTGGTGGCCGGCTGGCGCGCGCGGCTGCTGTGGCTGTCCAAGCGCACGGGCCTGGGTGAACGGTTTTCCCCCGCGGCGGCGGCCAAGCACCGCCGCATGCAGTGGCCCGACACCGACGCCGTGCGCGCGCACTTCGCAGGCAAACCGGCGTTCATGCAGTGGGACACACAAATGCTGCAGGACTATGCGACCCTGGGAACGGTGCCAATACCGCAGGGCCGCACCCTCGCCTTCGAACGCGAAATCGAATATCGCATTTACAAAACCCTGCCGCACCATCTGGGCCGGCTGGCACGCAGGCCGTTTGCCGTGCCGGTGAGCCTGATCGCCGGGCGCCAGTCGCGCGAAATCCGCCTGGCCGGGCTGCACGCGAGCAAACGCCTGACGCAGGGCCGGCTGTACTGGATCGATGGCACGCATTTGTTTCCTTTCGAGTCGCCGCAGCACACGGCCGAGCTGATCGGGCAGGCGTTCGTCGCCGCACAGACGCCATGCCTGCCGGGCGGCGCACCCTGCTCTCTATAATGCGCTTTTACCGGCTTTCGTCGCGGCCATGACCAAATACGTGTTCGTCACCGGCGGTGTGGTGTCCAGCCTGGGCAAGGGCATCTCTTCCGCCTCTCTCGCGGCGATTCTCGAATCGCGCGGCCTCAAAGTCACCCTGATCAAGCTCGACCCCTACATCAACGTCGATCCGGGGACGATGAGCCCGTTTCAGCACGGCGAGGTGTTCGTCACCGAAGACGGCGCCGAAACCGACCTGGACCTCGGGCATTATGAGCGCTTCATCACCACCCGCATGCGCCGGGTGAACAACTTCACCACCGGCCAGATTTACGACAGCGTACTGCGCAAGGAGCGCCGCGGCGAGTATCTGGGCAAGACGGTGCAGGTGATTCCGCACATCACCAACGAAATCCAGCACTTCATCCGCCGCGGCGCCGGCGAGGGCACGCCGCAGGCGGTGGACGTGGCGATCGTCGAAATCGGCGGCACCGTGGGCGACATCGAGTCGCTGCCGTTTCTCGAAGCGGTGCGGCAGATGAGCCTGCGCATGAAGCGCGAAGACAGCGCGTTCATCCACCTCACGCTCGTGCCCTTCATCCCCGCCGCCGGCGAGCTCAAGACCAAGCCGACGCAGCACAGTGTGCAGAAGCTGCGCGAAATCGGCATTTCGCCCGACGCGCTGCTGTGCCGCGCCGACCGGCCGATTCCCGACGACGAGCGGGCGAAGATTTCGCTGTTTTCCAACGTCCCCGAGGAGGCGGTGATTTCGGTGTGGGACGTGGACACCATCTACAAAATCCCGCGCATGCTGCACCAGCAGCACCTCGACGACATTCTGTGCCGCAAGCTCGCGCTCAACCCTCCGCCGGCCAACCTCAAGGTGTGGGACGACCTCGTCTACGCGCTCGAACACCCGCAGCACACCGTGCGCATTGCGATGGTCGGCAAATACGTCGACCTGTCGGACTCGTACAAATCGCTCAACGAAGCGCTGCGCCACGCCGGCATCAAAACCGCGTCGAAGGTGGACATCAGCTACCTCGACTCCGAAACCCTGACCCCCGACAACATCGCCCAGCTCGACGCGTATGACGCGGTGCTGGTGCCCGGTGGCTTTGGCAAACGCGGCATCGAAGGCAAGATTCTGGCCGCGCAGTACGCGCGCGAACATCGCATCCCGTATCTGGGCATTTGCTTAGGGATGCAGGTGGCGACGATCGAATTCGCCCGCCATGTCGCCGGTCTGCCGCAGGCCAACAGCACCGAGTTCGACCCGCACACCCCGCAGCCGGTGATCGCGCTGATCGACGAATGGCTGGACCGCGACGGCACCGTGCAAACGCGCAGCGAAGGCGGCGATCTGGGCGGCACGATGCGCCTGGGCGCGCAAAGCGCGGACGTCAAGCCCGGCACCCTCGCCTACGGCATCTACGGCCCGGTGGTCACCGAACGGCACCGCCACCGCTACGAGGCCAACGAGCACTACCTCGCGCAACTGCAGCAGGCCGGACTGGTGATTTCGGCGATCACCCAGCGCGAGCACCTGACCGAAATCATCGAGCTGCCGCAAAGCGTGCATCCGTGGTTCGTCGGCGTGCAGTTCCACCCCGAGTTCAAGTCCACGCCGTGGGACGGCCACCCGCTGTTCACCGCCTTCCTCCGCGCCGCGCTGGCGCGTCACGCGCAGCACGCGCCCACCGCTCAACCCGCCCCCGCCGCATGAACACCCCCCCGCCGCTGCTGTGTGATTTTCCCGTCGGGCTGGACCAGCCGTTTTTTCTCATCAGCGGCCCGTGCGTGGTCGAGTCCGAGCAGTTGCAAATGGACACCGCCGGTGTGCTGGCCGAGCTGTGCGAGGAACTGGGCATTCCGTTCATTTTCAAGTCCAGCTACGACAAGGCCAACCGTTCCAGCGGCGCGTCGTTTCGCGGCCCCGGCATGGAGCAGGGGCTGGAGATTCTGGCCAAGGTGCGGCGCGAAATCGGCGTGCCGGTGCTCACCGACGTGCACACCGCCGAGGAGGCGCCGCGCGCCGCGCAAGTGGTCGACGTGCTGCAGACCCCGGCGTTTCTGTGCCGGCAGACCGACTTCATCGCCGCGGTGGCGAGCCTGGGCAAGCCGGTGAACATCAAAAAGGGCCAGTTCCTCGCGCCCTGGGACATGAAAAACGTCATCGCCAAGGCGCGCACTGCCGCTACTGCGGCGGGACACCCCGACACCCTGTTCCTCGCCTGCGAGCGCGGGGTGAGCTTTGGCTACAACAACCTGGTGTCGGACATGCGCGCGCTGGCGATCATGCGCGACACCGGCTGCCCGGTGGTGTTCGACGCCACCCACTCGGTGCAACTGCCCGGCGGGCAAGGCACCAGCTCGGGCGGGCAGCGCGAGTTCGTTCCGGTGCTGGCGCGCGCCGCGGTGGCCGCGGGTGTGGCCGGACTGTTCATGGAAACCCACCCCGACCCGGCCAAGGCGCTGTCCGACGGCCCCAACGCCGTGCCGCTGCGCCATATGCGCGCGCTGCTCGAAAGCCTGAAAGAACTCGATGCCGTGGTCAAACGCCGCGGCTTTCTGGAAACCGATTTCAACTGAATCTACATGAGCGCCTACATCCTCGCCCAGGTCGACGTCACCGACCCGCAGCAGTACGAGCAATATAAAACCTTGTCGTCGCAAGCCATCGCCAAGCATGGCGCCAAAGTGCTGATCCGCGGCGGGCAGGTCGACGTGCTCGAAGGCGACTGGCACCCCAGCCGCGTGGTGCTGCTCGAATTCCCCGATCTGGCTGCGGCGCATGCGTTCTACGACAGCGCCGAGTATCTGCTGGCGCGCCAGGCGCGCGCGGGGGCTGCGGTCATGCGCATGATCGCCGTGCAGGGCGTGTGATTCCCATCTCCGTCATTTCCATCTTTTCACCATCCATCCCATTCCCCACAGGAGTTTTCATGAGTGCCATCGTTGACCTCACCGCCCGCGAAATCCTCGACAGCCGCGGTAACCCGACCGTCGAATGCGACGTGGTGTTGGAAACCGGGTTCATCGGCCGCGCTGCCGTACCGTCGGGCGCGTCCACCGGCACGCGCGAAGCGATGGAACTGCGCGACGGCGACAAATCGCGCTTTGGCGGCAAGGGCGTGCTGCGCGCAGTCGAGCACATCAATACCGAAATCACCGAGGCCGTGATGGGCCTGGACGCGACCGAGCAGACCTTCCTCGACCAGACGCTCATCGACCTCGACGGCACGCACAACAAATCGCGCCTTGGCGCCAATGCGCTGCTTGCCGTGAGCATGGCCGTGGCCAAGGCGGCTGCCGAAGAGGCGGGCATTCCGCTGTACCACTATCTTGGCGGCTTCGCCGCGCGCGAGCTGCCGGTGCCGATGATGAACGTCATCAACGGCGGCGCACACGCCAACAACAGCTTGGACATGCAAGAGTTCATGATCATGCCTGTGGGCGCGCCGAGCTTTCACGAGGCGCTGCGCTACGGCGCCGAGGTGTTCCACGCGCTCAAAGGCATTCTGCAGGACCGTGGTCTGCCCACCACCGTCGGCGACGAAGGCGGGTTTGCGCCTAACGTCGCGAACCACGAGGCGGCACTGCAGCTCATCGTCGAGGCCATCGAGAAAGCCGGTTACCGCCCGGGCGAGCAGGTGGCCATCGCCATCGACCCGGCGTCCAGCGAGTTCTACAGGGATGGCAAATACCACCTCGATGGCGAAGGACTGGTGCTGTCCACCGAAGAGATGATCGACTTTTACGACAACTGGCTGGGCAAATACCCCATCGTGTCGATCGAAGACGGCCTGGCCGAGCAGGACTGGGACGGCTGGAAGCTGCTCAACACCCGCCTCGGCCACAAAGTCCAGCTCGTCGGTGACGACATTTTTGTCACCAACACCGCCATCCTGAAAAACGGCATCGCCGACAAACTGGCCAACTCCATCCTGATCAAGGTCAACCAGATCGGCACGCTGACCGAAACCTTTGCCGCCATCGAAATGGCCAAACGTGCCGGCTGGACCGCGGTGATTTCGCACCGCTCCGGCGAAACCGAAGACAGCCTGATCGCCGATCTGGCCGTGGCGGTCAACGCCGGGCAGATCAAGACCGGCTCGCTGTCGCGCAGCGACCGCATCGCCAAATACAACCAGCTGCTGCGCATCGAGGAAAACCTGGGCGAAACCGCGCGTTTCCTCGGCCGTGAGGTGTTTTACAACGTGCGCTGAGCACGTACGCCACGGCATCGCCGCGACGCCGCCAGCGTGGGGCCGACGACCGGGATCATCATGCGCTGGGTCACCGTGCTGCTCGTGAGCCTGTTGCTGCTGTTGCAGTGGCCGCTGTGGTTTGGCGAGCGCAGCTGGTTTGCCGTCCAGCGGCTGGAAAACCAGTTGGCGCAACAAAACCAGGCGAACGCGCAGGCTCAGGCGGAAAACGACCGGCTGGCGGCGCAGGTGCACGACCTGCAAACCGGGTTGAGCGGCGTGCAGGATCAGGCACGGCGTGAGATGGGGATGGTCAAGCCCGACGAGATTTTTGTGCAGATCGTGCCGCCGGCCAGCGCGCCCAGCGCACCGGCCAGCATGCCCGTGTCGGCCCCGAGCGCTCAGTGAGGGCGTGAGGCCACCGGCGGCTGCGCCACGGTGTCGACGAACACCTGCGCGGCGTCCACGGCATCGAAGGCATAACCCTGGCCGCAGAATTCACAGCGCACGTCGATCTCGCCGCGCTCGGCCAGAATGGCAGACACCTCCTCGCGGCCGAGCAGGCGCAACATGCCCGCCACCCGCTCGCGCGAGCAGGTGCAATGAAACCGCGGTGACAGCGGCTCGAACACGCGCACGTCGTCGTCCCAGAACAGCCGACGCAAAATGTCTTCCGGAGGCAGTTCGAGCAGTTCCTGCGAGGTCAGTGTCGCCGCGAGGTGACGGGCGCGGGAAAACGCCTCCTGCGCCGTCTCGACCGACGACGCGCCCTGGCCTGCTGCCGGCATGCGTTGCAGCAGCAAGCCGCACACCGTTTGCTCACCGCTGGCGAGCCGCAGCAGCGAATCGATCTGCTCGGATTGCGCCAGATATTGTTCGAGCATCGCCGCCAGCGATGGCAGCGTCTGCCCCTGCGCATCGGTCAGCGCGACGATGCCCTGATACGGCTGCATCCCGGACTGGCGGTCGCGCGGGTCGAGTGTGATGGCGCAGCGGCCCTGGCCGTGCAGGTTGACCAAGGCTTGCAGCTCGGAGGGCAGAACCGCGTCGTCGGGGATGTCGCCGGCCATTTTCGCCGTGGCACGCAAGCCGAAATCGGGCTGGCATTCGGCCACGGCGAGCTTGAGCGGGCCATCGCCCTGGATTTGCAGGATGAGCGAGCCATCGAACTTGAGACTGCCGGCCATGAGCGCGCTGGCCGCGGCCATCTGCCCGACCAGCGCCGCCACGCCTTGCGGGTAGCTGCGGCGTTTTTGCAGCTCGGCCCACGTGCTCTCCAGACGCACGAGCACACCGCGCACCTGCCCTGCGCCGAGGATGAATTTGACGAGTTGGTCGCTCATGGCTGAATCCGCTGCAGGTCCTGGGCAAAGCGCCGCGCGCGCTCGACGTAGTGCTGCGTATTCGCCGCCATGGCGGCGATGGCCTCGGCGCTGAGCTCGCGCACCACCCGCGCGGGTGAGCCCAGAATCAGCACGCCGTCGGGAAACACCTTGCCCTCAGTGACCAGGGCACCGGCACCGACGAGGCAGTTGCGGCCGATCTGCGCACCGTTGAGGACGACCGCCTGGATGCCGATCAGGCTGCCTTCGCCGATGCTGCAGCCATGCAGCATCGCCTGGTGCCCGATGGTCACACGCGCCCCGACCGTGAGCACGAACCCCGGGTCGGTATGCAGCACGGCGCCATCCTGGACATTGGACTCCTCGCCAATGTCGATCGGCTCGTTGTCGCCGCGCAGCACTGCACCGAACCAGACGCTGGCACGCGGCCGCAGGCGCACACGGCCGATGACGTGCGCCCCCGGAGCCACGTAGGCATCGGCAGCGAGGTCGGGCCGCCATTGGGCAAATTGGTAAATTGACATGATGATCGCTTCCTTGCTTGGGCCATGAATTGGCGCATTGCACAACTCGCTCCCGGTGAGGATTTTCCCCCGGTTTCGCAAGCCCTGCCGGCATTGTCGCCGTTCCCCGGCCTGCTTGCCGTGGGCGCGAGCCTCGATGCCGACACCCTGGAGCGCGCCTACCGTCGCGGCATTTTCCCCTGGTTCAGTCCGGGGGAGCCGGTTTTGTGGTGGAGCACCGACCCGCGCATGGTGCTGCAACCGCAACGCCTGCGAGTGACACGTTCGCTCAGACAATCGGCACGGCGGCTGCTGCGCAACCCGGCGGTACGGCTGCGCATCGACACGGCGTTTGCCCAGGTGATGCAGCAGTGCGGCGCGCGACGTGCAGCCAGCGGCACATGGATCACCCCGGAGATGCGACGCGCCTACGGCGCACTGCACGCACGTGGCCTGGCGCACAGCTTCGAGCTGTGGGAACACGGCGCACTCAAAGCCGGGTTGTACGGGGTGTGTATCGGGCGGATGTTCTATGGTGAGTCGATGTTCACCACCATCGCCGACGGCTCCAAAACGCTGCTGATGGCGCTGTGCGGCTTTTGTCTGCGCAATGACATCGCGCTCATCGACTGCCAGCAGCAAACTGCGTTTCTCGCACAGATGGGCGCGGAACCGATCCCCCGCGCCGATTTCATCAAGCATGTGGAGCAAACCACGCAACTGCCGCCGGTACCGGGCTGGCAGTATGATGAATCGACCTTCCTCACCGATTGCGCGCGCTGGCTGTGACCCATCCCAAAGAGCTTCCGCTGACCACCCTGCAGTTCTACGCCACGGCAAGTTATCCGTGCAGTTACCTGCCCGGGCGCATGGCGCGGTCGCAGGTGGCCACACCCAGTCACCTGATCAACGCCGACGTGTACTCCGATCTGGTGCATGCCGGTTTTCGTCGCAGCGGCTTGTTCACCTACCGGCCGCAGTGCGAAGACTGTCAGGCCTGTCTGCCGATCCGCATCCTGGCGGCGCGGTTTTCTCCCAACCGCGCGCAGCGACGGGCGTGGAAACGCCACGGCAATCTGTGCGTGCGCGTGCTCAAACTCGGCTTCATTCCCGAGCATTACCAGCTTTACCTGCGTTACCAGGCCATGCGTCATACCGGCGGCGGCATGGATCAGGACAGCATCGACCAGTATGCGCAGTTTTTGCTGCAAAGCCGGGTCAATACGCGGCTGGTCGAGTTCCGCGAGCCGCCGGCGCCGGGGGAGCAAAGCGGTGTGCTCAAAATGGTGTCCGTCGTCGATGTGCTGTCCGACGGGCTGTCAGCCGTCTACACGTTTTTTGAACCCACAGACCCGGGCAGCAGCTACGGTACCTACAACATCCTGTGGCAGATCGAACAGGCCAGGGCGATGCAACTGCCACACGTTTACCTCGGTTACTGGATCGCGCACAGCCGCAAAATGGCCTACAAGTCGCATTTCACGCCGTTCGAAATCTACCGCGGCGGCCGCTGGTTCGACCCGCTGGCCACCGATGCCGCCCGCAGGAACTGACCGCTGCCCTGCTCAGGGCTTGGCCACGTCCTGGCCAGACGGTCGCTGCGCGCTACGCCGGGCGAACTGCTGCTTGAATGTGGTCTGCGCGGCCACGGGCAAATCGCGGTACGCCGTCCAGCCCCCGGCGCCAGGCAGGTGATGGATGCGTCGGCGCTGTCCGGCGAGCAGACGCAGCAGCCAGGAGGCCGTTTTCGCCCCCGGACGGTACAGCCACGGATGGCGGGCGGCGTAACTCCACAGCCGTAGCGCCCAGCGTTCCATACCCGGACGCAACTGCCGGTCGAACTGCTGCTCGCGCAGCTTGCGCAGCAGATCCGGGAGCGGGATTTTCATCGGGCAGACCGCCTGGCATTGCCCGCACAGCGTCGCCGCCTGCGGCAGATCCTGCGTCTGCGCCAGACCTTGATAGCTCGGCGTGAGCACTGACCCCATCGGCCCGGGGTAAACCCAGCCATAGGTGTGCCCACCGACCTTCTGGTACACCGGGCAGTGGTTCATGCACGCGCCGCAGCGGATGCAGCGCAGCATGTCGGCAAACACGCTGCCCACCAGACTGCTGCGCCCGCCATCGAGCAGCACGACGTACATCTGCTGCGGCCCATCGAGATCACCCTCGCGTCGCGGCCCGGTCAGCAGCGAAAAGTAATTGCTGATGGTCTGCCCGGTGGCCGACCGCGGTAGCAAACGCATCACCGCCGCCAGGTCTTCCAGGGTGGGCAGTACCTTTTCGATCCCGGTCACCGCCACGTGGACACGCGGCAGAATGGTGCACATGCCCTCGTTGCCCTCATTGGTCACCAGCGCCACCGAGCCGGTCTCGGCAACCAGGAAATTGCCTCCGGTGATGCCCATGTCCGCGGACAGAAATTTGGCGCGCAGCACTTCGCGCGCTTCGCGGGTCATCTGGGCGATGTCGGTTTTGCGCGGGGTGTGGTGTGTTTGGGCGAACAAGTCGGCGATTTCCTCCTTGTCCTTGTGCACCACGGGAGCGATGATGTGCGACGGCGGTTCGTTGCCGTTGATCTGCAAAATGTATTCGCCCAGATCGGTTTCGGTGACTTGCACTCCCGCGGCGTCCAGTGCCGCGTTCAAACCCATTTCTTCCGAAACCATCGACTTGGTTTTGATCGCCTGCCTGCACCCATGCCGACGGGCGATCTGCACCACCAGGTCTGCGGCCTGCTGCGGCGTTTGCGCCCACAACACCGTGGTTCCGCGGCACCGCGCCTCGGACTCGAAACGCTCCAGCCACACATCCAGCGTGCGCAAGGCCACGTTGCGCCGCTTCACCGCCTCGTCACGGATCTGCTCGAATCCGTCGAGCGCCGCGATTGCCGCGGCACGTCCGCTGACGAATTTGGTCGACAGTTTTTTGAGGTTTTGCTGCAGCCGCACGTCAGCCAGTTTTTGCCCGGCCCGGGCTTTGAACAGCATGGTTTGCGATTGCATCGTTCAGGTCTTTCCGGCGAGAACCTCGGCAATGTGCAGCACCTGCGTACGCTCGTCACCCTGGCGCCGCAGCCGCCCTTCGATCTGCAGCATGCAGCCCAGATCGCCCAACACCACGGCGCGTGCACCGCTGGCCTGAATATTGGCGCATTTGTCGTCGGCGATGGCGGCGGAAATGTTGCCGTATTTCACCGAAAAAGTGCCGCCGAATCCGCAGCACTGCTCACACTGTTCCATTTCGCGCAGTTGCAGGCCACGAACCAGCGACAGCAGATGACGTGGCTGCTGTTTGATGCCGAGCTCACGCAGCCCGGAACAGGAATCGTGATACGTCACCTCGCCGTCGAACGTGCCGGGCACCGCGGTCACCGCGGCGACGTTGACGAGAAAATCGGTCAGCTCGAACAGGCGCGGCTGCATCGCGGTGAAACGGCGCAATAAATCGGGTTGATTGCGCAGCACGTCCGGATAGTGTGTCTTGATCGTTCCCATGCACGATCCCGACGGTGCGACGACGTAGTCGAACGCTTCGAATTCGTCGATGAATTTTTCCGCGAGCTGCAGCGTGGTGCGGCTGTCGCCCGAGTTATAGCCCGGCTGCCCGCAGCAGGTCTGCGACATGGGCACGTGCACCTCGAAATGCGCTGCTTCGAGCAACTCGACCGCAGCCATCGGGATGCTTGGCCGCAGCACGTCGGCCAGGCAGGTGATGAAAAGTCCGACTCGCTGTTTCATGCACGCATTATCGGCCGTTTGTTTTGCGGCTGGCTGACGCCGTGTCTCCCACCGCTCGGCAGACAGGGTACATTTCCGGTCAGCAAAACGTCGTCCCGGCATATAAAATTATTGCAATGCAGCAACGCCTCTCCATGCCTTCCAGTGTCCCCCCCGCGACCGAGGAGCCGGCAATCCAGGTGCTCGGTCGAGCCTTTGCCGTGCTCGACGTCCTGGCGCGCAACCCCGACCCGATGCAGCTCAAAGACATCGGCGCCGCCACCGGACTGCATCCGTCCACTGCGCACCGCATTCTCAGCGACTTGGTCGTCGGTGGCCTGGTCGAGCGTGTCGATGCCGGGACTTACCGCCTGGGCATGCGACTGCTCGAATACGGCAACCTGGTCAAGGCGCGCCTGAGTGTACGCACCGCCGCGCTCGGCCCGATGCGCGAACTGCACCGCCTGACGCATCAACCGGTGAATCTGAGCATCCGCCAGGGCGATGAAATCGTCTACATCGAGCGCACCTACAGCGAGTACTCCGGCATGCAGGTCATCCGTTCGGTGGGAGGGCGTGCGCCGTTGCATTTGACCTCGGTCGGCAAGCTGTTTCTCGCCGCCGACGACGCCCCGCGCGTGCGGGCGTATTGTCTGCGTACCGGGCTTGCCGGCCAGACGCGCAACAGCATCACCAACGCGCAGCAGCTCGAACGCGAGCTGAGCAAAGTGCGTGTGGAGGGTTTCGCCCGCGACAACGAAGAACTCGAACCGGGCGTGCGTTGCATGGCCGCAGGCATTTACGACGACAGCGGCGAGCTCGTCGCCGGTCTGTCGCTTTCCGCCCCCGCGGATCGCTTGATGGAAGACTGGCTGGACAAAGTCCAGGCGACGGCACAAAAAATCTCTGCTGCGCTCGGCTACAAAGGGCCCAGACGCTGAACCGCTCGTTCCCGGGCCGCCGCTTCAGGGTCAGTTGCCCGGCTCGATAGTGCGCTCGGCCAGTGCGGTGCGCAGCAAAGCCGGCTGTCGGCGGCGCTGTGCGGCGGTTTCGGCGTCACGCTGCGCCGGGTCGCGCAACGCATCGAACCCCTTGGCCTGCAGCCAGTTGCGGATGCGCTGGGCATCGCCGAAATGCGAATACCGCCCCCAGGCGTCGAGCAGCACGACAATGATCCTTCGCCCTTCGAATTGGGTCTGCAGCACCAGACAATGCCCAGCTTCGTTGATGTAACCGGTTTTTTGCAGCAGGATGTCCCAGCCGCGGTTGAATACGAGGTGGTCGGTGTTGCGGAACTGCAGGGTGCGCGAACCGACATCGACCTCGCTTTGCGGATGCGTGGAAAACTCGCGAATCAGCGGGTAATGATAGGCCGCCTTGACCAGCAGGGCCAAATCATGCGCGGTCGATTCGTTTTGCGGCGACAGGCCGGTGGGTTCGACATACCGGGTGGAATTCATGCCCAGCGCACGTGCCTTGGCGTTCATCGCAGCGACGAACGCCGTCAGGCCACCGGGATAGTTTCTCGCCAGGGCATGCGCCGCCCGGTTTTCCGACGACATCAACGCCAGCTTGAGCAGCTCCTCCCGGCTCAGGCGCGTGCCGGGGCGCAGGCGCGACGAGCTCCATTTCAGCGTATCGATGTCTGCATCAGTGATTTCGATCATTTGATCCATCGGCTGATGCGCGTCGAGAATGACCGCAGCGGTCATCAGTTTGGTCAGCGAAGCAATCGGCCGCGCCGTATCGGCGTTTTTGCTCAGCAACACCCGATCGGTGCTTTCGTCGACCACCAGCGCCGAGCCCGAGCGCAGTGACACCGGGTCATCGTTCAGTGCCGTCGATGCGGCCGCGACTTCAAACCGGTCGACGGCCCGCGCAGACGGCGCGGCAGAGGCGATGCGGGCTGCTTTTACCGGCACTGGCGCCTCGACACGCCGCGTCCGACGGTCGGTGGTCGGCCCGGCCACAGGCCGCGACGACGGAGTGTGTCTGACGGCAGGCGCTGCCTCTCGTGTTCGCAAAGGCTGCCGCTCGGAACGGAACCTGGGTTGATGACGCGACCGCTGCGCGGTGTGTTGCTGCGGTTGACTCACTGCGCGGCGCGACACTGCATGCTTGACGGCAGAGGGCCGTTTGACCTGCTGCGTGGTGTGTACGGAGCTCGTGTCTTGCGACTTCGCTGGCGTTGCGGCGGCGAGTGCCGGCAAGCTGCAGGCCCACGCCAACAGAAAGAGGGCCCAGTGCAAACCCGGCGGACGAAACACAGCAAAAAAATGGGCTGAACGCATGACTCTGCCTGGGGCCGTCGTGGAAAAAACCGCGGGCCGCTGCGGGCCCATGGGCGTAGCCTAGCAAACGGCTGAAACGGCGGCAAGATCAATGTGTTGCTGCCGACATTTCATTCCTGGTCACAAGAGCGCAGGGGAAAACAAACGGCCCGCAGCGCACTGCGGGCCGTTGAAGCGGAAAGCGGCGTCGATCAAGCGACGTTCGGGTAATCCGCCAGCCCCGGATTGCCTTTGACCCCGATCAGCTTGGGCTCGTTCGGCTTGAGCGGCTTGATGACCTTCTGATGTTTGAGGTATTGCTCGACGATCTCCCAGATCGGCGGGTTGTCGGGCGTTGCCGCGGCCTGACTGACGGGGGCCCAGCCAGCGACCTTGTAGGTTTTTTTCGGGTCGATCGGCTTGCCCTTGAGGGTCATTTCCTGGATGCGGTTGCCCATTTTCTCATTGGGTGCACAGGCGTAGTGCAGACCGCCGACGCGCACCATGTCCCCGCCCTGCTGGTAGTACGGATCGGGGTTGAACAGGTTGTCGCACACGTCTTCCATGACGTTCTTGACCGTTTCACCGGTCATGTCGGTCAAGGTGCAGTACGGATAAGTGATGGCCAGCTGGGTCATCATGTCCTCGCGGGTGATCGGCGAGTTCGGCAGCAAGCTGCCGCCCCAGCGGAAGCCCGGGGAGAACGCGATGTCACCACCGCGCACGGCCAGCATGGCATCGACCACCAGCTGATCCCAGGTGCCGTTGAAGTTGCCCCGGCGGTACAGCACGCCTTCGGTGTGCGCCAACACCTCGGTCAGCTTGGACTCGTACGGCGCGCGATGCTTGGCGATCAGCGCCTCCATGTCCTTGTCCGCCGGCAACAGATCGGAGAACACCGGCAGCAGCTTGTACTGGTAGCTGACCATCTTGCCGCCACGCACGTCGAAGTCCATCACGCCGAGGAATTTGCCGTGAGAGCCGGCGTTGGTCACCAGCGTCATGCCACCGTTGGGCCGGCGGACTTCGACCGCAACGGCTTCGGCATCATGGGTGTGGCCGCCGAAAATACAGTCGATGCCGTCGACCAGCGAGGCCATCTTGCGGTCGACGTCCATGCCGTTGTGCGAAATCACCACCACGAGTTGCGCGCCCTGTTTGCGCACTTCGTTGACCACCTTCTGCATGTGGTCGGTGTCGATACCGAAGGTCCAGTCAGGGATGAGGTAGCCTGGGTTGGCGATCGGGGTGTACGGGAATGCCTGCCCGATGATGGCCACCGGCACCCCGTTCATCTGCTTCATCACGTAGTTCGGGAAGACGGGGTCGCCAAAATCGTTGGTTTTGACGTTTTGCGCGACAAAGTCGATCTTGCCCTTGAAGTCCTTGTTGACGATTTCCTTGACGCGATCCTGGCCGTAGGTGAACTCCCAGTGGGCCGTCATCACGTCGACGCCCAGCTGAATCTGAGCATCGACCATGTCCTGGCCCTTGGTCCACAGCGACAGTGCCGTACCCTGCCAGGTGTCGCCGCCGTCGAGCAGCAGCGCGCCGGGACGACCGGCCTTGAGTTGCTTGACAAGAGTGGCGATGTGTGCATAGCCGCCCATCTTGCCGTATTGCTTGGCGCCACGAATGAAATCGAGGTAGGTGAAGGCAAAAGATTCACGGGTATTGGGCTTGAACCCCACCCGTTTGAGGTAATCCGCGCCAACCAGGTGCGGCAGATGGCCTTTCATCCCGGCGACGCCGATGTTCACGTTCGGCTCACGGAAGTACAGCGGGCGCAGGTGCGCGTGGCTGTCCGTCATGTGCAGAAAATGTACATTGCCCTTGACCGGCGGGTTGTACAGCTCTTTGACTTCGGCAGCCGTTGCTTCACGCATCATCGGGAAGCCGGCAGCCGCGGCGGCGGTGAGCACGCCCATGAATTCACGTCGGGTCAAGTTCATTCACATGTCCTCTGCAAAAAAAGAAAACCCGCCAAATCAGGCGCGATCCGGCGGGCGTAGTGATGTTTTTAGCAAAAATAGACCGACACGCCGAGATTATTTATTCACTGGCGAGTTCGGGTCGAACAACAGCGCCATGATGTCCTTCATCTGCTGCTGCGTCAGCGCATGGCTGGCACCCAGGGGCGGCATTTGCGAGCAGGCGTTGAACGACGTCGAGTCGTAAATCCGCGCCCAAGTGTATTTGACGATTTGCTCCGAATTCCCGCGGGTCTTGCCATAACCGATGAGCGACGGCCCAAGGTTGCCCTGCGACGGGTTGTTCGGAATCATCTGATGGCAGTTGATGCAGTTGCCACCGTTGGGCGTACCTGGCTTGTCATTCCAGGTCATACCCTTGCCGTCCTCAGCGATTTTCAGACCGGCTTTCCAGTCGCCGAAATACTGACCATCTGCAGGATAGACGACCTTGCTGTAATGGTCTTTCTCGATGCGCGCGGCAATGTCCTTCGGCAGTGGCTTGCCGAGATAGTCGTATTTCGAGCACTCATGTTGCGCTTCGGTCTGCACCAGACGATCCAGCCCTGCTGAGCCTTTTGCCTGGAATGACGTCGCGATCACCTCTTTGAACGACTTGGTCATGTAAGTGGAGCCGTCTTCCCCGGCAGAGGCCATGCCACCCCCATTGCTGGCACAACCCATCAGGCCGATGGAAAGGGCCATCGCAGAAAACAACGCGATACGTTTCATTATGTCTCCTCTCAGCGCTTGAACGACGGGGTCAGGATTTTGTGACCTTTCGCCATCACACCCATGTAGGTTTCCAGATCGATCACGACCTGCGACAGATATTTGGGCTCGGCGATGCGTTGTTGCCGCATGCAGTCGTTCATGCGCCACTCGAGAGTCCGCACGACCCCTTGGGAATCAGGATAAGCCGGCCAAGTCGCAGCAACCCAGGCTTTTTCGCCATCGGGGGTCGACAGATTCGGCAGCTTGGAAATTTTGATCTGTTTGTCGTTCTCTGCGTGGCAGGTCGCGCAGGAGAAGTTGTACGGCCCGGCGCGATACCAGAAAAACTTTTTGCCGTTTTCGAACGACAATTTTTCCTGCGGCGTGTTCTGCGGCACCTCCATGGGCATACCGTCAGACTGGTGCGCGACGTACGCTGCGAGATTGACGATATCCGTTGCATTACCGCCGTTCTTGGCGAACGGATCCTTCAGCACGTCTTTTTCGATCTGCTCTTTGCTGAAGCCCTGGATGGTTTCCATGCAGGTGACCAGACGGGACTCGACGTCCTGCACCTTGCCGGTATCGGCGAAATAGCGGGGAAGCTGGGCGTATGCTCCCTTGAGCACTCCGGGGCCGAGGCCGAAATCGCAGGTCTCCAAGCTCTTGTGGTTCGGGCCACGTTTTTCCTTGAACAGCTTCTCGCCAGCGGAGACGTTGAACTCCGCGGGATTTCCGCCCATTTGGTTGAGCATGTCGATGTATGAATCGGCATGCGCAACCGTCGGGGTCAGGCCGACGCCGAGGGTCAGCGCATAGAACGACGTCGTCGCCGCGGCTGAGATTGCGATACCAATAAACCGTTTTTTCATAGTCTCCTCACAGCGTTGAGTGGGTCTTGGTGGGCTGGGGGGCCAGCATCGCTGCTGGCCCTCGATGTCACGACACCGTCGTGTCTGCGGTCGAGGTGTCACCCTTGTTATCAATCCACGACACCGTCACCTTGTCACCCGATTTACCGCCCTTGAAGCGGAACTCCAGGAACGGGTTTTTGGAGATCGCCGTGCCCCAGTCACAGGTCAGCACGGTCTTGTCGTTGTTTTTGCAAGTCACGGTCTGGATGAAGTGGGCCGGGATGATCTTGCCTTCCTTGTCCTTGAGCAGACCGGTTTCTTCCGGATGGGTCATCAGAACACGAACCACCACCGCGTCGCCTTCGATGTTGGCGCGCATGCGCATCGGATATGCCATTGTGTAACTCCTGAATTTGATGAACTGCTGGTGACAGCAGAGTGAATTGCGATTCGATCATTCAACCGGCCGGAGTCGCCCAGCCGGGAAACACCCATCAGCCGCCGCAGCCGCCGAGGGTGACCTTGATCTCTTTTTTGCTGAACAGCAGCTTGTCGCCCACCTTGGCAACGGCATACACGTTGGAGGTCTGCGCCATTTTGATACGGGTCGCCACGTTCGGGATGGACACGTCGGTCATGTTGAACTGCGCGACCAGCGAGGTCGGGTTCTTTTCCACGACGATCCCCAGCGCGGTCGTGCCGGCCGCATTGCTCTTGACACCCACGGGGACGACGGCGCCGTTTTCCGCGATGTCCGGGCCGATGATGGACACATCGGTGCTCTCGGTGGGCGTACCCCCCCAGATCTTGGCGACGTCGGCAAACGATTTGGCCTCGAACAACTGGGCGTTCCAGCCCGGGGCATCAGCGGCTTGAGCGATGCTGGGCATCAGACCGGCAGAGGCAGCCACACCGAGGGCGGCCGCACCAGCACCGATCTGCATGACCTGGCGACGGGTTTGATTCATCAGTTTTCTCCTTAAAGTGAACAGGCCATGCCTGCATGCAAATAACGTCTTACTGCTTCGCGCCGTCGACAATCCACTGCGCGATCATCTTGGCATCGTCTTCACTGATGCTCTGCGGCGGCATGGGGATCGAACCCCAGACGCCGGAACCACCTTTGATGATCCGCGTGGTCAGTTCGGCGACCATGTCTTTCTTGCCGCCGTACTTGGCTGCGACCTCCTTGTAGCCAGGGCCGACGAGTTTGTTGTCACCCAGACTGTGGCAGGCGATGCAGCCTTTTTCTTTCAAAAGAGCGACGACTTTGGCACCCGGGCTGTTGGCTGCCGCAGCTTTTTCTTTCGCTTTTTTCTCCTGTTCCTCTTTCGATTCAGTTTCCATGCCGCGGATCGGGCCCCACTGGCGGTACTGATCGGCGAGGTTGCCGTTGTTGTTCAAGGCGTACTCAGGGATGAAGCTGGTGATCTTGGGAGCTGGAGCACAGTTTTTCATGCAATCGGTGTTGTGAGTATCCGGGATACCCCCATTCCCGATCTCTTTGCCCGGCCACATGCCATGGTTCCAGATCATGCCGTTGCGGTTGGGCAGCATGTCCTGCACCTGCTGCACGTTGTCGCGGGTGAGCACGAAGTTGCTCGGCACGACGTTGGCCAGATTCAGCAAGTAGGCCACCAGCGCGTAGGTTTCGTCCCAGGTCAGCGAGTCCGGCATATTCCACGGCATCGCGCGGTGGATGTAGTCGAACAGGGTGGACACCGTCGACAGCTTTTCGATGGTGGTCGCACCGTCGTTGATGTCAGCCAGCTTGGCAACGCGTCCGGTCTTGATGTCCTGCTTGGTCGCTTGGTAGGCACCGACGATGGGCGGGAACACGGCGTTGGAATCGGCAAAGTCACCATGGCACGAGGCGCACTTGGCCTCCCACAGTTTGGTGCCCTGCGCCACGCTGCCCTGCCCTGGAGGCAGGCCCTGGAAATCCGGGCGGACATCGATGTTCCATGCCTTGATCTCGTCCGGCGTGGCCGCACGGCCCAGCGTGGCATCGAGCTTCACGTCTTTGCTGGGCACACGCGCGTTGACGGGAACCCCCGCGGCAAAAACTGCCGTCGCGCCGCAGGCAAACGCCCCTCCCAGGACGACCGCCAGCGCGGCTTTACGAATTTTCGAGTTGGACATTGCGAACATCTCCATTTTCTTCGACCTGCCAGGTTTGGATGGCGTTGTTGTGATAGACGGAACGGGTGCCGCGGATTTTGCGCAGCTCGGCATAGGTGGGCTGCACCATGCCGGTTTCGTCGATCGCACGGCTTTGCAGGAAGGCGACCTGCCCTTTCCAAACCCAGGGAATGTTGAATCGGGTGAATGACTTGTTGTGAATCGGCCCTTCCAGGCGGGCGGGCTGCCAGTTCACCCCGCCGTCGAACGAGACGTCGACGCGCTTGATCTTGCCGCGGCCAGACCAGGCCAGGCCGGTCACGTTATACAGACCCTTGTCGAGCAGCACCTGCCCGCCGGAGGGCGAAGTAATCACCGACTTGACCTCCATCACCGAGGTGTACTGGCGCAGACGACCATCGGGCATGAGGTCGACGTAGCCGACGGTTTCGTCCTTGGTGGCGAACGGCTGGGTACCCAGCTTGATGCGGCGCAGGTACTTGATGTTCGACACGCCCTCGACACCGGGAACGACCAGGCGCAGCGGGTAACCGTTTTCCGGGCGCAGCATTTCGCCGTTCTGCCCGTAGGCCACGAGCACTTCACCGGAGAGCACCAGCGACATCGGGATGGTGCGGTTTTCGTGCGAGCCGTCCGCGCCCTCGGCCATGATGAAGCGCACACCATTCAGATCGGCACCGCAGTCTTCGAGGATGTCGATCAGCGGCACACCGGTGAACTCGGAGCAGGACACCATGCCGTGGGTGTACTGCACGGTGGGCAGCGCCACGTTGCCCCACTCCATCGCCGAATTCGCCCCGCACTCGATGAAGTGGAAGCGCGACACCGGCTGCATGCGCATGATGTCGCCGACGGTGTAGACCTTCGGATTCTTGATGAGCTTGCCTTCGCCCATCACCATGAAGCGGAAATCCTCGGGGTTGATGTCGTACCAGCCCTGGTGCGAGCGGTTGAAGTGCAGACCCGAGGGAGTGACGATACCGAACATGCCCTGCAGCGGAGCAAACGCCACGTTGGCTTGCGTCACCGCAGCCAGACCGGGGCTGATGCGGCGCACCAGATCCTTTTCGTACTTCGACGGCATGCCGTATGGCGGCTCGTCGACACCGCGGCCAAGCGTCGTCCCCCATTCGGGCTTGTCCAGGATCAGCTTGCTGCCCTTGTCGCCATCCCAGTCCTTGCGATCGGCTGCGTACACATTCGCCGCCCCGCCAGCGGCCATGGTGGCACTGGCAGTCAGGAATGCCTTACGCAAAAAATCGCGGCGACCCCCTTGAACCTGGGCAATCTGCTCAGCGCTCAGGAAGTTTTCCGGCGCTTTACGCAGCCGGCCTAGCTTTTTTGTAAAGTCACTCATCCTCTTTCTCGCTTTTAGTAAGCACGTCGCGCCAGACGATCCGACTGCGAAACCGATTCGGGATCATCGAGCTCGATGGCGATTTGAGTACAGACGGTCCGGCACAACTGCACTGCCTTCTCGCTTTGCACACGGTAATAAACCAAATTGCCGACGCGACGCTTGGCGACGACACCGGCTTGATACAACACCTTGAGATGCTGGGACACGTTGGGCTGGGTCGAATCGACCGCGCTCATGATGTCGCTCACACTTTTTTCACCCGTACAGATGGAATTGAGAATACGCAACCGCAGCGGCGTGGCCAGCACGCCGAACAGTTCCGCTGCCGAGTCGAAAACCCGGTCCACATCGACCGAGAGATCGTCTGCGGGCGGTGTGACCAATTCCGGGAGAGTGTCGTGTTGTGGCATGTGAATCTGCTTATAAGCAAGCACTGATATTTTTCAAATCACGATTCCCCTTGTCCACAGCCTGCGGCTAGGACTTTCCCTAGTCAACTGCGCGCAATTGCATCAGGAATTTGCTGAAGGGCAAGCGGGTCTTCGAGTGTCGTGAGGTCGCCGGGATCGCGTCCTTCGCAGATCGCCTGGATCGCCCGCCGCAGCATTTTGCCAGAGCGCGTCTTGGGCAGGGCAGTGACGAGGCAGATCCGCTGCGGTCTGGCAACGGCACCGAGCTGGGCATCGACATGCGCAGCGATGGCGGCCTGCTGCGCCGCCGCATCGCCATCCTGCCCGGGACGCAGGACGACGAACGCCCAGGCTGCCTGACCTTTGAGCGCGTCCTGCACCCCGACCACGGCCACCTCCGCCACCGCCGGGTGCGCGCTGATACTTTCCTCGATTTCCCGTGTTCCGAGGCGATGGCCGGCGACGTTGATCACATCATCGGTGCGGCCGAGGATGTAAAAATAGTCGTCCGCATCCTGCCGCCCCCAGTCGAACGTCGAATACACCTGCCGGTTGGGGTATGTACTCCAGTAGGTATCGACGAAGCGCTGGTCGTTGCCCCACACGGTCTGCAGGCAGCCCGGCGGCAGCGGCCAGTCGATGGTGAGCACGCCTTTTTCTCCGCGGGCAACGGGGGAGCCGTCGGTTTCGTTGCGCAATACGACCTTGTAGCCCGGCATGGCCACACCGGGAGACCCTGGACGGGCGGCGACCTGCGTGTCGCTCTGCGGTGTGGCCAGAATCGGCCAGCCGGTTTCGGTTTGCCAGTAATTGTCGATCACCGGCTTGCCCAGCGATTCGGCCACCCACTGGCCCGTGGGCTCGTCCAGCGGCTCGCCGGCGAGGAAAATGGCGCGCAGGCTGGACAAGTCGTGGCGGTGCAGCAAGGCTGGATCGTGGCGCTTGAGCACGCGCATGGCCGTTGGAGCGGAAAACAGCAGGTTCACCCGGTACTGCTCGACCAGACGCCAGAAAATCGCCGCATCAGGGCGGATCGGCGTGCCCTCGTAGAGCACGGTGGTCATGCCGGTCAGCAGCGGCGCATAGACGATATAACTGTGCCCGACCACCCAACCGATGTCGCTGGTGCTGAAAAACGTCTCGCCGGGGCTGCCGCCGAAAATCACGCGCATCGACATGCGCATGGCTACGGCATACCCCCCGGTGTCGCGCTGCACCCCCTTCGGTTTGCCCGTCGTACCGGAGGTGTAGAGAATGTAGCTGGGATGGGCGGAGTCGACCCAGACACAGGGGACCTGCGCCTGCACATGCTGCGCGCGCAGGGTGGCGTAGCTCACATCGCGGGCCGCCTGCTGCGGCCAGTTGGCCAGACCGCGGTCGACCACGACCACGCGGGCCACCGCGTGTTGCGACAGACGCAACGCTTCGTCGAGCAACGGTTTGTACGGCACGACCTTGCCGCCACGCGAGCCGGCGTCGGCACTGACGATGACTTTGGGCCGCGCGTCGTCGATGCGCGCGGCCAGGCTGACCGAGGCGAAGCCGCCGAAAACCACCGAATGCACCGCTCCCAGCCGTACGCACGCCAGCATGGCAAACACGGCTTCGGGGATCATCGGCATGTAGATGAGCACGCGGTCGCCCTGCGCCACGCCGAGCGACTGCAGGCTGGCGGCCATGATCTGCACCTCCCGGTGCAGTTCGGCGTAGGTGTATTGCCGCTCCTGCCCGGTTTCGGTGGACACGTAAATCAGCGCCGGCTGGTCGGCGCGCGTGGCGAGGTGGCGATCGACGGCGTTGTGGCACAGATTGGTCTGCCCGCCGACGAACCAGGTGGCAAACGGCGGCCGGCTGCGGTCGAGCACCGTGTCCCAGCGGCGGTGCCAGTCGATGCTTTGCGCCTGCTCCGCCCAAAACGCCTCGGGCGATTCGACACTGCGACGATACAACTCGGCATAGGCCAGCTCGGACATGGTTTGTCTCCCCGTCGTGAAATGTGCGGCTCAGCCTAGGAATGCGTGCTGACGCCGAACTGACAGTCTGGCCGCATGCGACCGCGTCAAATCCGCACGACCAGGCGGCCGCGCACCTTGCCGTCGAGCAGATCCTGTGCCGCCGCGACGGCTTGCTCCAATGGAACGTCCTGCGCGATGCGGTCGAGCAGACCGGCGTCGATGTCCTCGGCCAGTTTCTGCCAGGCCTTGCAGCGCGCGGCTTTGGGCTGCATCACGCTGTCGATGCCCACCAGCGTCACGCCCCGCAGAATGAACGGCGCCACGGTCGCCGGAAAATCCATGCCGCCGGCCAGACCGCACGCCGCTACCACCCCGCCCCAGCGCGTCTGCGCACAGGCGTTGACCAAGGTATGGCTGCCCACGGTATCGACCACGGCTGCCCAGCGCTCTTTCTGCAGGGGCTTGCCGGGGGCCGATAGACTGTGGCGATCGATGACCTCGGCAGCGCCGAGTTGGCGCAGATAGGCCTCCTCCTGCAGTTTGCCGGTCGATGCGACCACCCGCCAGCCGTGTTTGGCCAGCAGGGCAATGGCTACACTGCCCACGCCGCCGCTGGCGCCGGTGACCAGCACTTCACCCTGCCCGGGACTGGCACCGTGACGCTGCAGCGCAAGCACGCACAGTGCTGCGGTATACCCTGCCGTGCCCAGCGCCATCGCCTGCCGCGCGGTGAACGCCGCGGGCAGCGGAATCAACCAGTCGCCGTTGAGGCGCGCGCGCTGGCTCAGGCAGCCCCAGTGCGTTTCACCCACGCCCCAGCCGTTGAGCAGCCACTTGTCGCCGGCACGCCAGTCGGGGTGTGTGCTGTGCAGCACGGTGCCGGCGCCGTCGATTCCGGGCACCATCGGCCAGCGCCGCACCACCGGGCCGCGGTTGGTCAGCGCCAGCGCATCCTTGTAGTTCAGGCTGGAATACTCCACCGCCACGGTGACGTCGCCCGACGGCAACGCATCGTCGGGCAGCGAGGTCAACTCCGCGCGAAAACCCTGATCGGTCTGATCCAAACGCCAAGCCGTGAACATGGTGTCGTCTCCTCCTGTGAGGCGCTGTGGCGCCGTTGATCGTTGACATCAGGACGCAATTTACCTAAATTGCGGCGCTTATGCGTGTCAACCCCTGGTTCGTGAGCAAAGCCCTGGCGTGTTGTGTATTGTGCACAGCATCGGCTTGGGCCGACCCCAGCGGTCTGGCGCAGGTCACGCCGCAGCAGCCTTCTGCAGCAGCGGTCAGGGACGTGCAACAAAGCACCCAGCGCGACGAAGCGTCGCTCAAGCAGTGGCTGGCGAACAACGGGTTCGTCCAGCAGGTATCCACCCGCGCGTCCGATCTCGTGGTCAATGCGCTGAGCTTTCTCGGCGTGAAGTATCACTACGGCGGCGATTCCGCGCGCAGCGGCTTCGACTGCTCCGGCTTCGTCCGGTACGTCTATCAGGAAACCCTCGGCACCGTCCTGCCGCACAGCGCTGCCGAACAGGCGCGCGAAGGGGAAAAAATTGCGGAAAGCCAGCTCCGGCCGGGCGATCTGGTGTTTTTCAACACCTTGCGCCGCGCGTTTTCTCACGTGGGCATTTATATCGGCAACGGCCAGTTCATCCACTCGCCGCGGCCAGGACAGAGTATCCGCATCGAAAACCTGGACATGCCGTACTGGGCCAAACGGTTCGACGGCGCGCGGCGCATTCTCACCAGCGCAAGCGCCCCGTTGGACGCCAGCGGGCTGATGCCCAGCGCCGAAGCTGCCAATCTGCCCAAAACCGACACGGCAGCCAACACTCCGGCATCCCGCTGACCCGCCGACGCCCGACCGGCCTGTTGAGCCAGAAGCAGCCCGACGCGTCAGCGCCGCGGCGGCGGCAGATCGGTGCAACTGCCCTCGGCCGCTTCGGCCGCCAGGCCGATGCTCTCGCCCAGCGTTGGATGCGGGTGGATGGTGCGGCCGATGTCCACCGCGTCGGCGCCCATTTCGATCGCCAGCGCGATTTCGCCGATCAGGTCGCCCGCATGGGTGCCGACGATGCCGCCGCCGACGATGCGGTGCGTGGCCGCGTCGAACAGCAGCTTGGTGAAGCCTTCGTCGCGGCCGTTGGCGATCGCCCGGCCCGACGCGCTCCACGGAAAGAGCCCCTTGGTCACGGCGATGCCCTGCACCTTGGCCTGGTCTTCGGTCAGCCCGACCCAGGCGATTTCCGGGTCGGTATAGGCCACGCTGGGGATCACCCGCGCGTCGAACGCCGAGCGCGCCAGCGCCGTGTCGCCCCTGAGCTCACCCGCGCAAACTTCTGCCGCGACATGCCCTTCGTGCGCCGCCTTGTGCGCCAGCATCGGCTGGCCGACGATGTCGCCAATGGCAAAGATGTGCGGCACATTGGTGCGCAGCTGCGCATCGATCGGAATGAAGCCGCGCTCGTTCACCGCCACGCCCGCCTTGTCGGCGGCGATTTTGCGGCCATTGGGCGCGCGGCCCACCGCTTGCAGCACCAGGTCGTAGCGCTGCGGCTCGGCTGGCGCGCCTTCGCCTTCGAAGCGCACCCAGATGCCGTCGGCCTTGGCTTCGGCGGCGACGGTCTTGGTCTTGAGCATCACGCGGTCGAAGCGCTTGGCATTCATTTTCTGCCAGATTCTGACCAGATCGCGGTCGGCGCCGGGCATCAGGCCGTCGAGCATTTCCACCACGTCCAGCCGCGCGCCCAGCGTGGAATACACCGTGCCCATTTCCAGGCCGATGATGCCGCCGCCGACGATGAGCATGGTCTTCGGCGCCACGTCGAGCCGCAGCGCGCCGGTGGAATCGACGATGCGCGGATCGTCCGGCAAGAACGGCAGGCGCACCGCCTGCGATCCCGCGGCGATGATGGCGCGGGCAAAGCGCACGGTCTGCGTCTGCCCCGTCTTGTCCTGCCCACCGCCGGTGGTGAGTTCGACCGCGACGTGGTGCGCATCGACAAAGCGGCCGTAGCCGCGCAGCACCGTGATTCTCCGCATCTTGGCCATCGCCGCCAGCCCGCCGGTGAGTTTGCCCACTACCTTGGCCTTGTGCGCGGCGAGTTTGGCCCGGTCGATCTTGGGCGCGCCGAATTCCACGCCGAAGTCGGCGAAATGCGCGGCTTCGTCGATCACCGCGGCCACATGCAGCAACGCCTTGCTCGGAATGCAGCCGACGTTCAGGCACACGCCGCCAAGCTGGGCGTAACGCTCGACCAGCACGACCTTGAGCCCCAGGTCGGCGGCGCGGAACGCCGCGGAATACCCGCCCGGCCCGGCGCCGAGCACCAGCAGGTCGCACTCCACGTCGGCCTGGCCGCTGAACGCGGCGGCCGGCTGCGGCGCGGCGGAGGCTGCCGGCGCGGCAGCAGGGGCCGCGGCCGCAGGCTGCGACGCTTCGCCACTGGTCTCCACCTCCAGCAGCACCGAGCCTTCGCTCACCTTGTCGCCGAGCTTCACACGCATGGCCTTGACCACCCCGGCGGCGCTGCTCGGAATCTCCATGCTCGCCTTGTCGCTCTCCACCGTCACCAGCGACTGATCCACCGCAATCGTGTCGCCAGCCTTGACCAGCACCTCGATCACTTCCACATCCTTGAAGTCCCCAATGTCGGGAACCTTGACCTCGACTGTTGCCATCGCTCGCCCCCCGGTCAGATCAGCACACGCCGCAGGTCGGCGAGCAGTTCGGCCAGCACTGTGGTGAAACGTGCGGCCATCGCACCGTCGATGACGCGGTGGTCGTATGACAAGGACAGCGGCAACATCAGCCGCGGCTGGAATGCGCTGCCGTCCCACACCGGTTTGATCTGGGTTTTGGACAGCCCGAGGATGGCGACTTCCGGCGCGTTGATGATGGGCGTGAACGCGGTGCCGCCGACCCCGCCCAGGCTAGATATCGTGAAGCTCGCGCCCTGCATATCCGAGGGCTTGAGCTTGCCTTCGCGCGCGGTCGCGGCGAGTTCGCCCATCTCCTTGGCGATCTGCGCCAGGCCCTTTTTGTCCACGTCCTTGAGCACCGGCACGACCAAGCCTTGCGGCGTGTCGGCGGCAAATCCGATGTGGACATAGTCCTTGACGATGAGGTTCTCGCCCGTGTCGTCGAGCGAGCTGTTGAACGCCGGCATCTGCTTGAGCGCGGTCACGCAGGCCTTCATCACGAAGGCCAGCATGGTGAGTTTGACGCCCTGCTTGGCCATGCGCTCGTTGCTTTCCTTGCGAAAGGCTTCGAGTTCGGTGACGTCGGCCTCGTCGAACTGGGTGACGTGCGGAATCATCGCCCAGTTGCGCGCCAGGTTCGGCCCGGAGAGCTTTTTGATGCGCGACAGCGGCTCGGTGTGCACCGGGCCGAACTTGGCGAAGTCCACCTTGGGCCAGGGCAGCAGGTTGAGCCCGCCCAGGCTGGCGCCGCCCTTGCCGCTGCCCACACCGGCAGCAGCGGCCGCCTGCGTGACCGTCTGCCCGGCCATCACCGCCTTGACGAAATCCTGCACGTCCTCGGCGGTGATGCGGCCCTTGGGCCCGCTGCCTTTGACCTCGGCCAGCGGCACGCCCAATTCGCGCGCTAGCTTGCGCACGCTGGGCGAGGCATGTGGCAGATGCGCCGGGGTCGGCGCCGGTTCGGCTTCGGGCAAGGCGGCGGTCGGCGGGGTGTGCTGCCGCGGCTCGGAAGCGAAGCCCACGCCAACCGCAGCCGGGGCGATCGGCGCCGGCGCGGCCACTGGCGGCGCTTCAACCGCAGGCGCTGCCTCCGCGGGCGCGGACGGCTCGGCAGCAGGCGCGGCAGCGGTGGCCGGGGCGACGGCCGCAGGCTGCGGCGCTTCGCCACTGGTCTCCACCTCCAGCAGCACCGAGCCTTCGCTCACCTTGTCGCCGAGCTTCACACGCATGGCCTTGACCACCCCGGCGGCGCTGCTCGGAATCTCCATGCTCGCCTTGTCGCTCTCCACCGTCACCAGCGACTGATCCACCGCAATCGTGTCGCCAGCCTTCACCAGCACCTCGATCACTTCCACATCCTTGAAGTCCCCAATGTCGGGAACCTTGACCTCGACGACGGCCATTTGCGTTTCTCCTCGTCCGGTTGTTGTTGTCGGCGGTCGTTCAGGCGTAGAGCGAGAACGCTTTTTCGGTGTCGATGCCGTATTGGGCGATCGCCTCGGTCAGTTTGGCCGCGGGCAGCGCGCCTTCATCGACCAGCCCACGCAGCGCGGCCAGCACGATGTAATGGCGGTCGATTTCGAAATGCCGCCGCAGCTCGGTGCGGGTGTCCGAACGCCCAAAACCGTCGGTGCCGAGCACGCGGTAGTTGCGGCCCTTGGGCAGGAAGGGGCGGATCTGCTCGGCGAACAGCCGCACATAATCGGTGCTGGCGACCACCGGGCCCGGATGGCTGGCGAGCTGCTGGGTGACGAAGGGCACGCGCGGCGTTTCGGTGGGATGCAGCAGGTTCCAGCGCTCGGTGGCCTTGCCGTCGCGGGCCAGTTCGTTGAAGCTCGGGCAGCTCCAGACGTCGGCGGCCACGCCCCAATCCTTGTCGAGCAATTCCTGCGCCGCCAGGCTTTCGCGCAGGATGGAGCCCGAGCCGAGTAGTTGCACGCGGTTCTTGGCCTTGGCCTTGCCGGGCTTGCATAGATACATGCCCTTGAGGATCTGCTCCTCGGTTCCCGGCTGCAAACCGGGCTGCGCGTAGTTTTCGTTGAGCACCGTCAGGTAGTAGAAAACATCCTCCTGGTTTTCGACCATGCGCTTCAGACCCGCGTGCAGGATCACTGCGACCTCGTGGGCGAAAGTCGGGTCGTAGCTGATGCAGTTGGGCACGTTGGCCGCCATCACCTGGCTGTGGCCGTCTTCGTGCTGCAGCCCTTCGCCGTTGAGGGTGGTGCGCCCGGAGGTGCCGCCGAGCAGAAAGCCGCGCGCCAGCATGTCACCGGCTGCCCAGATCAGGTCGCCGATGCGCTGGAAGCCGAACATCGAGTAGAAGATGTAGAAGGGAATGGTGATGCGGTTGCTATGCGAATAGCTGGTCGCCGCAGCAATCCACGAACTCATGCCCCCAGCCTCGGTAATGCCCTCCTGCAGAATCTGCCCGGCCTTGTCCTCGCGGTAATACATCACCTCGCCGCGGTCGACCGGGGTGTATTTCTGCCCCTCCGGCGCGTAAATGCCGATCTGCCGGTACAGCCCTTCCATGCCGAAGGTACGGGTTTCGTCGACCAGAATCGGCACGACGCGCGGCCCCAGCGTCTTGTCGCGCAGCAACTGGTTGAGGCAGCGCACATACGCCTGGGTGGTGGAGATTTCGCGACCTTCGGCAGTGGGCTCGAGCACCAGCTGGAAGATTTCCTTGAGATCGGGAATGACCAGGTGCTCGTCAGCTTTTTCGCGCCGCTGCGGCAGAAAACCACCCAGCGCCTTGCGCCGCTGGATCAGGTATTTCATTTCCGGCGTGTCGTCGGCCGGCTTGAAAAACGGCAGATTGGGCAGCTCGTGGTCGGGGATGGGGATGTTGAAGCGGTCGCGGAACTCGCGGATGTCTTCGTCGGTGAGTTTTTTCACCTGGTGCGCGACGTTGCGCGCCTCGGCCGCGCGGCCCATGCCGTAGCCCTTGATGGTCTTGACCAGGATGACCGTCGGCCCACCCTGGTGGTTGGCCGCAGCGTGGAACGCGGCATAGACCTTCTGCGGGTCGTGGCCGCCGCGGTTCAGGCGCCAGATGTCCTCGTCGCTCATGTGCTCGACCATTTTCAGCAGCCGTGGGTCGCGGCCGAAGAAATGCTTGCGCACGAACGCGCCGTCGTTGGCCTTCATCGCCTGATAGTCGCCATCGAGCACGTCCATCATTACCTGACGCAGGATGCCGTCCTTGTCGCGCGCCAGCAGCGGGTCCCAGTACGAGCCCCAGATCAGTTTGATCACATTCCAGCCGGCGCCGCGGAAATCGGCCTCGAGCTCCTGGATGATCTTGCCGTTGCCGCGCACCGGGCCGTCCAGGCGCTGCAAATTGCAGTTGACGACGAAAATCAGGTTGTCGAGCTTTTCCCGCGCGGCCAGACCGATCGCACCCTTGGCCTCGGGCTCGTCCATTTCGCCATCGCCGCAGAACGCCCAGACCTTGCGCTTGGCGGTATCGGCCAGACTACGCGCGTGCAGGTATTTAAGGAACCGGGCGTGGTAGATCGCCATGATCGGCCCAAGCCCCATGCTAACGGTGGAAAACTGCCAGAAGTTGGGCATCAGCTTGGGGTGCGGGTAGCTCGACAGCCCCTTACCTTCGACTTCGCGGCGGAAATGCGCTAGCTGCTCCTCGGTCAGCCGCCCTTCCATGTAGGCGCGGGCGTAGATGCCGGGCGAGCTGTGGCCCTGGAAAAAAATCAGGTCGCCACCGTGGTCGGCGGTCGGCGCGTGCCAGAAGTGGTTGAACCCGGTGCCGTACATCGTCGCTACCGAAGCGAACGACGCGATGTGCCCGCCCAGGTCGCCGCCGTCGGCCGGGTGCAGGCGGTTGGCGCGCACCACCATCGCCATCGCGTTCCAGCGCATATAGGCGCGCAGCCGTTCCTCGATCTGCAGATTGCCGGGGCTGCGCGCCTCCTCGTCGGGCGGAATGGTGTTGACGTAGGCGGTGTTGGCGGAAAACGGCATGTCCAAGCCGTGCTGCCGCGCCTCGTCGATCAGGGTTTCGAGCAGGCTGTGCGCCCGGCCCGGCCCTTCGGTTTCGATCACCGCGCGCAGGGCGTCGAGCCATTCGCGGGTTTCCTGCGGATCGGCATCCCCCGCGGCTGCGGACAGCGAGCTGGGTTGCATTTCGGGTAAAGCGGCCATGCTGTTCTCCTCATTGGTTCGCGGCAGTATCGCAAACACTTTTTCGAATGACAAGATTGTATTTCGCATCGTGAAATACAAAACGGCTTTTTTGCCATCTGCACGCGGTGGATGGATGCCCTGCTGCGCGCGGTCAAAATTCGTTGTTCGCCGCGCCGCAGACCGGATGACTTTAGACTTTTGCCGTGAAACGTACAAAACCCTTTCCGGCGCAGCGTCGGCGCAGCTGGCTGCAACATTTCGGTCTGCTGCGCGCGCGGGCGCTGTTGCGGCGGCTGCAGTCCGACCGTGTGCTGCTCGTGCTGCCGCTGGTGGTTTTCGTGCTGTTTCTGGCCGCGATGGCTGCGCTCGTGCGTTATTCGCAGCAGGCCGATCTGCAGCGCGACAAGGACAACCTGCAGCGCGACAGCGAGTGGGCGCAGCAGCGTATCAGCCTGGACCTCACCCTGGCACAAGACCAGGTGCAGGCCATTGCCAACAATCTGGCACTGCACGACGATCGCGCCGGCCCGTTCGACGTGCAGGCGCTGCGTTTGCTCCACCGCTATCCGCAAATCGTGCTGGTGTACTACGCCCACGCCGACGGTTCGGTGGTGTTCAAAAAGGGCAGCCCCAACCTGCCAACCGAGCAGATCGCCTCGCTGGCCGGTAAGACGCTCAGGCGCAGCATCAGCCTGCAACTGATCCAGCAGGCCCTGGTCAGCCAGCGCACCGCCTACTCGGTCCCGTTCAAGACTGCCGACAACGGCTGGCTGCTCGAATCGGCCACCCCGGTCCTGCGCAACGACCAGCTCACCGGAGTGGTCGGCGTGGTCTATTCGGTCGACGGCATTTTGCGCAATTCGGTTCCCGAAGACCTCAACGCCAGTTACGCCGTGTCGCTGCTGGGCGGCAACAACGAACTGCTGGTCAGCGCCTCCAGCCAGCCGGTGCGCGACAAGGCACTGCAGTACCGCGCGCCGCTGCCGCCGTTCGAGCCGGGCCTGGTGTTGCAAGTCAGCAGTTACCGCAGCAGCCCGAGCTGGACGACCAAGGGCCTGTACTGGAGCGTGTTTCTGCTCTCCGCGCTGACGCTGTGGACGCTGCTGACGAGTTGGAACCAGCTGCGCCAGCGTTTGAGCGCGCAGGAAGCGCTGACGCGCGAAACGGCGTTTCGCCGCGCCATCGAAAACTCGCTGTCCACCGGCATGCAGGCCGTGGACATGCAGGGGCGCATCCAGTATGTGAACCTGTCGTTCTGCCGCATGACCGGGTTCGACGAGAGCGACCTCATCGGCAGCCAGCCGCCCTACCCCTACTGGCCGTCGCAACAGGGGGCGGAAATGGCGCTGGCGATCCAGCAAAGCCTCGACGGCCTGGCGCCGCCCTCGGGGTTCGCGCTCAAGATCCGCCGCAAGAACGGTAGCGAGTTCGACGCCCGGGTGTACGTCTCGCCGCTGATCGACGTGCGCGAAAAGCAGACCGGGTGGATCATGTCGGTCACCGACATCACCGAACCGACCCGCATCCGGCAGGAGCTGGCCGCCTCGCACGAGCGTTTCGTCGCCGTGCTCGAAGGGCTGGACGCCGCGGTGTCCGTCATTTCCCTGGGCACGGAGGAACCGCTGTTCGCCAACAAGCTGTACCGCCAGTGGTTCGGTGCATCGGTGCACGGCCATCTCATGCTCAACGGCGGACAGATGACCAGCATGGCCGGTGACGATCACGCCGACACCGTCGATTCATTCGCTGGGCTGCCGGCAGACGAAATCCTCGACGGCCAGGCCAATGCCCACGAAACCTATGTGCAAGCGCTGGACCGCTGGTTCGACGTGCGCCAGCGCTACATGCAGTGGGTCGACGGCCGCGTGGCCCAGTTGCTCATCGCCACTGACATCACCCCGCGCAAGCGCGCCGAGGAAACCGCGCGCAAGCAGGAAGAAAAGGCGCAGATCACCAGCCGCCTGATCACCATGGGCGAGATGGCCTCGTCGCTGGCGCACGAGCTCAACCAGCCGCTGACGGCCATCAGCAACTACACCTCCGGCATGATCGCCCGCGTCAAGACCCACGGCATGGCGCAACACGAATTGCTCGAAGCGCTGGAAAAGACCAATCGCCAGGCGCAGCGAGCCGCCGGTGTCATCAAACGGGTACGCGATTTCGTGAAAAAAAGCGAACCGGCCCGCGTGTCATGCCGGGTGCAGGACATTGTGCGCAACACCCTGGAGCTCGCCGACATCGAACTGACGCGGCGCAACGTGCGCCTGCTCAGCTTCGTCGCCCCCGGCATCCCTACGCTGTACGCCGACCCGATCCTGATCGAGCAGGTGTTGCTCAACCTGCTGCGCAACGCTGCCGAATCGGTGGACAAGGCCGGGCGGCAGGGCAACCAGCGCAGCATCGAACTCAAGGTGCTGGCCGACAGCGAGCGGGTGACGTTTTCAGTCAAAGACCACGGCACCGGCATCGACCCGGCGGTGATGGAACGACTGTTCGAGGCGTTCTACACCACCAAGGCCGAGGGCCTGGGCATCGGACTGAACATCTGCCGCTCGATCGTCGAGTATCACCAGGGCCGGTTGTGGGCGGAGAATTACTACAATCAAAATCAGATCGCGGGCTGCATTTTCAGCTTCACTCTGCCGCTGGGCGCGCCCAAACCCGGTGCACCTGCGGCCCCGCTGGACGGCCCTGCACCTGCCGACTTTTCCCCTTCCCGCTTCTGAGCCAAGCCGACGCGCATGAAAACAGCGACCAAAGGTACCGTGTATGTCGTGGACGACGATGAAGCCGTGCGCGACTCGTTGCAATGGCTGCTCGAAGGCAACGACTACCGCGTGCGTTGCTTCGAATCCGCCGAAGCCTTTCTTGCCCGCTTCGACCCGCGTGAAATCGCCTGCCTGATCGTCGACGTGCGCATGCCCGGCATGAACGGCCTGGAGCTGCAGGATGAATTGCTGCGGCGCGGCTGCACCATGCCGCTGGTCTTCATCACCGGTCATGGCGACGTGCCGATGGCGGTGGACACGATGAAAAAAGGCGCGGTCGATTTCATCGAAAAACCGTTCAACGAAACCGTGCTACGCGATCTGGTGGACCGCATGCTGCAGAAAGCCCGGCTCGACGCCGAACAGCAGCAGGCCGAGGCCAGCCGTGGCGCCTTGCTGGCGCGGCTGACCGCGCGCGAGTCGCAGGTACTCGAACGCATCGTCGCCGGCCGGCTGAACAAACAGATCGCCGACGATCTGAACATCAGCATCAAAACGGTCGAGGCGCACCGCGCCAACATCATGGAAAAACTCGGCGTGAGCACGGTTGCCGATCTGCTCAAAATCGCGCTGGGCTCGCCCAAGTAAGCCGGCCCGGCGTCAGGCCAGCCGGTGTTCGACACCTGCCCCTTGCCTGCCACCTTGCCCGTCCCTTTGCCCGGCCTCTTTTCGTTTGCACGACCCGCCCCATGACCGCACAACGCATCGACGGTATCGCTCTTTCCGCTTCCATCCGCGCGCAAGTCGCGCAGCGCGCGCAGGCCTGCGCCCAGGCGGGCCACCGCCCGGGGCTGGCGGTCATCCTCGTGGGCGACAACCCCGCCAGCCAGGTCTATGTGCGTAACAAAATCAAGGCGTGCGAACAGACGCACATCCGCTCGGTGCTGGAGCACTATCCGGCGGACCTGACCGAAGCCGCGCTGCTGTCGCGCATCGCCGCACTCAACGCCGCGCCGGACATCCACGGCATTCTGGTGCAACTGCCCTTGCCCCGGCACATCGACGCCCATAAGGTCATCGAAGCGATTTCGCCGGACAAGGACGTCGACGGGTTTCACGTCGCCAGCGCCGGCGCGCTGCTGGTCGGCCGCCCCGGGTTCAAGCCGTGCACGCCCTACGGCTGCATGAAAATGCTCGAATCCATCGGCCTGACCGACCTGCGCGGCAAGCACGCGGTCGTCGTCGGCCGCTCCAACATCGTCGGCAAGCCGATGGCGCTGATGCTGCTGGCGGCCAACGCCACCGTGACCATCGCGCACAGCGGCACCGCCGATCTGGGCGCCATCTGCCGGCAGGGCGACATTCTGGTGGCCGCAGTCGGCCGCGAAAAGCTCATCACCGCCGACATGGTCAAGCCCGGCGCCGTGGTCATCGACGTCGGCATGAACCGCAACGCCGAGGGCAAGCTGTGCGGCGACGTCGATTTCGACGCAGTCAGCGAAGTCGCCGGCTGGATCACCCCGGTGCCCGGAGGCGTGGGGCCGATGACCATCGCCATGCTGCTGGTCAATACCGTGGAGTCCTGCGAACGCCAGCACGGCGGCGAATAATGGGCGGATGATGACCACAGCCCACTCCACCGATGCCACGCCGGCCGACTGGCCGCAGAACAATCCGCTTTGCGATTTCTCCGGCCTGCCGGACTTTGCCGCGGTCCGTCCCCAGCACATCGCGCCGGCGATCGACGCCCTGATCGCGACCGCCGAACGCACGCTGCGGCAAGTCACCGCGCCGGCCACACCGCCAACCTGGGACGGCGTGGTCGAGCCGCTGGAAACCGCCACGGAACACCTGAGTCGCGCCTGGGGAGTCGTCAGCCATTTGAACGCCGTGGCCGACACCCCGGAGCTGCGTACGGCGTACAACGCCATGCTGCCGAAGGTCACCGAATTCTGGACCCGCCTGGGGCAGAGCGCGGATCTGCTGCGCCAGTACCAGGCCTTGCGCGCCGACCCGGGGTTCGCCACGCTGTCACCGACACGGCAGCGCATCATCGACCATGCGCTGCGCGACTTCCGCCTGAGCGGCGCGCTGCTCGAAGGAGCGGCACGCGAGCGTTACGCCGCCATCCAGGAGCGTCTGGCCGCGCTGAGTCAAACCTTTTCCGAACACGTGCTCGACGCCACCGCGGCGCACGCCGAGTACGTCGGCGAAGACCAGGTTGCGGGCATCCCCGCCGATGCGCTGCACGCCGCACGCGACGCCGCGGCGCGCGACGGTCGCGAAGGCTACAAATTCACCCTGCACTACCCGTCGTACATGCCGGTTTTGCAGCACGCCGAGCACCGGCCGCTGCGCGAGCGCCTGTACCGCGCCTACGTCACCCGCGCCAGCGAGCTGGGTGACCCCCAATTCGACAACTCGGCGGTGATGGCCGAAATCCTGGCGTTGCGTGACGAAGAAGCGCGGCTGCTCGGCTATGCCAATTTCGCCGAAGTGTCGCTGGTGCCGAAAATGGCCGGATCGCCCGCAGAGGTGATGCATTTTTTGCGCGACCTGGCCGCGCGCGCCCGGCCCTACGCGCTGCGTGACCTCGACACCCTGCGCGCTTTCGCCCGCGAGCAGCTCGGGCTGGAGACGCTCGAAGCCTGGGACATCGCCTGGGCGTCGGAAAAGCTGCGGCAGGCGCGCTACGCCCTGTCCGAGCAGGAGGTCCGGCAGTATTTCACCCTGCCCACGGTCATCGAAGGATTGTTCCGTGTGGTGCAGACCCTGTTCGGCGTGCGCCTGCGCCGGGAAGACGGCGACATCCACGCCTGGCACGACGACGTCAGCCTCTACCGCATCGAATCCGCCGACGGTCAACTCGTCGGCCAGTTTTATCTCGACCTGTACGCGCGCGACGGCAAGCGCTCCGGTGCGTGGATGGATCACATGCGCAGCCGCTGGCGGCGCGCCGAGGGCACGCTACAAACCCCCGTCGCCACGCTGACGTGCAACTTTCCTTCTCCCGTCGGCGGCAGACCGGCGCTGCTCAGCCACGACGACGTGCAGACCCTGTTCCACGAATTCGGCCACGGCCTGCACCACATGCTCACCCAGGTCGACGACATCGCGGTGTCGGGCATCTCCGGCGTGGAGTGGGATGCGGTGGAACTGCCCAGCCAGCTGATGGAAAACTTTTGCTGGGAGTGGGAGGTGCTGCGTTTTCTCACCCGCCACGTGGACAGCGGCGAACCCATGCCGCGGGCATTGTTCGACAAAATGCTCGCGGCAAAAAATTTCCAGTCGGGGCTGCAGACGCTGCGTCAAGTTGAATACGCGCTGCTCGACATGCGTCTGCACCACGATCTGCACACCTTCACCCCTGCCGCGATCCACACCCTGGTCGAGCAGAACCGTGAAGAAGTCGCCGTGCTGCAGCCGCCGCCGTTCAACCGTTTCGTCTGCAGTTTTTCGCACATTTTCGCCGGTGGTTATGCCGCGGGCTACTACAGCTACAAATGGGCCGAAGTGCTGTCGGCCGATGCCTACGAGCGCTTCGAGCAGGAAGGCCCGCTCAATCCCGCCGTCGGCCATAGCTACTGGCAGACCATCCTCGCCGTCGGCGGCAGCCGTGATGCCATCGAGGCCTTCAAGGCATTCCGCGGCCGTGAACCGCGCATCGACGCGTTGCTGCGCCACCAGGGCATGGCCGCGCAGGCAGCGTGACATGACGCCACGCTTGTGGCAAAAAGACCGCGGTTGACTGTCATGGCGGGCCGAAACCGTGGCACACTGAAACACTCGATGGCTCGATCCGCACCGCAGATGAAACCGACGATCCGCTTTGTCCGACTCCTGCTGGCCGCCGCGCTCGCCGCCAGTGCAAGCGAACCTGCCTGGGCGATTTACAAAATCGTCGCCCCCGACGGCTCGGTGACGTTCAGCGATGTGCCGCCGAGTTCGACACAGGGCAAAAAGGTCGAAACGCTGAACGCGCATGGCGCGGCGCAAGCCGCCGAGGCCAATGACCTCGCCGCGCTGCCGACGGCGCTGCGCCAGGCCGTGCGCAAATACCCGGTGACGCTCTACACCACGCCGCAATGCGACGCCTGCGACGCGGCGCGCGACTTCCTGCAGCAGCGCGGCGTGCCGTTCAGCGAAAAAACCGTGACCACCAACGCCGACATCCAGGCGTACAAAGCGCAGTCCGGCGGCAGTGACCGCCTGCCGCTGCTGACCATCGGCTCGACGCGGCTGCCGCCCGGGTTCAGTTCGAGCAACTGGGCGACCGCGCTCGACGCCGCCGGCTATCCCAAGAGCAGCGAATTGCCGCGTGGCTACGTCCGCCCCGCCCCCACGCCGCTGGCGCCGCCGTCTGCGCCGCGCCACGACACAGCGCACAACCCGGCGAGCGCGCCGGCGCAGCCCTCGGTGCTGCCGCCGCCCAATCCCAACGCTCCCAAAGGATTCCAGTTCTGATCCGGTCCACCGCCGGCGCTGGTTCGTTGCGGGCGGACGCGACCGGGCGCGGCGACGATGACGCAGTCAGACGAAATCGCGCCGCTCCACCCCGGTGGCCGTACCGATGAGCGCGGTGTCGGCACCGCGGTGCGCGAAAACTCCCACGGTGACCACGCCCGGAATCTGGTTGACACGGGTCTCGAATTCACGCGGCTGGGTGATGCGCAGACCGTGCACGTCGAGAATCAGATTGCCGTTGTCGGTGAGGTAGCCGGTGCGTTCGCGCGGTTCGCCGCCGATGTCGCGCAATTTGCGCGCCACCAGCTCGCGCGCCATCGGCACGACTTCGACCGGCAGTGGGAACTGCCCCAGCGTCTGCACCAGCTTGCTCTGGTCGACGATGCAGATGAACCGCTCAGCCGCCTCGGCGATGATTTTTTCGCGGGTCAGGGCACCGCCGCCGCCCTTGATCATCGCCCCCGAAGGATCGATCTCGTCGGCACCATCCACATACACCGGAATCTGGCCGACGTCGTTCAAGTCGTAAACGGCGATGCCATGCGCGCGCAGCCGCTGCGTCGAACGTTCCGAGCTCGACACCGCGCCGCGGATGTGCTGTTTGATGCCAGCCAGCGCGTCGATGAAAAAGTTCACCGTCGATCCCGTGCCCACACCGATGATTTCCCCATGCGGCAGCAGATCGATCGCTGCGGCGGCGACCAGTTGTTTGAGTTCGTCTTGCGTCATCTCGGCTCTTCACGAAAAATGTCCGGTTTGATTATCGCCGCACACAGCGCCAGCGTTGCGTGCCGGGTTCGCTTCCATGCCTGTCTCCTACGCGCTGATTCGCCCAATTTTGTTCCGCCTCAATCCAGAATGGGCGCATCAGCTCACGCTGCGCGGCATCCGCCTGGCGCACTCCGCCGGGCTGTCGCTGCTGTATGCCAGCCCGCCGGTGCACGATCCGGTGGAACTGTTCGGCCTGCGCTTTGCCAACCGCGTCGGTTTGGCCGCCGGACTGGACAAAAACGGTGAAGCCATCGATGCGCTGGCGGCTATGGGTTTCGGCTTCGTCGAAGCCGGCACGGTCACACCACGGGGGCAGCCGGGCAACCCCAAACCGCGCCTGTTCCGCTTGCCGCAGGCCCAGGCGCTGATCAACCGCATGGGCTTCAACAACGACGGCCTGGAGGCATTCCTGCGCCATGTGCGCCGCAGCCATCGCCCGGTCCCCATCGGGCTGAACATCGGCAAAAACGCCAGCACGCCGGTGGAACGGGCGCTGGATGACTACCGCATCGGCTTGCGCGGCGTCTACACCGCCGCCGACTATGTCAGCATCAACATTTCCTCGCCGAACACGCGCAATCTGCGGCAGCTGCAGACCGATACGGCGCTGCCCGCACTGCTGCGTGGTCTGGCCGAGGAGCGCGAGACCCTGCGCCAGCAGCACGGCCGCCACGTGCCGATGCTGTTGAAAATCGCCCCCGATCTGGACGATCCTCAAATCGACTTCATCGCCGACCAGCTCCGCGCCAGCGACATGGATGGCGTGATCGCCACCAACACCACGCTGTCGCGCGACGCGGTGGCCGGGCTGCCGCACGCGCAGGAGGCCGGTGGCTTGAGCGGCGCACCGCTGCGCGCGGCCTCCACCCGGGTGATCGCCCGGCTGCGCCAGCGGTTGGGGCCGGATTTTCCGATCATTGGCGTCGGCGGCATTCTGAGCGCTGCCGACGCCGTGGAAAAACGGCAGGCGGGCGCCGATCTCGTGCAGCTTTACACCGGGTTGATTTACCGCGGCCCGGCGCTGGTGCGCGAGTGCGCCGCGGCACTGGCCCGCAGATGACGGGCATGAAAAAGGGGGCGAAAAAGAAAAGCGCCTGCAACTTCTCGGAGTGGCAGGCGCTTGGGATGAGGCGGTTGACGATCAGTCGGCTGATTCGCGGCGGATGTCACCCCGCGAGGCGACTGCGGCGCTCATTTTTCGCTCATTTTTGTTTGAGGCGGGTTTTGTTCGCCGTGATGTGCTCGTAAATTTCGCGCGAGCGCTGCGACAGCGGCCGGCCGAAACCCTCGCGCCACGGCGAGGACACCTTGACTTGAGGCCGCTTGCGGAAGGTCGAGGCGACTTCCTCGGCGTTTTGCATCATCAGATCCCACGGATCCGCTGACTTGGCTGTGGTGGGGGAGTTTGACTCGTCGAGTTCAACACCGTTGGTTTTGCTTGTGGTCGTCGCTTTTGCCACGTTTACCCCTCTGATGGAACTGTGGAGCGGGATTGTCTGCCGCATACCACATGCAGCAAAAAAATCGCCCCGTTAAACACCACGCCATTATAACCCGAAGTATGCTTTTGCGCCCCAGGCGCGGCGCCCGGCGCGCTCACTGCAACCCGGCCTGCAGCCGTTGCAGCGTGGCGTCGCGCCCGATCAGGGCGAGCACGGCGTCGACGGCCGGCGTGTGCTCCCGCCCAGTGACCATCAGCCGCACCGGCATGGCCAGTTGCGGCATTTTCAGCCCGTGGTGCTTGAGCACGGCCTTGAACGCGGCGTGGATGTCGTCGCGCGTCCACTGCGGCAACGCCGCCAGCCTGGCCTGCAGATCCTCCACCGCCGCCCTGCCCGGCGCCGTCAGGTGCTGCGCCAGCAGCGCGGCATCAGCCTGCACGGGCCGGTAGAACAGCAGGGTGTGCTCGGCCAGTTCCACCAGCGTCTGCGCGCGGTCACAAAGCAAGGCGCAGACCTCGGCCAGATCGGGCGTCTGCGCGTCGATCCCCTGCCGCGCGAGCAGCGGGCGCACCTGTTCGGCGAGTTGCTGCGGCGGGGTGTGTTTGATGTAGTGGGCGTTGACCCAGCGCAGTTTGGCCTCGTCGAACTGCGCCGGTGAACTGCCGAGATGGTCCAGGTCGAACCACTGGATGAACTGCTCGCGCGAAAACAGCTCGGCGTCGCCGTGTGACCAACCCAGACGCGCCAGGTAGTTGACCACGGCGTCGGGCAAAAAGCCCTCGTCGCGGTACTGCAGGACGCTTTTCGCGCCGTTGCGTTTGGACAGCTTTTCGCCCTGTTCGTTGAGCACCGTGGGCAGATGCGCATAACGCGGCGGCTTGGCGCCCAGCGCCTGAAAGATGTGCAGTTGCCGCGGCGTGTTGTTGACGTGGTCGTCGCCGCGGATGACGTCGGTGATGCCCATGTCCATGTCATCGACGACCACGCAGAAGTTGTAGGTGGGCGTACCGTCGGCGCGGGCGACGACCAGATCGTCGAGCTCGTCGTTGCGGATTTCCACCCGGCCCTTGACGAAATCGTGCCACGCCACCACACCGGTGGTCGGGGTCTTGAATCTCCACACCGGCTGCACACCTTCGGGCACCGGCGGCAGCACCTTGCCCGGCTCCGGCCGCCAGGTCCCGTCGTACCGCGGTTTTTGTCTGGCGGCAAGCTGCCGCTCGCGCAGCGCGTCGAGTTCGGCGGTCGACATGTAGCACGGATAGACCCAGCCGGCCTGACGCAACTGTTCGAGCACTTCACGGTACCGCGACATGCGCTGCATCTGGTAGTACGGCCCCTCGTCGTAGTCGAGCCCGAGCCAGTCCATCGCCTGCAGAATCACCTGCACCGCCTCCTCCGATGAGCGCAGGGTGTCGGTGTCTTCGATGCGCAAAATGAAATCGCCGCCGTGGTGGCGCGCGTAGGCCCACGGATAGAGCGCGGAGCGGATGTTGCCGAGGTGGATGAAGCCGGTGGGGCTGGGAGCGAAACGGGTGCGGACGCGGGGGATTGAAGAGGACATAAAACGACAGGTGTCAACGTGCAGACAAGGCGGAATTAGACCAAAGCCATCAGCCCAGGCTGTCCAGACCGCGCGCCAGGTCGCGCTGAAGATCGTCGATGTTTTCCAGCCCGACGGCCAGGCGGATCAGCCCCTGACCAATGCCCGCTGCCTGCCGCTGCTCTTCGCGCAGCCTGCCGTGGGTGGTGGTGGCCGGGTGGGTGATGGTGGTCTTGGTGTCACCGAGGTTGGCCGTGATCGAGCAGATGCGCGTGTGGTCGATGACGTGAAACGCGCGCTGTCGCGCCTGCTGCGCATCGTCGGCGCGCAGCTCGAAGGACAGGACCGCGCCACCGGCTTTTTGCTGCCGCATCGCCAGCGCATGCTGCGGATGCGACGGCAACCCGGGGTAGAACACCCGGCCGACCGCCGGGTGCGCCTGCAGCCATTGCGCCATGCTCAGCGCGGCGGCGCTGTGTGCGGCCATGCGCACCCCAAGGGTTTCCATGCCTTTGAGCACCACCCAGGCGTTGAACGGCGACAGCGACATCCCGACGGTCCGCTGCACCGGCAGCAGTTTGTCCCGGATCGGTGCGGCACGACCGCAGACTGCGCCAGCGATCACCCTGCCCTGACCATCGAGGTATTTGGTGCCGGAGTGGACCACCCAGTCGGCACCAAAATCCGCCGGCCGCTGCAGCGCCGGGGAGCAAAAACAGTTGTCCACGGCCAGTTCCGCGCCGGCGCCATGCGCCAGCTCGGCCAGGGCGGCGATGTCGCACACTTCGGTCAGCGGATTGGACGGCGTTTCGGCAAACAGCAGCCGGGTGTTCGGCCGCAACGCCGCAGCCCATTGCGCAACGTCGGTCTGCGGCACGAACGTGGTCTGCACGCCAAAGCGTGCCAGCTCCCGGCCAAACAAGTTCACCGTCGAGCCGAACACGCCCTGCGAACAGATCACATGGTCTCCGGCCTTGAGCAGGGCCATGGCCAGCAGCAAAATCGCGGCCATGCCGCTGCCGGTGGCCATGCAGGCCTGCGTGCCTTCGAGCGCGGCCAGACGCTGCTCGTAACTGGCGACGGTGGGATTGGAAAAGCGCGAGTAGAGGAACCCCTCCTCGTCGCCGGCAAAGCGCCGCGCCGCAGTCTGCGCGTCGGGATGGACGAAGCTGCTGGTGAGAAACAGCGCCTCGCTGTGCTCGCCGTACTGGCTGCGCGGCAGCGCCTCGCGCACGGCCAGAGTCTGCAAACCCAACGCTTCGTTCCGGGGCAGGCCGTCGTCGCTCATGTCGCCGACTCCTGCCCGCCTTGCAGGCTCAGCCGCCCTGAGGCCGCAGCGGTTCCCGCGCTGCCGGGCGGCACGGCATCGGGGGGCAAAGTGCCGGCGATATAGCAGCCGTCGAAGCACGATGCCTCGAATTCGGCAATCGCCGGGTTGATCTCGCGGATCACCCGCTTCATTGCATCCAGATCCTGGTAGATCAGCACGTCGGCGCCGATGATCTGCCGCACCTCCTCGATGCTGCGGTTGTGCGCGACGAGTTCGGCCGCGGTGGGCATGTCGATGCCGTAAATGTTGGGATAACGCACTGGGGGCGCCGCCGACGCCAGATAGACCTTGCGCGCCCCGGCCTCGCGCGCCATCTGCACGATTTCGCGCGACGTGGTGCCGCGCACGATGGAGTCGTCGACCAGCAGCACGTTGCGCCCGGCAAACTCCTGACCAATGGCGTTGAGCTTTTGCCGCACCGATTTTTTGCGCACCGCCTGCCCCGGCATGATGAACGTGCGGCCAACGTAACGGTTCTTGACGAAGCCCTCGCGGTACGGCCGGCCAATCTTGTGCGCGAGCTGCATCGCCGACGGCCGGCTCGATTCCGGAATCGGGATGACGACGTCGATTTCGCTCGGCGGCAGTACCGAGATGACACGCTGCGCCAGCGTTTCGCCCATGCGCAACCGTGCGCGGTAGACCGACACGCCGTCGAGCACCGAATCGGGGCGCGCAAGATAGACGTATTCGAAGATGCACGGATTGAGCTGCTGCGTCGCGGCGCATTGCTCGGCGTGCAGCCGCCCCTGCAAATCGACGAAAATCGCCTCGCCCGGCGCGATGTCGCGGACGAATTTGTACCCCGTGCCTTCGAGCGTCACGGATTCGCTGGCCACCATGATTTCACCCGGCTCAGTGCCCGTGCCATAGCACAACGGGCGGATGCCGAAAGGATCGCGAAACGCCAGCATGCCGTGTCCGGCGATCAGCGCGACCACGGCGTAGGACCCGCGCAGTCGCTGGTGCACCGCGCGCACCGCGGTGAAAATGTCGCTGACCGACAGCGGCAGGCCGTGGGTGCGCCGCTCCAACTCGTGCGCCAGCACGTTGATCAGCACCTCGGTATCCGATTCGGTGTTGATGTGGCGGTGATCGACGGTGAACAACTCCTTCTTCAGCGCCACGGCGTTGATCAGGTTGCCGTTGTGCGCCAGCACCAGGCCGAATGGCGCGTTGACGTAAAACGGCTGCGCCTCCTCCTCGCTGTCGGCGTTGCCCGCGGTCGGGTAACGCACCTGACCAATGCCGTAATGGCCCGGCAGCGAGCGCATATTGCGCGTGCGAAACACATCGCGCACCATGCCGCGCGCCTTGTGCATGTACAGCTTGTTGCCCTGCCCGGTCACGATGCCGGCGGCATCCTGGCCGCGGTGCTGCAGCAGCAGCAGCGCGTCGTACAGCAGTTGGTTCACGGGTTGCTGGGAAATGACACCGACGATACCGCACATGGGAGTGATCTTTCAAAAAAACAAAACGGGCCGCCCTCAGCGCTGCGGCAGCGCCTGCACCAGCGCCGCCGGCAGCCACGGCCGCAACAGCACCAGCAGCGATTGCGCCGGGGGGATGAGCACGGCGTTTTTCCACATCGCGCTGTGCGCCAGCGCCGTCTGCGCGGCCAGCGCTACCAGCAGCAGCACCAACGCCAGCCCTTTGACCACGCCGATGAGCGCGCCCAGGCTGCGATCGAGCACGCCAAATCCCGTGGCGCGCAGCAGCAAACGCAACACCGACGCAACGATGCCCGCGCCGAGCACGACGACGATGAAACACATGGCATACGCCGCCAGGCGGCGCATCTCGACATTGTCGATCGCCTGCAAATACCTGTCGCCCAAAGCTGGGGCGAAATGCGCGGCAAACCACACCCCGCCGATCCACCCCAGCAGGGTGACGATTTCGTACACCGCACCGCGCAGCAAGCTGATGAGCACGCTCAGGCCCATCACCACCAGCACGAAGGCGTCGAGCGGGCTCACAACGTCAACACCGCGCCGCCGATCCCCAGAGCCTGCAGTTTGTGCAATGCGCGTTCAGCAGCATCTCGGGTGGCAAACGGGCCGACGCGCACGCGCACCCGCTTGCCCTGCGGCGTGTCGACGACCTGGGTGTAGGTGGCCAGCCCGGCTTGTTCGATCTTGGCGCGCACCGCCTGCGCGGTGTGCGCATCGGCGTAGGCGCCGGCCTGGACGATGTACCGCGCCTTGGAAGGCGCCGCGTCTTCCGGCAACGAGTGGCCGGGATGCGCCAGCGCGGCTTCGGCCTGGGCCAGGGAGATCTGCTCGGGGGTCTTGCCTTCGAGCGCGGCCAGTGCCTGGCGCGCGCTGGCCAGCTCCCTGCTCTGCTGCGCCGACAGCGTCGGCTTGGGTGCAGGGGAGGAGGTGGACGCCGATTTGGCCGCGGATTTGGTCGCGGTCGCGGCCGTGGCCGGGGATTGGGACGCCGGCGGCAGCGGAGGCCGGGTTGCGGCAGGCGCGGCAGTGGCCTGCGGTTTATTGGCCGCGTTGGCCTGCGGCCTGGACGCCGCCAGCGCTGGCTTGGGTGCGACGGCAGCGGGGGTAGCAGCAGGCGCCACCGCAGCCGGTTTGGACGCGGCAGGCGGCTGCACCGCGCGCGGCGCGCTGGAAGCGCGTGCTGCCGAGGCGCGTTCGCCTGGCGGAACCGTGGGGGCTGATGCCGTTGCCAGCATCGGCGCGGAAGCCGGCAACGACAACGCCGGCGCCTTGGTCTGCGCCGGGATGTCCAGCGCAATGTTCGATGGCACCGGCTTGGGTTTGGAGTCGAACACCAGCGGAAACACGATCACCCCGGCGAGCACCAGGGCCACGGCACCGATCAGCCGCCGGCGCGCGCGCGCGCGCAGCGCGTCCAGGCTCTGGGTGTCAGCCGTGTCGTCCGTGGGAGAGCGGCGGGCGGAATTGCGCGAAACGCCAAAGGTCATTGCCGGGAGGTGTCGAGATGCTTGCCGTGGAGCCGGGGCAGCCCATGCTGCAAAACGCCGCCCACGGTGTAGAACGAGCCGAACACCACAATTCTATCGGCCAGCCCGGTTTGCGCCGCCGCTGCGGTCAGCGCCTGCATCGGGCCGGCGTGGACGTGGAGGCGCACAGCCGGTTGCAGGGCGCGCAGCGTGTCGGCCAGTGTCTGCGCGGTGGCGGCGCGCGGTGTGGGCAGGTCGCAGACGTGCCAGACATCGACCAGCGGCAGCATGCGGCGCAGCATGCCGGCAATATCCTTGTCCGCCATCGCGCCAAACACGGCATGGGTCGCGGGAAAATACCCCATGCTGTCGAGGTTTTGCGCGAGCACGGCGATGGCGTGCGGGTTGTGGCCGACGTCCA